>Ga0209642_10003059_pt1 | contig 10871 bp, 9 predicted proteins | sample RifCSP19_2_FD_184025 | JGI IMG/M metagenome (GOLD analysis project Ga0209642, IMG submission 184025) | Soil microbial communities from Rifle, Colorado - Rifle CSP2_sed 19_2 (SPAdes) (version 2) | ecosystem: Environmental > Terrestrial > Deep subsurface > Rock core/Sediment | place: Rifle... | reverse complement strand
TAGGTGATTTACCGTAGGGCGGGCTTTGCCCGCCGCGTCGGGCGTAGCCCGACCTACGAGATGCGGAGACACTGTCTTCAAATATGTAATCCTCAATAAGAATGCTGCTTCAATTACACTGATTCGCGCCCTGCAAGACGTGGCCGATGCAGTGTGCGCACAGGGCAAGCTACGTGACGCAAGTGAATTCCTGTCTTGCGCTGGATGAGTGGTTCAGCGGGATGCCTTCATGTTTTTCGCTTCGGTCAGCAAAAAATCCTTGAAAGCCAGCGCGGCGCCGGACAGGCGTTTGCTGCTGCGGTGCACGACGAACCAGTGGCGCAGCAGCGGGAAGTGCTCGACGTTGAGTATCGCGAGCCGCTTGGTCTCCAGTTCCAGTTCGATGCTGTGCAGCGACAGGATGCCCAGCCCCATGCCGGCCTGCACCGCCTGTTTGATCGCTTCATTGGTTTCCATTTCCATGCTGATGTGCGGCTGGATTCCGTGTTCCGCGAAAATCCGCTCCATCGCGCTGCGGGTGCCCGAGCCGGGCTCGCGCGACAAAAAAGTTTCCGTTGCGAGCCGTGCGAACTTGACGCGCTTGAGTTTGGTGAGCGGATGGCCGGGCGCGGCGATCACCACCAGCGGGTTGTCGAGGAACGATTCCGCGCTGACATCCATGGCATCCGGAGGCTGCCCCATGATTGCCAGGTCGGTGCTGTTGTCGGCGAGCTGCTTGAGCACCGCATCGCGGTTGGCGACATGCAGGTTCACGTTGATGCCGGGATAGCGCCGGCAGAATCTGGCGAGCAATTGCGGGGTGAAGTAGTTCGCGGTGTTGACCACCGATAATGTGAGCCTGCCCTGTCCCAGTCCTTTCATCTCTTCAAACAGAGCTTGCATCTCGGCGAGCTGCTGGGTGATGTTGCGGCTGTAATGGAACAACTCGCGCCCGGCTTCGGTGAGAAATATCTTTTTGCCCATCTGTTCGAACAGCGGCAGGCCGATATGCGCTTCGAGCTGCTTGATCTGCATCGACACGGCGGGCTGCGAGAGGAATAGCTCCTCGGCAGCGCGCGAGTAGTTCAGGCGGCTGGCCACTTTTTCAAATACTTGCAACTGACGCAGCGTGAAATGGAACATGGGCTGGAGCCGGGGAATCAGGATGGCGCGATTATAACAAACTATAAGCGTTGCTTATGGTTTCAATAAAAATAATTGACTATCTCTTATATAACAATCTCTTTATAGTTGCGTCCGTTGCAAGTCGAAACCAGTGAAAATCAACCGTTAGATAGAGGAGAAGAAGTTATGGATCAATCGAATCGTTATGCGGATCTGAGTCTGAAAGAAGCGGATCTGATCAAGGGCGGCAAGCATATTCTGGTCGCCTACAAGATGAAGCCCAAGGCCGGCACCGGCTATCTGGAAGGCGCAGCCCACTTCGCCGCCGAGTCCTCCACCGGCACCAACGTGGAAGTCTCCACCACCGACGATTTCACCAAGGGCGTTGACGCGCTGGTCTATTACATCGATGAAGCCACCGAGGATATGCGCATCGCCTATCCGCTGGAGCTGTTCGACCGCAATGTCACCGACGGCCGCTTCATGCTGGTGTCCTTCCTGACCCTGGCCATCGGCAACAACCAGGGCATGGGCGACATCGAACACGCCAAGATGATCGACTTCTACATGCCCGACCGCGTGATCCAGATGTTCGACGGCCCCGCCAAGGACATCTCCGATCTGTGGCGTATCCTGGGCCGCCCGATTGTGAACGGCGGCTACATCTCCGGCACCATCATCAAACCCAAGCTGGGCCTGCGTCCAGAGCCGTTCGCCAAGGCGGCCTACCAGTTCTGGCTGGGTGGCGATTTCATCAAGAACGACGAGCCGCAGGGCAACCAGGTTTTTGCCCCGATCAAGAAAGTGCTGCCGCTGGTCTACGATTCCATGAAGCGCGCGCAGGACGAGACCGGCCAGGCCAAGCTGTTCTCGATGAACATCACCGCCGACGACCACTATGAGATGTGCGCCCGAGCCGACTTCGCGCTGGAAACCTTCGGTCCCGACGCCGACAAGCTGGCGTTCCTCGTGGACGGTTTCGTCGGTGGTCCCGGTATGGTCACCACCGCCCGCCGCCAGTATCCAAACCAGTATCTGCACTACCACCGTGCCGGTCACGGCATGGTCACCTCGCCTTCTGCCAAGCGCGGCTACACCGCGTTCGTGCTGGCCAAGATGTCGCGTTTGCAGGGCGCTTCCGGCATCCACGTCGGCACGATGGGTTACGGCAAGATGGAAGGCGAAGGCGACGACAAGATCATCGCTTATATGATCGAACGCGACGAGTGCCAGGGCCCGGTGTACTTCCAGAAGTGGTTCGGCATGAAGCCCACCACCCCGATCATCTCCGGCGGCATGAACGCGCTGCGTCTGCCCGGCTTCTTCGAAAACCTCGGCCACGGCAACGTGATCAACACCGCCGGCGGCGGTTCTTACGGGCACATCGACTCCCCGGCTGCCGGCGCGGTCTCGCTGCGCCAGGCATACGAATGCTGGAAGTCCGGCGCGGACCCGATCCAGTACGCGAAGCAGCACAAGGAGTTCGCGCGCGCATTCGAATCCTTCCCGAAAGATGCAGACATGCTGTATCCGGGCTGGCGCGAGAAACTGGGCGTACACAAGTAAGCTCGGACTGTAATCGTAGGTCTGTAGTCGTAGGTCGGGTTAGGCGCGGCTTCTTGCGCCGTTACCCGACAACCTGCTGGTCGATGTCGGGTTACGCTGCGCTAACCCGACCTACCGGGCTCGATGCCTCCGGCCCACTGGGGGCGTTGCTGTTTATAGGGACGCAAAATGACCAACAAAGAGCAATACAAGGTTCACAAAGAACCGTTCTATCATGCACAATCTGACGAAATCGTGCTGTACGAGGCGGCTTACGCGGCACGCTTACCGGTGATGGTGAAAGGCCCGACTGGCTGCGGCAAGTCGCGCTTTATCGAATACATGGCGTGGAAGCTGGGTAAACCGCTGATCACCGTGGCATGCAACGAGGACATGACCGCCAGCGATCTGGTCGGGCGGTATCTGCTCGATGCCAACGGCACGCGCTGGCTGGATGGCCCGCTGACCATTGCAGCGCGCATCGGCGCGATCTGTTATCTCGACGAGATCGTCGAGGCGCGCCAGGACACCACGGTAGTGATCCATCCGCTGACCGACCACAGGCGCACGCTGCCGCTGGACAAGAAGGGCGAGCTGATCGAGGCGCATCCCGATTTTCAAATGGTGATCTCTTACAACCCGGGCTACCAGAGCCTGCTGAAGGACTTGAAGCAATCCACCAAGCAGCGTTTCACCGCTTTCGATTTCGACTATCCGGAGGCAGGCGTCGAGACGGAGATACTCAGCAAGGAAACCGGCATTGAGACCGGGCTGGCTGCGCAACTGGTAAAGATCGGCCAAGCCGCGCGCAACCTGAAGGGGCATGGTCTGGACGAGGGTATCTCGACGCGTTTGCTGGTGTATGCGGCGACGCTGATCAAGGCCGGCGTGGCACCGCGTGCCGCGTGCCGCATGGCGCTGGTGCGCCCGATCACCGACGACGCGGATATTCGCGATACGCTGGATCACGCGATTGATGCGGTGTTTGCTTAATGGTTTGGAGTGCGCAGACTCGTCTGCGCTTTAAAAGCGGCGACGCGTCGCCGCACTCCATAAAGAAAAGTCATGGAAACCGTAACCATCCCCGCTGAACTGGAAGCTTATTGGAAGCAGCTCGACTGCGGTTTTCCGCGCGTGGCCGAGGTGTTTCCCGATTGCATGCGCGAGGCGCTGGCGTCGTTGTCCAGGCAAGGAGTGGAAGATTATATCGAGAATGCGCGTTTCCTCGGCAAGATGGGGCGCGGAGCGGAGCCTATCCTGATCTTTCTGGAAGAATGGCCGGCAGTCGCCAGAACGCCGGGCGAAGATGCGCTGCCTGACATCATGGAGTTCATCCGCAAAATGTGGAAGTCGCCCAACGGCAAGGCGATCACGCCGTTCCTGCAATCGTTGCCGGCGACTGTCCGCAGGCTGCATACTCACGAGCAGTTGCGCGATTACCTCGCCATCGCGCTGGATCTGATGGAGCGCACCACCAGTTCTATCCACGGCATCCACCAGACTTTCCCCAGCCCCGGCTTGCCGGAGATGTTCAAGCAGGTTCCTGTATTGCTCGGCCAGTTGTCATTGATGGGACTGAAGAACTGGGTGGACTACGGGGTGCGCTATTACAGCGGCCATCTCGACCGGCAAATCGATTACTTCGGTCTGCAATCGGCGGACAGCCGCGCAGTGTTGCAGCGCGAGCGGCATGGCACGCTGCTGGCAGATAGCGAGCGCAAGCTGGATATGTATTTGCGCGGGCTGTGGAATGAAGAAGATCATCTGATACCTTACTCCAGCGCGTTCGACGAATTGCGCCAGCCTGTCCCCTACTATGACAAGCTCGGCATACGTCTGCCGGATGTGTATGACGACGACCGTGGTGTTTCCGGACTGAACCGCTACCGGGCAACATTGGCTCACATTGCCGGGCATCGGCGCTGGACCACGGCGATTTATGCCGACAACATGAGCCCGTTCCAGCGCATGGCGGCGGAGTTCTTCGAGGACAGCCGGGTGGAATATCTGGCGATGCGCGAGTATCCGGGTCTGCGTCATATCTTCATGGCGCTGCACCCTGTCCCGGCGGAAGATGCCTGCGATGTGGAACAGGAGTCCGGCGTGCGCCATCGTCTGGCGATGTTGTCGCGCGCCATACTTGATCCGGGGCATCACTATCAGAACCCGCATATCATCGAGTTCGTGCAGAGGTTCCATGCTTTGCTGGATAACAGCAAAGCCAGCACACAAGCGATGGCCGGTCTGGCCGTTGCCTTTATTGCGAAAACCCGGCTGAAAAGCGATAACTCCGCCAAGACGCATTTCAAGGATACCGTGGTGGATTACCGCGACGACAATCGCCAGATGTGGAAATTCATCGAAGAAGGCGACGAGGAAGAAGCGTTCGACGAACCGCGAAAGATCGAGCCGGGCGAGGAGTTGAAAGGTTTGCCGCCGCGCCATTACCACGAGTGGGATTACCTCAATCAGAGCTATCGCCCGGATTGGGTAAGCGTGTATGAAGGCCTGCATCCATCGGGCAACGCCTCAGACATCGACAAATTGCTGGTAAAACATGCCGGACTGGCCAAGCGACTGAAGAAGATGCTCGACCTGCTCAAGCCGCAGGACAAGGTGCGCATCCGCTATCAGGAAGAGGGCAGCGAGTTGGATCTGGATGTCGCGTTGCGTTCGCTGATCGACTACAAGAGCGGTGCAACGCCCGATCCGCGTATCAACATGAGCCACAAGACCAGCGGGCGCAATATCGCCGTGATGTTGCTGCTGGACTTGTCGGAATCGCTCAACGGGAAAGCCACCGGTAGCGAACAGACAATTCTGGAGCTGAGCCATGAGGCGGTGTCGCTGCTGGGGTGGACGATCGAAAAACTGGGCGATCCGTTCGCTATTGCAGGGTTCCATTCCAATACCCGGCACGATGTGCGTTATCTGCATATCAAGGGCTACAGCGAGCATTGGGACGATGGGGTGAAAGGGCGTCTGGCGGCGATGGAAGCAAGCTATTCCACGCGCATGGGTGCGGCGATGCGCCATGCGGCACATTATCTGGAAAAACAGCAGGCCGATAAAAAATTGATGCTGATCCTGACCGACGGCGAACCGGCGGACATAGACAGCAAGGATGGGCGCATCCTGATCGAGGATGCGCGTCAGGCAGTCAAGGAACTCGATCGGCAAGGCATTTACACTTATTGCATCAACCTCGATCCCAAGGCTGATGAATACGTCGCGGATATTTTTGGCAAGCAATACATCATCATCGACCGGGTGGCGCAGTTGCCGGAAAAGCTGCCTACGCTTTTCATGTCCTTGACGAAGTAAAGGATAGGAATGGCAGCTTTCGGCGGAGGCTAACGTCCGCGCAGGCGGACGTTAAATCGCGTAGCGATGGCCGGAACCAAAAGCTGCCTACGCTTTTCATGTCCTTGACGAAGTAAAGGATAGGAATGGCAGCTTTCGGCGGAGGCTAACGTCCGCGCAGGCGGACGTTAAATCGCGTAGCGATGGCCGGAACCAAAAGCTGCCCACGCTCTTCATGTCCTTGACGAAGTTAAGCACAGGAAGGGTGGTTTTCGGCGCAGGCTAATGTCCGCGCAGGCGGGCGTTAAGTCGCGCAGCGAAAGCCGATTCGTGGACAACTGCTTTTTCTGGCTCATCTCGCTAACCAGGTAATCGTGATCTACTTCTTTGCGGAGAGCGGTGCGATGAATCAGCGATTCCCCAAGGCCAAATTACCCGATCCCCATGCTTTTTGCCATGACACCGCATACAAAGTTAATTTAATTTGACATGAAATCCGGTGATTGGCATAATCGCGGGTTCTGTTTGGAGGGGTTCCCGAGCGGTCAAAGGGATCAGACTGTAAATCTGACGGCTCTGCCTTCGAAGGTTCGAATCCTTCCCCCTCCACCAATGTACCTGGCATTACTTGAGTTTGTTTGTGGGCGGTTTGATTGGCTGGCGTTGTGGCAATCGCTTGTAAGAGCCGTTGCGTTGGTGGAGCTTTTGTTGGTTGGGGGCACTGCGGGTGTAGCTCAATGGTAGAGCAGAAGTTTTCCAAACTTACGACGAGGGTTCGATTCCCTTCACCCGCTCCAGTTTTACGCCTGCCCATGTGGCTCAGTGGTAGAGCACTCCCTTGGTAAGGGAGAGGTCGCGAGTCCGATTCTCGCCATGGGCACCAAAGAATTTAGCGCAGCGTGTTGTTCTTTAGATTATTAGGGTTTTGTTTTTATTATTAACGTTTGGCATTGATAAGGAAAAATCATGGCAAAGAGCAAATTTGAACGCACCAAACCGCACGTCAACGTCGGCACGATAGGCCACGTGGATCACGGCAAGACCACCCTGACCGCGGCGATCACCACCGTGCTGGCCAAGAAATTCGGCGGCGAAGCCAAGGCCTATGATCAAATTGACGCGGCTCCCGAAGAAAAGGCGCGCGGCATCACCATCAACACCGCCCACGTCGAATATGAGACCGCCAACCGCCACTACGCCCACGTGGACTGCCCGGGCCACGCCGACTACATCAAGAACATGATCACCGGCGCCGCGCAGATGGACGGCGCGATCCTGGTGGTCTCCGCCGCCGACGGCCCGATGCCGCAGACCCGCGAACACATCCTGCTGGCCCGCCAGGTAGGCGTGCCTTACATCGTCGTATTCATGAACAAATGCGACATGGTGGACGACGAGGAACTGCTCGAACTGGTCGAAATGGAAGTGCGCGAACTGCTCACCAAATACGAATTCCCCGGCGACGACATCCCGATCATCAAAGGCTCCGCACTGAAAGCCCTGCAAGGCGACCAGGGCGAACTGGGCGAACCCGCCATCTTCCGTCTGGCCGACGCGCTCGACACCTACATCCCCCAGCCCAAGCGCGCGCTGGACGGCGCCTTCCTGATGCCGGTCGAAGACGTATTCTCCATCTCCGGCCGCGGCACCGTGGTCACCGGCCGTGTCGAACGCGGCATCGTCAAGGTAGGCGAAGAACTCGAGATCGTCGGCATCAAGCCCACGCTCAAGACCACCTGCACCGGCGTCGAAATGTTCCGCAAACTGCTCGACCAGGGCCAGGCTGGCGACAACGTCGGCGTGCTGCTGCGCGGCACCAAGCGTGAAGAAGTCGAGCGCGGCCAAGTGCTGTGCAAGCCAGGTTCCATCAAGCCGCACACCAAATTCACTGCCGAGATCTACGTGCTGGGCAAGGACGAAGGCGGCCGCCACACCCCGTTCTTCCAGGGCTACCGTCCGCAGTTCTACTTCCGCACCACCGATGTGACCGGCGCGGTCGAACTGCCGGCCGGCACCGAAATGGTGATGCCGGGCGACAACGTCAGCATCACGGTGAACCTGATCAACCCGATCGCGATGGAAGAAGGTCTGCGTTTCGCGATCCGTGAAGGCGGCCGTACCGTCGGCGCCGGTGTGGTGGCGAAGATTATCGAGTAAGAGGCGAGAAGGGAGAAGGGGGAAGGGAGAAGGGTGTGGTTTGGCAGTTACCCTTCTCTCTTTACCCTTCCTCCTTCCCTGATTTTTAGGCCAGTAGCTCAATTGGTAGAGTATCGGTCTCCAAAACCGAGGGTTGGGGGTTCGAGACCCTCCTGGCCTGCCAAAGAAGCAAGTAACAGTTAATTGGAATAATCGTACATGGCAGACAAAATCAAGTTGCTCGTTGCCTTTCTGCTGGTGGTGGCAGGTATCGCCGGGTTCTATTATTTGCGTGACAGTGCGGCGGTGTTAAGGCTGGCATCGGTGCTGGTAGGCTTGTTGCTGGCGACAGGCGTGGCATTGAGCAGCGAACCGGGCAAGGTTTTCTTTGCGTTCAGCAAGGATTCTGTCGCCGAGGCCAAGCGTGTGGTTTGGCCGTCGCGCAAGGAAACGCTGCAGACCACCGGAGTGGTGATCCTGTTTGCCGTCACGATGGCGTTGTTCCTGTGGGCGGTGGATGCCGGGCTGATGATGGTGGTGAACGGCTTGATGGGACGGGGTGAATGATGGCCAAGAGTTGGTATGTTGTCCATACGTATTCGCAGTTCGAGAAAAGCGTGCAGCGTGCATTGACCGAGCGCATCCAGCGCGAGGGCATGCAGGATAAATTCGGCCAGATACTGGTGCCGGTCGAAGAGGTCGTGGAGCTGAAGTCCGGGCAAAAAAGTATTACTGAACGCAAGTTCTTCCCCGGTTATGTGCTGGTCGAGATGGAAATGACCGACGAAAGCTGGCACCTGGTGAAGAGCACGCCCAAGGTGACCGGTTTCCTGGGCGGTTCGGCGATGAAGCCCACGCCAATCAGCGAGAAGGAAGTGCAGAACATCATGCGGCAAATGCAGGCGGGAGTTGAAAAACCGAGGCCCAAGGTGCTGTTTGAGGTGGGTGAGTTGGTGCGTGTCAAAGACGGTCCGTTTACTGATTTTAACGGTTCTGTCGAAGACGTTAATTACGACAAGAACAAGATCCGCGTGGCGGTGACCATCTTTGGCCGCTCGACACCGGTAGAGCTGGATTTCGGCCAGGTAGAAAAGGCCTGAAAGAGGGGAAGGGTAAAGGGAGAAGGGGCGAGACGAGAAGGGTGAAGGGTGAAGGGAGAAGGGTAACGGCGAGCCAGCGGTTTTACCCTTCCCCCTTCCCTCTTCCCTCTTCCCAGATTTCCCCTCCCTCTTCTCCCTTCCCGGTTTTGAACGGGGAGCGTACCGGAGTAACAGCAGCGGTATGCGTTTAACCCACTGATAAGGAGTGTATCATGGCAAAAAAAGTCGTCGGCTATATCAAGCTGCAGGTGCCTGCAGGCAAGGCAAATCCAAGTCCACCGATCGGTCCGGCGCTGGGTCAGCGCGGACTGAACATCATGGAGTTCTGCAAGGCGTTCAACGCGCAAACCCAGGGTGTGGAACCGGGTCTGCCGATTCCGGTGGTGATCACCGCATTCGCGGACAAGAGCTTCACCTTCATCATGAAGACCCCGCCTGCGAGCATTCTGATCAAGAAGGCCGCCGGTGTGCAAAAGGGCAGCAAAACGCCGCACACCGACAAGGTGGGCAAGCTGACCCGCAAGCAAGCGGAACAGATCGCAACAACCAAGATGCCTGATCTGACTGCTGCCGACATGGACGCGGCTGTGCGCACCATCGCCGGTAGCGCGCGCAGCATGGGCATCACCGTGGAGGGCGTATAACATGTCCAAACGATATAAAGCGATTGCTGCCAAGGTGGATCGCAACAAGCTGTACCCCCTGAACGATGCGCTGAAGCTGGTCAAGGAAACCGCAGTGGCGAAGTTCGATGAGTCTATTGATATTGCGATCAATCTTGGGATCGACGCGAAGAAATCCGACCAGTTGGTGCGCGGTTCCGTTGTGCTGCCCAAGGGCACCGGCAAGACGGTGCGCGTCGCGGTGTTCGCCCAGGGTGCCAAGGCTGAAGAAGCCAAGGCGGCCGGTGCGGATATCGTCGGCTTCGAAGATCTGGCCGAATCCATCAAGGGCGGCAACCTGAACTTTGACGTGCTGATCGCCAGCCCGGACGCGATGCGTCTGGTCGGCCAGTTGGGCCAGATCCTCGGTCCGCGCGGTTTGATGCCCAACCCAAAAGTGGGTACGGTGTCTGCCGACGTGGCGGGTGCGGTGAAGAACGCCAAGGCGGGTCAGGTGCAATATCGCACCGACAAGAACGGTATCGTGCAATGCACCATCGGGCGCGCGTCATTCGCACCGGAGGCATTGCGCGAGAACCTGCTGGCATTGATCGATGCACTGAACAAGGCCAAACCGGCCGCCTCCAAGGGGATATATCTGAAGAAGGTGTCGCTCTCCAGCACCATGGGCGCGGGTATACGCGTTGAACAGGCTAGCTTGACTGCATAGTTGTATTGAATTTGCTGGCGGGATTATGTCTCGTCTGCATTTGTTTTTGGACTGCTGGCGTGTATGCAGCATCCAAGACCGGTGGGGTCAGGAATCAGATATCAGGAATCAGGTATCGGTATCCAGACTTAATTGAAGGGCTTGGGATTTTGGGTTTGGTTTTAGGTGTTACTGACATCTGATTCCTGACATCTGATTCCTGATTCCCGAACCCCCCGTAGATGGTGGTGTGCCCGCGAGCAGGAATGGTTGTTCTCCTGACTCAAGGTCGCTGTTGTAAACAATGGAATGTGCGCGAGTGCATTCTGGATAGTGGAGGAAAACTTGAGTCTCAATCTGCAAGAAAAGCAA
>Ga0209642_10003052_pt1 | contig 10882 bp, 11 predicted proteins | sample RifCSP19_2_FD_184025 | JGI IMG/M metagenome (GOLD analysis project Ga0209642, IMG submission 184025) | Soil microbial communities from Rifle, Colorado - Rifle CSP2_sed 19_2 (SPAdes) (version 2) | ecosystem: Environmental > Terrestrial > Deep subsurface > Rock core/Sediment | place: Rifle... | reverse complement strand
GCGCGGGCGCGGCCGACGGAGCGCCGGGAGCGTAACGGTTGTACACCATGCCGCCGACGAAACCGACGGCCTTGAAGATCAACGCAGTGATGAGCAGGTCGCGGCGCACGCCCCCTCCCCTGGCGCGTACGTGGAGGGAGCCAGTCTAGCGGCGCGGTCGGGCAGTGTCAATGCCCGCTACAGATGCGCCCGCAAGAAAGCGAGAATCTCTTCGGCCGGGAGGGGCGCGGCCGGGACGGACGGAGGCGCGACCACCGCCTAGCCCTGGGCCGCCGCCGCCAGGCGCCGCGCCACGTCCACGGCGGCCGCATCCTCTTCGGCCGCCAGCAGCAGCAACGGCCGCGCGCCGTAGTCGCGCATCGGTAGCTCCACAGCAGCCCCCGGGTCGCCCGGCCGCGGCGCCAACAAAACCACCAGCCGCGCCAGCGGCTCACGCGCGGCGAAGTCGAGCGCGGCGCTCGCTCCACGCTCGGCGCCGATTAGGCCGATGCGGGCGGCGTCCACTTTCTTCTGGGCGCGCAGGAACTCGAAGCCGGCGCGCACGTCGGCGAGCCACGCTTCGCGGTCAGCGCCGCCCGCCCCGCGCCAGTCGAGCGCCAGCACGCCGTAGCCTTCCTTCTGCAGGCGGATGGCGAGTGGGAGCCAGTCTTCCTTTTTGCCGTCTTGCGCCGGCAGCAGGAGCACGGCAGGGGACAATCGCTTTGGCGGTTCCCAGTAGAGCCCTGACAAATTGGCGTCTCCCACCGCCACCTGCACCGGACGCGACGCGTCACAGCCCGCGGTCAGCAAGGAAAAAAGAACCAGGGGAGCGAGGGCGAGGATGGCGGGCCGCGGCACCACGAGCTAGGGGCTCCGGGGGGCGACGAAGGGCGTGACGCCGAGCTCTTTCAGGATTTCGCGGGCGCGCTCGGCGTAGTCTCCGTCGGGCGCCAGCTCCAGGTAGCGCTGGAAAGCTTCCACAGTGCCGGGCCGGGGCTCAACGCGCTCGCCGCCCGCGTCGGTCGCGCGGCGCGGCGAAGTGCGGAACGAGGCGAGCCCCAGGAAGTAGTGGGCCACGGCCAGGGTCGGGTCGCGGCGCACCGCCTCGCGCAGCGGCGAGAGGGCCTCGCCGGGGTGGCCGGCGTTGAGCAGGGCGGCGCCGCGGTTGAAGTGGTAGGTGGCGGCGCGGTCCGGGTCAAGCTGCGCCGCCTGCTGAAACTGGACGAGCGCCTCGTCGAGCTGTCCCTCCTCGACCAGAAGCGTGCCCAGGTTGTTGTGATGGGCGGCTTCGCCAGGCGCGAGTTCCAAGGCGCGGCGGTAGTGGCGGATGGCGGCGTCGCGGCGCCCGGCCGCGGCGGCCGCAGTGCCCAGCAGGCCATAGAGGACGTGGCGGTTCGGCTCCATCTCGAGCGCCGCCTGGAATTCCTGCAGGGCTTCTTCCGGCCGGTCCTGCTCCAAGTGGCGGGCGCCGAGAGTGTAATGGCTCTCCAGCTTCTCCTCGCGCGCGCGTTGCTCGCGCTCGGCCTGGAGCCGGCGTTCCAGCTCGGGGTCGAGCCGCCGGGCCTGTTCGGCAGCCTCCCGCAGCTTCTTCAAGTCGATCTCAACCGGGTGCGCCTGCTCGAAGTGGGACAGGGTGAACGGGCCTGACCAGAGCACGTGCTGGTCGCGCAGAAGAGTGATGAGGTAGCGGCCGGGGCGGAAGCCGCCATGGTAGAAACTCCCCTTCTTGTCGGTGTGGGTTTGCCACTCGAGGTTGTGGTCGAGGCTGCGGATGATGATGGTGGCGCCGGCGAGGGGGCGGCCTGCTTCGTCGCGGACGGTGCCGGCGAAGGCCCCGGTGGTGGGACCCTGCGCCGCCAGGGAAAGCGCGAGGAGCCACCCGCTCAACGCTCCCAGGAGAAGCCGGCGTTGGCACCCGGCAAGCATTCGCTCTTCTCCTCCGCGCGGAAACGCCCGGCCGAGCGCGATCCGGCGGATTAGCTCCGCGGCTACTTCTTCCTGGTCCGCACCGCGGCGGGGACGGTGGCGTCGATCTGCTGGAGGAAAGCCTTGGCCTGGTCCGCCAGGGCACCGTCGGGTGCCAGGGCCAGGTAGGTTTCAAAGTGTTCGCGCGTACCCGGCGCCAGGTCCACCTTCACCTGTCCGCCTTCCACCTTGGACGGGGCTGTGCTGTAAAGGCAGACTCCCAGATAGAAGTGGGCGTTGGCGTGGCCGGGGTCGAGCTCGACCACCTTCTCGAGCGGCTCGATGGCCGACTTCATGTCTCCCGCGTTGTAGAAGGTGACCGCCAGGTTGTACCAGAAGACCGGCGCATCCTCCGGGCTCAAGTTGGCCGCAGTCTCGAACTGCTTGCGGGCCTCCTCCACTTTCTTCTGCTTGAGGTAAATCTCGCCCAGAAAGCTGTACAGGTTGGCGTTGGTGGGCTGGAACTCAATTGCTTTCTGGACACTGGCCACCGCCTCGTCCAGGCGATTCAATCCTCTGTAGGCTACTGCCACCTGAGCGTGCACCACCGACTGCTTGGGGTCCTTCTCGAGAACGGGAAGGAGCTCGGCGAGCGCTTCCTCGAACTTGCCCGCCTGGTTCAGCGCCGCGCCGCGCTCGTAGCCGACCCTGATCTTGTCGTAGGCGGCCTGCTCGGCCCGGTCTTTCTCGCTGGTGGCCTTGGTAAAGTTGAAATCGATCTTGTTGCGGAAGCCGGGATTGTTCACATCCCCCATCTGGCCCACATAGATCCTCTGTTTTTCCAGTTTCCCCAACTGCTGACCGTCCTTGGTCACGGTGATGTCGTAGTCGCCCTGGTCCAGCCCCTGCGAGAAGTACTCGCCGTTCTTGTCGGTCTTCATCTTGAAGGTGCGGCCAGTGTTGCGGTTGACGAACACCATCTCCGCCCCCACGATGGGCTTGCCCTCGGGGTCAATCACTTTCCCCTTCACCTGGCCGTACACACCGAATTGCGCCGAGGCGGGCAGCACTGCAGAAAGCGCCAACACCAACAGCCCCAGGCAAACCAAACCCACGTTGCGCATGCTCATTCCTGATTCTCCTTCTCTGTGATCAACCGCGGCCGCTCTAAGTATAGCTCACTCGAACCCGATAGGCGAGTGGGTCTTCCACCCCGGCCTGGGCGAAAGCCCGCCGGCGCAGCGCGCAGCTGTCGCAGGTGCCGCATGCTTCCTCCTCGCTCTGGTAGCACGACCAGGTTAGATGCAGCGGCGCCCCCAGCTCGATGCCCCGCCGCACGATCTCGTGCTTCTTCAGGCCGATGAGGGGCGTGACGATTTCGATGCGCGTCTCCGGCCGCGTCCCCAGCCGCACCAGCTCGTTGAAAGCCCGGTAGTACTCGGGCCGGCAGTCGGGGTAGCCGGAGCTGTCTTCCCAGACCGCTCCGATGAAGACCTGGCGCGCGCCGAGGGCCTCGGCCCACGAGACCCCGACCGCCAGGAAATGCGCGTTGCGGAAGGGCACGTAGCTCGAGGGGATGTCCCGGCGAGCCAGGTTGGCTTCCGGCACCGGGATGGACGCATCGGTGAGAGCCGAGGCGCCGATTTGCCGGAAGTGGTCGAGCCGCGCCACCAGCCGCTCCCGCACCCGGTAGAAGCCGGCGATGTCGTCGAAAGCCCTGCGCTCGCGCCGCTCGGTGCGCTGGCCGTAGCTGGCGTGGAAGAGGGCGATCTCGTGGCTCTGCGCCGCCAGCGCCGCGGTGACGCAGGAGTCCATCCCCCCGCTCACCAGCACCACCGCCTTCTCTCTCTTCTCCTGCATTTCTCTGTGTCCTCCGTGCCTCTGAGGTGAGCTATACGCCGCGGGTCTCCGGCTCCCAGATGAACTTGTGCAGCTGCAACCCCAGCCGCACCGGCAGGCGGTCGCGCAGGATCCACTCGCTGAGCTGCCGCGGTTCGAGCTGGCTGAAGACGGGCGAGAAGATGACCGTGTCGACGATGTCGGTCAGGCGCTGCTCGCGCAGGCAGTCGCGCGCCCACTGGTAATCGGCCTCGCCGGCCAGCACGAACTTGATCTCGTCCTTGCGGTCGAGGACTTCGAGGTTTTTCGGATCGAACGTGCCGCCCTCGCCGCTCTCCGGACACTTGATGTCCATGATCTTGATGACTTCTTTCGGCAGCGCGCCCAGGTAGCGCTCGCCGCTGGTTTCAATCAGCACGGTGTAGCTCTCGGCCAGCAGCTTCTCGAGCAGCGGGTGGACGTCGGGCTGGAGCATCGGCTCGCCCCCCGTCAGCTCGACCAGCGGGATGCGTCCCGAAGCCTCGGGACCGTCCTGTCCGGCGAAGCCGCGCACCCGCTCCAGCACTTCTTCCACCGTCATCCGCGTTCCGCCGTAGAACGCGTAGGCGGTGTCGCACCAGCGGCAGCGCAGGTTGCAGCCGGTCAGCCGCACGAAGATGCACGGCCGCCCGGCGTAAGTGCTCTCGCCCTGGATGGACCGGAAGATTTCGGTGACAACCATGGCGCCCCGCTAGGTGGAGGGCCGGTAGGTGGCGGTGGTCGAGTCGGTCTCGAAGATGGTCACCGCGCGCACGCGCGCCCCGTTCGAGCTCGTCGCCAGCCGCCGCGTGAGCTCGTCGTAGAAATACCGGGCGATGTTTTCGGCCGTGGGGTTGAGCGTGGTGAAGGGAGGGAGATCGTTCAGGAACTTGTGGTCGAGGGCGCAGATGACTTCATCGATGCGCTTCTTCAATTCGACGAAGTCGTAGAGCAGCCCTACGTTGTCGAGCTTCTCTCCCGCCAGCACCACGCGCACCTTGTAGTTGTGCCCGTGGACGTTCTCGCACTTCCCTTTGTAGCCGCGCAGGGCGTGGCCGGCGGCGAAGCTTTCTTCGACGGCAATCTCAAACATCTCAAGTCCCTTCCAGAAACCGCCGCGTTTCCATCCAGTCGGAGGTCACGCGGTAAGGCGGCAGGCTCTCCAGGAAAAGTCTACCATACTGCTTGCGCAGGATGCGGTTGTCGAGGATGGCGAGCACCCCGCGGTCCGACCGGGCGCGGATCAGGCGCCCGAAGCCCTGCTTCAAAGAGATGATGGCCTCGGGCACCTGGTAAGCGGCGAAGGCGTTGTGGCCGTCGTCGGTGAGCGCCTGGATGCGCGCCTTCACCACCGGGTCGGTGGGGACGGCGAACGGCAGCCGGTCGATGATGACCAAGCTCAGCTGCGGCCCCTGCACGTCCACGCCCTGCCAGAAGCTGGCGGTGGCGAAGAGCACGGCGTTCGGGGTCTCGCGGAACTTGTCGAGCAGGGCCGTGCGCGGCGCCGTCCCCTGCAGGAGCAGCGGGAAGGTGACCCGCGGCGCCACGCGGCGGAAGATTTCCTGCATCTGGCTGTAGCTGGTGAACAAGACAAAGGCGCGGCCGCGGCTGGCTTCGACGAGGCGCGCGATCTCGTCGGCGGCCTCCGCAGCGAACGCCGGCGTGCGGATGTCCGGCAGGTGGTCGGAGACGTAGAGCAGCGCCTGCTGGCGGTAGTCGAAGTGCGGCTCGAGCACCTTTTCCGCGCAGCCGCGCAGCCCCAGGCGCTGCTTCAGGTAGTCGAACCGGCCACTGACGGCCAGCGTGGCCGAGGTGAGCACCAGGGTGTCGTAGCGCTCGAAGAGCCGCTCGCGGAGGATCTGCGAGACGTCAATCGGCGTCGCCTGGAGGAAGACGCCCCGCCCGCGCCGCTCGTACCAGAAGACGAAGGTCTTGTCCGCGCTTTCGAGCAGGAACTCCAGCTCCTGCCGCAGCGCGCCCGCGCGGCGGATGAGGTTGAAGATCTCCTCCGGCTTTTCGTTCAGGCTGGCCAGCGCCACTTCGAGACTCCGCAAGCCGCCGGCGAGGGCCCGGTAGGACTCGCCGGCGCGCTCGAGGAAGCGCTCGCGCTCTGCGAACGGGAAGCGGCCTTCTTCGCCGGGAAACAGCTCGAAGAAGCCGTCCGTCTGCTGGCGGATTTGCCGCAGCAGACGGGAGAGGCGCTTGTCCGCCAGGCCCTTGAGCGCGAGGGTGCTGTCGGCGTCGCGCGCCAGCTCTTCCACCCGGTAATTCGATACCTGGACGCCGAAGTACTGGCTGGCGACGTCTTCGAGCTCGTGGGCTTCGTCGAAAATGACTGCGGTGTAGTCGGGCAGGATGCCGGCGAAGTCGTCGGCGCGCACCGCCAGGTCGGCGAAGAAAAGGTGGTGGTTGACGATCACCACTTCCGCCGCCGCCGCCCGCCGGTGCATCAGCGTGATGAAGCAGCGCTCGAACTGCGCGCACTTCTGCCCGGTGCAGGTTTCGCGGCGCGCGTCAATCCGCGCCCAGAGCGGGAAGGAGTCGGGGAGGTCGCGCAACTCGGCGCGGTCGCCGGTCTCCGTCGTCTTCTCCCACTCCCGGATGCGGGCGTAGTGGTCGAGCTCTTCCAGTCCCTTGAGCACCGGCTGATGCTCCAGGTCGTACAGTTTCTGCCGGCAGAGGAAGTTCGAGCGGCCCTTCATGTAGCTGGCGCGGATTTCTCCGTCGAGGTGCTGCTGGAGGAAAGGGATGTCCTTGAAGAAGAGCTGCTCCTGGAGGGTCTTGGTGCCGGTCGAGATGACGACGCGGCGGCCGCTGCGCAGCGCCGGGATCAGGTAGGCCAGAGTCTTGCCGGTGCCCGTGCCGGCTTCAACCACCAGATGCCGCTTCTCGCGGAAGGCCTGCTCGACCGCCTCCGCCATCTCGAGCTGCCCGGAGCGGAACTCGTACTGCGGATGCGCGCGCGCCAGCAGCCCCTCGGGACCAAAAAAGTCGCCGAGCGTCATCTCCGATTTTTCCACTTCTTTGGCCATCGGCGCGACGAAAGACCTGCCCGCGGCTACAATAGCACACGCCAGCCTATGAGCAGCACCGACAAAGAGCGTGCCCTGCCCCTGGTGGCCATCGTGGGGCGGCCGAACGTGGGGAAGTCCTCGCTCTTCAACCGCCTCACCGGCACCCGCCGCGCCATCGTCACCGACGAGTCCGGCATCACCCGCGACCGCCTTTATGGCACTGCCACCTGGCTGGGGAAAACTTTCGCCGTGGTGGACACGGGCGGGTTCATGCCCGACGAGCGCGCCACCCTGGCGCAGGAGATTCTTCGCCAGGCGCGCGTGGCCATTGACGCCGCCGTGGCGGTTGTGCTGGTCGTGGACGCGCGCGCCGGCGTAGCTCCGCTCGACGCCGACCTCGCGCGGCTGCTCGCCCGCACCGGCAAGCGCGTCGTCGTGGCCGCCAACAAAGTGGACTCGCCGCGCCTGGCCGACGCCGCCCTGGCCTTCCACGAGCTCGGCATCCAGCCCGTTGTCCCCCTGAGCGCCGAGCACGGCCTGGGCGTGGGCGACCTGCTCGACGAGCTGACTCGCGACCTCGTGGCCGGCGAACCGCCCGGCGCCGCGCCGGCCCTCAACGTCGCCATCATCGGCCGGCCCAACGTGGGCAAGTCCACGCTGCTCAATCGCCTGGTGGGCAACGAGCGCGCCATCGTCTCGCCCGAGCCGGGGACGACGCGCGACGCCGTGGACACGCTCCTTCGGGTGGAAGGCGGCTGCTGGCGGCTGATTGACACCGCCGGCATCCGCCGCAAGGGCAAGACGAAGCTCTTGGCCGAAAAGCTGAGCGTCATCATGGCGCGCAAGCACCTGGAGCGCGCCGACGTGGCCGTGTTGCTCATCGACGCCACCGAGGGCGTCACCCAGCAGGACGCCGCCATCGGCGGCTACGCCCACGAAAGCGGCCGCTCGCTCGTCCTGGCGGTCAACAAATGGGACGCCGTTCCCAAGAAGTCGGCGGACATCGCCGCCTGGACGAAAACCATCCGCCAGCGGCTGAAGTTCCTCGACTACGTCCCGCTGGTGTTCATTTCCGCGCTCACCGGCCAGCGGCTCACCAAGCTGCGCGCGCTCATTGCTGAAGTCGGCGCGGCGCGGCAGACGCGAGTGAGCGACACTGACTTGAAAGAATTCTTGCGCACGGTGCCGCTCGAGCGCGCCACCTTCCCCGGCGGCCGCTCGCTGCGCGTCTTGGGCCTGGAGCAGGTGGCGACGTCCCCGCCCACGTTTCTGTTGAACGCAAACCTGCCCAAGCTGCACTTCTCCTTCGAGCGCTTCTTCGTAAACCAGTTGCGCGAGCGCTTCAGCTTTGTGGGCACGCCGATCCGCCTGCGGCTGGCCGCGCGCCGCGGGCGCCCGGGCAGGCTTGACCGGCAGCGGCGGCGTCACTAGCATAGAGCGCAGCATGAGCAAGAACGGTTCACCCGACTCGGGTTCACCTGAAATCCCCGAGAAGGACACCTACAAGATCGGCGAAGTGGCCGCCCTGGCCGAGGTCGAGCCCTATGTGCTGCGCTACTGGGAAACCGAATTCCCCGTCTTGCAGCCCGCCAAGAGCGAGCACGGGCAGCGGCTCTACCGCCGGCAAGACGTCGAGACGGTCTTGACCATCAAGCGGCTGCTCTACGAGCAGGGCTTCACCATCGCCGGGGCGCGCAAGCAACTGGAGGCGACGAGCGCCGCGCCCGTCGCCGAAGCTGCTCCTGCCGCGCCGGCTCCCGCCGCCCTCGCAACAGCAGGGCCGAGCGCGAACGGCGAAGCGGCGCGCCGGGAGCTCGACGCCCTCCGCGCCGAGCTGGCGGCTTTGTTGACCCTCCTTTCCCGCCGGTGATACCATAGTTGATTGCAGTCGGGACGTAGCGCAGCCTGGTTTAGCGCGCCTGCTTGGGGTGCAGGAGGTCGCGGGTTCAAATCCCGCCGTCCCGACCATTCATGTCTGCGATGAAGAACACGCCGACCATTCTGCTTACCAACGACGACGGCATCCACGCCGAGGGCCTGCTGGCGCTGGAAGAGTCGCTGCAAGAGCACGCGCAATTGATCGTGGTGGCTCCGCATGTGGAACGCAGCGCCAGCAGCCACGCGGTCTCGCTGCAGCAGCCCATCCGCTACGAAAAGATCAGCGAGCGCAAGTTCGCGGTGGAGGGCACGCCGGCCGATTCGGTCATCCTGGCGCTGAACCAGCTGTGCAAGACCCAGCCCGACCTGGTGATTGCCGGCATCAACCGCGGCGGCAACATGGGAGAAAATATTTTTTATTCGGGGACCCTGGCGGCCGCCTTCGAGGCCTTGCTGAACCGCGTGCCGGCATTTGCCATCTCGGTGGCCTCCCGGGAAGATTTTCGCTTCGACGCGGCGGCGGCCTTTGCCGTGCAGTTGGCGCTCAAGATTCTGCGCGGAGGCCTGCCCAAGGGGGTTCTCTTGAACGTCAACGTGCCCGTGCCCTGGCGCAACGGCGTGCGCTTGACGCGGCAATCGCGCAAAGTCACCAAGAACCTGCTGGTCGAAGGCCTCGACCCGCGAGGGCGCAACTACTACTGGCTCCACGAGCAGGTCGACTTCTCCCGCATCGAGCCGGATACCGACTATGCGGCGGTCCTGGCGGGGCAGGTATCCGTCACGCCGCTCCAGATCGATCGGACCGACTACAACGCCCTCCAACAGCTGGGCGAGTGGGGAGAAGAGCTCAAGTCTTTCTCCATCGCTTCCCCACCCGACACCCGCGCCGGCCGCAGTCCTTAAGGGCGCTTTCCCCTTTCCGCCGCTTTAGGATAAGATTGAAGTTTGCTCGGGGCGTGGCTCAGCCTGGCTAGAGCGCCCGGTTCGGGACCGGGAGGTCGTCGGTTCAAATCCGACCGCCCCGACCATTGTTCTGCCATGCCGTGGTTCGTCTACGTGCTGCGCAGCGAAAAGGATGGCAAGCGGTACTTCGGATGTACTCAAGACGTCTCTGACCGCCTAGCCCGACACAATAGTGGAACGGTTCCAAGCACAAGGAATCGAGGCCCTTTTTCTGTAGTTCACGTAGAACAGTTCGGGAGTCGAGCCGAGGCCTTTGCGCGAGAAAGATTCTTCAAGAGCTGGGGCGGCCGGATTGAGCTAGGGAAGATTCTCTCGGCCGAAGAAAAATAGCCGGGCCAAGTTTCGGGACCGGCCCGAATGCGGGCAAGGAGGTCTCAGTTCAAATCCGATGTACCCGCAGTCGGGCTGCCCCGACCAGTTCTTCTTTTTTTTCCTTGGGACGGCACTTGGGAGGGCAGGCTGGTTTTGAGGTCCCTCGCTTCGCTCGGGATTTCGGCGCGCGGCTAGGACGCCGCGCAGGCGCCTCAAGTTCAAATCCGATTTACCCGTAGTCGGGCCGCCCCGACCACTTCATTCCCGTAAACCCGGCCTGTTGACATCCGTTGCTTCCCCGCGTAGCCTGCGCGCAGTCTCTCTGCGGGAATTGGAGCAGACAGTGAGCAGCATCAATTGGCCGCGCGTTGTCGCCGGCGGAGCGCTTTGGACGGTGGTTTACAACTTCGTCTGGGGCGCCGCCTGGTTCGCTTTCATGCGTAGGGAATGGCTCGATGCCATGGCCGCCATCGAGCGACCGATGCCTTTTACTGCCGAGGTCTGGTTCCTGATGGTGGTGCTGTCTCTGCCAATCGGCGTGGCGATCATGGCGTATGCTGCCGGCCGTGCGCGCTCTGCCACAGCCACGAAAACGGCCGTCTATGCCAGCTTGCCATTGTGGTTGCTGATGACATTGGGGATGGCTGGCTGGGGCTGGCAGGACTCGATCTCCATGCGCGTAATCGCGTTGGACTCAATAGTGAACCTCGTGGCTCTGGTGGCGGCTTCGCTCGCCGGCGGCTGGAGCCAGCGCGAGGCGTAGCGCGCCCGTTTGCGCCGGGGGAACGCCGGATAGATACGGCTTGAATGAACAGGGCTCCCGTTGAGGTCTCTCGCCAGGCTCGGGATTTCAGCGCGCGGCGCGGGCGCCGCCCAAACGCCTCAAGCTGCGGTAGAATCGCGGGCGCGGCCATGGACGTGGCGCGGCGGTATCGGGTCGAGGGGCGCGTGCAGGGAGTGGGCTTCCGGTTCTT
>Ga0209642_10003050_pt1 | contig 10887 bp, 6 predicted proteins | sample RifCSP19_2_FD_184025 | JGI IMG/M metagenome (GOLD analysis project Ga0209642, IMG submission 184025) | Soil microbial communities from Rifle, Colorado - Rifle CSP2_sed 19_2 (SPAdes) (version 2) | ecosystem: Environmental > Terrestrial > Deep subsurface > Rock core/Sediment | place: Rifle... | reverse complement strand
CACTCGGCAGGCGCCTTTGGGGACACGACGGCGATCGCGTATGCGGCAATCCCCTCGCTGCCGGCAAAGCCAAGTCCGTCCGAGGTGGTTCCCTTGACTGCGACATGATCGGTGGCCAGGCCGCAGAGACCCGCGATGCGCTCGATCATCTCGTCGCGACGCGGAGCCACCGCCGGGTGCGGAGTGACGATCACGAGGTCGATAGAGGACGGTTCCCAGCCAGCGGCCGCCAGGCGCTCGACGGCGCCGCGGAGCAGCGCTGCCGAGTCGGCGTCGCGCCATCGCTCATCATCGGGCGGGTAGAGGCTGCCGATATCCCCCGCCCCAACCGCGCCGAGGAGGGCGTCAATCACCGCGTGCAGGGCGGCGTCCCCATCGGAGTGGCCCGCGAGCCCCTCCTCTCCGGGGAACTCCAACCCGCCGAGCATCAGCGTTCTCCCCGACTCGCGGCGATGCGTGTCGAAGCCGATCCCGGCGCGCTGCCCGGACGCCACCGCTGGGACGGACATCGGCGACCCCGACGCGGCAAGCACCGCGGCCAGCCGCAGCTCATCGCCGGGCTCGGTGAGCTTCAGGTTGCCGGCCTCTCCGGGGACGGAGTGCACGGTGATCCCACCCGAAGCCAGGGCAGAGGCTTCGTCGGTCGCAGCCCGGCCCCACGCCCGTGACTCCTCGAGGGCGGCGCGAAGCTCGCCGAGCGTCGCCGCCTGTGGAGTCTGCGCGGCCACCAGCGACGCGCGGTCCATCGGGGCGATCACGCGACCGGTGTTGTCCACGCGCTTGATCGAATCGTGCAGCGGCACCACCGGGATGACGGCATGCCCCAGCTCCACTGCATCGGCGACCCGCAGCATCAGGGCGGTGGAGGCGCCAGGGCGCGCGGCATCGTGCACGAGCAGCGGCATGTCGTCGGGCAGGCCTGCAGCGGTGAGCGCGGTGATTCCGGCGGTCACCGAGTCGACCCGCTCGGCGCCGCCGGTCACGAGCAGGCATCGGTCTGCTGTCTCCACAGCCAGAGCCGCGGCGAAGCGATCCTCCGCGTCGGCTGGGATGACAACGGCGACACGCTGCATGCCGGGCACCGCCAGCAACGCGTCGAGGCTCCACCGCCAGGCGGGACGGCCGAGCAGCTCGATCCACAACTTGTCGGCACCCATTCGCCGGCCCGCGCCGGCAGCCACCAGCACGGCCGCCACCGGCCGGAGTGGCTCGCTCATCTAGGCGTCGCGCGGCTGGGCGAAGATCATCCGCCCGGCGACCGTCTGCAGCACGCGGGTCACGGTGATCCCCACCTCGCGGTCGAGGAAGCTGCTCCCGCCCTCAACCACGATCATCGTCCCATCGTCCAGGTAGCCGACCCCCTGCCCTGGCTCCTTCCCTTCCTGGATGATCTTGACCATCATCTCCTCTCCGGGATGGACGACCGCCTTGATTGCGTTGGCCAGCTCATTGAGATTAAGGACCCGGATCCCCTGGATCTCGGCCACGCGATTGAGGTTGAAGTCGTTGGTCAGGATCGCGGCGTGGTGATCCCGGGCGAAGGCGACCAGCTTGGCGTCAACCTCGCCGATCTCCGGGTAAGTCTCCTCGCTGACCTCGACCGGTGAGAGCGAGTCCTTCTGCAGCGCGGCGAGCATCTCCAGTCCCCTCCGTCCGCGGTTGCGGCGCATCGCGTCGGGCGAGTCGGCGATGCGCTGGAGCTCATCGAGCACGAAGCGCGGCACCACCAGGGTTCCGAGGATGAAGCCGGTGCGGCCGACGTCCACGATCCGACCGTCGATCACCGAGCTGGTGTCCAGCACCACCAGCTGTGGTCCGCCCCGGCGTCGGCCACCGGGCAGGATTCCCGCCATCGCCGGGACCAGCACGTCGCGCTTGTAGATCGTCGCACCGAGCATGCCCAGGGCCAGGATCACCGCCACCGCGGGCGGCAGGATGGAGCCGGCAGTGCCGCCGATCGAAGAGAGCGGAATGCCGGCCAGGACTCCCATCAGCAGGCCGATCACGATCGATCCCACGCCGAGCGCGAAGTCGCCGGCGCCCGCCTGCGCCAGGCGGTCGACCGCCCATCGGGCAGGTCGGACCGTGATGTACGGAATGGCGAGGTACCCGAACAGCAGCGACGCGACGACGATGGCCACCAGGAATGCGGGCTTGTTGGCCTGGCTGATGCTGCCGCTCGCGCGCTCGAGGATGAGGAGCCCCAGGCCGAAGCCGAAGACCGTCCCCAACAGGGACCCGACGAGCTGAATGATCTTGGTCATGGACCGATGATTCCGTTGATGAATCGATGTCGCGGGCCGGATGAATCGATGAAAGAAGGCGGAAGAAGGATGAAGTCGCCCACGCCCGCCAATCAGCGGGCGGCCACCTTAGCACGGGGTCTCCCGTGCGGCAATGACCGAGCTAGGGGTTCGACGCCTCGACGAGAGCCAGCCGCAGCGCCTCGCGCAGGTCGATCGCCTCGAGGATGGTCCGGTGGTCGTCGCGGCTCGGCGGGGCGGCCCCCGATGCGCGATGCGGCCCCGTCACCAGCCGCTCGAAGCCAAGACGCAGGGCCTCCGCCAAGCGCCGATCAGCCCGCGATGCGGCACGCACCCGGCCCGACAGAGATAGCTCGCCGGCGAGCACTGTTCCGGCACGGACCGGCCGCTCGCGCAGCGACGAGGCGAGCGCCGCAGCGACGGCAAGGTCGGCCGCCGGTTCCTCGATCCGAAGGCCGCCGGCCACGTTCACGTACACGTCGTGCCCGGTCAGATTCAGCCCCGCGTGGCGTGCCAGCACGGCGATCAGCATGAGGACTCGGTTCACGTCGATCCCCGTCGTGGCGCGGCGAGGCGATCCGATCCCCGAGGGCGCGACGAGTGCCTGGATCTCCACGGCGAGCGGTCGCGATCCCTCGATGGCGATGGTGATGGCGCTGCCCGCCACGGGAGGCTGCTCTGACTCGAGGAAGAATCGGCTGGCATCGGCCACCTCGACGAGTCCGTCGGTGCGCATCTCGAGCACGCCCACCTCCTCGGTCGAGCCATACCGGTTCTTGGCGGCGCGCACCAGGCGCGTGGACCCGAGCCGCTCGCCCTCGAGGTAGATCACCGCGTCTACCAGGTGCTCGAGCGTTCGCGGGCCTGCAACGGTCCCCTCCTTGGTCACGTGGCCGACCAACGCCACGCACGATTGACCGGCCTTTGCCACTTCGGCGAGCCGCGAAGCGACCTCGCGCACCTGTCCAACGCTACCCGCCGGACCGCTCAGCTCCGCGCTGGCGAGGGTCTGGACGCTGTCCACCACCGCCAGCGCCGGGGCACTCGATTCGATGGCGCCGATGGCGGTGTCGAGATCGGTCGTGGCAACCAGCCCCAGTCCCTCGACGACGGCGCCAACGCGTTCGGCGCGGCCGCGCACCTGCGCCGTCGATTCCTCTCCGGTGATGTACAGCGCGGCGTGCCCCGCCGCCGCGATCCGGCCGGCCAGCTGCAGCAGGAGCGTGCTCTTGCCGATCCCCGGATCGCCGCCGAACAGGACGATCGATCCGGGGACGAGGCCGCCGCCGAGAACGCGATCCACCTCACCGATGCCGCTTGGCAGGCGCCCCGCCTCGGCGCTCGACACCTCGCCGATGGGCGAGATGGACGCCGCCGCGGCCGACGAAGCACGCCCGCGAGCGCGCTCCGCGGTCTTGCCGGCAGGGGCTCGGGCAACCACCGTCTCAACCAGCGTGTTCCACGCCTCGCAGGACGGGCACTGCCCAGCCCACTTCGGCGAGGAGGTGCCACACTGCTGGCAGACGTAGACGGAGCGGATGGCTGGCACGGGTCGGGCCATCTTGCCACGCGGCGGCGTACCGCCGCGTTACGGGACGCTCAGCGCGCCTTGACCGGCTCCTTCTTGGCGGCCTTGCGGTCGATGACCAGCCCGTCCGGCGCGGCATCGACCACGATCGTGTCGCCCGCTTCGAAGGAGGCCATCAGCATCCGCTCGGCAAGGGGATCCTCGATCTGGTGCTGGATCTCTCGACGGAGCGGTCGCGCGCCAAAGGTCTGGTCGTATCCCTTGGCGATGATCGCGTCCTTGGCGGCATCGGTGACCACCAGCTCCATCTGCTGCCCGGCGAGCTGCGCGGTGATCCGCATGAGCAGCAGGTCGACGATCTCCCGAATCTCCTCGCGCGTCAGCTGGCGGAAGACCACGGTGGCGTCGATCCGGTTCAGGAACTCGGGCCGGAACGCGTTCTTCAGTTCGACCAGGACCTTCTCCTTCATCCGGTCGTAGTCGGCGATCGCCTTGGCATCCTCGGCACCACCGACCCGGAAGCCCATCGAGGTGTCCTTCTGGATCTGCTGGGCGCCGACGTTGCTGGTCATGATGATGATCGTGTTGCGGAAGTCGACCCGGCGACCCTTGGCATCGGTCAGGTGGCCATCTTCGAGGATCTGGAGAAGGATGTTGAACACCTCGGGGTGCGCCTTCTCGATCTCGTCGAGCAGGATCACGCTGTAGCTCTTGCGCCGTACCGCTTCGGTGAGCTGTCCGCCCTCGTCGTAGCCAACGTATCCGGGCGGGGCGCCAACCAACCGCGACACGTTGTGGCGCTCCATGAACTCGCTCATGTCGACCTTCACCAGGGCATCCTCGCTGCCGAACATGAACTCGGCGAGCGCCTTGGCAAGCTCGGTCTTGCCGACTCCGGTCGGTCCCATGAAGATGAACGAGCCGATCGGTCGCTTTGGATCCTTCAGGCCGGCACGCGCACGGCGGACCGCCTTGGAGATGATGTCGATCGCCTCCTGCTGGCCGATCACCCGCTTGTGCAGCGCCTCTTCCATGTTGAGCAGTCGCTCGGACTCCTCGGCGCTGATGCGGATCACCGGGATCCCGGTCCACATGCTGACGACCTGCGCGATCTCCTCCTCGGTGACGACCGGGACCTCCTTGGCGGCCTCTTCCAGCCAGGCGGCGCGCATCTGCTCGATCCGCTCCTTGCCCTGCGTCTCCTCGTCGCGCAAGCGCGCCGCAGCCTCGTAGTCCTGGGACGCAATCGCCTCGTCCTTCTGGACGGTGACGCCCTCGAGCTCGCGCTGCGCCTCCTTGATGCTCGGCGGTGCCGAGGCATTCCGCAGCCGAACCCGCGAGCCTGCCTCGTCGATCAGGTCGATCGCCTTGTCGGGCAGGGCTCGGTCCGCGATGTAGCGCACCGACAGACTCACGGCTGCGCGCACGGCCTCGTCGCTGATCTTGACCTTGTGGTGGTCCTCGTACCTCGAGCGGATGCCGAAAAGAATCTCGATGGCGTCGTCGACCGTCGGCTCCTCGACCATCACCGGCTGGAAGCGTCGCTCGAGCGCAGCGTCCTTCTCGATGTACTTGCGGTACTCGTCGAGCGTGGTCGCGCCGATGCACTGCAGCTCGCCCCGCGAGAGCGGCGGCTTGAGGATGTTCGCAGCGTCGATGGCGCCTTCTGCGGCGCCGGCCCCGACAAGGGTGTGCAACTCATCGATGAACAGCACGGAGTCGTTGCTGCTGCGCAGCTCCTCGATGATCTTCTTGAGCCGCTCCTCGAACTCGCCCCGGTACTTGGTGCCGGCCACGAGCGAGCCGATGTCCAACGTGAGCACGCGCTTGCCCGCCAGCGTCTCGGGAACGTCACCGGAGACGATGCGGTGCGCAAGACCCTCCGCGATTGCCGTCTTGCCCACCCCTGGCTCACCGATCAGCGCGGGATTGTTCTTGGTCCGGCGGCTGAGGATCTGGATGACGCGCTCGATCTCCTTCTCCCGCCCGATCACCGGGTCGAGCTTCCCCGCCCGGGCCGCTTCGGTCAGGTTGATGCCGAGCTGATCCAGGGTGGGCGTCTTCGATGGACGCTTGGTCTCGGGCGTCGGCGATGCGGCTGTACCCTGCGAAAGGACATGGATCACCTGGTGGCGCACCTTGTCGAGGTTGACGCCCAGGCTCTCGAGCACGCCGGCGGCGATCCCCTCACCCTCGCGCACGAGGCCGAGCAACAGGTGCTCGGTTCCGATGTAGTTGTGCCCCAGGCGCCGGGCCTCGTCGATGGCGAGCTCAATGACGCGCTTGGCGCGCGGCGTGAGGCCGACCTCGCCCACCACCGGGCGGTCGCCACGACCGATGATGAACTCGACCGCGGTCCGAACCTTCGACAGCTCGACGTTCATGTTCTCGAGCACGCGCGCCGCCACGCCCTCACCCTCGCGCACCAGGCCGAGCAACAGGTGCTCGGTACCGATGTAGTTGTGGTTGAAGCGCTGCGCCTCATCCTGGGCAAGGGTCAGGACCTTGCGTGCCCGGTCGGTGAACTTGTCGAATCGGTCCATGGTCGCGGTTACCTGCCTGGATCGCCCTGAGGCCGACTATGAGCCTCCGGACTTCATGAGAGTGTACGGCACCACTGTTGGGCGGTGCCTTCAATAGGTACTACGGGCTACGACCGCCGAACGCTCACCTCGCGGCGGCATTCCCAACTGTGATTCGGGCGGGAAAACAAGAAGGCGGACCATCGGGCCCGCCTTGGCTTGCGTCGGAAGGTGGGCCGACTACGACTTGGCCTTCTTGGAGCGCTTCGGCTCGGCAGCGGGCTCGGCTTCGGCGGCGACCTCCGGCTCGGCAGCGGGCTCGGCTTCGGCGGCGACCTCCGGCTCGGCAGCGGGCTCGGCTTCGGCGGCGACCTCCGACTCGGCAGCGGGCTCGGCTTCGGCGGCGCCCTCCGGCTCGGCAGCGGGCTCGGCTTCGGCGGCGACCTCCGGCTCGGCAGCGGGCTCAGGCTGGGGCTCGGGTTTCGTGGATGAGTCCTCGTCGGCGCGGAACTGCGCGAGCAGACCCGACTCGGCGAAGGCGGCGGCCATCGTGTTGTCGATCCCCTCGTCCGGCTCGCTGATTGCATCCTCGGGTCGATAGTCCCGATCACGGCGATCGCGGCGCTCACGACGCGGACGCTCCTCGTAGCGTGCCGTCGGTGCCGGACCGGCGGGTGCTGGCTCGGGCTGCCCCACGGCGATCGGCGCGGACCGCTCCTCGGCCTGCTTGAGCGAGAGGCCCAGGCGGTGTCGCTCGGAGTCGAGGCTGATGATCTTCAGCTTGAGGGTCTCGCCCTCTTTGACCACGTCGCCGGGGTGCGCGACGCGCTGGCTGGACAGTTCGCTGATATGGATGAGGCCTTCGAGGCCCTCCTCCACGCGGACGAACGCGCCAAAGTTCACGAGCTTGGTGACCGTACCGTCGATCACGTCGCCGATGGCGTACTTGGCCACCGACTCCTGCCATGGGTCGGGCTGCAGCCGTCGGATCGACAGGCTGATCCGTCCGCGCTCGTGGTTGATGTCGATCACCTCGGCCTCGACCTCGTCGCCGATGCCGTATGCGGTCTCCGGGTTGTTGACCTTGTTCCACGAGAGCTCGCTCTTGTGGACCAGGCCGTCGATCCCACCGAGGTCGATGAAGACGCCGAACGGGGCGATGCTGCGAACGGTTCCGGTGACGCGCTGCCCCACCTGGAGGCTGCTGAACAGTTCGTCGCGCTTCTCGCGTCGCTCCTCGTAGAGGGCGACCTTCTCCGAGAGGATCAGGCGGTTTGCCTTGCGATTGACCTCGAGGATCTTCAGGCGAAGCGTGCGACCGACGAAGGGCTGGAGCTTCTCGGCGATCTCCTGAGCGGCATCCCGCGGCTGCTCGTCGCGCGGGCGGCGGGGGAAGTCCACGATCTGGCTGATCGGCACGAATCCGCGGACACCGAGATCCACGATGAGGCCACCCTTGTTGTGGTCGATCACTCGGGCATCGACGATCTCGCCGGCATCGAAGCGCTCCTGCATGGCGCGCCACTTGCGCTCGAGCCCTGCTCGCCGCAGTGACAGGACGGCATGGCCTTCGGGCGATTCGGGCTGGAGAACGTAGACGAGCACCTCGTCACCGACCGACAGCTCGGGGCGCGGCTCGTCGCCATCCCGCGGTCCGCGGCGGCTCATCAGCTCCCGGTTGGAGACCACACCCTCGCTCTTGCCGCCGAAGTCGATCAGGATCTCATCGGGATCGATGCGGACGACGGTGCCCTCGACGACATCCCCGTGCTTGAGACTCTTCACCTCGTTTGCGGGATCGTCCAGGAGCTCGGCCATGGTCGTCGGCTCAGGACGTGGTTCGGGAGCAGTCTCCGTCTCGGCAGCCATCGGCTCATCTGCGACCGGCTCGGCCGAGGGCGCTGGCTCGGACGGCGCCTCTGGGGCCTCCGACGCCTCAGCGGGTGCCTCTGCTTCGGCAGCAACCGGCTCGGTCTCCGGCTCGGTGTCGGCCTCCATCGGCTCCGGGGCCTCCTCGGGCGCCACCGGCTCGTCTGCGACCGGCGCTTCGGCGGCGGGCTCAGTCGCGGCCGCCTCGGGCTCCGTGGGGGCCTCGACCTCCTCCGTCTCCGCGGCGGCCGGCTCCTCGTCGGGCTGCGGCTCGAGCTGATTCGTTTCGTCGGTCAAGTGCGTGTACGCTCCTGCAATGCGGTGTCCCTGCAACAACAACGCCCTCCATCCGCGGAGGGCGTCTCGTTCATCGCCTTCATGTCAGTTCGGGGCTGCCTTCATGGTCGATCAGACGACTCGGGTGCTCCTCCGTAACGGCCGATGGGAACGACGCGCATCCGCGCATGGCTATGCGATTGTGTGATCCAGAGCCGCGGCAGCATACCACACGGTCAAGGGGCCTCCGCCGTGCCTGAACTGCCCGACCTGACGATCGTCGCCGAGGAGCTGGCGGCACGCATTTCCGGCCGCCGGGTGACCGATGTCGCAGCTCCGACCCCGATCCTGGTGCGCGCCACTCCGCAGGAGCTCGGCGCACTGATCGGCATGACCGTTGGGACCGCGTCGCGGCGTGGGAAGTTCCTGCTCCTGCCGTTCGAGGGGCGGCAAGCCGGGCGCACGCTGGCGGCCAACCCGATGCTGGCCGGACGCTTCTGGCTGCTCGCCGACGGCGGCGCAAAGGTCCGCGCCCGCACGGGGCTGCGCATCCGATTCGACGACGGGAGCGAGCTGCGCTACGTGGACCGCGAGATGCTCGGCAAGATCTATCTCGTCGAGCCGGATCACCTGGATTCGATCCCCGGCTGGCCAGAGATGGGCCCCGATGCCGATGACCCCGAGCTGACCCTCGAGCGCTTCCGCGAGCGAATTCGACGGCACGCCGGAGAGCTCAAATCGTTGCTCCGCAACCCGCGTTTCGTCGCCGGAATCGGCAATGCCTACAGCGACGAGATCCTGTGGGAGGCACGACTCGCTCCGTTGCGGAAGCGCAGCACCTTGCGCCCTGACGAGGTGGATCGCCTGTACGCCGCCATGCGACTGGTGGTGATGGAGGCGACGACCCGGCTGCGATCGCTTGTGCCGCCCGACATCCACCTCCAGCACCGCGAGTTCCTGAAGGTTCATCTCCGCGGTGGCGAGGTCTGCCCGCGATGCGGGAATGTCCTTCGGCAGATCGGCGGGAGTGAAGCAACCACGTTCTGCAGGACATGCCAACCGCCGGTCTAGGGGATGATCAGCACCTGGCCCGGAACGATGGTGTCGGAGACGGTGATGCCGTTGGCAATCGCGATGGCGGCCGCCGTGGTCCCGAACCTCACCGCAATCGCATTGAGCGTGTCGCCTGCCTGGACAACGTAGGTGCGCGGCGTCGCCGCCGGCGTGGGCGAATTCGTCGGGGCGGCACTCGATGTGGGCACAACGGTGGGTGATCCCGGCTGGCTTGCGGATGCCACCGTGGTTGGCGAAGCGACCTGGGTTGCGGAGACCGGCGTCGATCCGATCGGCGTCGGGGTTGGGGTCAGGGCCGATCCGCCGCCCAGGACGAAGTTGCCGGCCAGAACGGCCACGACCAGCGCGGCCACTGCCAGGAACAGCAGGCCAGCACCGGGCTGCGATCGTCGTCCCGTGGCGCTGCCGAGGCCGCGCCACGCGGGCTCAGGTTCCACCACCTGGCGAGTGCGGAGGAAGGCAACATCGGGCGCCACCCTCGGTAGACCGCTGGACGCGGCGAGCAGCGCGGTTCGAGCTCCGGCGAAGCGTTCACAGCGGGCATGTGCCTCCGTCAGGCACAGCTGGACCTGGCGCTGCCGGGCAAGATCGGCGGGCGGCGTCAGCGCGTTGCAGCGATGCGCAGGATCGAACCCGTCAACGACGGTGCGAGCATCGTCACTGAGCGCAAGGAAGGGGCAGATCCGGTCCACGTGGTCGAGGATAGCAGCGGAACCGCCCGGCGCCCGTATCGACCAGGGCGGTCGACGTCGTACGGGAAATGAAATACCCCGGCGACGACCTATTTTCCCAGGGAGTTGCCCCCCAAGTATCTTCGGCGCTGGAGAGCTTAACTTCCGTGTTCGGGATGGGAACGGGTGGTTCCTCTCCGCTAGCGTCACCGGGGTAGATCTTCAATTGCCGTGCTCGCCGATGGGGCGGGACGGGTGCCAACCTTCGATTGGAAGCGTCGATCGTCGTGGTGCCGGTCAGTGCCGACATTCCGAACGCGATCCAGCAACGTGCTAGACGCGTGAATTAGGTCAAGCCCTCGACCATTAGTACCGCTTCGCTGAACACATTGCTGTGCTTACACGTGCGGCCTATCAAACAGCTAGTCTCGCTGCGGTCTTACCCGGTTACCCGGTGGGGAACCTCATCTTGAGGCGAGCTTCGCACTTAGATGCTTTCAGTGCTTATCCCATCCGAACATACCTACCCAGCAATGCCATTGGCATGACAACTGGCACAACATTGGTTCGTCCACTCCGGTCCTCTCGTACTAGGAGCAGCTCCTCTCAAGTTCCCTACGCCCACGGCGGATAGAGACCGAACTGTCTCACGACGTTCTGAACCCAGCTCGCGTACCGCTTTA
>Ga0209642_10003043_pt1 | contig 10897 bp, 8 predicted proteins | sample RifCSP19_2_FD_184025 | JGI IMG/M metagenome (GOLD analysis project Ga0209642, IMG submission 184025) | Soil microbial communities from Rifle, Colorado - Rifle CSP2_sed 19_2 (SPAdes) (version 2) | ecosystem: Environmental > Terrestrial > Deep subsurface > Rock core/Sediment | place: Rifle... | reverse complement strand
CAAGCGTAGACTTAAATGAGATATTTATCATCGATGAAAATAATTTTTGGATAGTAGGAGATTATGGAACGGTATTATATACTACCGATGGCGGAAACATATGGAATATGGATTTAAGCGTTACGATGAATTATTTAGCGGGAATTTATTTTGTTGATCCTAGTACAGCCTTTCTAGTCGGCGGAGGCGGTACGATTCTGAAAGCAGAGATAAATAATGTAAATTCAATTCAGGCAACAAATGAATTTCTTCCGAATAAATTTGAACTGCATCAAAATTATCCAAATCCATTTAACCCAACGACTTCAATAGAATTTGGAATAAGGGAAAAAGGAAATGTAAGAATCTCCATTCATAATATACTCGGAGAAGAAATAAAGGTCTTACTTGACGGAGAAAAAGAAGCTGGTTATTACTCAACAGATTTTAATGCAAGTGATTTGCCAAGCGGTGTGTACTTCTACAGAATGCAAACTGGGAAATTTATTGATACGAAGAAGATGATACTTCTGAGATAGATTATGATGGCAAACTGAATATCGCATTAATAAAATAAAAAATTATTATGCCCCAATTGTATTGGGGCTTTTTTATTTTACAGCATCAAAAAAAATATTATTAGGTTTTTAATGCAAAGATGGATTAAGATAACGATCGGACTAACCTTCACTTTTCTTCTCATGTTGATTGTCAGCGGAATTGTATTTTATAACATCCTAAATTCTTCTATGCCTGAATATGAAGGCGAAATAAGCAATTCCGAAATTTCTGCGGATGTTCAGATTTACCGCGACAGTATGGCAATTCCGTACATCATTGCTAAAACAGAAGAAGATGCTGCATTTGCTTTGGGATTTATTCACGCGCAAGACAGACTATTTGTAATGGATATTATAAGGCGTGCAGGAGAAGGAAGGTTAAGTGAGGTTATGGGTGAGAAGTCGGTTCCTTTTGATAAAATGTTCCGTACTGTTGGATTAAGAAGAATTGTTGATCAGAACATAAAAAAAATTGACTCAAAATCTCTAAGTCTATTAAAGGCATACTCAAAGGGAGTTAATCTTTTCATTCGTAATGCGGAAGGAAACTATCCAGCCGAGTTTGATGTACTTGGTTATGATCCCGAAGAATGGAAACCTGAACACAGCTTGATAGTTGGACGAATGATGGCCTGGGAATTAAACATAAGCTGGTGGATCGATTTCAGTTTTTCATTTTTAGTTCAAAAATTCGGTGAAGAAAAGATTTTGGAAATTCTCCCCGATTATCCTGAGAATTCTAAATTGTTACTTCCCATAGAGATTAAAAATTATCCCGCTATTGGTAAATCGGTTGTTGAAGTGGATAAACAATTTCGGGATTTCATTGGAATGTCGGGAACTCATCTCGGTTCAAATAACTGGGTTGTAAATGGAAAGAAGTCAGCGTCAGGATTACCAATTATTGCAAATGACACTCACTTGCACTTCAGCGCGCCAAGTAGATGGTATGCCGCTGTAATTCGTGCCGGTGATTGGAATGTTGAAGGATTCACAATTCCCGGTGCGCCGGCAGTTGTTATCGGAAAGAATCAGAACATTTCCTGGGGTGTTACGAATATCATGCTTGATGATGCGGACTTCTATGTTGAAAAATTAGATTCAACACAAAAAAAATATTTGTTTAATGGTGAATGGAAGAACTTAGACATTTTCAAGGATACTATTAAAGTTAAAAATGAAAAAGAGATTGTGTTTGAAATTAAGTTTACTCATCGCGGTCCTGTCATTTTAACCATTCATCCATTCACCGCACTATATCCCGAAAGCAACAGCGATGCCGTGATCAGCATGCGCTGGCTTGGTGCGGATTTCAGTGATGAACTCTACGCTTTTTATTCAATTGACAAAGCAAAGAATTGGAATGAGTTCAAATCGGCTTTTCAATATTATGGATTGCCGGGACAAAATTTTGTTTACGCAGATAAAGATGGTAACATTGGTTACATGTTTGGTGGAAAGCTGCCGCTTCGTAATTCAGTCAGCCCAACATTTATTTATGATGGTACAACAGATAAGTACGATTGGAAGGGAATTGTTCCCATAAATGAATTGCCTTCAATATTGAATCCTCCAACAAACTTTCTTGCAACTGCAAACAATAAGCTTGTAAAGGATTTTAAGTATCATATTTCAAATATCTGGGAACCGTCGTCACGTTCCGAAAGAATTCTAACTTTACTAACAGCAAAGGAAAAACATTCGGTTGAAGATTATAAAAAGTATCAGATGGATATCACTTCACCCTATGCGGAAAAAATAGTGAAGCATATCCTAAATTCATTTGAAGGAATAAAAGTCATTGATGCAAATTTAAATTCCGCTCTTCAAATGTTTAAACAATGGGATTATGAGATGAACGAGTTCAGCCAGGTTCCGACTATCTATGCAATGTTCTTAAATTATTTTCTAAAAAATACTCTGCTCGACGAAATGGGAAAAGATCTTTTTAACGAATATGTTTTTGTTGCCAATGTTCCATACAGGGTTACCTTAAAGATGCTTGCTGATTCTTCTAATTCATGGTTTGATAATGTTTCCACTCCCAAAATCGAAAATAAGAATGAGATTATCAGAAAAAGTTTAGCTGATGCATTGGGTGAATTAGAAAATAATTATGGTAAAGATATAAAAAACTGGCAGTGGGGAAGTCTGCACAAAGCAACTTTTAAACATTCCTTCAGTGGAGCTTCATCATTATTGGATAAGTTTATAAATATTGGTCCATTCAGTGTTGGTGGAGACGGAACAACATTATTTAATACTGAATATCCCTTTAATGAAGGAATAAAAACTTTTCCGCTATTTGATCACGGACAGTTTGATAATCATCTCGGACCAACAATGAGATATATTTTTGATTTCGCAAAACCAGATGAATTTCAGATGGTATTAACAACAGGACAATCCGGAAACTTTATGAGTGAACATTATCGTGATATGTCACAAATGTGGCTTCGTGGAATTTATGTAACTGTTAGAACGGATGAGCAATCAATTAAAAACAATAAGAATAAATTGTTTAGGATAGTTAAGAAGTAATGTTATTTTCATATCTATCCGAAATTGATCATAATATATCGTCCCGTTGGGACTTTCAAATAAACTTGCTTCTAAATGTTCTACAAATATTTTGTCCCTATCGGGACATGATTTGTTTATTCTACTTTGGTTTTTTTAATAGTCCTGTTAAGGACTAAATATTTATAGGATTTAGAACCAGAGATATATTGGAGTCCCGTAAGGGACGAAATATTATAATTTGTTTTAGAGAGATGTATTGAAACTAATATCTATCCAAAATAAATTTCAAATTTTTATCATTATTAAATTATACAAGATACTGCATCTAAAATGAATAAGGTAATAAGGTTATATTTCAGTAGGTTATTTTTGGTTACTAAGGTTTGAGAAAAGAAATATTCTCTTGTTGATGATTAAAATTCTAAAGGTTAAACCCTAGTAACAAACCGAGAAAAATGCATTTAACCTTATTACCTTATTTTAAAAATTAAGAAAATAGAGATATTCTGTTGTTGGAAAGTTTCTTCGGATTACCGTAAGATTTAGCATTAGGCAACAAGTAAGAGAAATTAAATAAATAGATTCTTTCCAATACGTTGTATGCTCCAAAATTTCCGCACAGTTCTGATTTATTCTGGACAGCAGTGATTTTGGATAAAGATCAATTTCATTCTCAATGAAGTTTATTCATAATTGTATTAAATTAGTCGAGCAAAAAATTTTAGGACATAATGAAAGTAATAGAGCATTTAACAAAAGCAAAAGAACCGTTAATCAGTTTTGAAATTATTCCACCCAAACGAGGCGGCGATATTTACGGCATATTGTCCGTGCTGGATGATATAATGAAATATAAACCTCCGTTCATTGATATTACCAGTCACTCTGCAGAAGTAGTATATGAAGAAACACCTCATGGAATTAAAAAAAGAGTAAAACGTAAAAGACCAGGAACGTTAGGAATCTGTGCACTCATCCAAAATAAATATGACATTGATGCTGTTCCGCATATTCTTACTAAAGGATTTACAAGAGAAGAAACAGAAGATTTTTTAATTGAGCTGAATTATCTTGGAATACAAAACGTTTTGGCTGTTCGAGGTGATGACAGCGGTTACGAGAAGCCAATTCCCGAAGGAAGAAGTGCCAATAAAACTGCTACCGACCTCGTTAAGCAGATAGTTAATATGAACCAAGGAAAATATTTGGAAGACAGTTTGCTTGATGCAAAACCATCTAATTTTTGTGTAGGAGTTGGTGGCTATCCCGAAAAACATTTTGAGGCGCCTAATCTTAAATCTGATATTAAATTTTGTAAAGAAAAGCTTGATGCCGGAGCTGATTACGTAGTAACACAAATGTTCTTCGATAACAAAGTTTATTTTAAATATGTTGAGCTATGTAGTAAAGAAGGAATAACAGCACCGATTATTCCAGGCTTGAAAATATTATCGGCTAAATCTCATCTTATAAATATTCCAAAGAATTTTTATGTTTCTTTACCTGATCAGCTTGTAGATGAAGTTAATGCAGCCAAACCCGAGCATGTTTTGGATATTGGTGTTGAATGGGCAGCGAAGCAGGTCGAAGAGCTTTTGAATAAAAATGTTCCGAGCGTTCATTTTTACATAATGCAAAATTCTGCTCCTGTTAAAAAACTAATGAACCGTCTTAAGCTTTTCAAGAAAATAGCTTAGGGTTGAAAGTTCGGCCTAACTAATAATAAATTCCATTTGTTGAAAACTTAGCATGATTATCATTCCTAAAAAATATTCACGAAAATTAAAATGGGGAGTAGCTGGCTGTGGGAGATTTGCGGAACAAACTTTTCTCCCGACAATTAAGCTGCTCCGGAAAAGTGTTGTTACATCACTTTACAGCAGTGATATTAAACACGCAAAATCACTTGCAGATAAATTTGGAATTGAGAAACACTTCAATAATTATGATGAATTTCTAAAGTCAGATATAGGTGCAATTTACATCTCAAGCGCGAATGTTAACCATTATCATCAGGTAATTAAAGCAGCAAAAGCCGGCAAACATATTTTATGCGAAAAACCTCTGGCAATGAGTTCATCTGAAGCGGAAGAGATGGTGAAAACTTGTGAGCAAAATAATGTTCAGCTTTCAATTAATTATGTTTATCGCTTTCATCCGCTCATTATTAAATCAAAGGAAATAATTGCAAATCAAATGCTGGGAAAAATTGTTTCAATAAATTTAAGTTTTAATATTGATGCTCCTCCCGGCAGTAATTTTAGATTTACAAAAAGTCAGAGTGGAGGTGGAGCTCTCCGAGATCTTGGGACTCATATGATAGACTTGCTGAGATATTTTGGCGGTGAGATAGTCAGTATAAATGGTGTGGTGGATAATGTTATCTACAAAAGTGAAGTTGAAGATTTTTCATGTGCGATAGTGAAGTTTGAAAATGGAGGTTATGGATTTTTTAATGTTTCTTTTAACAATAAAAAAGCTTTTAACAGAATTGAAATATTAGGACACAAGGGTGCAATTAGTCTCGATAATTTAATTGGCGGAAGATTGCATACAGCCAAATTAACAATTCTTTTAGATGGTGAAGCGAAAAAAGCTTTTAGAAAAAGAGGGAATAGACAATTTAATCTTCTTAAATCTGTACAAAATTCTTTTCTAAACAATCAAACCCCGCTTGTTACGGGATATGATGGACTTATTAACATGAAATTAATGGAAGAGTTGGAATCGAAATGTCATTGATTGATGAGCTTGTCCAAGTCTGTAATAAAGTTTACGAAAATAAATTTGTATCTGCCTATGATGGCAACATATCAGTTAGAAATTCTCCCAGTACATTTTTGATTACTCGATCAGGTGTGTGCAAAGGTGAAGTTACATCTGACGATATTTTAGAGATTGATGCAACTGGAAAAGTTGTGAAAGGTTCAGGTAAAGTATCTACAGAAAATAAATTGCATCTTTATGTTTATTCTAAAAGACAGGAAGTAAATGCTGTGATTCATTGTCATCCGATTTATGCTTCTGCGTTTGCTGTTTTTGGCGAAGGATTAACAAAGCACATTCTTCCTGAAGTGGTTTTAACTTTGGGAAAAGTTCCGCTTTGTGAATATGCAACTCCTTCCACAGATGAACTCCCAAAATCTTTAGAACCACACATAAATTATAGCTGGGCATTTTTGCTCCGCAATCATGGGGCTGTAACGCTTGGTAAAAATTTGAAAGATGCCTACTATAAAATGGAAAAGCTTGAACATACAGCGAAAATAATTTTTCTTGCAAGATTATTAGGTGGAGAAAAAGAATTGCAAATAGAAAAAGTCCAAGAGCTTTTAAAAATTGCCAAAGAAACTTATTCAATTGATCAAGATCTCAGAAATATTTTTTAATAAAACACCCTACGCACAATGACGATTGGATTTCGTATACAAACCCAGTTTCTAAGCGAACGAATCAAGCCCCGCCTTTGGCGGGGCTGAGAAACTGAGTTTGTAATCTTTACGTTGCGTAAGATAAATTATTAATTCAACTAACCTCATTTACGGATAATTTTATAATGGATCTTCGAAAGTTAAAAATAGCATTAGTTGTAGGTGGAACATCTACTGAAAGAAATGTCTCCAAATCGAGCGGGCAATCAATTTACAAAGCATTATTATCTTTGGGCTGCAATCCAATTGTTGTTGATCCTGCTTATGGAATAAATCAGCCAAAAGATAAAAGTATTTTTTTTGCTCATGATGATACTTTAGAGATTTCTAACTTAAATTATGTTAGAGTTGTAAACTCAAAGTTATTCGATAATGTTGATATTGCATTTCTTGCGCTGCACGGTAAATGGGGAGAAGATGGAACAATTCAATCACTGCTTGAATTGCGTGGAGTCAAATACACCGGTTCAAAAGTTTTGGCAAGTGCGTTGGCGATGGATAAAATTATGTCGAAAATCTTATTTCAGCATTATGATGTTGCAACTCCGAAATGGATTACGATCGAGAATAATCATAATGATTATTCAGAATTAACCGAGAAGATTAAAAGTGAATTGGGTTTTCCTTGCGTGGTAAAACCAAATGATCAAGGTTCCACTGTAGGAATAACTATTTGTAAAAGTGAAGAGGAGCTGCCAGCGGCATTTGGCTTGGCAAAAAGCTATGCAACTAGAATTTTAGTTGAAGAGTTTATTGATGGAAAGGAACTCACTGTTGCAATTCTGGATAATCAGCCATTACCTGTGTTGGAAATAAAACCTAAGCATAATGTTTATGATTATGAATGCAAATACACAAGCGGTATGAGCGAATATGAAGTGCCCGCAAAAATTCCCGAAGAAGTTGTAAAGCAAATTCAAGATCAAGCATTAGCGGCTCACATTTCACTTGGCTGTGAAGTTTACAGCAGAGCCGATTTTCGATTGAGCAATGAGCTAAAACCATATTGCCTTGAAGTGAATACTTTACCGGGAATGACTTCCACGAGTCTTGTTCCTAAAATGGCGAAAGCTGTTGGAATTTCTTTTGAGGAATTAATAGAAAAAATTATTACTCTTAGTTTATGACTTCATCAAATAAAAATAAAATTAGCCGTTATGCATTCATCCTTCTGCTTCTGATAGGATTAGGATTTCTCATCTTTAACAATTCCGGATATATCAAATATTTAAAGTTGAAAAGTGAAGTGAAGGAAATCAGAAAAGAAGAGAGCCAAAAAGAATTAGAGAATAAAAATCTTCAAGCCGAGATTGATTCACTTGAGAAAAAGAATTCCACCAAAGTTGAACAGATAGCACGAGAAAAATACGGTATGATGAAAAAAGGTGAAAAGATTATTAAGGTTGAAGAGAAATGATAAATTTCTAATGAGTATTATATTTTAATGTCTAAAATTCAAATACCTCAAATTCCATTAGCCGAAAGAGCACGCCCAAAAACAATAAACGAATTTCAAGGACAAAAAGAACTTTTAGATCCCGGCAAACCAGTCAGATCTATGATTGAGAAAGACGCATTGAGTTCATTTATTCTTTGGGGTCCTCCTGGTTCCGGAAAAACCACCATCGCAAAAATAATTGCTAATCAAACCAACTCAGACTTTCATCAGATCAATGCTGTTTCATCCGGTGTAAAAGAAGTTCGAGCGATAATTGAAATTGCAAATCTTAATAGACTTCAAAACAAAAAGACAATCCTTTTTATAGATGAGATTCATCGTTTTAATAAAGGTCAGCAAGATGCTTTGTTAAATGCCGTTGAATCCGGCTTAATTATTTTGATTGGCGCAACAACTGAAAATCCCAGCTTTGAAGTGATACCGGCGCTTCGTTCCCGCACAAGAATTTTTGTACTTGAACCATTAACTAAAAATGATCTGCATAACATTTTAGATTTTGCATTACAAAAAGATGAATTTTTATCATCGCTAAAAATAAATGAGATTGATGTAGACTTCTTAATTTTTCTCTCCGGTGGAGATGCCAGAGTAATGTTAAATATTCTTGAGGCAGCAATTACTCAGGAGATTGAAAATCAGCCGATAAACATTAATAAAGAAATTTTAGAAAACATTATTCAGAAGAAGAATATTTTGTATGATAAAGGCGGCGAAGAACATTATAATGTAATATCGGCATTTATTAAAAGTGTACGCGGCAGCGATCCAGATGCTGCGTTGTACTGGCTTGCAAGAATGCTGGAAGGGGGAGAAGACCCGTTATTTATTGCAAGAAGATTAGTTGTACTTGCATCCGAAGATATTGGGAATGCATCGCCGAATGCTTTGGTGCTTGCTGAAGCAGCATTCTCTGCAATTGATAAAATTGGTATGCCTGAAGCAAGAATTATTTTGGCTCAATGTACAACTTATTTGGCAGCGAGTCCCAAAAGTAATTCTTCTTACAGTGGAATTGAAAATGCAATTTCAGATGTTCGAGATAAGCCGTTATATCCAGTCCCCCTTCACTTAAGGAATGCACCAACCAAGCTGATGAAAGAGATCGGTTATGGCAAAGAGTATAAATACCCGCACGAGTTTAAAGATCATTTTATACTTGAAGAATATCTCCCGGAAAAACTTCGTGATGTACAATATTATTTTCCATCGGAAAGTGGACAAGAAAAAAATCTTAAAGAAAGATTGATTGCTCTTTGGAAAAACCGAAAAAAATATTAGGAATGTTTGGAATGAGGTATTGTAAGTTCAAATTTCTTATAACTCATGTTACGCATAATGACGATTAGAATTCGTAAACAAACCCAGTTTCTGAACGAACGAATCAAGCGATGCTGAGAAACTGGGTTTGTAATTTTAACATTGCTTAAGGTGAGTTATAAATTACTTTTAAAATTCTTAACAGACTGTTAAACCTTTATAAAAGTTTTACCAGGCAATTGCTTAACCACGCCTTTAAATTCAAGCGATAGTAGATGCACAAGGCAATCTGAAGTTGAGAGGTTTGCTTTTGATGCAAGGAGATCAATTTGCAGAGGTTCATCATTTAAGTGAGTAAGAATTTGCTCTTCAAACAAGTTCAGTTCAATATCTGGCCTAGGAATGTTTTTCCCGATAACCGGTTTCAATTTTAATTCTAATTCAAGCAAAATATCCTCTGCAGATCTAACTAATTCTGCTTCCCCTTTCTGAATTAATAAATTTGTTCCTTCTGATTGCCTAATACCCAAATTACCGGGGACTGCAAAAACTTCCCTGCCTTGATCCAAAGCTAAAGCAGCAGTTTGCATTGCACCACCGGTAATTCCGGTTTCAACTATAACACATCCAAGTGATAATCCTGAAATTATTCTGTTTCGTTTAGGAAAATTAACTGCATCCGGTTTTGTGTCTAAACTATATTCCGTTACAATTGCTCCTGATTCAGAAATCTCGTTGTATAGTTTTTTATTTTCAGGAGGGTAAACCACATTCAATCCAGAACCTAACACAGCAATTGTTCTGCTTCCATTTTTTAAAGCAGTTCTGTGAGCTATCGAATCAATACCGCGAGCCATTCCACTAACAATTGTAATTTTTTGTTCGGCTAAATCTGTGACAATTTTTTCAGCTTGAATTTTTCCGTAGTTGGTCGGCTGCCGGGTTCCAACTACCGCAATTGAGTAATCATCAGCATCTTGAAATTTTCCTTTGATGTATAAAAGGATTGGAGGATCGTAAATTTTTCTGAGGATGCTCGGATATTCGTTATCCCATAAGGTGATTAAAGAGCCGTTTATTTTGAAAAGATGTTCGAGTTCTTGATTTACTGTGCTTTCAATTTCACTTCTATGCTCAATACATCTCTGAATTCTTTGGGCAAGATTGATGCTTAAGCCATCAACTTCCATTAATTCTTTAACGCCTGCTGATAATACTTTTTCGGTAGAACGGAATTTTGCAAGTAGATTTTTAATTCTTCCTACGCCGATGCCTTCAACGGACATGAGAAGTCTTAAATCAATTATTTGCTGGAAATTTAGATTAGCCAATTTTCGTTATGATTCAATTTATTTGTTCCTGCAAATTTAATCTTATTAGAATCTATTTTCTATCGAATTGAATTAATACGAAAATATAATTTTGGAATGAATATCACCATAAGAATTAAAAATGATAAGATAAATTAAATCTCAGACGAGAGAGAAAACAATAAGATTATTAAATCTTCTCTTCGGGTTTTTTATCAGTAATTTCTTTTTTCTTGGAGAAGATAGAAAGAGGAAATATTAGGATATAAGCAATCACTAAAATAATCGGTGAAAATATCAATGATTCTGTGCTATCCCATGAACCAATGCTCATCACATAATATCCAACAATGAGAAGACCAAAACCTAAAAACAGAA
>Ga0209642_10003035_pt1 | contig 10913 bp, 5 predicted proteins | sample RifCSP19_2_FD_184025 | JGI IMG/M metagenome (GOLD analysis project Ga0209642, IMG submission 184025) | Soil microbial communities from Rifle, Colorado - Rifle CSP2_sed 19_2 (SPAdes) (version 2) | ecosystem: Environmental > Terrestrial > Deep subsurface > Rock core/Sediment | place: Rifle... | reverse complement strand
TGAAGAGAACTACCGCTCCACCCAGAATATTCTGAATGCAGCATGGGCTGTTGTCAGCAGAAATCTTTATAGAAAAGAAAAGAAACTCTGGACTAAAAAGAGCGGTGGGGAAAAGATATTTTACTATCGTGCGTCAAGTGAAATTGATGAGGCGGATTTTATTACATCAAAGATAAAAGAACTTTGCCGGGAGAGCAGAATTTCATATAGTGATGTTGCTATATTTTACAGGACAAATGCCCAGTCAAGGGTTTTAGAAGACTCTCTCAGGAGGGAGGGGATATCATACAAAATCTACGGCGGATTAAAATTTTTTGAAAGAAAAGAAGTAAAGGATATACTATGTTATCTCAAAATCGTTATAAATCCCAATGATTCCATCAGCTTGAAAAGGATAATCAATGTCCCTGTGCGGGGGATAGGGAATGCAACTGTTGATAAGATTGAACAATATGCAAAATCAAAAGGGGTTAATCTTATAGAAGCTATTAAGGAATTAAGGGGTCAAGGGGTCAAGGGGTCAAGGGGTCAGGGGATAGAGGCATTTTATAATATTTTAAAAAAGCTTGAGGCATTTGTCACGACTGAAAGTGCTTCAGAGGTTATTAAAAAGACACTTGAGATAAGCGGCTATCTGGAGGCACTGAAGAATGAGAAGACTGATGAGGCGGAGGATAGGATAGAAAACTTAAAAGAGTTAATCAGTGCTGCAGAGGAGTATGAAGAGCGGACGGCGGATAAGAGTATTGCAGGATTCCTTGACCAGGCGGCACTTGTTTCGGATGCCGATACCATCTCTGACACGAGTGGTTCTGTGTCGCTGATGACACTCCATATATCAAAAGGATTGGAGTTTCCTGCTGTCTTTATAACAGGTATGGAGGGGCGTATATTTCCGCATATAAAATCCATAGACAGCGAGAAGGAGATGGAAGAGGAGAGGAGGCTCTGTTATGTAGGCATAACAAGGGCAAAAGAGAGGCTCTTTCTTACAAATGCAGAGAGCAGGAGAATATATGGGCAGGAGATGTCCAATCCCCCTTCTGAGTTTATAGAGGATATTCCAAGAGAGTTGATAAATACAGTTGACAGTCAGCAGTCAACAGTCAGCAGTCAACAAAATAAAAAAGCTGACTATGCTGGACTGCGGACTGCCGACTCACGACTATTGACTGCTTATTCTGTTGGTTCAAAGGTTATACATCCACAGTTCGGCAATGGAATTATTTTACAGAAGGAAGGTCTGGGAGAGAACTTAAAACTTACAATCTTTTTCAGAAATGCAGGCAAGAAGAAAATTGCCATGAAACATACACATTTAAAGTCTATATGAGTAAAGACTGTCTTGTTGTCATTTCTGTCTTCATTATTCTGTTTTATCCTGTTGATTTAAAAATAAGATGTGATTATAATACGCTGATTATTTATAATTTTATTTAATATGTTAAAGAATATACCTCTTAAAATCAGGATGATGCTTTATTCCACTATAATGGTCATAGTGGTTGTTTTTGCACTTGCATCAATTCTCCTCTATAACCATCATAATGATATGTGGTCGGAGTTTAAGTTGAGGGGAGATTCCATTACAGAAGAAGTAGCCCACGATTTAAAAATACCTGTAATGATTGAAGACAAAGACTCTATTGAAAAGGTGGTAAAAGGTGGCTTGATGCTTAAGGATGTTATTTCAATCAAGGTCTTCAATAAGGAAAATGTCTTCCTCGTCAATATGGGGGACGCTGAAATTGTTCCTGAAGAACTGTGGTATTCAGTTCAGCATCCCATAAAAATAGAGGCGGGAGAATTGATGCCATGGTCTATTGAAAGTGTTAAAAAGGGAGTTTCAGAGAATATAGGTAAGGTTGAGATAATATTTAGTACTCAACGGCTTAATAATAATGTAAGGAGAATGATTTATATTGTTATAATCTTCACAATTGTTGTAATCATCTTTAGATTGATAAGCGACTATATCTTTACAACGGCAATTACAAAACCGATAGCAAGCCTGGTAAAGGCAACAGAGTCGGTTGCAGACGGCGACCTCTTCCACACGATAGATGTTTCATCCACCAATGAAGTTGGAAAACTTACATCTTCTTTTAACAGGATGATTGTTGCATTAAAGGACAGAGACGAAGAAATTTTATTCCAGCATCAGAAATTGCAGAAAAATTATCAGAAGCTGGAGGATTCTCATAAGGAATTGGATGCAGCTTATAGGTCACTCACTGATACTACAAGGGAATTGGAAGGATATAAGAGGGAATTGGAGGAGAAGGTAAAGGAGAGGACAAAGGAATTAAATGAAATACACTTAAAACTCCAGAATTCTTATATTAAATTAAAAGAGGTTGACAGACTTAAATCAGAATTCCTTGCAAATATGAGCCATGAACTCAGGACCCCATTAAATTCTATCATTGGGTTTTCAATGGTTATATTAAAAGGAATAGATGGGCCTATAACAGAACTGCAGAGGACAGACCTTGCCGCCATACATCAGAGCGGACAGCATCTTCTTGCAATTATAAATGATATACTTGACCTCTCAAAGATTGAATCAGGAAAGATGGAACTGGCAAAGGAGGTCATAGACATCGGCAGGATAGCGGAAGATGTGATAGCCACAGGAAGTGCACTGATAAGGGGTAAACCTGTAAATCTTCTGATGGAGCTTGGTGAAAGCCTCCCCTTGGTTTATGCAGATAAGACAAGGATAAGACAGGTAATGCTCAATATGATCAGCAATGCAATAAAGTTTACGGATAATGGAGAGATAAAATTGATGATTAAAAAGATAAGATACAGCAAAATGGGTTTTATAGAAGATAACAGAAGTAGCTATTGTCCGAAGAGGATGATACATGGAGATGGAGATTTTATGCTGCTCTCAATTAAGGATTCAGGCATTGGCATAAAGAAGGACGATATGCCTAAGGTATTTGAGGAGTTCCGCCAGATAGATTCATCATCAGTCAGGAAAGAGGGGGGGACTGGGCTGGGGATGGCAATAAGCAGAAAATTTATTGAGCTCCACGAAGGAGAGATATGGGTTGAGAGCAGGCTTGGCAACGGCTCAATATTTCATTTTATTATACCTTTAGGTGAGGCTGTTATTTGTGAATGGAAAGGAAAGGCTGAAAAGGAGATAACCATGACAGACAAGAGTGAGAGGGTTGTAATGGTTATTGATGATGAGGCAAATTCTATAATCCTTTTCAGCAAGATATTGGAAAGAGAGGGTTATAAAGTTATTGGCATTCAATCTCCTGTGAAGGCAGTTGAGCAGGTAATTGAGCTGATGCCTGATATTATTATACTTGATGTAATAATGCCTGGGATTGATGGATGGGAGATAATCCAGAGATTAAAATCAAATCCACAGACGAAGGGGATTCCTGTTGTATTCTGTAGTATAATGGCTGATAAGAAGAGGGGCTTTAGTCTCGGCGCATCAGAATATCTTGTAAAACCTGTGCGTGATGAAGACCTAATACGGGCATTGAATAGACTTAACGGCACTATAAAAAATATTCTGGTGATAGACGATAATCCAAGAGATGCAGAGCTTGTGGGGAGATTTTTAACTAATCGTGGGTATAATATAAAGCTTGCATACAGCGGGATGGAGGGTATAAATCAGATAAAGAAATATAATCCGGGGATGATAATAGTTGACCTTATGATGCCTGATATAGATGGATTTGCAGTTATAGAGGAGGTAAAGAGGGACCCTATTACAAAGGATATACCTATAATTGTAATATCGGCAAAGGATATTACAGCAGATGATAAAAAAAGGATGAATGGTTATATAGAGGGGCTTATAAGTAAAGGGTTTTTGAGTGAGGAGGAACTTATAGGGCAGGTGATGAATGCATTTAAAAAAAGCAAGGGGTGAGGATTGAGGAGTCATCACCTTTAACATAAGTTATGTGTGGAGAAAGGAGTCACGGTGAGGGGGGCAGATGATAAAAAGGTATATTTACGCAGGTATAGCAGCAGTTGCAGCATCTGCCCTTTTGTATTTCTTTATATCCGTGTTTTCCGACCTGCAGAAGACAATAGAGGGTCATGCGAAAGAGGAATTTAACAGTGAGCAGCACCTTCTAACAAAGAGAGTCGCCTCGCAAATTGAAGATACATTTAACGATGCGAGGTGGAGCGTACTTTTCCTAAAACAGCCCTTTGCCCTGATGAAACTTATAGATGCGCTTTCTTTAGGGGATAAGAAAGAGATAGTCTACTGGAGGGATGGGCTTGAGAAGGTCTATGAGCCATTCTTAAATGTCCACCCGCTTTACAGCTATATGCTATTTGCAGATAATAGTGGAAAGGTGATAGTTAAGGTTAAAAGGGGTTCCATTAAAGATGGTGGTGCTGTTGATTTAGGTAATCTTGAAAATTTATCCGATGACCCTGTATTCATGGAGACGATTAAATTGGATAGGTCAGGTGTATATATCCAGACACAGCAGTATAATAAAGGTAGGAACTCCTGTTTATCGTGAGCATAAAAGTGGTGCAGTTATCACAGGTATAGATATGGATAATGTATTTTCAATTATATCGCCTGTAAGATATGGGGAGAGTAGTCATGCCATGCTCTTTACAGATAAGGGTGAACAGTTATTCTGTTCATGGGGACTTACAAGGGAGCAGCATAAGGGTGAGATAGAATTTATCCTCAAAAATCCCTCAGGTGGTTATACTGAGATACCTGAGAGCCACGGTGTAAAAAATATCCTTGTGGCAGGCACTTCATTAAAGGTAGGGGAGGAGAGATGGCTGGCTGTAATTGAATCTTCTGAAGAAGAGATTATAAAAAGGATAAGGGAACTTGATAAATACAGGCAGAGGTTACTGATTATTCTTGTAGTCACTATTATAGGAGCTGCAGCATATTTTCACAAGATTCGTTCGGATAGATTGACAGCAGAGGTAAGGGTAGAGGAGGCGGAAAAGACATCAAAGGGTCTGGAAATAATAAATAAAGAATTGGCAGATTCTAAAAAGGAATTGGAAATTCTAAATAAAGAACTAAATTTAGCAAATGAAAGGCTTAAGAGTATAGACAAACTTAAATCAGAATTTCTTGCTACCATGAGTCACGAGCTGCGGACGCCATTAAATTCAATCATAGGATTCTCAAAGGTCATCCTCAAAGGTATAGACGGTCCCATAACAGAGATTCAGAGGACAGACCTTACTGCTATACATCAAAGCGGACAGCACCTGCTTGCCATTATAAATGATATACTTGACCTGTCAAAGATTGAATCAGGGAAGATAGAACTGTTAAAAGAAATGGTAGATATTGGTGAGATAGCAGAAGGGGCTATATCTACTGCATCTGCACTGGTTAGGGATAAACCTGTAAAACTTACAGCCGATATAGAAGAGAATCTTCCATTAGTTTATGTTGATAAGACGAGGATAAGACAGTTGATACTGAATATACTTAGCAATGCAGCAAAATTTACAGATAGAGGGGAGATAACTTTGACGATAAGAAAGGTAAGATATGATGATATTAAGTCTATAGAAAATAACCCTGATAGCTACTGCCCGCGGAGAACCCATATCAGGGATAGGAATTTTATATTGGTATCGGTCAGAGATACAGGCATCGGTATAAAGAAGGAGGATATGCCTAAGGTATTTGAGGAGTTCCGCCAGATAGATTCATCCTTTGCGAGAATAGAGGGGGGGACGGGTCTTGGTATGGCAATAAGCAGCAGATTTGTTGAGCTCCACGGAGGTGAGATGTGGGTTGAGAGCCAGTTTGGAAAAGGTTCTAACTTTTATTTTGTTATACCTATAGAAAGGAGAAGAAAGGTAAGGGGGTAGAAATGAAAGAGAATTTTAAAACTATTCTTTATATTGAAGATGACAGGGCAAGCCTGATGCTTGTCAGGAGGATATTAGTGTCCCATGGGTACAAGCTTATAGAGGCATCTAATGCAAAGGAAGGCATAAGCAAAGCTGAATCTTATAAACCCGACCTTATACTAATGGATATTAACATACCAGGCATGAATGGATATGAGGTAACGACAAAATTAAAGGCTACCTATCATCTATCTTCAATTCCAATAGTTGCCCTCACATCTCTATCAGGTAATGGCGAGAGGGAGATGGCTATAATGGCAGGATGTGATGGCTTTATATATAAGCCTCTTGATGTAGGAAAATTTCCGAACCTCATAGCTCAATATTTATCAGGCAGAAGGGATAATGTAGAGGCTGATAAAAAATCTAATTATTTAAGGGAATACAGCAGGAGGCTTGTAACAAGGCTTGAGGGAAAAATAGATGAGCTATCAAAGGCGGAGAAAGAATGGGAAGATACATTTAATGCAATAGCCGATATGGTATCTATCCATGACAGGAATGGCAAGATTATAAAGGCTAATCTCTCCTTTTATAACAGAGTCGGTATGCCGCACGATAAAGTCGTAGGGCAGATGTGTAATAGGATATTCTATAATTATGATGGTATATCCAATGACTTTCCATGTGACAGGACTATACGAAGCTTAAAGCCTGTATCAATTGAGATGCAGAATTCCTATCTCGGAGGCATATTCCTTATCAGGACATATCCGATTTTAGATGAAAAAGAGGAATTCATTGGCTTTGTGCATGTGGCTATAGATACTACTGAAAAGAAGCAGATGGAGGAGCAGGTTTTACAGATGGAAAAACTCTCCGAGGTTGGTGAATTAGTTTCAAGTCTGGCTCATGAACTCAATAACCCGATAACAGGGATAATGGGTTATATTGAACACATGATGGATTTAGACAAAAGCGAAGAAATAGAAAAGGGATTAAAGGTTATACAGGGAGAGGCGGAGAGGTCTGCAAGAATAATCCGTTCACTCCTTGATTTTTCCCGCAAACATTCACATGAAAAGGTGGAGATTAATGTAAATAATATGATTGAAACAGTTCTCACACTTAAAGGACATCAGATGAGGAATGACAGTATAAAAATTGTAAGAGAATTTGAAGAACCGGGTCCTCTTGTAATTGGGGATTTTAATCAGATCCAGCAGGTGGTATTAAATATTATAAATAATTCCCATTATGCAATGTACCATCACAAGCAGAAGGGAACGCTTGTCATAAAGACATCTGAAAATGATTCGTCGGTTCTATTAATTTTTGAGGATGACGGGATGGGGATTAGGAAGGAAGATATGAAGAGGATGTTTGAGAAATTCTTTACAACTAAAGAGGTTGGAAAAGGGACAGGTCTTGGATTATCTATATGCAAGAAGATTATTACAGAACATGGCGGGACTATTGAGGTGGAGAGTGAGGAAGGGAAGGGGAGCAGATTTATTGTAAAACTGCCAAAGGTATAAGCCACAGAGACACAGAGGCACAGAGAAGAAAAAAACTAATTTTTGCCACTGACTAACACAGACTTAAGAAAAAGCAAGAAGTTGAGATGTTAAGAGAATAAGAAGTTAAGTTTCTAAACCTCATAACTTCATAACTTCTTATCCTCTTTTTTTATTTTGTCAGTGTAAGTCTGTGGCTAATTTTTTTACTATGAAAAATAAATTCTTAAAAAGACTTGAATCAGAGATACTTATTCTAGATGGTGCAACAGGGACAATGCTTCAGAAAAAGGGGATGAAGCCTGGCTCATGTCCTGAGGAGCTTAATCTGTCGAACCCTGCCATAATAAAAGAGGTGCACAGGGAATATATAGAGGCAGGTGTAGATATCATAACAAGCAATACATTCGGCGGGAACAGAATCAAGCTTTCAGAATATGGGCTTGAGGGGAGATTGGCTGAGATAAACACTACTGCTGTAAAGATTGCAAAAGAAGTTGTCGGTTCAGCAGGCTCAAGAGGGAAAAAGTGTCTTGTCATGTCAACCATAGGTCCTACGGGGAAGTTTTTGAAGCCTATCGGAGACTTAAGTTTTGATGATGCATATAACATTTTTAAAAAGCAGATTTCTGTCTGTGTCAAGGCAGGTGCGGATATAATTGGATTTGAAACGTTCTCTGATATAAAAGAGATAAGAGCAGGATTAATAGCGGCAAGGGATGTGTCTCCCGATATACCAATACTTGCAATGATGACATTTCAGCCGATTCGGCAGTCTAATGATGTAAATGATATGAGGACAGTTGTTGGGACAGACCCTGAGACAGCCTCTGTAGTTTTAAATGCATTAGGTGCTGACCTCGTCGGCGGAAATTGTAGTCTTGGCCCCGAAGGTCTTATTGAGATATTCAGGAGGATGAATAAAATCAGCCGTAAGCCTCTTGTATTTCAGCCGAATGCAGGGATGCCTGAACTGTGCAATGGTGTTACCTGTTATCCATCGTCGCCTGAAACCATGGCAGAGTATGCAGTGAAATTTGCAAAGGAGGGTGTAAACATAATAGGCGGATGCTGTGGCACAACACCTGAACATCTTAAGGCAATAGTCAAGACTGTAAAGAGGATAAAACCAAAAAAGAGAGTTGTCCCTTCTTATACTGCAGTATCAAGCAGGACAAAGAGTGTATTTTTTGGATATAGTAATCCCCCTGTAAGGATTGGTGAGAGGATTAATCCCACAGGGAAGAAATTATTATCTGCCGAATTGAAAGAGGGGAATGTATCTATTATCCGCGATGAGGCAAAGAGAGAGGCAGATGCAGGGGCGGATATACTTGATGTAAATGTGGGGGCACCGGGGGTTGATGAGATTAAGATGATGGGAAAGGCAATCTTTACAATTCAGGATGCTGTTAATCTTCCATTGATGCTTGATTCAAATAATCCCTCTGTTCTGGAGGCAGGTCTTAAGGCCTCAGACGGCAAGGTAATAATAAACTCCGTTAGTGGAGAGGAGAAGAGCTTAAAGACTATACTCCCTCTTGCTAAGAAGTATGGCGCTGCAGTCCTTGGGCTTGCCCTTGATGAGAAAGGGATTCCAAAGACCGCAGAGGGAAGATTTAAGATTGCAGATAGAATCTTAAAAAAGGCTATAAAGCTCGGTATTCCGAAGGAGGATGTATTAATAGACTGTCTCACCCTTACTGTCAGTGCCGAGCCGACACAGGCATCAGAGACACTGAAGGCATTAAAAATGATAAAAGAAAGACTTGGACTATCAACAATTCTTGGTGTAAGTAATGTCTCATTTGGACTGCCTTCCCGTCCGATAATTAATTCTGCATTCCTGACAATGGCATTGGAATCAGGGCTTGATGCATCAATTATAAACCCTATGGATAGCAGGATGATGGAGGCATTTGATGCCTCCCTTGTCCTGATTAATAGGGATTTGAGGGCAGAGAGATATATAAAAAAATACAGTCAGCAGTCATCAGTTATCAGTCAGCAATCAGAAAAAGAAGAACCAAAAACAATAACTGAAAGACTTAAAAAGGCGATAATTGAAGGAGATAAAGAAAGGATTGCTGCATTGGTTGACGAGGCATTAAAGGAAGGAATGAAGCCAATGGATGTGAGCAGTATTGCACTCATACCAGGACTTGAAGAGGTTGGGAGGAGGTTTGAAAAGGGGATATATTTTCTCCCTCAGATTATACTCTCTGCAGAGACAATGCAGTCTGCTTTCGGGAGATTGAAGCTGGAATTTAAAAAGACTGAATTTGCCTCTCTTGGAAAAGTTGTTATGGCAACAGTTCAAGGGGATATACATGACATTGGAAAGAATATTGTCTGCACATTATTGCAGAATTATGGGTTTGATGTAATAGACCTCGGCAAGAATGTTCCGGCAAAGACAATTTTAGATGAGGCAGTAAAGAGAGATGCGGATATTGTAGGACTCTCGGCACTTATGACAACTACGATGGTTGAGATGGAGAATGTAATAAGACTCTTCAGGTCGGAAGGAGTTGAGTTGCCTATAATGGTAGGCGGTGCAGTCCTTACGCGGAAATATGCAGAGGAGATAGGTGCAAATGGATATGCAAAAGATGCAATGGAGGCTGTGGCAAAGGCAAAGGAGTTAATGAGTTTAAGAGTTGAGGAGTTTGGGAGTTAAAGAAATGCCAAAGATAAAAAGGTTATATGAAATTTATAGAAAAGATAGAAAATTCAGACAGGGTATTATTTACACTGGAGATAGTTCCGCCTGAAAAGGGTTACAGCCTCAGAGAACTCTTCGATACTATAGAAAGTGTAAAGGAATTTAGTCCTGCAGTCATTGATGTTACCTACCACAGGGCTGATTGTATACAGGTTAGAGATAAAAACGGCTTAGCCATAAAGATGATGAAGAGAAAGAGGCCCGGGACTGTAGGAATCTGCTCTGCAATAATTAATAAGTTCGGCATTGATCCCATCCCCCATATAATCTGCGGAGGCTTTACAAAGGAGGAGATAGAGGATATATTGATTGACCTCCATTTTCTCGGTATAAATAATCTCTTGCTGCTTCAGGGGGATAAATTGGCAGACGAGCCTCACTTTATACCAACGAAAGGGGGGTATTCCTATGCGTATGAGCTCGTTGAAAGTGTCTCCAATATGAATAAGGGATTGTTTCTTGGTGACGAGACAATTATGGAAGAGAAGTTTGATTTCTGCATCGGTGTTGCAGGGTATCCTGAAAAGCATTATGAGGCAAAGAGCTTTGAAAATGACCTGAAAAATTTAAAGAACAAGGTTGATAAGGGTGCAAACTATATAGTTACCCAGATGTTTTTTGACAATCAGAAATATTTTAATTTTGTAAAGGAGGCGAGGAGGCTCGGGATTTCTGTCCCGATAATTCCTGGAATTAAGCCTATAACAAGTAAGAAACAGCTTAAGATTGTGCCTCAGAAATTCTTTACAGATATTCCTGTGGAATTGTCAAGGGAGATTAACTCATCCGATGATAGTGAAAGAATAAAAGAGATTGGCATACAATGGTGTGTG
>Ga0209642_10003032_pt1 | contig 10921 bp, 11 predicted proteins | sample RifCSP19_2_FD_184025 | JGI IMG/M metagenome (GOLD analysis project Ga0209642, IMG submission 184025) | Soil microbial communities from Rifle, Colorado - Rifle CSP2_sed 19_2 (SPAdes) (version 2) | ecosystem: Environmental > Terrestrial > Deep subsurface > Rock core/Sediment | place: Rifle... | reverse complement strand
ATTTGCGAGGGTTACGCCGAAAGACAAACTGCGTCTTGTAACCGCGTTGCAGGATAACGGGGAGGTGGTGGCGGTAACAGGGGACGGCGTAAACGACGCGCCGGCCCTTAAAAAAGCGGACATAGGTATTGCAATGGGCTTAAGGGGAAGCGATGCCGCCAAAGAGGCCGCGGAAATCGTCCTTATGGACGATAACTTCGCCACAATCGTAGAGGCCGTAAGGGAAGGCAGGGCGGTCTATTCAAACATTAAAAAATTCGTCACTTACATATTCGCAAGCAACATTCCGGAGATGGTCCCTTTCATAGCCTTTGTCATATTCAAAATACCGCTGCCCCTTACCGTGATGCAGATACTCGCGGTTGACCTTGGCACCGATATACTCCCGGCGCTTGGGCTTGGGGTGGAGCCGCCTGAAAAAGGTATAATGGATGCGCCCCCGAGGCCCATGGGAAAAAGGCTTCTTGACTTTAAAACCCTTGCGGTGGCGTATCTTTTCCTGGGGCCTATCGAGGCGGCGCTTTCGCTGTCCGCCTTTTTCTTCGCCTACTGGGCGCGCGGCTGGGGAATCGGCGTTCCGCTGGCAGCCACTGGAGAGGTTTATCTGGCGGCCACCACGATGAGCTTTGCGGGGATTGTAGCGTCCCAGATAGGCAATGTATTCGCCTGCAGGACCGAAAGGGAATCGGTTTTTACGGCCGGCTTTTTCAAAAACAGGTTTATCCTCGGAAGCCTCGCGGCGGAACTGGCGCTCGCCATTATCCTTATCTATCTGCCGTTTCTTGAACGCACGTTCGGATTTTCTCCGCTTACATGGAAGGACTGGGCGTTCATTTCGGCATTCCCCCCCGTGGTTCTCGGGGCCGCTGAACTGAGGAAGGCTTTCCGGAGAAGGCGGGGGGCTTAAACCAAAATCGGGCGCAAAAAGGATTTAATCCGGGCGGAGATAACCCTATTTCTTTTTCCCCTATTTCTTTTTTCAGTGGATGGTCTTATCCATATCCCCCGTTGCCATCGCAAGGTGATTTATCCCGTTAAATTTAATCATTTAATCATTTTAACCATTTAATCATTTTAATCAGGGCGCATTCTCCCCACAATATTTTTAACACTTCTTATCCCGTGCCTTTTCATATAATCCTCTATCCCCTCTATCACCCTGCCGGAACTGCCGGGGTCTAAAAAATTCACCGTCCCCACCTGAACGGCCGCAGCCCCGGCTATCATAAACTGAAGGGCGTCTGCCGCTGTTACTATTCCTCCTATGCCTATCAGGGGGACCCTGCTGACGCTCCTCGCTTCCCATACCATCCTCACCGCAATCGGCCTTATCGCAGGCCCTGAAAGCCCTCCGGTCACAGTTGCAAGAACGGGGCGTCTCTTTTCAACGTCGATTGCCATGCCTGTGATTGTGTTTATAAGCGAGACAGAATCCGTCCCCGCCTCTTCCACCGCGCGGACCATTGCCTTTATATCGGTTACATTGGGGGAGAGCTTTGTCATTATATGGAGTTTCGTGGCCCCCCTTACAGCCTTTACAACCCTTCCCGCCTCCCTCGGGTCTGTCCCGAACAAAATCCCTCCCTTTTTAACATTCGGGCATGATATGTTTATCTCGATTGCAGAGACCCCTTCGGCGCAATCAAGCCTCCTTGCCACCTCTTCATACTCTGAAATGGTCTCGCCAAAGATATTCGCGATAACCGTTGCCTTGAGTTTCATGAGGGGCGGGAGTTTTTCCTTTATAAACTCATCGACCCCCACGTTCTGAAGCCCGATACTGTTCAGCATGCCGCAGGGCGTCTCAACGGTTCTCGGGGGCGGGTTGCCTTCCCTCGGTTTAAGCGAGAGCCCCTTTACAATTACCGCGCCGAGTTTAGAGATGTCCATATAGTACCCGAATTCAAGGCCGTATCCGAATGTGCCGGATGCGGTCATAACCGGGTTTTTCAATTTGAGCCCCCCCAAGTCAACTCTCATATCCGGCTTCAAAACGCCTCCCATTCTATATCCCCGCTGTCAAAAACCGGCCCGTCGGAACATACCATCTTATATCTTAAAAAATCCGCTTTATGACCTTGCATCCGCACAGCGCACCCGAGACAAACCCCCATACCGCACGCCATCGCCCTTTCAAGCGAAACAAAACATCTGATGCCTCTTTTTTCGGCGATTTCAGAAACCCCCTTAAGCATCCCTGAAGGGCCGCATGCATAGATGACAGAATCCTCATTTAATCCATCATCCAGCATATCGGTAACCATCCCCTTTTTGCCGACACTTCCGTCCTCCGTGGCAACATTGACCTCCAGGGCTGTTTTTTTAAAATCTCCCGCGAGCCGGGCCTCAACGCTGTTTTTTGCGCCGTAGAAAAGTTTCGCGCCCTTTTTACCTCTCCCGAGATTCCTTGCGAGAAGATAGAAAGGCGCAATCCCGATACCCCCCGCAACCATTATAAGGTTGCCCCCTTTTTCGGGAAATGGGAAACCGTTCCCCAGCGGGCCGAGCAAATCGACCCTGTCTTCGCGGGAAAGAGTTGAGAGGACGGCGGTGCCCCTTCCCACCACTTTATAAAGAATCCCGACAGTGCCTTTTCCCGCATCATAGATGCAGAAGGGCCTTCTTAAAAACGGATCCATGGAGTCGGATATCCTCACCATTACAAACTGCCCCGGAACCACGGCGGAGGATTTCCATTCAAGCGACATCCTGAAGAATTGCCCGCCTATATGTTTGTTGCTTATAACGGCCGCAGACGACATTTTCCCCTATACGCTAAATATCAGGCAATATCCCGGCACTGAGGGTAAGCCTCATAACGACCGCGTCCTCATCGCCGTAATAATTCTGCCTGGTAAAAACCTCTTCAAAGCCCAGGCTCCTGTAAAGTTTTCTTGCGGCCAGATTCGACCTTCTCACCTCAAGATACACCTCTCTTACCCCCCCATCCTCCATGAAATCCAGCATAAAGGCAAGAAGCCTCCTTGCCAGCCCCATACTTCTCAGTTCCGGGTCCACCGCTATGTTGAGTATATGACCCTCTGCCTCGACAATCCAGAAGACCGCATAGGCGCCGAGTTTCCGGCGGCCTTCGAAATTCACCTTTTCAACAAGGGCATGCGAGACGGGGTTTTTAAATTCCTGCTCAAAGAGTTTTTTTGTCCAGGGCTGGGGAAAGGAAAGATTCTCTATTCTTAACACATCCTCCAGATCGTCTTCCGTCATTGGAAGGATCTGGTGGCCTTCGGGGATGTCCCTTCTCTTATACAAATTCTTCGTTATGTTTTTTTCAAACAAGAAGGCCGCAATGCCAGGCGGGCCTGGCTACTTCATGTTTGTCGCGAAGATAAAATGCCAGAAATCCACCTTCTTTAACGTGAATACCTTTTCAACCCTGAGCGAGGCCCTCTTTACAAACTCGTCCATGCAGAGGTCCGACCTCCAGCCGATTTTCTTGCTCAGCGGATTTATACACCTCTCAATTCCGGCGACAACCTTGTTTCTGCTCTTGAAGTGATTGATTATGACAATCTTCCAGCCGTTTTTGCACACCCTTTTAACCTCTGACATTGCCCTGTAAGGGTCTGGGATTACGCTGACAACGTGCGAGATAAAAACCTTGTCGAAGGTATCGTCTCCAAAATTAAGGTTCATGGCGTCCATCTCCATAAGCCTTACGTTCGCAAGCCCCATGGTTTCCACCTTTTCCTTTGCCTTTCTAAGCATCTCGCTTGAAAGGTCAATGCCGATAACGCTGGCATGCCTCGGGAAAAGGTCAAGCGAAAGCCCCGTGCCCACTCCCACATCAAGCACCCTTTCGCCGGGCTTTATATCCATGGATTCAATGGCATGCCTTATCCTTGGATAGAAAAACCTTTTAAAAAGGGCGTCGTATACGTTCGAATAGCCGTTATAAATCCTTTTTACCGATTCAAGTTCCAATATCTTGCCCCGTTACGAAAGATTCTTCATATAGATTATTTTATCGTCTCCCGGCTTAAAAAAATCCCTTATCCTTGCCTCCTCATGGAGGCCGCATTTAAGATAGAAACTCCTGGTCTTTCCGTATGAGGGCAGCCCCGATGTCTCGGCAAGCATAATCCTTCCGCCCCGTTCTTTTATAAGAGCTTCCGCTCTCCCAAGAAGCGAGCTTCCAGCGCCTTTTCCGTGAAAGCCGGGGTCTACCAGTATCCAGTATATATCATAAGCGCCCATGGAAAGGGAGGCAAGCCCGTAACATACATAACCTACGGGCGCGTCGTCCGCGGAAGCGGCCGTGAGAAATATATATCCGTCCTTATCCACTTCTTCAAGATACCTTTCGAAAAGCTCCATTGCGCAGGCCTTTTCCTCATCCGTAAGGTTTTCCGATTTTTCTATAATGGAAATTATAGCAGGCCTGTCGGCGCTTACAGTCCCCCTTACGTAAAATTCCGTTTTTTCCGCCACCTTGCTTATATGCTCACCCCCCTCGCATCTTTATCAAACGCATCTTTTCAAACGTATCTTTTCAGGGCGGATTCTACAATCTCCGCCAAAAGCCGGTCGTAGCCAATCCCCTCGCCCTTTGCAGCCCTGGCAAACCCCGCGTTCATGGAAATATCGGGGTTCGGATTTACCTCAAGGACCTTAAGTTCTCCGTCGTTGGAAAGCCTCATATCCACCCTCGCGTAATCCCTGCACCAAAGAACCCTGTATGCCGTGATGGCGGTTGTCTCAATATGCTTTTTTAAAGACCCTTCCACGGAGGCCGGACATATTGCCGGACTTTTAAGATAAAGCGGGCTTGTCTCCACCCATTTGGATTCATAAGAGCATATCCTCGGAAGCCCTTCGGGGTAATCCGTAAAATCTATCTCGGAAGGGGGAAGCGCCCTGGTATTCCTTCCGTTGCCTATTATGGATATATTGAACTCCCTTCCGTCTATATATTCCTCAACCAGCGCCGGCTGTTCATATTCGCCCAGTATGGCTGAAACCCTTTCTTTAAGTCCGCCCAGAGTCCCTACAACAGAATCCTCACCGATGCCGATGCTCGCGTCCTCGCTTAAGGGCTTTACTATAAGGGGAAATCCCAGGCTGCCTGGAAGTTTTACCGGGACACTTTCCATTACGGCGTACCTGGCCGTGGGAATGCCCGAGCCCCGGAGGATTTCCTTTGCCCATGCCTTATTCAAGGCAACCCCCAGCGTTACGGAACCGCTCCCGGTAAATTTCACCCCGTACATCTCAAGAAGGGCCGCGACGTTCATCTCAAGCATGCTTTTCCCGAACGCGCCCTCGCAGAGGTTAAACACGATGTCCTCTTTAGAGGCGCTTATAGTCTTTACAAACTCATCAAGGCCTTCCCTCTCAAGAGGTGTTACCGACACACTGTAACCCATCTGTTTAAGGCCATCCCGCACATCCTCCACGCACTCTCTGACATCGCCGAACTCCACCACCCTCCCCTTGATATGCAACCTTGACGAGCCGTCGTCATTGAATATAATCCTTACGCTCTTTGCCTTCATATCCCGCACCTTAATCTTGCGATATCCACAACGGTGTTTATAAGTTCGCTGAAATCCATGCCCGCCGCCCTTGCCGCCTTCGGAAAACAGGAATTGCTTTCCGGGAAAGGAAGGATGCCGGGGATGGGATTGAGTTCCATCACATTCGGGGTCCCGTCCGCGTCAAGCCTCATATCTATCCGGCACCAATCCCTGACCGAAAGCGCCCGGAAGGATTTAACGGATATCTCCGATATCCTCTGTTCTAAATCCGCGCCGACCCGGGCCGGGCACAAAAATATATCGAGCGGGGAGTCCGGACGGTCAAGTATCCACTTTGCCTCATAGGAATATATCGGGTTCACCTCTTTCGGAAGACTTGCGTAATTAATCTCCACTATCGGAAGGACCCTTATACCCTCTCCGTTGCCCAGAAGCGCCACGGTAAATTCCCTTCCCTCGAGATACTTTTCAACAAGGGCGGGCTGGCTGTAATCGGAAACCACATCCGAAACCTTTTTTTTCAGTTCCTTTTTATTATAAACAAGGGAATCGTTTCTTATCCCCTTGCTGGAGCCCTCGTAAAGGGGCTTGACGATAAGGGGAAACGGCATTTCCCTTATATCTTCCGGCGCCGGGTCTTCGCAGATAAAATAGGGCGGGGTCGGTATGCCATAGACCGAAAGTATCTGTTTTGCCCTTGCCTTGTTAAGACAAAGGGAAAGCGTCAAAGGGGAGGAGCCTGTATAAGGGATTTGCAGGAGTTCAAGCATGGCGGGTATCTGCGCTTCCCTGCTTTCGCCGCGAAGCCCTTCCGCCATATTGAAAACAAGCTCCGGCCTTTCCTCTTTGAGTTTCCCGTAACAGTTTTCATCGGCCTCTATGAGCAAAACCTCCGTGTGCCTTTTTAAAAGGGCGTCCCTTACGCTTTCTATGGTCTCTTTTTCATCCCATTCGGCAAAATAATCGCCGGGAAGACCCTCTTTTAAAAAAGAGTCCTCCGGGATTGCCTTCTTCAGATTATAGGTAAGGGCAAGCCTCATAATGGAATTATGCCCCCCGACTTGCGGTATAAAGACATTTCACGCCTCAGGGAATCAGCACCGCCGCAGCCACCACGGTTGTACACCTGCCGTCGCCTTTTACTATCGCCGACTGCGTCACGTTGGTGGTCTTGACTATTTTATCGCTTATCCTGTATATAGCCTTTTTCTCGTCCCATCCCAGATTCTCATCAAGCTCGATTCCGAGGGTGGAGGCGAGCATGGCGGCCGCAAGGTCTTCCGAATAATCGCCCGCCACCGTATCGGTCTGGCCGTAGGCATGGTGCTCGCTCAGGTAACCGTAAAACTTCCTGTCAACGGGGATTGCGCACCCAACCGACGCGGCCATAAGCCTTCGGGGCTCGTTGCTGGCGAGCCTGCTCATAACGCAGAAGGTAACCTGCCCCGGGGAAAGCTTCTTCAGGCCCAGGGTCCTGGAGATTATTTTACAGCCCGGCGGAAATATGCTGGATACCTGAACGATGTTGAATTTTTCAATCCCCGCATCCCTCAAGGCAAGCTCGAATGAATGGAGTTCCTCTCTGTGAGTGCCAACACCCTTTGTGAAAAAAACCCTTTTAGGAACGAACAGCATCTTTTTTACTCCTCTGATACCGTTTTTTTAAAAACCCGCACAATGATACCACAGTTTTGCCATTTCAATCCAGAGTTCTGTTTATGTATCCCATAATTTTGTGGCTATCCCGGCCAGATACGGCTCGCTCCTCATCATAGAGTTCCATGTGGGTGGACGCCTCTATGACGGCCTTCGGGCCGTTGCGCATGCCGGAGAGGTAAGAGGATGTAAGGTCGTAAGGGACGGGAAGGACGGAAAAGCGGGGGGAAGCGCTGGAGGCTATGCCGCCAAAGTTATATAATAGGCTGGCCGTTATTCCCATATCCTCTTTTTTACCCTCTGGGAGCCTTCCAAACTTATGTCCGGAAGCACCCTTTTAAGGCCCCTTACCCTCTGGGAAAGGGCGCTCGCTATTATGGGAAGCGCGATTGTCGAATCGCAGTTTACGGTAACCCGGCTGGATTTTCTTGCAATCTTTCCCCAGCTCTGCGCCTCCTCGAAGGTGCAGCCGCTCAGCCCCCCCCAGTGCGGAGAGTCGGCTGTTATCTGTATCGCGTATCTGTGGCCTGGCGCCCTCTTTCTCATTATATGGGCCGTAACCTCGGTTTGCTGGATAAAATTCTTGGGAGTTCCGCCTCCTATAAATACAATCCCCGAGTTTTTTGCACGGGATGCCAGATGAGCGGTCTCTTTGACGTCGCCTATAACGTCAAAGATGAAGTTGTCGCTGCCGTCCCTTGCGGCGAGCGCTATGCCCACGGATGAATCCCCTATGGCGGGGCAGTAGATGGGGATGCCCGCCCTGTAAGCGGCGCTCACTATCCCTTCTTTTTTACCTTTTTTTGCAAGGTCTTTTCCAAGAACATGGAAAAATTCCCGTGTTGTGTAAGGGCGCCTCTTGAGTGTGAACGAAAAATCATGGATATACCGGTCTACGCGGTTAAACTCCTCCTCAAGCGCGAAAACATCATACATGCGGTCTATGCCGGCATCCTTCAGTTCCATGTCGTCAACATGGTGGGTCCCCTGCCAGTGGCTGCCTCCGACTGTTTCATGGATATCGTGGAAGAGATTTGCCCCTGTGGAGACAAGGCAATCAATGTATCTATTCTTGATAAGATAAACAATAACCTCCCTCATGCCCGCGGGGACCATCGCGCCGGCAAGCCCGAAAAATACGGTTGTAGAGCCTCTTAACATCTCCTCCCATATCCAAACGGCCCTGGCGAGGTTTTTTCCCTGGAATGCGGTCTCGCCCATGCCGTCCAGAAGTTCGGATATGGAGAGGAGGCTGCCGACCTTAACAGGTATTACCTCTTTTCTGATATACTTTTTCCTGTTTCTCTTGTAATCCATCAGATGCTTATCCCCTCTTTAAGGTTTTTATAATGTAAAAAAACCCTGTCCTGAAAATACTCCGGGAAAGAAGCGCCGCTCCTTTGCCTCTCCTCCACAAAAGAGGGGCCAAAACCGTATGCCAGAAGGGCTTTGTTTTTGTCATAACGGTACATACGGAGAAGCTGCGAGAAATAATACGTGCCTATCCTTACGTTTTCATAGGGGTTGTAAAGGGTTTTTCCACCCTCCCACGTTATATTGAGTTCTTTCGCAAGGCCTTTGGCCGTTGCCGGGAGAACCTGCATAAGCCCCGTTGCCCCTTTCTCCGACCTTGAGAAGTTGTAAAAAGTGCTTTCGGTTTTGATAAGGGCCATGATAAAGAACGGGTCAAGGTTATAAAGCCTGCTTTCATTTACTATAACCTCCGCGAGCCTTAACTCCTCCTCCGGGAGGAGGCCGGTTGTGTATCCGCTGAGCGTTATAAAAACACGGCCGGTCTCTCCATCCCAATCGCGCGGGTAATCCCCTCCCTTTTTCGCGCGTACGAGCGCGGCCGGGGATACGAGCAAAACCCCGAAAATAACCGCCGCCAGAAAAACTGGGAGAATCTTTTTTATGAAATTTTTATCGCAGTATGTTTTCACTCTTAACCTCTTGATTAACCGTTTACTATATTTGTTTTTACCCTTTATGTCAAGCATTCCTTCAAGTCTTTTACGCGCAGCCTTACCCTTCTTGCCCCCCGCCACTCATCGATGTAAGGATAGAAGGCGATGTCGTAACTGCCCTTTACCGGATGCAGGGAGCCCATATTGAAGGCAATCGCATTCTGCGTCCGCCCGTCCTGCCTTATCGCCATTCTAAGATGCCTTTCTCCAACGACCTCGGATAAAAGTATGTCGGCCTGTGTCGCAAGAAGAAGCGGTTTCTCGTTTGAGCGTCCGAAAGGGGAGAGTTTTTCTATCTCGGATATGAGCCTTTCGCTTATGTCGCCGAATGTAACGGCGCAATCAAGGCAGACCTCTTCCACAAGGTCTTCGTCGGTAAGGGTCCTGTCCATAAAATCCGCGTATGATTCCTTAAAATCCCCGAATCTTTCCTTTTTAAGCGTAAGGCCGGCAGCCATCCTGTGGCCGCCGTATCTTTCAAGAAGCGCTGAACACGCCTTAAGCCCGGAAATAACGTCGCACCCCTTAACACCCCTTACAGAGCCCTTTCCAATCCCCCCTTCAATGGCTACAAGGACCACGGGTCTGGAAAATCTTTCCGCAAGCCTTCCGGCAACGATTCCAATCACCCCGGGGTGCCATGTCTCCGATGCAAGGACTATCACCCTTTTTCCAGAGGCATCCCCCGCCATCTCGAGCGCCTCTTTGAATATCTTTTCTTCTATTCCCTGCCTTGAGGAATTGGCGTTATTCAGGGCGCGCGCAAGCGAAACCGCCTCTTTGGGGTCTTCCGTTACAAGGAGAGAAAGCGACGTCTCGGCCCTTTCAATCCTGCCGGAGGCGTTAAGCCTCGGGGCAAGCTGGAAGGCGATATTCTCTTCATTTATCCTTCCCAGTGTAAGGCCGGAAATATCTATGAGCGCCTTAAGCCCCGGTCTTTTTGTGCAATTAAGCTCAGAAAGCCCGTATCTCACAAAAACCCTGTTTTCATCAACAAGCGGCACCATGTCCGAAACAGTGCCGATACCGACAATATCAAGGTATCTTTTAAGATTGGGAGATTGGCGGTTATTAAACCATCCCATCTCTTTCAGCCTTGCCCTCAAAGCGATAACAAGGTTAAAGGCGACTCCGACTCCGGACAGCCCCTTGAAAGGAAAATTGCACCCCTCCTGATGGGGATTAAGCACTGCCCATGCCGTTGACTCTCCCTGGGTAACCTGGTGATGGTCTGTAACGATTGTATCGATGCCGAGCGTTTTTGCAAACTGAATCTCCTCGTGGTTGGACACGCCGCAGTCAACGGTTATTATCAGCCGCGCCCCTCTTTCGGAAAGGGCCTTGATGGCAGGGATGTTGAGCCCGTACCCCTCGGTTTTCCTGTCCGGTATATAGGTTATGACATCCGCGCCGATATCCCTGAAAAAAAGGTAAACCAGCGCCGTTGAGGTTATTCCGTCAACATCGTAATCGCCAAAGACAGAGAGCTTTTCTTTCCTGGCCAGTGCGTCTATTATGCGCGTAACCGCCCTGTCCATATCCTTCATCAAAAAAGGGTTGTGCAGGCTGTTTAAATCGGGCGAGAGAAACGAAAAGGCCGTGCCGGTGTCTACAAGGCCTCTATTTATGAGCAGTTGCGCGGTTGTGGGAAGGATATTGAGTTCCTTCTCCAGAACGCCCTTTATCTTTTCATCAACCGGATTTATCTTCCATCGTTTTTTCATCCTGCCTCTCAATACCCCTCGCTTCAATATTTCACTTTTTCCCCTTCCAGAGAAGCAGCAGCGGGCTTGCAATGAATAT
>Ga0209642_10003029_pt1 | contig 10926 bp, 20 predicted proteins | sample RifCSP19_2_FD_184025 | JGI IMG/M metagenome (GOLD analysis project Ga0209642, IMG submission 184025) | Soil microbial communities from Rifle, Colorado - Rifle CSP2_sed 19_2 (SPAdes) (version 2) | ecosystem: Environmental > Terrestrial > Deep subsurface > Rock core/Sediment | place: Rifle... | reverse complement strand
TCATCGTGAGCCAAGGCGCGGGCCGCAAGGACAAACCGTTCTACAAGGCTGGCAAGCACGTGAACGCGTACCGGAGCCTCGCGAAGTCCGCGATCGTCGTCCGCGGGGTCGCGAAGAACCCCGTGGACCACCCGCACGGCGGCGGCGCGCACCAGCACGTCGGGCGGCCGAGCACCGTGTCCGCGGGCGCTCCCCCCGGCCGGAAGGTCGGCCGGCTCTCCCCGAAGCGAAAACGGAGGAAGAAGTAGATGGCCCAGGAACGGACCGGCTCGGCGAAGGCGGCGCGGCGGCGGCTGCGGAAGAAGGCAGCGACCGTCGAGGTGCGCCGCCGCAAGGAGTTCACGTACCGCGGCTTCACGATGGACGAGCTGAAGGCGATGCCGATGGAGGACGTGCTCGACCTGCTCCCGTCCCGCGCGCGGCGGACGTACCTGCGCGGGATCGACGACGAGCGGGCCGCGCTCATCGAGAAGCTCAAGACGGATGGCGGAGAGGAGGCGGTGAAGACGCACGCGCGGGACCTCCCGATCCTGCCGTGGTTCGTCGGGAAGAAGGTCGCCGTCCACAACGGGAAGGCGTTCGTCCCCGTGGACATCAAGCCGGAGATGATCGGCCACTACCTCGGGGAGTTCGCGATGACGCGCCACGAGGTCAAGCACTCCGGCCCCGGGGTGGGCGCCACGCGATCGTCCAAGTTCATGCCGCTGAAGTGAAGACCATGGGACACCTTCGATACTCCGCACAGGCCCTCGACGACGAGGCGACGGCGCGCGCGTTCGGGCGCGAGCTGCCGATCAGTCCGAAGAAGGCCGCGGAACTGTGCCGCGCCCTCCGCGGGAAGTCCGTCGAGGACGCGAAGGAGTACCTGGAACGCGTGATCACGATGAGGCAGGCCGTCCCGATGAAACGGTACAAGACGATGGTCGCCCACAAGGCGGGGATCGGCCCCGGCCGGTACCCCGTGAAGGCCGCGAAGCACGTCCTCAAGGTGCTTCAGAGCGCGGAGGAGAACGCCGGGTACAAGGGGCTCGACGTGGACAGCATGCGGGTCAGGATCATGAACGCGCACCGCGGCGCGGTCACCAAGGGCTACATGCAGCGCGCGCACGGCCGCTCGACGCCGTGGAACCAGGAGACCGTGAACCTTGAGATCGTCCTCGAGGAGGTGGAGTGATGGCGAACGAGCGGAAGATCGTCGCGGAGAACCTCCGCCGCGTCCTCCTCCGGGAGTACCTCATGGCGGAGACGAAGCGCGCGGGCTTCGGCGGCCTCGACATCCAGCGGACTCCGATGGGGACGCGGGTCACGTTGATCGCCGAGCGGCCCGGCCTCGTGATCGGGCGAAAGGGGAGCGCGATCAAGGCGCTCACGGAGGCCGTCGACCGGGACTTCAACTTCGACAACCCGCAGATCGAGGTCCAGGAGGTCGAGCATCCCGCCCTGAACGCCCAGATCATGGCGGAGAAGCTCTCGAACGCCCTCGAGCGGGGATGGCACTTCCGCCGCGCGGGGCACTCGACCCTGCGGCGAATCATGGAATCCGGGGCGAAGGGGTGCCTGATCGTGATCGCGGGGAAACTCACCGGGCAGCGGCACCGGCGGGTGAAGTTCAAGGCGGGGCACATCAAGTACTGTGGCGAGCCGCGCAATCAGTGGATGCACCGCGGCTTCGCGGCCGCGAAGCTGAAGCCGGGGGTCATCGGCGTCACCGTCGAGATCATGGACGCGAACGCGCGGCTCCCGGACGACATCGAGATCCGCGCGCCGTCCGCGGTGGAGGTCCCGGTCCCCGTCCCGCCGCCCCCGCCGGTGGCCCTCGCGGCGGAGCCGGAGCCCGTCGAGACGGTGCCGAAGGGCAAGGTCGCGACGCGCAAGCTGAAGAAGGAGATGCAGAAGCTCCGCGAGATCGGGGCGGACGAGAGCGCGGACCTCATCGCGGGGGCGGAGCCGAAGGAGGAGCCCCCCGAGCCGCCGGAGGATGAGTCCTGATGACGCTTCTGCGGATGAAGGAGATCCGGGAGATGACCCCGGAGGCGCGCGAGAAGAAGTTGAAGGAGATCCAAGACGAGCTCCTCCACGAGCGCGGCGTCGGGGCGATGGGCGGTGCGCCGCACAGCCCGGGGCAGATCCGCGCGCTCCGGAAGAACCTGGCCCGCATCCTCACGGTCCTGACGGCAGAGCGTCGTGCGAAACCCTTGGCGGCGAAGCCGACCGGGAAGAAGGGAGGTGCGGCGTGAACCTGCGGAAGCACGAGCTGATCGGGCTCTCGGTCGTGGTCAGCGCCGCCACGGACCCGGGCCTCGTCGGAGTGCGCGGCGTCGTCACGGACGAGACGCGGAACACGCTGACCGTCGAGACGGCGAAGGGGGAGAAGCGGGTGCCGAAGCACGGGGTGTCGTTCACGTTCGAGGTCCAGGGCGGGGTGCGCGTGGAGGGGGACGACCTCCTGTTCCGCCCGGAAGACCGCATCAAGCGGGCGAGGTAGGACGATGGCCAAAGAGCGCGGGGGCGAACCGAAAGACATCGCGAGCCTCGGCGAGGTGCTCGCCGTGTCGAAGCCCAAGGCGGCGAGCAAAACCCCCTCGCCGGGGCCCTCCGCCCAGGCGAATCCGGCGCCCGCTGCTCGCGCGGGACGCGCAGGGCATGCACGGGACATCGGCATCGACGTCCCCGCTCCGAAGCGGGCGTGCGAGGATCCGCACTGCCCGTTCCACGGGACGCTGCCGGTCCGGGGGCAGACGTTCGAGGGGACGGTCGTGTCCACGCGGATGCAGCGGACGGCCGTGATCGAGCGGAAGTACCTGCGGTACGTCCAGAAGTTCGAGCGATACGAGAAGCGCACGAAGCGCTTCAACGTCCACAGCCCGCCGTGCCTCGACCTGAAGGCGGGGGACCGCGTCATGCTCATGGAGTGCCGGCCGATCTCGAAGACCGTCTCGTTCGTCGCGATCCAGAACCGGGGGACCGCCGCATGAAGGGGCTCCCGGGGCGCCAGACGCGAGGGCTGCCGAAGGGTGCTCGCCTGGAGTGCATCGACAACACGGGCGCGAAGATCGTCGAGATCGTGGAGGTCCCGAAGTACCACGGCACGCACCGGCGCTACTCGTCCGCCGGGATCGGGGACATCCTCCTCGTGACCGTGAAGAAGGGCACGCCGGAGATGCGCCGCCAGCTCCTGAACGCGGTCATCGTCCGCCAGCGCCGCCCGTTCCGCCGCGCGGACGGCGTGATGGTCCGCTTCGAGGACAACGCGTGCGTGATCATCACCCCGGAGGGCGAGGTGAAGGGATCGGACATCAAGGGGCCCGTCGCCCGGGAGGCCGCGGAGCGGTGGCCCCGGATCGCGGCGACGGCCAGCATCATCGTGTGAGGACCATGACGACGACGAAGGCCCGGAAGCAACGGAAGGCGCAGTTCAACGCGCCGTGGCACAAGCGGCACCGGCTCATGTCCGCCCACCTCAGCGAGGAGTACCTCGAGGACAAGAAGCGGAAGCTGCCCCGCGCGGTGCCCGTGCGCAAGGGGGACGTCGTGAAGATCATGCGGGGCGACGACGCCGGGAAGGAGGGGAAGGTCGCGAGCGCCGACTACCGGTCGCTCCGAATCACGATCGAAGGGATCACGCACGCGAAGTCCGACGGGACGCAGATCGCGAAGACGATCCACCCGTCGAACGTCCTGATCGTGAAGCTCGACGAGACGGACCCGCTCCGCCTGAAGAAGTTCGAGGGGGCGAGGGAGTGAAGAAGCACCTGAAGCGCCTGCCGGCTCCGCGCTCGTGGACGCTCGCACGGAAGGAGCACACGTGGGCCTACAAGCCGCGGCCCGGACCGCACCCGCAGGAGCAGGCGCTCCCGCTCGTGAACGTCCTCCGGGAGACGCTCCGACTCGCGGACCGGGCACGGGAGGCGGAGCGCGCGATCTTCGACCGCAACGTGCTCATCGACGGACGGGTGGTGACGGACCCGAAGTTCCCCGTCGGCCTGATGGACGTCGTGACGCTCGCGCCCACGAAGACCCACTACCGGATGCTCCTCGACACCCGCGGGAAGCTCGCGCTCGTGCCAATCGACGCCGGGGAGGCGTCGTGGAAGCTGTGCCGGGTGCAAGACCGCGGGACCGTCCCGGGGGGGAAGGCGCAGCTCCGGCTCCACGACGGTCGGACGATGCTCCTCGCAAAGCACGAGCACGCGACGGGCACGACCCTGAAGGTCTCCGTCCCGCAGCAGAAGGTCCTCGGCACCCTCCCGATGGCGGAGGGGAACATCGCGCTCCTGACGGGGGGACAGCACGCGGGCGAGCTCGTCCACGTCGCGCGCGTCGAGCGCACGCGGAACCCGCGGGCGAACCTCGTCCACTTCAAGGAAGGCTATTCCACGATCGTCGACTACGTGTTCGTCGTCGGGACGGAGACGCCGGAGATCCGGGTGCCCGAGGGGCAGGCGGTGAAGTGATGGGGATGCGGGACGTCCGGATCGGGAAGATCGTCGTGAACATCGGCGTCGGCGAATCGGGCGAGAAGCTCGCGAAGGCCCAGAAGGTCCTCCAGATGGTCGCGAAGCAGAAGCCCGTGCAGACCCTCGCCCGCGAGTCCGTGCGCGACTGGGCGGTCCGGAAGAACATGCCGATCGGGACGAAGGTCACCCTCCGTGGGGAGCGGGCGGAGGACTTCCTCCGGCGCGCGCTGGCGGTGCGGAACAACCGCCTCCCCGACTACGTGTTCGACGCGCGCGGGAACTTCTCGTTCGGGATCACGGACTACACGGACTTCGAGGGGATGAAGTACGACCCGGAGATCGGCGTCTTCGGGATGGACGTGAGCGTGTCCCTCGTCCGACCCGGGTACCGCGTGCAGGCGCGACGCGTCGCCCCGGGCCGCATCCCCCGCCGCCACCGCGTCTCAAAGGGCGAGGCGGTCGAGTTCGCGCAGCGGACGTTCGGCCTGGAGGTGGTCGAGTGAAGCCCACGAAGCTGTACGGGCGGAAGAAGGGCTGCGTCCGGTGCGGGCGGAAGCGCGGGATCGTGCGGCGCTACGGCCTCCACGTGTGCCGCCAATGCTTCCGGGAGATCGCCTTCGACATGGGCTTCCGGAAATACTCCTGAGGTGCGATGATGCTACTCGACGTCCTGAACGATGCGATGGCGACGATCCGCAACGCGGAGATCGCCGGGAAGGGGGAGTGCTTCGTGCGCCCCGCGTCCAAGCTCGTCGGCCGCGTCCTCACGGTGATGCAGGAATCCGGGTACATCGGTGCGTTCGACCGGGTCGAGGACGGGCGCGGCGGCATCTTCCATGTCAAGCTGAAGGGGACGATCAACAACTGCGGGGTGATCAAGCCTCGGTCCAGCGTGAAGCGGACGGACCTCGACAAGTACGAGGCCCGCTACCTGCCGGCGCAGGACTTCGGCGTGCTCATCCTCACGACGACCGCGGGCGTCGTCGGCCACCCCAGGGCGAAGGAGCTCGGGGTCGGGGGGAAGCTGCTCGCGTACGTGTACTGAGGTTGACGATGCCGATCACGGGACTGCTGGATGAACGGGTCAAGATCCCGGACGGGGTCACGGTCACGGTCGAGGCGGCCACGGTCCGCGTCCGCTCCGGGAAGCACGCCCTCGAGCGACAGATGTGGCACCCCCGCGTCCGGTTGGCGGTGGAGGGCGGCGAGGTCCGGATCACGTGCGAGCTCCCCAAGCGGAAGGACAAGGCGATCGCCGGCACGTACGCGGCGCACGTCCGGAACATGATCCAGGGGGTGCGGACGGGGTGGCGGTACCGGATGAAGATCGTCTACTCCCACTTCCCGATGAAGGCGAGCGTGAAGGGAGCGGAGTTCGTGATCGAGAACTTCCTGGGGGAGCGGCACCCGCGGAAGGCCGCGATCCTCGGGGGGACGAAGGTCTCCGTCGAGGGGGACCAGGTCGTGCTCGAGGGGGCCGACCTCGAGGCGGTGAGCCAGACCGCCGCGAACATCGAGCGGACGACGAAGATCAAGGGCTTCGATCCGCGCGTGTTCCAGGACGGGATCTACATCACGTCGAAGGGGGAGACCGCATGACGGAGCGGCCGTCGCCCTCGGAGGTCCGGAAGGCCCGGAAGGCCGACCTCGTCGCCTGGTGCGAGTCCTTCGGACTGGACGCGGAGGGCAAGGTCGATGAGCTCCGCAAGCGACTCCTGACCTACCTCGAGACGCCCGCCAAGGAGGAGGCGCCCGCCCCGGAGGCGAAGGCGGTGGCGGAGGAGGAGGGCGAGGAGGAGGAGAAGGAGGGCGCCGAGGAGAAGGCCTTCACCCCGAAGGCGAAGCCGAAGCTCGACGCCGCCACCCGCAAGCTCCTCCGGGTGCGCGAGGAGATCGCGGCCCGGCGTCCGGCGTTCCACCGCCAGGAGTGGTTCCGGCACGCGCGGCTCGGGGACGCGTGGCGAAAGCCGCAGGGCCAGCACTCGAAGCTGCGCCGCCACCTCGGGTACCGGATCAACGTCGTCTCCATCGGATACCGGGGACCGAAGGGGGCCCGAGGGCTCCATCCGTCCGGGTTCCGTGAGGTGCTCGTCCACACGGTGCGCGAACTCGAGTCCGTCGACCCGGACGTCCAGGCCGTGCGGATCGCGGGCGCCGTGGGCGCCCGGAAGCGCGCGGTAATCGAGGCCGCTGCGGACGAGAAGGGGATCCGCGTGCTGAACCGGAGGGGCGAGGGATGAACCTTCGGAACCAGCGCCGGATGGCGGCGAAGATCCTCAAGTGCGGCCTGAACCGCGTCTGGATCGACCCGACGAACACGGAGGACCTCGAGGACGCGATCACGCGCGCGGACATCCGACAGGCGATCCGCGCGGGCACGATCCGGCGCCTTCCCGTGAACGCTCCCTCCCGCGGCCGGACGCGCTTCCACCGGGCGCAGAGGGCGAAGGGGCGGCGGCGCGGGGTCGGGAGCCGGAAGGGGGGCACGAACGCGCGCAATCCCCGGAAGTCGCGGTGGATCCGCACGATCCGGCCGCTCCGCACGCTCCTGCGGGAGCTCCGGGACGCGGGGAGGATCGACACGCGCACATACCGCGTCTACTACCGCCAGGCGAAGGGCGGCATGTTCAAGGGACGCGTCCACTTGGAGCAGCACCTCCGGACGGAGGGGCTCCTGAAGGAGGTGTGAGATGGCTCAGGGCCCGCGTCACAAGGTTCCGTTCCGGCGGCGGCGGGAGGGCCGCACGGACTACCGGCGGCGGCTCCGCCTCCTCCGGTCCGGAGAGGCCCGCGCGGTCGTCCGCAAGTCCCTGAACCAGACGCAGGTCCAGATCGTCACATACGACGAGCGGGGCGACCGCGTCGTCGCGTCCGCGGTCAGCGGCGAGCTGAAGGAGTTCGGCTGGGCGGGCGCGGCGGGGAACGTCCCCGCCGCGTACCTCACGGGCCTCCTCGCCGGCCGGCGCGCCGCGAAGCACGGCGTCACGTCCGCGGTGCTCGACCTCGGCGTCCAGCACCCGACGGGCGGCGGGCGGCTGTTCGCGGCGGCGAAGGGGCTCGTCGACGCGGGGGTGGCGGTCCCCCACGGGGAGGACGTGATGCCCTCCGACGAGCGGGTCCGCGGGGCCCACCTCGGGGACGCGCGGGCGAAGGAGATCGCGGCCGTGAAGGCGAAGCTGGATGCGGAGGCGCCTTGATGCGCGAGGAACGGAACGTCGGCGAGTGGGTGCCCCGCACGACCCTGGGCAAGATGGTGATCCGCGGAGAGGTGACCACCCTCGGCGAGGCCCTCGCGACGAACCTGCCGATCCGCGAGCCGGAGATCGTCGACATCCTCCTCCCGGAGACGGAGGACGAGGTGCTCGACGTGAACATGGTCCAGCGGATGACGGACTCCGGGCGCCGGGTGAACTTCGCGATCACGGTCGTCGTCGGGAACTCCGACGGCTTCGTCGGGCTCGGCCGCGCGCGCGGGAAGGAGGTCGGCCCCGCGATCCGGCGCGCGATCGACGACGCGAAGCTGCACATCATGCAGGTCAAGCGGGGATGCGGCTCGTGGGAGTGCGGGTGCTTCAAGGCCCACACGCTCCCGCTCAAGGTCATCGGGCGGAGCGGCTCCGTCCGCGTCACCCTGAAGCCCGCGCCGCAGGGCGTGGGGCTCGCGGTGGGCGACATCGCGAAGTCGATCCTCCGCCTCGCGGGCGTCCGGGACGCCTGGGGGTTCACCCAGGGCCACACGAAGACGACGGTGAACTACGCCCTCGCGACGTTCGACGCGCTGAAGCGGAACGCGGCGACGAAGGTGACGGGCGATCAGACCGGTCGGCTCAAGATCCACACGGGGCCAGAGAAAGTGTACGTCCGCGGCGCGGCCCCGCCCGCGGAGGGCGAGGCGCCTCCGCCGCCGCCGGAGGAGCCCGCGCCGGCGAAGGAGGGCACCGCATGACGTACGCGGTCGTCCGGGTCCGGGGGCACGTGCACCTCCGCGGCGAGATCAAGGACACCCTGCGGTACCTGCGACTCCACCGGACGAACCACTGCGTCCTCGTCCCGCAGACGGACAGCATGGACGGCATGCTGCAGCACGCGAAGGACTACGTGACGTGGGGCGAGGTGGACCAGACCGTGGCGGCGATCCTCCTGGTCCGGCGCGCGCGCCTTCCCGGGAACAAGCCGATCGACGACGCCTACGTGAAGGCGAACTCGAAGTACCCGAGCATCAACTCGTTCGCGAAGGCCCTCGCTGGGGGCCAGGCGAAGCTCGGGGACGTGAAGGGGCTCAAGCCCGTCGTCCGGCTCCACCCGCCGCGCGGCGGCTTCCGGGGGACGAAGCTCGCGTACAAGGTCGGCGGCGCGCTCGGCTACCGCGGGAAGGAGATCAACGCGCTGCTCCAGCGCATGCTCGGGCCGGGGGGAACCTGATGGTCAGCCGGACGAAGAAGTTCCGCGGGAGCCGGACGCACGGGCGCGGGAAGAAGCACGGGCGCGGGCACGGGGACCGCGGGGGGACGGGGAACGCCGGCCTCCACAAGCACAAGTTCAAGTGGATGCTCATCTACGATCCGGACCACTTCGGGCGGCACGGGTTCGTCCGCCATCACCACGGGGAGGGGAGCACGCACGCGATCAACGTCGAGGACGTGGAGCGGGGCCTCGACGCGTTCGTGGAGAAGGGCTTCGCCGCCAAGGCCGGGGAGGCGTTCGAGGTCGACCTCGGGAAGGCGGGGTTCGGGAAGCTGCTCGGAGGCGGGAGGACGACGCGCCCCCTGCGGATCACGGTGTCCTATGCGACGGAGTCCGCGAAGGCGAAGGTCCAGGCGGCCGGCGGAACGGTGACGACGACGGAGACGGACGAGTGAGATGGCGGAGGAAAAGCAGAGCCTGCTGTACAAGTTGAAGCCGATCACGGACCGCATGCCCGCGGTCCGCCGTCCGGAGGGCCACGTGCACTTCCGGACGAAGATCATGTGGGTCGTCCTCATCCTCCTCCTGTACTTCGCGCTCACGAACGTCTGGCTGTACGGGCTCGAGCGGTCCACGGTCGTCGACTTCTTCTCCTCCCTGCGAGCGATCCTCGCGGGCCAGCAGGGCTCCCTGATGCACCTCGGCATCGGGCCCATCGTGACGGGCTCGATCATCATGCAGCTGTTCGCCGGCGCGAAGATCATCAAGCTCGACCTGTCGAAGGACGAGGACAAGTCCGTCTACCAGGGGACGCAGAAGTTCATCGTCGTGATCATGATCGTCGTCGAGGCGGTCCCGCAGGTGTTCGGCTTCCTGACCCCCGCGGGCTCGCTCGTCACGGGCCTCGACGGCGCGTGGGTGGGTCAGGGGAAGAACCTTGCGCTCACGCTCATCGTGCTCCAGCTCGTCGCGGGGTCCTACCTCGTGTTCCTGATGGACGAGGTGGTGAGCAAATGGGGGATCGGGAGCGGGATCTCCCTGTTCATCGCCGCCGGCGTCGCGCAACAGATCTTCGTCGGCACGTTCAACTGGGAACCGTCGGACCCCACGCAGGCGGTGAGCGCGAACAACCCGCCCGCGGGGACGATCCCGAAGACCCTGTACCTGTTGAGCGTGATGCCGGCCGCGCAGATTGCGGGCGGGGGCCTCGAGCGGATCCTGATCCAGCAACCGAACCCGATCGTCGCCCTCGTCGGGACGATCATCATCTTCCTCCTCGTCGCGTACCTGGAGTCGACGCGGATCGAGCTGCCGCTCGCCCACGGCCAGGCGCGCGGGGCGCGGGGCCGGTACCCGATCCGGCTCATCTACGCGTCGAACATCCCCGTCATCCTCGTCGCCGCCGTCCTCGCGAACGTGAGCATGTTCTCCCTCCTGCTGTGGCAGCATCCGGAGGTGCCCGTCCTCGGAAGGGCATGGTGGGTCGGGTCCTACCCCGACCCGAGCACGGTGACCCAGGGCTCCGGGCTCTCCGCCTCGACGCCGCTGACAGGGGTCGCGTGGTACACGCAATCCCTCAACGGCCCGGGGAGCTGGCTGATGCCGCTCGTGTCCCCCGGATACGACACCGTCCTGCTCGGCCACAACAACGCGCAGCTCGCGATCCGGCTCTTCGTCTACCTTGGGATCTTCATCTACGGGTCGATCAAGTTCTCCCAGTTCTGGATCGAGACGACGAACATGGGCCCCCAGGCCGTCGCCGCGCAGATCGAGCGGAGCGGGATGCAGATCCCCGGGTTCCGGAGGGATCCGCGGGTGCTCCGGCGCGTCCTCGAGCGGTACATCCCCGTGGTCACCGTGATCGGAGGCGCGACCGTCGGCGCGCTGGCGGCGGGCGCGGACATGATCGGCACCGTCGGGCAGGCGAGCGGGACCGGCGTCCTCCTGGCGGTGGGGATCATGATTCAGATGTACGAGGCGATCGGGCGGGAGCAGATGATGGAGATGCACCCGATCCTCCGCTCGTTCTTCGGCGTCGAGTAGTCATCGCCGCCAGTACCGCCAG
>Ga0209642_10003028_pt1 | contig 10928 bp, 12 predicted proteins | sample RifCSP19_2_FD_184025 | JGI IMG/M metagenome (GOLD analysis project Ga0209642, IMG submission 184025) | Soil microbial communities from Rifle, Colorado - Rifle CSP2_sed 19_2 (SPAdes) (version 2) | ecosystem: Environmental > Terrestrial > Deep subsurface > Rock core/Sediment | place: Rifle... | reverse complement strand
GCGTGCGCACCACGTAGACGTCATTGGCGCCGGTCTCCAGGATCTCGACCAGCTGGCCAAGCAGCTCATCTGCCTCGTCGACCACTTGCAATCCGAGCAGTTGGTGGTGGTAATACTCGCCTTCTGGCAAAGGCGGGCGGTCGTCAGCGCGCACCTGGACCAGTTGATTGCGCAATTGAGCTGCTTCTTCGCGGACCGAGTAGCCATCGAACGCCACCAACATCATCCGGTCATGCCAGCGTTGGCTCTTTAAGCGCAGCGGCTGGTGCTGCGGGCCAATATATAAGACGACGCCCGGCTGCAACCGCTCGGGGAAATCTGTGAGCACCACCATCAGCATTTCGCCGTGCAAGCCGTGCGGCCGGCCCAGCTTGCCCACCGCTAAGAAGACAGGCTCGCCGGGGGGCGGCGAGCCTGGTTGAGGACCCATGGGTGAGGAGGCCTTGCGCCCGGTCATCGTGGTTCCATGATGTCGAGCGAGACACGCTTGCCTTCTCGCGCAGCGGCCACACGTAATAGAAGGCGCATCGCATTCGCCACGCGGCCGCTCCGGCCGATCACCCGCCCCATGTCTTCCTTTGAGACCTGCAGGCGCAACTCTATGGTGGCACCGCGCCTGAACTGGCTCACGTGCACCTGGGTAGGATCATCCGCCAGAGAGCGGGCGATATATTCGATTAAGTCCTGCACGGCTCTCCTCCTTGTTTGATTGGGACACGGATGACACAGATTTCACTGATTTTCCGTGCTAATTTCGAACCTCATTCTGCCTCAAGCTTAGGCTTTTTAGTGGCCGAAGCCCGGCTGGTCTTGGCGCTCCCCGTGCGTTTTCCTGCGGCAGCGGCAGCCTCTGTCTGCAAGGCTTCGCCGCCTTCCCCCTTCTTAAAGCGCTCGAAGCGTTCCAAGACGCCGGCAGTTTGGAAAATCTGCTTAACCGAGTCGCTGGGTTGGGCGCCTTTGATCATCCAATCGTAGATGCGTTCTTCCTGGATTTCCAGGGTGGGCGGTTCTGTGCGGGGGTTGTAGAAGCCCAGGATTTCGAGGAAGCGGCCATCGCGCGGGCTTTCTTTGTCTGTGGCTACGATGCGGTAACTGGGCTGCTTCTTCCCACCGACTCGGCGCAAACGTATACGAACCATAAAACTCTCTCCTTCAAGGTATAGATCTATTATATTCGCTATCCAAACAGGCGTGGCATACCACGCATGCCGGATTTTCGCAAGGTTTTGAAGAGGCGTTGCGCCTCCTGGTATTGCTTCATCAAGCGGTTGACATCCTGGACGACGGTGCCGGAGCCGAGGGCGATGCGCCGCCGCCGGCTGGCGTTGAGCAGCTTTGGGTTGCGCCGTTCAACAGGGGTCATGGAATTGATGATCGCTTCGGTCATCTTGAGCTGCTGCTCGGCGTCGCGCGGGTCGATCGAACGCGCCATCTGGCCCATGCCGCCTGGCATCATCTCCAGGAGTTGGCCAATCGGTCCCATGCGGCGCATCTGGCGCAGCTGGTCGGCGAAATCCTGCAAGGTGAACTCGCCGGACATCATCTTCTCGGCTTGCTCGCGAGCTGCCTTTTCGTCGAAAGCAGCTTCCGCGCGTTCGATCAAACCTAACATATCGCCCATCCCAAGGATGCGGGAGGACAGGCGGCCGGGATCGTAGGCTTCCAGCGCTTCCAGGCTCTCGCCGGTACCGAGGAACTTGATCGGCACACTGGTCACGGCGCGGATGGAGATGGCAGCCCCACCCCGAGCGTCGCCGTCCATCTTGGTCAGCATCAGGCCGGTCAGGGGCACCGACTGGCGGAAGCCCTCGGCGATGTTGACCGCTTCCTGGCCGGTCATGGCATCCACCACCAGCAGAACTTCGCAAGGATCGATGCGGCGGGTGATGGCCTGCAATTCGTTCATCAGGGCATCGTCGAGCTGCGACCGGCCGGCAGTGTCCAGGATCAGGACGGAGAAGCCGCCAATATGGGCTTTTTCACGCGCCCGGGCGGACAATTCCGGCGGCGCGATTCCGGGCTCAGCGTGCACCGGCACGTCCAGACGCTTACCGATGGTCTCCAACTGCTGGACGGCAGCCGGCCGGTAAGGGTCAGCTGCGACGAGCAGGACGCGCTCCCCTTGCGATCGCAGGAAGCGAGCCAGCTTGCCAGCGGCGGTGGTCTTGCCGGAACCCTGCAGGCCAACCAGCATGATGATGCGCGGCTTCGGGCCAGTCAAATTCAACCGGTCAGGCTGCCCCAACGTGGCGATCAACTCCTCGTTGACGATCTTGATCACCTGTTGAGCTGGGTTGAGCGCCCTGGAAACCTCCGCCCCGATGCCACGCTGGCGCACACGGGCGATGAAGTCCTTGACCACGCTGTAGTGTACGTCAGCCTCCAGCAGGGCCAGACGCACCTCGCGCATGGCAGCATCTACATCGGCCTCGGACAGCTTGCCGCGCCGGCGCAGTTGGGTGAAGACTTTGTTCAGACGTTCAGTCAGGTTCTCAAACACAAGAAATAAACCTTAAGGCCTTATCTCAGGCAGTGGATTGTACATTGCAAAAGGGGAAAGGTCAAGGGAAAGGTGAGGCATGAAGGATGTGGTAGGTCAACCCCTATAAAAACGCATCCCCCAGTGTGCTCAGGCAAATAGAGCTGGATCGATCAGCTCCACCTGACCCTGCTCGGCCAGGAGCAGGATGTGATCCACTGTGGCCGATGAGAAACCAAGCTGTCGCAACCAGCCGTGCCACGTCCCTGGCGGGACGCGGCCATCCCGCAGGCGACTCTCCAGGCGATAATTCTTGCGATAGACGGCATTATCGGGGTATGTTTTCAACACCAGGCGAGCAGCGTTTTGTACGTCTGCGCCAGCCAGGGTCGCCAGGCGGTCCTGGATCGATTTGAGAATGCGACGATAGCGTTCCTGCGCTGCTGCGGATAAGCCTGGAGAGGCGGCCTGGGCAGCGGTCAGGTCGTGTTCGACGCTCCAGCCGACCAGGTAGGCAAGCACTTCCATATAATTGGTCGAATCGCCCACCCAACGCCTGGTTAAAGACGGGCGAAGCTTGCCGTCAGGCCAGTAATACCTCGGCTTGAGCTCGCGCTGCAACAGATGAGTCAGCTCATGGGCCACCAGGCCGATGGTGGCAGGCGATTTAGTCTGACCATCGCCGCGGTAATCGGTGTCAAGGACGAAAAGCCCGCGCCAGGGGGTGATACCGCTACCAGCGGTATGGATGAAAACAACCCGCGTGGCGCGTTGTGAGAACAGCCGGGCGACGTCTGCGCCGACAGGCGAGAGGGGTTGACCTTGCGCGCTGGTGACCGCCATCGCTCTCAAGCAGGGAGTGATCGGGCCGTCTTCGGGGAGGCCGGGCCGCTGCATACGCAGCGTAAAGCCTTTTTTTAGAAAGATGCTCAGGTCCATTATGAATGATATTCTACTGCATTCTCGGATAGATACCTAGCTTCTCCGGGTATGTTATACTTCGGCGGATTATTTTCGACCAGGGATGAAAGACAAGCGACCCAAGACGAATGGCGATGGGCAGATGATAAAAGACAGAAGCCAGTGGACGATAGACAGCGGAGTGATGATATCCCCCCGCAGTGAGTTCCTGGCTGGCCTGAAAGCCGAGCTGCCAATCGCCATCGGCGTGATCCCGTTCGGGATGATCTATGGTGTTCTGGCGCTGAGCGCCGGCCTGCCAGCGAGTGCAGCGCAAGCCATGTCGGCAATTGTTTTCGCCGGGTCGGCGCAGTTCATCTCGGCGCAGCTGTTCAGCCACAGCACTCCGGCGATGATCATCGTGCTCACCGTCGGCGTGGTCAACCTGCGCCACGCCCTGTACAGCGCCTCACTCGCCCCTTATCTGGCAAAGCTACACCCGCGCTGGAAATGGCTGCTGGGGTACCTGCTGACCGATGAAGCTTACGCAGTGACGATCAGCCACTATAACGAAGATGGCGAGGCCAGGCACAAGCACTGGTTCTTCCTGGCTGCTGGACTGATGCTGTGGACAATCTGGCAATTGAGCACAGCAGCCGGGATTTTCCTGGGCGCGGCCGTCCCGGCCAGCTGGTCGCTGGATTTCACGCTGGCGCTGACCTTCATCGCCCTGATCGTGCCCACGCTCAAAGACCGCGCCAGCCTGGGCGCTTCCCTGAGCGCGGGCGTGACCGCCGTGCTGACCGCGGCCTTGCCCTTCAAGCTGGGACTGATGGCGGCCTCGCTGGTGGGAATCCTGGTTGGCGTTTGGCTCGAGAGGAAAAGATGAGCGTCTGGCTAACCATGATCGCCGCAGGGGCGCTCACCTATGCCACCCGGCTATCGCTGATCCTGCTATTTGGGCGGATGGAGGTACCTGGATGGCTGGGGCGCGCCTTGCGTTTCGTTCCGGCGGCGGTGCTCACGGCGATCGTCTTTCCAGAGCTATTCTTACAAGACGGCAGCCTGGACGTGTCCCTGGCGAACAGCAGGTTAATCGCCGGCCTGCTGGCGGTGCTGGTCGCCTGGCGTACGAAGAACGTCTTGCTCACCATCCTGGTGGGTATGGCAGCGTTATTAGCCTTGCAAAGAGTCTTCTAATGGAGCGTGCTCGAAGTGACAAAATACAACCGCCCTAAACATCCCCTCCCCGAGCCGCTGAGAGGGGCGGAGTTAGGCACGTTTGCGCATCTCACGGTTTCAGAACGCATGCCGAGGATCGGGCGCCAGGTGCTGGCAGAAAACGATTTTCCTCCAGCGGTGGTGTCAAGGCTGGAAACCCTGATCGCGGAACTGCCATTTGGCCGGGTGCGCCCGCTGGAGGATGCCGCCGCGCCAGATGCAAGCGACTGGGATGGCTATGTCCGCCCTTATCTGGGACAGAACTGGCTACAGGTGCCCTGGTTTTTCGCCGAGAGTTATTACTACCGGCGGATTTTAGAGGCCACCGGCTATTTTCGACCTGGGCCGCTGCACGGAGTCGATCCCTATCTCAATCAGAAGCGCCTGGCTCTGGAGGCGGCGCGCCCAGCGATCCGCATGCTGGCTAAAGAGCTGGATCCTGCCCTGCGTAAACCGACGGCAGACCGGCGCAGGGAGGCGGATGCTATCCGTCGCCTGATGGTGAAGAACGTTTGGGGAAACCAGGCCGACCTGAGCATCTGGTCGATGAGCGACGAAGACCGCCCCGATCACCAGGCCCTGGATCAGCAACAGGCTCACCTGCTGGTCGATGATACGGCGACCGTTATCGACCGCCTGCTCAAACCAGGCGGCCAGCCCAAACGAGTGGACTTCATCCTGGATAACTTCGGCCCAGAACTAGCCTACGACATTGGGCTGGCGGATTACCTGTTGAGCACAAACACCGCTGGCAGCGTGCGCTTCCACGCCAGAGCACACCCGACTTTCGTTTCTGACACCCTGATCAAGGACATCCATTTTGCCGTGAGCGATTTATCCTCAAGTGAAGACCCCCACGTCCGGGCGTTGGGTGCGCGCCTGAGGGAACATCTCCGCACACGTCGCTTGCAGCTATGCGATGATTTCTTCTGGACCTCCCCATGCAGTTTCTGGGAGATGCCGGAACGCATCCGGCAGGAATTAGCCGGCGCTGACCTGGTGATCAGCAAGGGGGATTACAACTACCGGCGCTTGACCGGCGACCGCCATTGGCCTCCCACGACGCCCTTCGCCGATGTGGTGGGATACTTCCCGGCGCCCCTGGTCATCCTGCGCGTGCTCAAGTCGGAGACGATCTTGGGGCTAAGACCGGGAAAGGCAGAAGCCCTGGATAAGCAGGACCCCGGCTGGCTGGTCAACGGTAAATGGGGTGTGATCCAGTTATTCCGCTTGCAAAAAATGATTCCATCGCGCATCCCCTCCCTCTCGATATGCTAGTTGGATTAAGGTTCACAGCCGGGCGGCTTAGGCCAGTGGTCTGAAATCGCGGCGAAGATAGACGGCGGCTGGCAGGACAGCCAGAGTTGGAGGGTCAAATTCTCTGCCCGAAGATGCATCGAACAACCGTCTTCGATCTCCTTCAGGAGCAACTGGCCGTCTTCCAAACGCCAGGTGTACTTGCCGACATCCCAAGGACAATAAGGGTCATTGAACAGGTAAAGTTGATCACCGTCGACGGTATAAGATCCCAGGCTGCGCCATCCCGTCACAGCATAGTAAACCCGAAAGACGCCCCGGTCCAGGCTGAGCTTCCAGATCCCGCCAACCGGGCGATAGTCGGCGCAGCGCCGGCAACTCCACCACTGCGGCTCGGAAGGGTCGAGCTTGGCATAGGTTCCATCCAGGCTGGTATGAGCAGGAGGCGGGAATGGCGTGGTATAAGCGAAGGGCGTTCTCAACAGGAAGGCCGGCCAGATGTCCGTCGGGGTGGGCGTCCCAGGGGCGTAGGTGGGCGTAAAGCTGGTGTAAGGCCTGGAAGGCGCGGCGGCGGGCGCGGAATACACAATGGAGCGCGTGCTGAATAACAAGAGCAGCAAGAGGCCGAGGTTAAGAACCGCCATCAGGGATATACCCAATAAAGTGGTGTTTTGTCTGGTTGCCATCAGGATTAATCCAGGTGCGGCGGCCCCTGCTGGATACGAGCGATTATCTTGTCTGCCTGGCGAGTGGACCACAGCGCTTCGATCCACCAGGTCGCACCGGCCTGTGCGAAAGGACGTACGATGGAGGCCGTTTGCTCAAGGTCCTCACCGGGCGTCTCGCCTTCCACGACAATGTCGAAGGGGGTGGTTTCGGCCCGGTTGGCGCTGATAAACCTCTGCATAGCCCGAATCTCTTCCGGGGTTGGGGGAGTCATGCGCACTTTCCCGTCATCCCCGATCACATTCGGCAGCAGGCCATCGTAGCGCAGGGCGCGGCGCATCGATTTCAGGCGCGGCCAGGCCCCTACCACCCAGATCGGGATGCGCGGTCGCTGGACGGGTGGTGGGGGGAAGGGCGTCGCGAAGGTGGATTTCTTGATATTCACATTGTAATGCTTGCCGGCATAGTTGAACGGTTTCCCGCGCCACAAAGCGGTAAGGAGCTCCAACCCTTCATCCAGCAATTCGGCACGCGTCTTTCGGTCTGTGACCTCGTCAAAGGCCTTAAACCCGGTATCGACGGCGCCCAGCCCTACCGCAAGGATCACACGCCCGTTGGAAAGATGGTCGAGGGTAACCGTCTCGCTGGCCAGCTTCCATGGACGCATGCGCGACAGTGGCGTTAGCATCGTGCCCAGGCGGATGCGCTCCGTGCGCATGGCGGCAGCCGCCAACGATACCCAGGCGTCGCTGCCCCACACCGGCTCCCAGACGAAGAAACCATCCCAACCGGCCTGCTCGGCAGCGTAGGCCAGGTCGGCGGCTGTGCGGGCGTCACCGAAGGGGAGCACAAAGCCGTATTTCATGGCTGATTCGTTTGGGGGTTTCTATTTTCCATCTTTCGACTCTTTCTTCTGCTCAAGTATAGAGAATTTCAAGCCCTGGGGCTGATGAGGGGTTTTTGAAGATCAGGTCGCCCGAATCAGGTCACGAATTGCCCCTTGACAGTGCAATTCGTCGGTAGGCGCCCTGATCCGGCTCGAGTTTCTCCAGAAACCAGTAGTCATGCTTCGGCAATTAGCCCACACCAATCTCTTTGAGAATAGCATTTGCGAGTGTAACTTCATTTCCCAGTGAAATCGCCCCCGAGAGGTACGCTCTTGCGCATTGCTGAGCGACCGCGGCGAGATGATCAAGATACAGTTTCTCGTGCGTATGCTTCTTTGCCAGGTATGACAACAGTGAGATGACCGAATGGAATGCGAAGTAATTGACCTGAAATCCGAGAATTCCGAATCCCTTTGTCGAGAGTTTGGAGGGAGGTAGAACTAAGACGAAGGATTTCTTCCCTCCGCCTCTAAAGCCCACGATACATGGGACGGCATCGAATAGTTGGTCTTGAATGATGTTGTAGGGCATTCTCAATCGCAGGCTGTCGAAACCCAAAACCCTCATTTCTGCAGGCCCCGGGAACTCATAGGTGCCTGCCGCAAGCTCAGCGGCTGTGTCCCTCGTGCATGAAAGCATTAATGCTGCGAGTACTTTAGCCACATCGTGTGTTCCAAGATTCGACAATTGACGAATCGCATAGCAGCCAAACAGAAACAACTCGCTAAGCTCATTTTCAGCAAACGGATACTTGCCTGAGGATTCGATCTGAATCGCGACCTCGTTCTTTGAATAGAAGTCGATTCTGAGTTCCATTGTCTGCCTCCTACAAGCTTGACATGGCTGGCCGGGCGCCCAGGACACTGGCGTGAGGAATGCGGTCGTTAGCCCACCCAAGATCAGCACCGGAGCAACCCAGATCTGGATGACTCTAGCCCGCACGAGATCAACGCTGAACACGCTGAGGCCGACGGTGAAAACAAGCGACGCAAAGAGTTGGATCATTGCGCTTGCATCGGAACCGACCAGCCCTGTGGCCTCCTCAAAGGTGACCTCATATGATCCCCATGGAAAAGCCCAGAACTCAAGCGCGGCCGCAATAATCAGGAACCCAAGGCTGATGAACGTCAGCATACCGCCCGTGGGACCTAGCCCCCCGGGCCGTTCTCTCCGCCAATAGAGGCTTGCCAGCCCCACGAGCACTAGGAGCAGGGCAAGGACTAAGAACTTGGCCGAATCCATCCACGTCAGCCCTATAAGGAGACGCATTTCATTGACTTGAGTTGTGCCATGCGCTGAACGCTGATGCACCCAGATCAACAACCAGAGGACCGCTGCCCCCAGGCTTGCCGGTCCACCCCATCTCTTTAAAGCATTGGTCATACTGTCACCTTAGGCTGAACCAACTTTGGGGAATATCTACTTGGGATTCTATCAACGGGCGAGTGATTTGAACGGGACTCGAGCATACAACCCATCTGTCCCAGTAGAGTCAAGCCGACAACACCCAGCCGCCTAACGGTCGGGTTGGGAGGACGCGCACTTCAAACTTATCTCCTCTACAGTTGCGAAATGTGCGGTAACATTGTAGCCGCACGCCGTTGGCGGAATCGTAACGCCTCTTAGGAAGTCAACTTCCCATCCGCCAAGGGCATCCGGCGTGTGTTAGGTGCAGTGCCTAGCATTGTTGACTGACTGCGACGCCATGGCCGCTGGCAGAGGACGATGCCGCTCGTCTACGCTCCAGGCGGCCGGTAGGCGACCACCCGCGCACGGCCAAGGGCGTCCAGGGTCTCCTCGACTGTGAGCAGCGGCGTCGTCTCGATTTTCGACAACGCGCCACCGCTGCCGATCGCGATCGCGACTGCGGCCATCGAAACGTTGTCGGGTGCTTCCCAGAGGGTGTAGCCGTCGTACGCACCGAACGCGTACCAGAAGCCGTGCAGCTTCCCGCCGACTGACTCGATGTACTTGCGTGCAGCCTCGCGGCGGTCTTCAGGGTTCTTCGTCAGTCGAGCCCAGGTTTCCGGCGTATAACTGAAGCGCGTTAAATAGAGAGCCATAACGAAATCCTCCTTCGCGTGTCATGTGCCACTCGCAATTCGCGAGCGATGCGCATTGAAATTCTTCCTGTAGGGCGGCGTGAGAGTTGAGCTGGCCGGCCTAACTTGTGGATATACTGTTGCATATCGATTCGCTCCTTTCGTGATGAACGTTGTTGGACAATTGTAAATTGTGGGGCGTTGCGCATACATTGTTTCCCGTAATGGTGACGAGCGGGCTAACGCCTCGAGCTAAGCGGATCGGCTGAGATTCCTTCACCCGAAATCGCCGATCTGGCCGGGTCCGCTCCAGCGAGTTGTTGGGCCGCAAGCTGCGGCCCTTTTCTCCAGGTCACGGCCCTAGCCAGCGCTCGAGAGCAACCTGGATCAAGAAAAGCACAATCGGCAGAGCCAACGCGGACAGGATTCCGGTGAGCGTGCCTGCGCGCCAGGGCCAAGTGGGAATCTTTGCGAGTACGTCACGCTCAGCTGCCAATCCGGCGAAGGCGTCCTTGGCTGCGGTTATTGTGCTCGGGTCATCCTCATCAAGGTGTCGGTGCAGTCGTCGTATTGCGGCTTCGACTTGCAGATTGAGATCCGCTATAAGGCTTCTCTTTTCGCTGACCAAGCGCTGGTGAACGCTCCACAAGGGTAAGACGAATGCCGCTAATGCCAAAGTAATCTGGATAGTGGAGAGAATGATCAGTGGCACAGGACTCAGGCTTAAGGGGAAAATCAGTAGCGTAACGCTGACTAAGAAAACCCAGGCGACACCAGTTCGGGCGGTCAAGCGCGAGAATGCGTAGACTGGATCCAATCGAAACAAGTTGAAGCGCCGAACTGTCGCTACGGTTTGACTGACAAGGCGAAGCTGGCGAATCGTATGATAGTAGATAGTGGCGCCGGCGAAGTAGGTGAACAAGCCAGTGACAATCCCCCATTTCGTGGCGAGAGGACCAACCGAATAAAGCTGCTTCCAGATGGGAAAAGCGACATAGTAAAAGATGACATAGGTGGCTGACCAGAACAATCCGCTCATGATGACTGGCCGGAACGGCATCGTCGTGAATTTATATTCGAGGTGTTTCAGCGCTTCGTCATCGACTTCGAGGAGCGGGCGGAACGCTCTCAGGGACTCTAGGGCTACGCCGTCCAGGTAAGTCATGATGGCCAGCGGACCGCATAACCAGATCGGAAATAGCAGCAGAAGCGGCTCGAACCGAAAGCGTGGCACCCAACCATCTGCCCAGCCAATAGCGTGGAAAATGCCGACCTCAGCCACGAAGAGTACTAGATATACGAGCCAATAGGGCACGGGTAAGCGTTCGACAGCCGCTGTCAAGCGGTCGATCCAGCTGGGCCTGTAAGGGCCAACATAGGGAATATCAAGTAGGGATGATTCAGACTTGTTCTCTAGGACATGGCCTGCCATGACATCTCCGGACGATCCGTATGTGCGCCCATACCATTGTTATG
>Ga0209642_10003027_pt1 | contig 10930 bp, 16 predicted proteins | sample RifCSP19_2_FD_184025 | JGI IMG/M metagenome (GOLD analysis project Ga0209642, IMG submission 184025) | Soil microbial communities from Rifle, Colorado - Rifle CSP2_sed 19_2 (SPAdes) (version 2) | ecosystem: Environmental > Terrestrial > Deep subsurface > Rock core/Sediment | place: Rifle... | reverse complement strand
CTCGACGCGCCCCAATACTGGAGTTTTTCATACCCCACCCCTTTTGAACATTGGCATGAGATACTTCTGTGCTGACAATCCAATAGCATACAGATAGATGACCTCCATCGTTACAACCAGGACTAAGGCAATCACATCGGGTAATCTATTGAGTAGATAGAGCAAGTAGATCCCTTGCACAATTCCGCCGAAGCAAATCAAGATAATGATATTAGAGATAAGATATTTCATCTCTCTATTATCTCCTTGCTGTTCGCCTCGAATGGCAGGGCTTGCATAATGATCTTAATTTACTCTTTAGAAATATTGCCTTATCGCCTTGATGTCTCTGCTCATGGTGGACCTCTATAGCTGGGATATATAATCCCATTGCTGTACAATCTTCACACCAGGGTTGTAGTTCTAATTGTTTCTTTCTTCGCATTTGCCATTTACGATCATATAATCGTTGTACTGCCGGATCACGCATTTGACTTATCTGTATCTGATATTCTCTGGCATGGCGCGGGCAACGTCGCTCGGAGCGTACCAGCTCAGGACATCCAGGATGTAGGCAAGGGCGGGTAGTAAATGGCATCAAAGAGCCTCTGCTTTGCGTACATAGAATTGACCTTCACCGGCTGCCGTACATGTTCCGGTGCCTATCCAACGATAATGCCAAAAGCCCTCGCCATTATTATCGATAATGATGTCTTTATGATATTTACCTACAGCGTCTTTGATTACAGTTGAGCCTGCATATGTATAATCAGTTACAACGCCCGCGGGATGCTTGATAGATAATGTCACAGTAGTTGGATCGCGCTCTTCTGCACCTACCAGAAATACAGATGAAATACGGATTGCATCGCCAATATCATACAGGGTCAACATAATCGCTCTCCGATACGGTCACATGACCGAGTTCAATTGCAGAGATGGTTAGGGGATTAAGTAGCGCCGTGGACATAATCACGAACTCCGAAATACCTATGTCTGATATAGTAACATGTCCTGGAATAGTTGGCGGTGTATAAATCAGAGTTGCGATAGAGGAGCCTTCTGACAAGCCCTCTAAATCGCCTATGCCGATAATCGTTCCTGTCGCATCCGCGATGCTTGTTATTGCTCCAACCAACGCACCATACCCGAGCATCGCGCCGGTGATAATAGAGACACCTTCGCTTGATCCGGCGATTTGCACTATACCAAATAATTCACCAGATACGGACGCCTCGCCTGCTGTTTCTCCTATCAGCGCGCCAGAGCCAGTCAGGATACCGCTGATTGTAGATGCGCCGTAAGATACACCCGCGATATTCAGCGTTCCATATCCAGTAAGGGAGGCAGCGCCAATAGATGAGCCTTCGCTCGAAGCCGATAATGCGCCGAACCCGCCCAGAATAGCAATCGCATCGCTATCGCCCGCGATAATACCGACTAATTCGCCTGAGCTGATAAGCTGCCCGCTGGCTTCGCCTTCGCCTATTGCCACGCCGGAAAGCGCGCCTGCACCAATTATGCTCGTTTCCGCTATTGATATTCCGGCGGATAAGCCGATTAATTCTCCTGTCCCCGCGATAGAAACATAAGCCTCGCCAATACCTGCTATAGCGCCTGCCAGTTCCCCAAGACCGGCCAAATCACCATTTAGCGCGCCTTCGCCGATGGCAATGCCCGAGAATGTCCCTGCTCCAATGGCTATGACGCTTCCCGTGGCTATTCCAAGTGATGCGCCTGTTAATGCGCCTGTCCCCGCAATAATTGCTTCGGCAAAGGATGTGCCTTCGATAATGCCAGACAATCCAGGGCTTTCCAGGTTTCCAACTGCTGCGCCAATACCGGAAGCAACGCCCGATAAAGATCCAGCCCCGGCGAGTTGCGCCTCTCCTGAGCCGATACCGATTGCTTCGCCGATCAACTCACCCGCGGCAATAAGCGCGCCTGCTCCCGTAGCTATACCTTCGATAAGACCGGATAATTCACCTTTAGCTGTAAGGACCCCTGATACTAAGGCCTCGCCCGCCGCGTCTCCGGATAGAGCGCCTTGACCAGCAATATCGGCTGTTAGGCTTGCCTCACCAACTCCAATTGCCGATAGCTCACCCGCCCCATCCAGGATAGCTTGTATCGAAACAGTTCCTTCAGACAGACCAGAGAATGCGCCAAATCCAACCAAGGCGCTTGTAGACGAGGCTACGCCGGTTGAAGCAGCGCGCATTTGCCCTTCTATAAGCGCAAACATTGCTTCGGCTGAACCTATGCCCGCGCTTGATCCAGATAACGCTGCCGCGCCAGTGAGGATGCCAGACCCCGTCGCCTGTCCTTCAGCGAGGGCGGAAAATGCTCCTGCGCCGATGATTTGCGCTTCGACAGTGGAGATACCCTCAGTTAAACCAGAAATTGGGAATATTCCGATAATCGCGCCGCTGATCGTGGCTTCGCCTTGGGAATCGCCTGATAATGCCCCTGCACCTTGAATAACCGCCGATGCAAAGGTTATTCCTTCACTAAGGGCTGAAAATGCACCGGTTGCGGATAGCTCGCCGCTTGCTGCGCCAATGCCCGCGGATGAGGCGGATAAAGCGCTCAAGCCTATAGCTACCGCTGAAGCCGCTCCAATGCCGGTCGATGCGCCGGATAATATCCCCTGGCCGGTAATAATGGCGCTTGCTTCGGTTATTCCCGCGGCCTGGGCTGCCAGCGCGCCTGAGCCTATAATGATCGCGCTGGCAGCCGCCATACCTTCAGCTAAACCTGAGAGCATGCCAGCTTCGAGAATACCGCTGGCCGTCGATGTGCCTTCTGATAAACCGGATAACGACCCTGCTCCGGCGATTATGCCAGAGACCGTGGAAGTCCCCGCCGCCAAGCCTGCGATGAATTGAGATTCAAAAATCGCTGTGGCTGTCGATGCGCCTTCCGCCAATCCGAATAAAGCGCCGGAGGCTTCAAGAGTTGCGGAGCTTGCCGCCTCACTCTCAATCAGACCGGATAACAGGCCAGAGGCAATAATTGCTCCGCTCGCTGCGCCTTCTCCACTTGCCAGACCTGAAAGAATACCAAAAGCAATAAGCTGAGCATCTGCTGTAGCTATACCGACCGAAGCGCCAGACAATGCGCCAATCTCTCCCGTGAATACGGCGCTACCTGTACTTATGCCTTCAGCCAGCCCGGATAATGCGCCAGCAGCTAAAAGAGCGCCGCTGGTAGTAGAGCTGCCAGCAGAAAGACCCGCAAACGCGCCAGAGGCGATAATCGCGGCTGATCCTGTTGCTATCCCCTCTACCAGAGCCAATAATGCGCCAGAAGCAGTCAATATGCCAATGGCAGTTGATGCGCCTGAAGAAATCCCCGATATTGGACCATCAAGCGGCGCGCCAGCCGGAACGCGAAGAACAACCCAATAGATTATAGGTTGTTGATTCTCATCTTCTTCTGGTAAGCCGCCTAATGGATAACTACCAAGTGCATCAAAGATCATTATTTAACTCTCTGACATTTCTAGCTCATATACGCTGATCCATGTTCCGGGTAATAAAAAAGTAATTTTATAATATCTATAAAAACCTACTAAATATAGAGGGATTTGATATTCAGTTCTTGTTGTAACGCTTTGTCCTGTTCTGAAATCTAAAATATTCCAAGTAATATCGTCAATACTACCTTCCAAAACCCATGCACTAGGAGATTCCGCAAAAGAATAAAGAGAATATTGATAGATAAACACATTTTTACTAAAGTCAACCTTAAGCCATTGAGGCATTGTTCCATCAACTTGTGTCCATCTCGTGCTATTATTATTATCTATTGCATTAGATGCAGGATATCCACTATAAAATGAAGAGGCAGTAATGGTTTTTCCAGAAGTTATATCGGCAAAATTATATTGATGAGCCAATTTTGCAAGCGAATCTATAATTCCCGATATGCGATTTCTATGATATTCCATTTATACGATCCTATTTACATATCCGTTGAGATTGATAACATTGGCAGCTTCAGCAAACGCCTTTACAATTAATTCATTCTGAAGTATCAGACCTGGCACAATCAGAACTAATCCGGTTTCGGCAGGTATACTGACTTCTATCAAATCGTCTGGTGATGATGTACCGCCAAACTCAATTATTAGTTTTCTACCAACCGTATCTGTATTGATCGCCCATATCCATATCTCATCCCATGAGCTAGTTCCCGCGATAGCTGTATGAATAGTTGTTCCAGGCGTTGAGGTCGTTGCTATCTTGATATTCTTTCCATTGGTTGATCCCGATAATTTTTGTTTAGAAAAAGTTGCCATAATATACTCCTAACTAAAAACCTGAATAGAAATTGGGTTATAGATATCCTCTGCAATCGCTGTAATATATACTTCAGCCGATCCGCTTAAGTTAATAGCTGCATCACTATTAGTGCTTTTAATTACATTACGAGTTAATGTTGTACCAGATGCAGTATAGGTTCCTCGTCCCACCTCACTATCTGTGCCGTCTCTAATCCCATAAGATACTATATCACCGTTTTGTATTCCAGCATTGGCAAAAGACAAATAACCAGATACAGCGTTACCAAGTGTGATCGTTCCCGTTCCAGTAGTAGCCGTTGTCATACGTGCCAAATTATATAGTTTAGCCATAATTATTTCCTTTTATATGATAACAAATCGCATGCGTAAATCGTTCCAATCTATGATGTTGGCTTTCTCTTCTGATGTCAATACGAGCGCATAAGTAATTGGACTTTCGGTCAATTCGCGCTGATCGGAAGCAATTACAGTCTCATTTTCGCGTAACTCTGCTTTGATCGTGCTAGCTGTAGATGAAGCCTTACCCGCCCGCCAGAAGATAGTCGCGCCACCCGCCTCAATTTCAAAGCTGGGATTTTCCAATGCAACCTCGAAATAATCATCGGATGCAGCATCGTCATTCCAGACATAATCATCATCATCTGGGATGTCATGCTCGTCAATGGATTGATATAAATTTTCTGAGCTTTCGAGCTCGTTTTTCCAACTACCAGAATAAGTAAGATCGCCATCGGGATAAAGATATTGCCAAGTAATACCTAGAATATCTGCCGTCCCCGTACTAATGCCATCCGCCGCGCCAGACAATGCGCCAATCTCCCCCGTGAATATGGCGCTACCTGTACTTGTACCTTCCGAGATACCAGATAATGTCCCAAAACCTATAAGCTGAGCTTCAACAGTTGCAGCTCCGGTGACTTCTCCGATCAGCTCTCCGGCAGCGATAAAGACGCCCTCAACTGTAGAAATGCCCTCGGATAAAGCGGATAGCGCTCCAATGGACGTAATCTGCGCCTCAGCTATACCCAATCCTGCTGATGAAGCGGCTAATGCTCCTGATCCTATGATCTCGACTGAGGCCGTTCCCTGCCCTGTTATCTGACCTGCTAATGCACCAATGCCCTCGAGGATCGCATTCCCTGTTGCTATATTTTCAGCAAGACCAGATAGTATTCCAAAGCCCGCCAAAATACCGGCGGCAGTTGCAATCCCCTCTGAAATAGCGCGCAATGCGCCTACCTCGCCGGTAAATATCGCCTCGCCTGTACTCGATCCCTGGCTCAGTCCGGAGAGCGTACCCGAGGCAATCAATATACCTGTGACGGTTGCCTGCCCTTCGGCAGTCGTGGCGAGTGATCCTAATCCAATAATCTGCGCCTGAGCCGCGGAAATCCCCTCTGCCAAACCGCTCATTTCGCTGGGCAGCGCCGGAAATGCGGCTTGCGCCGTGGATGCGCCTTCTGCCAGACTGGATATAGTCCCCGTTCCGGCCAATGTCCCAACAATTGCCGCCGCGCCAGCTATTAACCCATTAAGGATACCAATCCCATTAATTGTCCCTTGTGCATCCGTTGCGCCATCGGATGAGCCGCCTAATATTCCTATAATATTTTGCACTTGGATATATGCGACAGCATAAAACGGCGGTTGAGTATCTGCTCTAGTATCTACGGTTGGAGTGGCATTGCCGACTGAACTGACCGTCCCTGAGCCAGAATTTACGGCATGTTCACTGGCATGTCCGATAATCGAATATGCGTTAGATGTGCCCGAAAGTTCACCTACCTGCGCAGCCGCGCCCCAGGTTGTAGCATGAACATGAGATGTACTTGCCCAGGAATGATTGTGGGCATTGGCGGTATGTCCATGACCGGCTGCGCCGCCCGTATTTCCCAGCTCGCCGGTATTGTCAATACCCTTGATGAATTTATCTAATAAGTTAGGCGTGCCATTATTGCCATCACATACATACCAGCCATCAGGGATATTTGCCAATGTCCCGATCCATGCCGCGATAATGCCAATTGGATAACTATCTCCGCCTGTCCCATTGACAATAACTGCCAATTTATACCAGGGCGGTTCGACCGTCCCCCCAACTGTAGTCAAATTTTCGGAATTGGATGTCCCGAAATTGCCATTATCACCCGATACGCTATGTGTATGCTGATGCCCTGCTCCAGCAGTTCCGGCTCGCCGTGGGGCGGCAACGCCGGAAGCCTGCCCCGAAGTGGCGGCCGCGTGCGTATGGGCTGAGGTATGGTCATGCGCTACCGAGTGAGTATGAGCCGCATTGCCAGCATTTGTCCCGCCGCCATCCCCCGCCGCGGCCGCGCCTTTCAAGAAACGATTTTTCCCGTTAGTATATAATGTCCAACTTGTGGGCAGGCTAGCGCTATTGAAGAAGGCCAACGCGCCATTGGGAATACCCTCCGCTGTGCCTAACGATTGAATCCAGATGACTACCAGATTAGCAGGATCATTGGAGATCGCATCGGTAGTCGGATTGGCATTACTAGATTGAATCGTGGCAGAAATCCACTCGGGAAGGGTATGGAGATGAGTAGTCGGCGCACAGTTGACGGTCGTACCGGTAGTCCGTCCATAGGTGAATGAAGTAGCATTATTAGAATTCCCGCCATTAGTATGCCCGTGATTTATCGTGTGCTGATGATTTTGCGTAGTATGATCATGCGTCGCAGTCCCGCCTGTGGACCCAGGATCGGTAGAATTATTCGGCACAGATTTAAGAAATTTGCTATCCAGCGCGGTAACGCGTTCCCAGCCATCTGGAATCGATGCGGCTGTGCCAGGCCATAGGCAGATCACGCCAGCAGGTATAGCCATTTATCCACACGATCCATCATAATGCTCGATTATGCTATGCATACGATATATACGCCCGGGCATGATCGATTCGGCGCGCTGCAATGCCTCTTTAACAGAGCTGGCAAGCAAATCCAGCGTCACATTATCGAGGCAATTGCCTGTTTCGGGTTCATAACCCGAAAAAGCCCACACGATGAAGTGCAGGTGAGTATGCGCGCTTATATCGGCTCGAGCTGAGAGGTGAGCCACGGGCTCACCTTAGTCTTCAGTGACTTCTAACTCACCCGCCGCGAAACTAGGCGTAATTCCATCGGATACGGCCAGGCCGCCAGGCGGGGAGGTAATCGCGCCGGAATAAAGCACTTTGCCTGCAGATGGAAAATCCGCGGTGCCAATGGCGAAAAATGTAACCAGATCATCCCCACCGGTGCAGGGTGGGAAATCGATATCGGCGGCGTTTACGGCGCTATTGTCTGTTACCGTCCAGCCGTCTGCATCGCGATCCACGGCTACGCGATCATAGTCGGTGTAGTCACATTCACTAGTGGTTTGACTGCCGCCTTCGCCTGGATCACCCGTATGCAGAGAAATATATAGCACGGTAAGCGGGCTGGATGTATCATTTTCCGCCAGATCCGCAATAGCGGTCCCCAGGAAGATCAATTTCAACAGATCATTTTCAAATGTATTGCCCTTAGACATTTCAAACTCCTTTTTATTGTCTGCGTCTCGATCTCGATTTGAGTTGATCGAGTTGACTTTGTAACTTTTCTACTTCATTTTCGAGCTCTTGAATACGCGCCTCCTGTTTATCGATGATCTCATTTTTATTCTGGATTGCCTGGAGCAAATCGGCAATTTGATATTCCTGCGCCTTCGTTTTGGCTTCCAGCTCGGTAATGCGTCGTTCTAGTTCTGCATTAAGTCCTTTCCAGGATTCTCCTATAATTTGAGTGGCTTCAGCCTCCAACTTTTTCCGCTCCCCTTTTCCGCGAAACCAGAAGCTCAGGGCGGTGATAACCGAAACGATCACGGCCAGCAGTGATGTTATTTCAGCAATATTCATTTGACATTCGACCCCCAGCGGTAGAGAGCTGAACCTGCTAATAACCCCAATGTAATAGTTAGACCCGGCCGGACAAAAATTCGCCCAAAAACGAGAGGATCATACGAGCCGGGAATAGTCAATGCGACCCAAGTATATATGCCTATCCAATAGAAGCTGATCAAGATAAATCCGATACGCAGCCAATGTACGCCGTAGTGGGTCGTCGATAACATCCGCAGATTAAGATAAGCGACAATTCCCGCCAAAATTACATTTGTCCAAGAGAGAATATCGTAGTAAAAGTAGTAATTCATAATGGCATGAGGGGACGGCCCGGAGACCGCCCCTTTATGTAAGCCCATATTAAAAGAGATGACCCCAGAGCGCCGCAGAGAGCTCCGGGATCAGGGCTTTGAATTATCATACATTAAAACGGGTCAACGGTCAATTGCCCATTTTCCCAATGTTAAGAATACCTTGCGGAACTGTCAGGAATTGGGGGGGGGGAATGCTTGACATATTACAGTATTTATAATAATATTATTTTGCTAGAGGTGAATTATGGTGCTAAAAAAGTTTATCCGACCAACTAAAGTTGTTAGAGGCTTTACCTTGGAGCCAGATCATATTGAGCTGATCAATCGAGAAAGCGCCAGGCGCAGGCTGAATAATGACAGCATGACCCTGCGGCAACTTCTCGATGAATGGGCAAAATGGGAGAAATTACGGCTCGAGGCCGAAGAGACGCCGCCAACCCCAGGGGGCAAGACAAATGCCAGCATTTGATTTTGAAATTTCAGTCGAAGATGTTACCGATGATCAGGCAGATACAATCCTGGAACTGGTGACTATCTTCGTAGATAATATCGGCGGCTCGTGCATGGCGGAATATGCACCCGTGGCGCCGTTTCGCCCATCTCCATTTTATGGAGTTTATTTCCGGCTGATAAACTGGCGCAATAGGATAGCGCGCTGGATGAGGGGAAGCCATGAAGCCGGAATATAAAAATTTATCTGTCAGCGATATGGAGCGGGCTGCCAAGCGCGCGGGGCTAAATGTGACCAATAAATCTAAACACATGGCATTCGAGAACCCCCGCACTGGCGAGTGCATGATGTATCCAAATCGCCCGATGGGGCTGGGGCTGCACTGCAAGATCATCAAGTGGTTGCTCAAAGCCGGGGTCGTATTCGTCCTGGTCGCAACTATCATCAATATGGTTGTATGAATCAAAACCCGCTCGGAGCAGCGGGTCTTGGACATCATAGGAGGATGTCTTATGTTCGATAATACCACAGAATTTTTCAACGAACAAGAGAATATTGCCGAGCCAACCTTTTTTATGGAGGCGGAAATCGGCAATTTCATCCGCGATTATGCCTGCGTGTGCGGCTCGCATCTGCTCTCGAAACACGCGGATAGCAGGCTCTATAACGCCTGGTGTCCGGCTTGCGACGCGTTGATGACCGTATTCAGCTTCACGCGCGTCGAGAACGCAGAGGCCGCCAAACAGAATGAGCTGATCGGGCTGCGCGAGCTGCGACCTGATATTAAGCCGCGGGACGAGAAACAAATTTCATCCGAGCTTGGTTTTTAGAGGAGACAGAATGACTACTAAAGCAATTACACCCTATGAGGAGCTGCGCTCCCTGGTGCGCTCCGATGATATTCAGGAACGCTTCCGAGAAGTTCTCGGAGATAAATCACGTTCATACCTGGCCAGTCTGCTGACCCTGTCCTCAAGTGACAATCTCAAAAACTGTGAGCCCAAATCGATGCTGCTGGCAGCCATGAAAGCGGCCACTCTCGATCTACCCATTGACCCCAATATCGGACACGCTTGGATCGTGCCTTATCGCGACGGCAAAACCGGCAAGACCCTGGCTCAGTTCCAAGTCGGATATCGCGGCTTCGTGCAGCTCGGGCTGCGCACGCATCAATACAAGATTATCAATGTCATGGCGATCTATGAGGGTCAAGAAGTCCGAGATGATCAACTCACTGGAGCAATCGTTTTGAATGGCAAACGCGCCAGTAATATTGTCGTCGGATATGCGGCTTATTTTCGGCTACATGACAGTTTCGAGAAGTTCCTATATATGGATGTGGATCAAATCCACGCCCATGCCAAACGTTTCTCGAAAAGCTACGGGAAAGATGGTTCACCCTGGAAATCCGACTTTGATGCGATGGCGAAAAAGACCGTGCTAAAGCTGTTACTTGGCAAATATGGTCCTCTAGCTATCGATGTAAGTAGAGCGATAGTGGCGGATGAGGAAGAAGAACCCGGCGAAGGCGATAAGCAATTGGCTGACTTATTCGCCGCCGCTGAGGAGCCCATTGAAGGTGAATCGCATGAAGTAACGCCTGAGCAACCAGTCTCAAGCGAGCCTGATTTCATCACCTTCCTGGTCGATGAAAAGCTGGCCATAGATACTAACGATGCCGAGACGATGTTAATTATGTGCAAAATCAGTCCGCTCACTCAAGAGACCTTGCTACCCTGGGCGCGGATCTTCCGCTCCTGGATCGATCAGACCGGCGCCAGCATGATGCAGGCTGCCGGATATGCCAATAAAGGCGAGGCGCCGAAATGAGTATTATCCGCATCACGGTCGATGATCTAAAAAGCCTCAATGCTTGCCCAGCGGGTATCGATGAATTTGTTGCCGACTTTGGTAATGTCTACGAGGCTGAATGGACACTCGAGGAACAACTGCGCATCCTGAAAACACCGATGCGGAGATGGATAGGTTGGGCTTAT
>Ga0209642_10003025_pt1 | contig 10933 bp, 7 predicted proteins | sample RifCSP19_2_FD_184025 | JGI IMG/M metagenome (GOLD analysis project Ga0209642, IMG submission 184025) | Soil microbial communities from Rifle, Colorado - Rifle CSP2_sed 19_2 (SPAdes) (version 2) | ecosystem: Environmental > Terrestrial > Deep subsurface > Rock core/Sediment | place: Rifle... | reverse complement strand
GCCCTTGCGGATTATGTGGTGGAAAGGACTTTTTGATTTACGATGGCCCTTGCGGAAAAGGCAAAAAAGGTTTTAGACATCCTTGAGAAGGAATATCCCAATGCAAGGATTGCCCTGAATTTTAAGACCCACCTTGACCTCCTCGTAGCAACAATCCTCTCTGCCCAGTGCACAGATGACAGGGTGAACAAAACGACACCAGCGCTGTTTAAGAGATACAAAAAGGTACGAGACTATGCTGAGGCCGATATAAAAGAAGTGGAAGGCTTCATCAGCTCCATAAATTTTTTCAGGAATAAGGCAAAAAGCATTCAAGCTTGTTGTAGAAAGATTATTGATGAATTTGGAGGAAGGGTCCCTGAGACACTTGAGGAATTAATCACGCTTCCCGGAGTCGGCAGAAAAACAGCCAACATTGTTCTGGGAAGCGCCTTTGGCAAAGACGCCGTTGCTGTTGATACCCATGTAAAACGCGTCTCCAACCGCATCGGCCTTGCTGCTTCAGATAATCCGGATAAGATAGAAGAGGAGCTTTGCAGGATTATCCCGCAAAAGAGATGGGCAAAGGCAACAAACCTTTTAATACTTCATGGCCGTAACATCTGTACTGCAAAGAACCCAAGGCATGATATCTGCAAGGTGCGGGATTATTGCGATTATTATACAGCAATAAAATAGATACAGTTTCTATCCTATCATAACCTCCATCTCCTCTAATTCCTTTATCCTGTCTCTTAATTCTGCGGCTTTTTCAAAATCCAGTTTCTTTGCTGCATCCTGCATCTCCTTGCGCAAAGACTTTATCAATTCAGGCAGTTCATGGGGCGGGATATATTCGGCCTTTTTTTCTGCAACCACAGGCACAGTATAATAATCTGCTTCGTACACAGAGCTTAACACGTCCTTGATTGTGCTCTTTATGGTCTCGGGCGTAATGCCGTTTTTCTTGTTATATTCAGCCTGGAGTTTGCGCCTGCGAATTGTTTCATCAATAGCCTTTTGCATGGAGCCTGTTACTGTATCTGCATACATGATAACATGACCATTCACATTTCTTGCAGCCCTGCCGCAGGTCTGGATAAGCGACCGCCCGGAGCGCAGAAAGCCTTCCTTGTCAGCATCCAGTATAGCCACAAGAGACACCTCAGGCAGGTCAAGCCCTTCACGCAGCAGATTTATTCCTATGAGGCAGTCAAACTCGCCGAGCCTTAATGCCCTTAAAATCTCAACCCTTTCAAGGGTCTCAATATCTGAATGGAGATATTTTACCTTAACACCAAGTTCAGCATAATACCTTGTCAGATCCTCTGACATCCTCTTTGTAAGTGTTGTTACAAGCAACCTCTCTTTTTTCTCAACACGTTTTCTTATCTCGCCAAGCAGGTCATCCACCTGTGTCTTTGCGGGTCTCACCTCTATGTCAGGATCCATTAAGCCTGTGGGCCGTATAATCTGCTCCACAACAGCGCCCTTTGCCTTTTCCATCTCATAATCAGCAGGCGTTGCGGATACATATATTGCCTGACTTATCCTCTTTTCAAATTCATTAAATTTAAAGGGCCTGTTGTCAAGGGCAGATGGCAGGCGGAATCCGTAATTAACAAGAGTCTCCTTGCGAGACCTGTCTCCGTGATACATGCCGCCAATCTGCGGTATAGATATATGGCTCTCGTCAATGATTAAAAGAAAATCTTCCGGGAAATAATCAATAAGCGTATACGGCGGCTCACCGGGAAGTCTGCCTGAAAGATGTCTTGAATAGTTCTCTATGCCTGAGCAGTACCCCATTTCTTCCAGCATCTCAAGGTCAAACATAGTTCTCTGCTCAAGCCTTTGCGCCTCAAGAAGCTTATTCTCTGCCTTCAGCAGTGTCAGTCGTTCTCTTAACTCCTCCCTTATGCTGTCCATCGCCCTTTTCAGATTATCCCTTGTTGTAACATAATGGCTCGCAGGATGGATTAGGGTCTTATTTGCCTTTCTGAGAATCCTTCCCCGCAAGGGGTCTATCTCTGAAATAGCCTCTATGCTATCCCCGAAGAACTCAAGCCGCACAGCTGTCTCAGCCTCATAAGCAGGGAATATCTCAACCACATCCCCCCTTACCCTGAATGTGCCCCTGTAAAAGTCATAGTCATTTCTCTGATACTGCATCTCCACAAGCCTTTTCAGGACCTCGTCCCTCTGGGTCTGCATGCCTCTTTCTGCGTATAAGTGCATGCTTCCATAATCCTCAGGCGAGCCGATGCCATAGATGCACGATACAGATGCAACGATAATGACATCATTTCTGGTAAGCAGCGCATGGGTTGCGGAGTGACGTAGCTTGTCTATCTCGTCGTTTATAGATGAGTCTTTTTCTATATAAGTATCTGTAGTGGGGATGTATGCCTCAGGCTGGTAGTAATCGTAGTAGGATACAAAATACTCAACAGCATTTTCAGGGAAAAGTTCCTTAAATTCTGCAAAGAGCTGCGCTGCAAGGGTCTTATTCGGCGCAAGCACAAGTGTGGGCTTATTTATCTCTGCAATGACATTGGCTATTGTAAATGTCTTGCCAGAGCCTGTAATGCCAAGAAGCGCCTGATGCCTGAGCGCCTTTTTGAGGCCGGTTACGAGCTGTTTAATCGCCTTTGGCTGGTCGCCCTTTGGGGTGAATTGGGTTGTGAGTTTGAATCTATCCATAATACACCTGCAAAAATTAAAATAATTAGCAAATATAATTGCTGCCTCTACCTCGCTGTTGCAGGGCAGATGTTGTTAAATGCGCAGTAGCCGCAGTTGCGGTAATCAGGCTTTGCAGCATAGTCCCTTGCCCGTATGCCCTTTGCCACTTCATCTATCATATCCAATGCCTTCTCAATATGCTTTTCTTCAAAGACCGCTTTTCCAACTAAGCCTGACTCAACAAAGTGGAGTTCGCACCCTGCAGGAAGTTTTTTAAAGTTTTCCCTGTATGCAAGGGCATAGAGCATAAGCTGGATGCTCTCCTTTGCCTTTTTATGCGCAGCCTTTTCTTCTCTTACATCCGAGGTCTTGAAGTCTATAATATACGGGCCGTCCTTTCTTTCTTCTATCAAATCCCATCTTCCTTTCAGCCTATTGGCGCCGAGGTCAACCAAAAACTCCCTTTCTACCGCAGCAGGTTTTATGCCGTCTTTTTCCTGCGCCTCATAAAACTTTTTAATAGCCTCTTTGCCTGCCTCATATCTCTGTAATTCATGCTCCTTTGTCACAAAACCTGCGCTTCGCCAGCTTGCATGAAATATTCTCATAAGCTCGTCAATGCCCGGAGTCTTTCCTTCTGCCTTTCTTCTGAAATATGTGGATATCACATCATGCATTGCCTTCCCATACATGATTGTATGATGCGGAAGAAGCGGCACTTTAAGGATATGGACATACTTATATTTTAATGGACAGGTAGTGTAGTCATCTATCTGATAATAACTTAAAGAGAGGGATGCATCATTCGGTATAGGCAAAAGCTCTGTCTCTGTCCCTTCTGTAGGTGCAAATCTCTTTATTGCCTCTATTGGCTTGGTTTTTACTGTGGTGGTTTCAGCCTTTGGCATATCAAGAGCCTCAAGCACAAACTGGCTAATCTTCTTTGCGCGCACGCCGCCATAATCTGAGGCGCTTGTGAGATACAGCTCATTCATTGCCCTTGTCATTCCAACATAGAAAAGCCGCCTCTCTTCCTGAAGATGGAAGTCTCCGCTTGGAAGCATATCTTTTATAAGTGCATCGGGAAGCGGAATCTCTTCTGACCGCCCTTTTCTCGGAAACCTCTCTGACACAAGCCCGACCATAAATACCACAGGAAACTCCAGCCCTTTTGCCTTATGCACGGTAAGGACCTGCACCCAGTCTGCCTCCACATCAGGCTCAGCAGTGCCGGGGTTATCTCCGGCCTCCATCAGGATATTAAGATACTCCACAAACGCAGCAACCCTTTTTACCGAAAGGGTTGCCTCCATATGCTGGGTAATTTCAAAAAACTTTGCAATATTCTGCACCTTTTCTACTGCAATAGCAGAATTTTCCTCAGAAAGCCGCGTAAGATAGCTTGTATCCTTGTCCCCGAATGCTTTAATCGGGGATGTCAGAAATGAATACAAAACCCTGCCAACAGTCTCATTCAGCGCCATCTCACTGTATTTTTCAATGTCACCAACGAGTTTTGTAATAGTGGCAAGGCCTTCGTTAGTAAGCAGTGAACTACTGACTGCTGACTGCTGACTGCTGACTTGTTGAGCTATCTCGCGCATCACATAATAAAGAGGTTTGTGGCTTTGACGGGATATATTGTGGCATGGAATTAAATCTTCGGCCTTCACCTGATAGACCTCTGATGATGCAAGGTGAAAAAGGCTCATACTGTCATTAAAGTCTGTTATAGCCTTTAAAAATGCAATCAAAAGCCTTATCTCTTCCCTTGAGTAGAGTCCCTGATTTCCAGAAAACCTGTGAGGTATGCCCTTATCTTTAAGCGCCTTTAAAAACGGCTCTGCATCGCTGTTCGCCCTGACGAGGATTGCAAAATCTTTGTATGAAAGTTGAAAGTCGCAAGTTTCAAGTTTCAAGTTTTTCCCTGCATCCGGCATCCTGCAACTTGCAACTTTTCTTTCAATCATCTCTGCAACAGTTTCCGCCTCTTTTGTCAATGTATCAAAATGAAGATGTTTAACACTAACAGATGATGGCTGATAGCTGATAGCTGATAGCAATCTTTTATCTATCCCGCTCTTAACCTCAAGCCTGTCAGGGTTATTATGTGATATAAGCCTGTATGCTGAGTCAAGGATTGGCTGCACAGAGCGGTAGTTTTTGGTAAGCGTAATCAGTTTTGCATCAGGGTATATTTTTTGAAAGCCCAGCACATTGCTTATGGCAGCGCCTCGGAATTTATAGATGGAATTGTGAATAACAACATTGTTAGCAATAAAATTATGGGTTCTCTCTATTTCTAAATCATATACAATCTCACTTCTCATATCTTCTGAAATATTGATCACCCTATCATAAATAACCTTAGCCCCCGTAGTGACCGGAAGATAGTGGCCTAATAAAACATTTGATGCCGGCATAACCAAAGCAGGTTTGTGCTGGATGTTCATTGTGCCCACAGAGAACTTAGTTTCAAGGATACCATCTGTTATAGACCCGAGTTTTTGAGCCATGTCTCCTATCTGTCTAATATCTATATTGGCGAATCTGAATTGTTTACCTTTTTTTACATCTCGGAGATGTATCCCTGAAGCCTCCAACTTCTTAATGGTTTCCTCATCTGATGTCTGGAGACTAACCATGTGCGAAACCACAGGCCTTTTTAGGATATTACCTCTTTTGGCCTTCGACCCATATTTTCTATAGCACATTTCTATGTTTACCTTGACTCTTTTGCTATTACCCCTATTTACCCCATCTAATGAAACATGATGCGCAGTTAAATCAATCCTCAGGTCTTTTGCAAGCTGCATTACATTTCTATCGGTATCAACTTCTGTGTATAGTCTGTTTAACCACTCACCAGTCATTCTTATTCCTTTCCTCTCCATAAAACAAACAGTCGGTACGCCATAGTTTAAAGACCAGAGAACTTCATGATAATATGCCTCTTCTTCGGAACGAAAACCCTTTAAGCCGACGATCCTGTCCGCTGATCTTTCGAGTCTTAATCTGCCTGCTAAATCATTTGTAACCCCTAATCTCCAGCCAAGATTTTTCCTATGCATTAGATAAACATAATATATATCCTTTCTGTCGGCAACAGAGGGAACATAACAAAACATCTTGTGATTATCAGTAACGGTTATTTTATGCCCCTTCTCGGTTTCAAAGGTAAGAAATCGGGCCATTTTCCTTTTTTTAAACACCTTTGCGGCCTTGCTGACAGCGGTGTATCCTTTACCAACAGCAGTGATTACTTCTTCTCCCGTCTTAATATCTTCAATCTTTCTTGGCCCATTCGGGGTTTCTACCAATGTGTCAGGGGGCAGGCACTGGTCATCATCTGCAACTACATTTATATTCTTGTGCCTTTCTGATAGAAGTCTTACAAGCTGAAACTGCGCATAATTTGTATCCTGAAACTCATCAACAAGGATATATTGAAATTTCTCCTGATAACGTTTCAAGATATGCGGCCTTGTCCTGAAGAGTTTTAAAGGCAAAACAACCTGGTCCCCAAAATCCAGATAACCATTTCTTGCCATAAGCTCCTGATACTTTGCATAGGTTTTTGCCAATTCATCTTGCTGTATGGTTTCAGGTTCTAACTCCTGACTTCTGACTCCTGACTTCTTCAAATCTTCTGCATACTTCCTATACTCATCCACCCCCACATCCTCATCCTTTAGCCTGCTGATAAGCCCTGTGATGGCAGATAGATACCTGGTTGGATTGCCTAATGGCCGATAATAATTCAAAGGAAGCTCAAATAGATGCTCTTTTAGAAATATAATCCTCTCTGCCTCGCTCAACACCTTGAAATCAGGGGTAAGGCCAATCTCAAGGACATTGTCTCTTAAAACCCTGTCGCCGAATGAGTGAAAGGTTGATATCCAGACATTTGAATACCCATACGGCACAAGCCTGTCAACCCGTTCTTCCATTTCACCGGCAGCCTTTTCCGTGAATGTAAGCGCAAGTATCTGATTTGGATTTACGCCCTTTTCAATGAGATGTGCAATCCTATGCGTAATAACCTTTGTCTTGCCCGTGCCCGCGCCTGCAATTATGAGCAGAGACCCATCGCCATGCGTAACAGCCTTTAACTGCTCTGGATTTAATGGGGTTTCGTTATTGAGGGATTTCATACTAAATATAGCCATGGATTATGGACTATGGGCTTTACCTATTGCTTTTTATACTTATACCACACCCTGCATGTCCCATCCATAGAAACCATGCACGGGCCGTAGGGTGCTTCAGGGACACAGGTATTGTCAAAGAGGGGACAGTCTGTTGGTTTTATCTTCCCAATCATTATAAGGTGGCAGGAGCAGCCGGGGTTTATATCATTGAGATGGGCGATGGGTTTTCCTTCTGCCCCTGCCTGAGGCGGATACCCTCCCCCGAACCTATATCTTGCATCTTGCATCTTGTATCTTTCTTTCAAGTTTAAGCCTGACCTCGGTATCTTTCCAATGCCCCTCCAGTATGCAGGCACAACATCAAAAACCTCTTTTATCGCCATTTGTGCCTTTATGTTTCCCTTCTCATGCACAGCCCTTTGATACACATTTTCACATTTATAAACTCCTTCATTTATCTGCTTCACAACAGCCAGTATTCCCATAAGAACATCCACTGGTTCAAAGCCTGCTGCAACAGTAGGCATCCTGTATGCCTCTGGAAAAAGCTGATACTGCTCCAAGCCCATTACTGTGGCAACATGGCCGGGTATGAGAAAACCATCTATGCAGAGGTCGCCGACGCCAAGCAGAAATTCCATGGAAGGCGGAATGAGACGGTGGGATACGAGAAGACTAAAGTTTTTTGGTATATCTGCCTGCTGAACAAGACTGGCCACGCCGCAGGCAGTGGTCTCAAAACCGACAGCAAAGAGTACAATCTCTTTATCAGGATTTTCTTTTGCAATCTTTATGGCATCAAAAGGCCCGTATACAACCCGTATATCAGCGCCTTGGGTTCTGGCATCACTTAATGAGCCTGCTGAGGATGGAACCCTTACCATATCACCGAATGTGGCTATTACGGCCTTTTCCTCCAAAGCAAGCTTGACCGCAAGTTCTATATCATGCTCCGGGCAGACGCACACAGGGCAGCCCGGCCCTGCAATGACATCCACATTATCCGGCAGCAAATCCCTCAAACCAAAACGGCTTATTACATTCTCATGCGTGCCGCATACATGCATTATCCTGACAGGGCGCTTTATAGGGCTCTCCCTTATCCTTTTAACCAGTCCCTCAACAACTGTTTTATCCCTGTATATGGATTCTGTGGCCATTTTGCAAGATTATAGCTTTTGTTAATACAAACGCAATAAATGTTTTTATACTGCCCCCTGATTACTACATTCAGGGGCAGGGTTGGACTCCTCGGAAAATCCTCAACATACTACAAAAGTATGTCTTCGGTTTTTCTCATCGTCCGCCTTGTCTAAAACCATTTCTTGCGTTTGTAAGATGCAACATTATTTCATGCGTTTGTATTAGTAAGACCTGTCAAACCAGGGCCGCAACTGATGATACAATTGAGGGAAGCTGAATAAATAACAGCATAATGGTATTGAGGAGGTATGGTAATTGCAGTGTGATTTGCTGGCAAGTAGTTTATGGCTATGGTAGAATCCTGTGCATAAAAATTGCGCAGAAGGAATGAATAACAGTGATTGACATATTGTTTTTTTTGGCAGGCCTCTTGATACTGTATTTTGGCGCAGATTGGCTTGTAAAAGGGGCATCCCGCCTTGCAATCACATTAAATGTCCAGCCTGTTATTGTAGGTCTTACTGTCGTCGCCTTTGGCACATCACTACCTGAGTTTGTTGTGAGCTTTATTGGCGCCATGAGGGAGCTGCCGGATATTGCACTTGGCAATATAGTGGGCAGCAATATAGTAAATATCGGATTTATTATCGGCCTGTCTGCTATAATCTTTCCGCTTTCAGTGTATATGAAGCTTTTGAAGTTTGAAGTCCCTTTTATGATATTCGCGGCATTTCTCCTTTTTATCTTTTCAATAAACGGAACAGTCTCTCGCATGGACAGTATATTGTTTGCTGTCATATTCAGCGGTTATATTGCCTATACCATCAGGGCTGCAAAAAAGGAAACTCCTGATGTGGCTGGGGAATATAGGGAGTTTTTACGGGTGAGAGATAGTATTAAAAAGGATATTGTCCTTATCATTGCAGGGCTCGCGGTGCTTATTGCCGGCGCCGAGATATTGCTCATTTCTGCTGTTTCCATTGCAAGGGCGATGGGCATAAGCGAATTGATTATAGGGATGACAATAGTCGCGGTGGGGACATCGCTGCCTGAACTTGCGACATCTGCAGTTGCTGCATTTAAAAGAGAGGCTGATATAAGTATAGGAAATATTGTAGGCAGCAACATATTCAATATATTATTCATACTCGGGGTCACCGGGATAATACGGCCTGTATCAGTGCACCCAGAGGCGTGGAGACTGCATATGCCTGTAATGATATTTTTCAGCCTCCTGCTTTTCATATTTATGAAAACAGGTAATGTGATAAGCCGCGCAGAAGGTGCGGTAATGGTATTGTTGTACATAGGCTATCTTATGATTATTTGAACAAATTTAAACAGCAGTTTGAACAGAGGTCTTGACAAAGCAAAAAGGAATATGATTTACTTATTGCTTCAAATTTTTTTATAAAGAGGGACGATTATGCCAAAGAGGACTTATCAACCAAGCAATGTCAGGAGAAAAAGGACACACGGTTTCCTTACAAGGATGGCTACACCCGGCGGCAGGCGCATTATAAAGAGAAGAAGGGCCAAGGGCAGGAAAAGGCTTTCCCCGGCAGTAAGCACCAATAAATAACCCATGGGCCAGTACTCTTTTACCCGGGCTGAGAGACTGCTGAAGGGCAAGGATTTTATTTCAGCAAGGAAAGAGGGTAAAAAAGTTACTGGCAGGAATTTGGTCGTTTTTTTTAAGAAAAACAATCTGGGTATAAGAAGACTCGGCCTTGCCGTAAGCAGCAAGGTGGGCGGCGCTGTAAAAAGGAGCAGGATTAAACGGCTTTTGAGGGAATTTTTCAGGCTCAACAAAGAACTTTTTCCTTCTTCTACCGATATATTTATATCTGTAATCAGGGGGTTCAATCCCTCTGGTTACAAAGAAGTTGAAAGGGAGTTTAAGCTCCTCAAATTTTGAGTCTCGATTGTTTCCGGAGTTTTCAAAATATGGTTAAAAAACTTCTGATGGGTATTATAAGATTTTATAAATATTGCCTGTCTCCTCTGAAAGCTCCGTCATGCCGTTTTTATCCAAACTGCTCTTCCTATGCCCTTCAAGCAGTAGAAAAATATGGGCCGGGAAAGGGGATGCGGTTCGCTGTTTACAGGCTTCTTAAGTGCCATCCCTTCCATCCCGGAGGTTATGACCCTTTACCTTAAATAAATAATACGGAAAAAATTATGGAAAAAAGAGTTATATTAGCATTGGTATTATCGCTGGCATTTCTGTTTCTTTACCAGCAGTTTGTCGTAAAGTGGATAGCTCCGCCGCCGATAAAAAAGACAACGGCCGATAAGGATGCGGGTGAACGTCCCTCCGGACAGGTCCATGTCACGGAAAAAGATGTAAAAGCCGCGGGGGATATATCTCAGGCCGGGCAAGGAGAATCTGTCCCTGCCCATCCAGAGGAAACAGCAACCGTTGAAACCCCTTTATATAAGGCTGTCTTTTCCAGCAGAGGCGGAGGTATAAAGAGCTGGGAATTAAAGAACTATAAGGAAAGCCTGGAGCAGACTGCTGCTAATGTGGAAATGATAACACCTGCTTTGAAGGAATATCCGCTTGAGGATAGACTTGTTAAGGGCAATTCTGCGGAGGCTATTTACTTTAAGCCATCCGGAAAAAGTATTTCTCTTAGCCAGGGGCAAAATGAGGAGTTGAGTTTTATATGGCAATCTTCCGATGGCATCAGGATTGAAAAGAAGTACAATATTTCAGCGAATACCTATGCCATCCAGGCAGAGACAACAGTTTCAAATAATTCAGCCAACCCTTTTGAAGACCGGCTGACTACAAGTCTTATATCGTCTGTCCCGTTTATCAAGAAAAGAGGCGGTTCTTACCACATCGGGCCTATCCTGTATTCAAGCGGAAAGGTCCTGAAAAAGGATATAAAGGAAGGGGAGGAGAAACTGACGGGAAAGATAGATTGGCTCGGGCTTGAAGAGATGTATTTTGTGTCTGTTGTAATTCC
>Ga0209642_10003024_pt1 | contig 10933 bp, 16 predicted proteins | sample RifCSP19_2_FD_184025 | JGI IMG/M metagenome (GOLD analysis project Ga0209642, IMG submission 184025) | Soil microbial communities from Rifle, Colorado - Rifle CSP2_sed 19_2 (SPAdes) (version 2) | ecosystem: Environmental > Terrestrial > Deep subsurface > Rock core/Sediment | place: Rifle... | reverse complement strand
CTGGGCGTCTGAGACGCCGCGCTGCCGCCGCAGGAATTCCCCTAGGGCGGCCGCGCTGCTGGCGCGCAGGAGGCCCCCCGCTTCAAAGACTCCGTCGGTCACGGCCTGCTCCGTTGGTGATGGGTGGGTCCCATTGTCGGGCCACGACGCGCGTGTCGTAGACGCCGTAGAGTTGGCACTGCCGTTGCTCTGGGGCATTTCAGGGGGGCCTGAGAACCCGGCCCGGATGGCTCCCGCTCGGCTCAGGCGCACGTTCTTACCTCCCCCTCAGCCCGGTCTCAGGTTTCGCCACGAGATTCGACACTAATGAAACACCAACCAGTACGTTCAAGGGGGCGCGGTCCCGGTCCTGGCCCAACCAATGCCGCACACCCTCGCACGGAGGTTCGATAAGATGCAAACGACCGGCTACACGTTCGGCACCACGCTGCAGCTGCCGCTGGACCAGGCTCGTCCACGAGTCGAGGCGGCTCTGCGCGCGGAGGGCTTCGGCGTCCTGACCGAGATCGACGTGGCCGCCACGATGCGGGCACGGCTCGGCGTGGAGCTGACGCCGTACCTCATCCTCGGTGCGTGCAACCCGGCCCTGGCGCACCGCGCCCTCGAGGCGGATCCCTCGATCGGCGCGCTCCTTCCGTGCAATGTGGTCCTCCGGGAAGACGGACCCGTCACGGTCGTGGAGGCGATTGATCCGCTGGCGGTGATGGCCCTTGTCCAGCTTCCGGAAGTCGAAGCGGTAGCGACCGAAGCCGAGGAGCGGCTGCGTCGGGTCATCGAGTCGCTCGAGGCCGGCGTGTGAGCGGACCCCTGGACGTCGGGAATGCCAACGGCGAGGTAGATTGAGACGATGATGACCTTCGGGAGTGGATACTTCGGCGGTTGGCTGATGATCCTTGCGCCCATCGCGCTCGTCGTCGGGGTCGTTCTGATCGCGCTCTGGGCGGTCCGGCTCCTGGGCGCGGGTGCCGAGGACGATGCGCTCCGTCAGCTCCGGGTCAGGTTCGCGCGGGGCGAGATCGACGCGCCGCAGTTCGAGGAGATGCGACGGGCCCTCGAGGTACCGGACGGACCGCGAACGGGTCGGGGCGCCCTCGGCGTCGTCGGAGTCGTCCTCGTCGTCGGGGCCATCCTCCTCGGCGTCGTCGCCGGCTGCGGTGGGACGACCGGGCCGGGCTGGGGCGGGATGATGGGACCCGGCGGGATGATGGGCTGGGGAGCCGCCCCCACCGCCCCGGCGGGAACCTCCGTGCGCATGGCCGGGTCGCGGTTCGAGCCGGTCACGCTGACCATCGCCGCGGGCGCGACCGTTCGCTGGTTCAACGACGACGCCCTCCCTCACACCGTCACTGCCTCCGACGGCTCGTGGGACTCGGGCAACCTCTCACCCGGAAGCTCCTACGAGCGTCGCTTCGACTCGCCCGGAACGTACGCGTATCTCTGTCTCTACCACCCGGGCATGGCCGGCGCGATCGAGGTCCGGGCGCCCTGACCGCTGCCCCGTTGAAGGGGCCAGACCCAACTCCTCAGGTCGCGCCCAGCTGGCTCTCATCGGACGCCAAGGAAGCGGGAGTCCGATGACCGAGCACACGACCGCCCATCGATGACCGCTGACGGTCCAGCACGGCGGGGAAGGAGTGTTTCCATGGTTGCCCACGGGGCCATCGTCCAGCGGCGATCCTGGCATAGGGCATGGGAGGCGCTCGACGAGCGGCTTGGCCTGAGCGCGCTGGCGTATCCGGTCCCGGCCCACGCCAACGGCATCGGCTACATCCTGGGCGGGATCACCGTCTTCGGGTTTCTGATCCTCGCCGCCACGGGGATCTGGCTGGCGCAGTACTACCACCCGACGCCGGCCACGGCCCGCGAGAGCATCGTCTACATCATGAACGTCGCGCCCGTGGGCGACCTCATCCGGGGGATCCACTTCTGGGTTGCCAACATCGTCATGGCGACCGTGCTGCTGCACATGGGGCGCGTCTTCGCGACCGGCTCCTACAAGCGGCCGCGGGAGGCGAACTGGCTCATCGGCCTCGGCCTGCTGGCGATCACGCTCGGCCTGGTCTTCACCGGCACGGTCCTCAAGTGGGACCAGGAAGGCTTCGAGGCCCTCGGTCACAACGTGGAGATCGGCAACCTGCTGGGCGCTTTCGGGTTCTGGTTCTCCCCCGAGTTCACGCCGAGCCTGCCCATCGTCGGGCGGCTGTACATGGCCCACATCGTGATCCTTCCGGCGCTCGGGACGCTGTTGCTCATCGCGCACTTCCTGCTCATCAAGCGCCACGGCATCTCGGCGCTCCCGGCCCAGGCGGACGCCGCGCTCGGCGGCGGTCCGACCCCGGCCCCGGGCGGCTCCACGTTCACCGCCCATCTTGTGCGGATGGCCGGCTTCGGGCTCCTGATGCTCGCCGTGGCGACGATCCTCTCGCTCGTCTCGCCGGCGGGCCTCGGGCCGCGCCCCATCCCCGGCGTCGAGGACACGAAGCCGCCGTGGATGTTCCTGCCCTTCTACCCTCTTGAGGACTGGTTCGGGCTGCCGGCGCTGCTGTGGGCCCCGGTGATCACGTTCGGGGCCCTCGTCGCCGTCCCCTTCCTCGACCGAAACCCCTACCGCTCCCCGGCGCGTCGTCGGGTGTTCATCGCCCTCGGGGCGATCGTGGCCATCGCGGCCGTCGCCCTCGTGCTCTACGCGCTCGTCACGGTTCCCGAGGCGCACATCCAGGAGGCGATGTGATGGCCACGGTGTTGCTCCGGCTCATCCTCCTGGCGGTCGGCCTGGGCATCGTCGAGATCGGCCTCGGCAGCGCGCTCGTCGAGGGTTCGCTCGCGGGCTGGGCGCTCGTGCTCTTCGTCGGCCTTCCGCTCGTCGTCGCCGGCTCCGCCGGCTTCATGGTCCCCCTCCTGGGCGGGCCGCAGACGAAAGGCCGGTCCACCGATGCGTAGGACGACCGCGTTCGCCATCACATTCGGTGTGGCGCTCTCGCTTGCCGGTGCGGCCGCCGTGCTGGCTCACGCGGGCGAGGCCGGCAAAGAGGCGCTCGTGGTCGAGCCCTCGGACGTCACGGCGGGCCAGACCGTTGTCCTCGTCGGCAGCGGCCTCGAGCCCGACAACGACCGGGTCCTCGTGCTCGCAGGGCAAGACCTCGTCGTCGAATTCGGGACGGTCAGGACCAACGCTGAGGGGATGTTCCAGAAGGAGCTGCCGATCCCGAGCCACCTGCCGTCCGGGATCTACGAGCTCAGGGCGATCGGGGATGAGACGCTGACCGTGCCGCTCACGGTCACGGCGATCGCCGGCGGGCCGGAAGCGTCGCCGGCCGCGGACGCCGCGACCGAAACGGTCGACGCGACCAAAACGGTCATACCGCGCGAGCGCACGCCGATCGAGCTCGGCGTGATCCTCGCCTTCGTCGCTCTGGCGACCATTCTTGGCGCGCTGCTCGTCCGGCGCGCAGAGCGTTTCCGGGGCCCGGCCGGCGTCTGAAGCTGCGAACGATCCATCGCCGGTGAACAGCCGATGACGCCCTCGGGCGAGGCGCCAAGCGCCCGCGTGCCGCTCCGACCGCCGGGCTGGCGTCTACATGCCCTGATCGCGGCGGCGACGATACTCGCGCTCCTGGGCGGCACGGTCCTCGTGCTCCTGTCGCCGCCCGTCGTCCACGTGGGGCTGGACTACGGCGGTTCGGCGGCCCGGCTCGGCATCAGCTCCGACGAGGCGTATCGGCTGTCGGATCGGGCGATCCGCGAGCTTATGGTCGGCCCCGGCACGTTCGCGTTTCCGATGGGCGAGGGCGGGCCTCGCTTCCTCGACACGGCGGAGGCGTCACACCTGCGCGACGTGCGAGTCGTGTTGTTCGGCCTGCTGCTGATCCTGGGGACGGCCGGCGCGATCCTGGCGGTCGGGTTCGTGAAGGCTCGCGCCGCGGTCTGGTTCTGGACGGCCGTGCGTGCGGGTGCGGCGATCGTCGTGGCGGGCTTCCTGGCGATCGGAGCCGTGCTCGTCGTCGCCTTCGACGCCGCCTTCACGCTCTTCCACCTGGTCTTCTTCCCGGGCGGGAACTGGAGCTTCGATCCCACGCGACAGAGGATGGTGCAGCTCTATCCGACGCCCTTCTGGGAATACGCCGCGGCCTCCCTCGCCGCGTTGAGCGTGGCGGCCGGGCTGGCCGTCCTGTGGGTCGCCCGCCGCCAGCTCCGGCGAGCGCGGCAACAGGGGCCGCCCGATCTCTAAGGCAGCTCTCAGGTAGCCCTCACGGCCGGCTCACCCGCCGCTCCCAGGCTGCCGGCATCATGCTCCGAGGATCGCCGGAATGAACCTGCCGACCGTTAGGGGCGAGCGCGGTGCCGCCATCAGGCACGCCCAGCGCGCCGCCGGCCAGACGGCGGCCCTCGCGGCGATCATCGCGAGCGGCCGGCCCTTCAGGGAGGTCGCGCAGCAGGTTCTCGCCGCGCGCGGGTCGCTGGACGCGCTGCTGGTTCGACTCGTCGAGCTGGAGCTTCGTGACTGCCTGCCCGGCCGGGAGATGCGCGACGAGGTGGATGAGCTGCTGCGGACGGCACTCGGACGCAGTGCGCCCGGTCGCACGGCGCCGGGCCACCGCCCGAGCCCATCGCGCCAGGGCCGGTCGTCGATCACCCCGCCCCCGACCCACGATCTCGCAGAGAGGACGTCGCGATGACTCGTCGATCTCGGACCGCTCGCTTCGCAAGCCAGCATGCGCCCGCGCACCGCACGGCGGCCCCGCCGGGGCGTCGATCCATCGCCTCGACCCTTCCCCGTCCACTCCGGCTGGTCACCTTCGCGGCGATCGTCGTCCTCGTCGGCGGGCTTGCCATCTGGCTCGTCTCGGGCCGCCTCCAGGGGCCCACCCCGACCGACGCGATGGCCGTCCAGGTTCACGCCAGCATGGGTGGCTTCGAGCCCGGCGCCCTGACGGTCAAAGCCGGCCAGGCCGTTCGCGTCGAGTTCTCCAGCATGGACACGGCCTTCCACAGCGACGGCGGTGGGTGGCACCAGCTCGCCATCGACGACCTCGGCATCGACTGGAAGGTCGGCCCGGAGAGCAGCGAAGTGTTCGAGTTCACGGCCCCCGCCAAGCCCGGAACGTACGGCTTCTACTGCGACATCTGCTGCGGCGGGAAGGAGAACCCGGCGATGCAGGGCGTGCTCACGGTCACGGCCTGATGCGCGCGGCGACCGGTGCCCCCGTCGCTCGTCCGCGCCTGTTCCTGCTCATCGCCGGGGTGGTCGTGGCGGCCTCAGCCGCCGCGGTCCTCGTCGTCGCGCCACGCGCGGCCGACCACCAGGCGCTCTCCGACCTGAGCGTCCCCGCGATCGTCGCAGCCGGCGTCCTCGACGGTTTCAACCCCTGCGCCTTCGGAGTCCTGATCCTCTTCGCCACGTTCGCCCTGGGCCTCGCGGCGCGCCAGTCACTGGCGACCGGTGGCACGGCGCCCGACGTCCGCGGCGCGAGCCGGACCGTGCTCGGCCTCGGTGCCTTCTTCGTGCTGGGCGTCCTGCTCACGTACTTCCTGCTCGGCCTGGGCCTGCTGACGGTGCTCGCCTCTCTCACCGATTTCGGTGGCAACCACCTGCCGAGCCGGATCGCGGCCCTCGTCGCGATCGGCCTGGGACTGTGGATGATCCGCGACATGCTCATTCCGGATGCCGGCTGGAAGCTGGAGGCACCCCACGCGCTCCACGGCCGGATGCGCGACTGGGCAAGGGTGGGCTCACCCACGGCGCTGCTCGGCGGCGGCGTGCTGATCGGCCTCTGCACGGTGCCCTGCAGCGGCGCCGTCTACCTCGGCGTCGTGGCGCTGCTCGGCGCGAGCGGGACGGTGGCGGCGGGCCTGGGCGGCCTGGTCCTGTACAACCTCGCCTACATCGCGCCCCTCGTGGTGCTCCTCGTCCTCGCCAGCCGGCCGGGCCTGATCCGGGTCATCAACCGCTGGCACCTCGAGCACGCCGGCGGGACGAAGCTGCTGCTGGCGATCGTCGTGCTGCTGCTCGGGTTCGCGATCCTGATCACGGTCTAGCCGGTGCCGCGCCGGCGGGGAGCGTTCTCTCAGCCGGGCGTTAGCCGGCCCTCATCGGAGACTCAGGTCCGTCCGCTGGACTCGTGCCATGCCGGACCTGCTCGTGACGCTGCTCCTCGTCGCCGCCATCCTGCTCGTCGCCGACCTGCTCTTCGCGGGCGGCGCGATGACGATGACCGGCATGTCGGCGATGGTGGGCGCCGTCGCCCATCCGCTGGCCGCCGCGGCGCTCGTCGTGCTCGTCGTCGTGCTCGTGTTGGCCCTCGGGAGCCCGGGGTAGCCATGCTGGAGCAGGCAGTCCGGGCGCGGCTCGAACCCACCGGTCACCAGGTCGTCGAGGTGACCGTTCACACCGGTTACCGGCCGAGCGCGATCCTCGCCAGGGCCGGCCTGCCGCTGCGGATCGTCTTCCGGCGAGAGGACGACGACGCCTGCTCGGAACGTGTCGTCTTCTCCGCGCCGCGGCTGGAACGCCGCCTCGCGCCGACCGGCACGACGACGATCGATCTCCCCGCGCAGCCACCCGGCGAGATCCGGTTCACCTGCGGGATGGGCCGTTATCGCGGCCACATCGAGCTGGTCGACGAGCACGCACCATCGCCCGTGGCCCGGTTCCGGGATCGGCTGTCCCGCCTCCAGGTGCCGCTCGGGACGGCGCTCGTCCTCTGGATCTGCTCGCTCCCGTTCATCGCCCTGCTGGCGGTGATCGCCCTCGACGCCACTGCCGCCATCGCGGCCGCCGCCACCGCCCTCATCGCGTGGCTCGTCGGGTGCCTGTGGGCATCCCGCGGCTCGGCGCAGTCGACATAGGAGATCCCGATGCCGTTCGTCATCGACGTCGACCCGGTCGCGTTCACGCTGCTCGGCATCCCGGTGCGCTGGTACGGGCTGATCTTCGTCGGCGCCGCCGCACTCGGGATCTGGCTGGCCCAGCGCGAAGGGCGCCGGCACGGGGTCGGCGACGAGATACTCTCGGACGCCGTCATCTGGGTCGCTGTCGCCGCTCTGGTCGGAGGTCGCGCCCTCTACATCATCCAGAACGAGCTGGGCTCGATCGCCTCCGATCCGTTCCACGTGGTCATGATCTGGCAGGGCGGGCTCTCCTTCTACGGGGGGCTCCTCGCCGCGATCGGGGCGCTCGTCATCTTCGCCCGGCGCCGCCGGCTCCCGTTCCTCCTCGCGGCCGATGTGGCTGCCCCGGCGGCAGCGCTCGGCCAGGCCATCGGCCACCTTGGGTGCCTGATCGGCGGCGACTCGTACGGGACCGTGACGTCGCTCCCGTGGGCGGTCATCTACCGCAACCCGGCGGCGATGGCCCCGCTCGAAGTGCCGCTCCATCCGACGCAGGTCTACGAGGCGCTCGCGCTCGGCCTCCTCTTCGTCGCGCTCTGGCGCGGGCGGACTCGGCTGGCGCGGCTCGGGACGGGCGCCCTCGCCGGCGCCTATCTGATCGGCTTGAGCGGGATCCGCTTCGCGCTCTTCTTCCTTCGCGACGAAGCACCCATATTCCTCGGCCTGAAGACCGCGCAATGGATCGGGCTCGGCATCGGCGCGCTCGGGCTGACCATCCTCGCGGCGCTGGTCGCACGCCGGATCAGCGATCGCAGATCCATCCTGGAGGTCGGACGACCATGAGCGAACACGCACACGGGATCCCCGTTTCGGCCGTCCCGCCGAACGACGGGCTGGAAGTCGGGACTGCCCATGGGCGCGAGATCGGTTGGCTTCGGGCGCGCCTGCGGCGCCTGCCGCGCTGGCTGCTGCCCGGGTTGGCGGCCGGGCTCGTGGTGACCGGGCTCGTCGTTGCCGGCGTCCTCTCGCTCTCCGCCGTGCTCTACATCGGCCTGTTCGGCGGCATGCTCCTCATGCACGTCGGCGGGCACGGGGGTCATGGCGGTCACGGCGGTCATGCCCCTCGCGACGAGGATCTCAGCCAGCCCTCACCCGGCTCTCAGCCTGGTCGATCACGCTCGGCAAGCGGGCTCGACGACCGAGCTGCAGACGATCCGAACGGAAGCGAGACGCACGACCATGACCAGCGCAACGCACACTCGTGCCATTGATGGCCCCGCAGCGGTTCTGGATACGGCGACGATGACGCCCATCTCGTCGCCGGCGATCGACCGCCGGGCCGAGTACCGGGCGCTGATGCGCAAGTGGTGGTTCGGCGCGGCGGTCGGCGTCCCGACCATGGTCCTGTCGTACCCGTGGCTCGTGCCCGGCCTCCGGGACGTGTTCCCGAGAGGCAGCGACCAGCTCTGGTGGCTGTGGGTCGCCATGGGCGTCGCCTCCCTGGCGGTGATCATCTACTCGGGCAACCAGTTCTTCAGCGGCGCCTGGGAGGCGCTGAAGCACCGCTCGGCCAACATGCACACGCTGATCGCCGTCGGGACCGGGACGGCCTGGATCTACTCGACGATCGCCCTGCTCTTCCCGCAGCTCTTCCCGTCGGCCGAGATGACCGACGTCTACTACGACGTCACCGTCGTCGTGACCGCCCTCGTCGTGCTCGGGATGGCGATGGAGGTGAAGGCGCGCGGCCGGACGTCGGAGGCGATCGAGAAGCTCATCGGCCTCCAGCCCAAGACCGCCCGGGTCGTTCGGGGCGCGTCGGAGGTCGAGATCCCGATCGATGAGGTCATCGTCGGGGACGTCGTGGTCGTCCGCCCAGGCTCGAAGATCCCCGTCGACGGGGTCGTCACCGAGGGCGCGTCCGCGGTCGACGAGTCGATGATCACCGGCGAGTCGATGCCGGTCGCCAAGGGCGCCGGCGACGAGGTCATCGGGGCGACGATGAACACCACCGGCAGCCTCCGCTTCAGGGCCACGAAGGTGGGTGCCGACACCGCCCTCGCCACGATCATCCGCATGGTCGGCGACGCCCAGGCCTCGAAGGTTCCGATCCAGCGCATCGTCGATGTGGTGTCGGGCTACTTCACGCCTGCGGTCGTCATCCTCTCGATCCTGGGCTTCGTCATCTGGTACGACTTCGGGCCCGCGCCCGCCTTCACCTACGCGACGATCGTCGCGGTCACGACGCTCATCATCGCCTGCCCCTGCGCGCTCGGGATGGCGACGCCGATGTCGCTCACCACGGGCGTCGGCCTCGCCGCCAGCCACGGGATCCTCATCCGCTCCGGGGACGCCCTCCAGGCGGCCAAGAAGCTCGACATGATCGTCCTCGACAAGACGGGCACGATCACGCTGGGCAAACCCGCGGTGACCGATGTCGTCCCGTCCGAGGGGTTTGCGGCCGACGACATCCTCGCGGCCGCGGCCGCCGCGGAGCGAGACTCCGAGCATCCGCTCGCGGCCGCGATCGTGGAGGGCGCCATGGAGCGCGGGCTGACGGCCGTCACGCCGGACGGCTTCGAGGCCGTCCCGGGGCACGGGATCCGCGCCCGGATCGGCGCTGAGACGATCCTCGTCGGGAAGCGAGCTTTCCTCGAGGCGGCTGGCGTCCACGCGGGAGCGCTCGAGGCCGACGCGCTACGCCTGGCAGACGAGGGCAAGACGGCCGTCTACGTGGCGATCGCCGGCCGCGCTGCCGGCCTGATCGCGATCGCCGATCCCGTCAAACCCGACTCGGCCGAGGCGATCGCGGCCCTGAGGCGCCTCGGACTCCAGGTCGTGATGATCACCGGCGACAACCAGCGGACGGCGGACGCGATCGCGCGTCGGGTCGGGGTCGACCGGGTGCTGGCCGAGGTCCTGCCGCAGGACAAGGCGCTCGAGGTCCGCAAGCTGCAGCTCGAGGGTCGGACGGTCGCGATGGTCGGCGACGGGATCAATGACGCGCCCGCGCTCGCCCAGGCCGATGTCGGCTTCGCCATCGGGACCGGCACCGACGTGGCCATCGAGGCATCCGACATCACGCTCATCAGCGGCAGCCTGCGCGGAGTGGTCGCGGCGATCGCCATCAGCCGGGCGACGATGCGCAACGTCTACCAGAACCTCTTCGGCGCCTTCGTCTACAACGGCCTGGGGCTGCCCATCGCGCTCGGCGTCCTCTACCCGTTCTTCGGGCTGCTGCTCTCACCCATCCTCGCCGCGTTGGCCATGTCGTTCAGCTCGGTGACCGTCATCAGCAACGCGAACCGCCTCAAGCGGTTCCGGCTCCAGGAGGTCCACGCATGACTCTCGATCAGATCCTCGTCACCGTCGTCGGGCTCGCGGCGGCAGGCGGCGTCGCCTGGTTCTTCTGGTTCAAGCGGGCCGCGGGCGTCCGGGCCTCGATCGTCTCGGACGGCTTCCAGGAGGTCATGATCCTCGTGAAGGGCGGCTACACGCCCGACACGATCCGGGTGACCGCCGGCCGGCCGGTCCGGCTGCTGTTCCGGCGCGAGGAGACCGCGGCCTGCTCCGAGCAGGTCGTCCTGCCCGACTTCGACAGGTCGGCGGCGCTGCCGACCGGAGCGGTCGTGCCCGTCGAGTTCCTGCCAGCCGAGCCCGGCGAGCACCAGTTCACCTGCCAGATGGGAATGCTGCGCGGGCGCATCGTGGTGGAGGCGGCGTGATGGCCCCCATCGCCGACCTTGTCCTGGGCGACTCGCGCCTCCAGCCGGCTGCCCACTGCCTCGTCTGCGGCAGCGACATACCGCCGGGGGAGGGCGTCACGGCACGCTACAACGGGCGCTGGCTCCGCTTCCGCTGCGATGGCTGCCTGGCGCGCTTCGGGCAGGACCCGGAGCGCTTCCTCGCCGGCCACGGCGAGGGCTGCTGCCAGGGGGATGCGGAGTGCTCACCGATGAGCGAGTGGACCTGATCCGGGCGCCCGGTCGGTCCTTCGCTCATATGCATCCCGTGGGGGTCCTGGGGGCGATGAGCCCGGGCTGGCCGAGCACGACCGGCAGCGGGCCGAGGGTGATCTTGGCCGTGTTGACGGTCAGCACGCCGT
>Ga0209642_10003023_pt1 | contig 10933 bp, 12 predicted proteins | sample RifCSP19_2_FD_184025 | JGI IMG/M metagenome (GOLD analysis project Ga0209642, IMG submission 184025) | Soil microbial communities from Rifle, Colorado - Rifle CSP2_sed 19_2 (SPAdes) (version 2) | ecosystem: Environmental > Terrestrial > Deep subsurface > Rock core/Sediment | place: Rifle... | reverse complement strand
GCTCCAGAACCTCGAGGTGCTCGCGGAGCTCGGCCACGGGAGGGACCCGCGCCTGTCGGATGCGGTCGACCTCGTGCTTTCGAAGCAGGACGCGGAGGGCAGGTGGCGGAACGAGTACCCGTACCGCGGGAAGCTGTTGATCGACGTCGATGCACCGAGGCGCCCAGCAGGTGGGTCACGCTGCGGGCGTGCTCGGTGCTCAGGCAGGCCCTGGGGTGAACGATGGGGTCCCCGCGGCCCGGGGACCCCATCGGGTTCGTCGTTTCGTCAGGCGGCCTCGATCTTGTGTCCGCACGAGGGGCAGAAGCGCGCGCCGGGCTCCAGTTTGTGGCCGCAGCTCGAGCAGAAGCTCGGCGTGCCCTCCTTCGGGGCCTCGACGGCGCGCAAGGGCGTGGGCTGCGCGGGTGCGGGAGCGGGCGCCTGGACGGCCGCCGCGGCCGCCGCGGCCGCCGGGGCTGGCCGCCGCCGGACCGTGAACATCACGAGCACGCCCGCGGCGAGGACGCCAACGACGATCAGGGCGATCGCCCAGACGGGGAATCCGCTCGCCTCGGCCGTCGCGGTCGGCTTCGGCTCTGCCGGCTCGACGCCCTCGGGTGTCGGCGGGCTCTCGGCCGCGAGCCTGGATGCCTCCACGCGGTACTCCTGTGCCTGCTGGTGGGTCGGCGACAGAGCGAGAACCTGGTCGAACCGCTCGATGGCCGTCTGGTGGTCACCCGAGAAGTACGCGTCGAGCCCGGCGCGGTACGACTCGTCCACCTGACCGAGGACGTTCGTCACGCCGTTCTGCGCCATCATCTCTGTCACCAGCGAGGCCGGGCTCAGGAAGTTGAACGCCTCGGTCTCTCCGACGATGCCGAAGCTGTTCACGCCAACCACCTCGCCATCGAGGTTGACCGTCGGACCACCGCTCATCCCGCCGGACAGGGCGGCGCTCATCTCGTAGACGGGCAGGAGGCCGCCCTCACGGGTCTTCTCGGAGTTGATCTGGCCGTCCTTGTACGTGGGCTCGAAGGTCGCGTCGGTGACGGCGTCGCTCGAGCCCGGGTACCCGATCGACAGGACCTCGGTTCCGATCGTGACGTCGGTCCCCGCGACCACCAGGACCGTGGGGATATCGGTTTGCTCGATCTTCACGATCGCGACGTCGCCCTGGCTCCAGGGCTGGTGGTCCACCACGCGGGCCGGGAAGGCCTCTCCGGTCCTCAGGCCACCGGCGGCCACCCCGCGCTGTACCCACATCTCGAAGTCCGGCTCGGAGCCACGCTCGGTGCCCTCCACCCCCCACATCAAGTGGCCCTCGTTCAACCAGTAGTCGTAGTCCTGCTGGAAGGCCCAGCCGTCGTCGATCAGCCACTGGGTCGCGAACTCCAGGGCGGTGGACCTCGCTCCCTCCTCACCGAGGTCGACGCAGTGGCCCGCTGTCACGAGGTAGCCGTTCGGGTTCACGGCGAACGCGCTGCACCGGGTGGCCCACTCGAACGGGTTGCCGTCGTTCACGTAGCCCTGGAAGAAGAGCTCGGAGCCGCGGGGCACCCTCACCCAGGCCTTGAAGTTCTGCTCCGTGTAGAAGACCGCGGGTCTCGCGATCGCGGCTGCGCGCTCCTCCGGTGTGCCGACCGCGGTCTGTGCGGCGACGGGGAGGGCCAAGCCCATCAACAGGAGCACCGAAGCGAGCCACATCGCGGCTCGCGAGACGTGCTTCTTCATGGAGAACCCCCTTCATTCCTGCGGACGTTCCTCCACCCAGGCACGTCGGCAGGAATGACCTCAGGGTTGAGACGCCGTTCCGGATCCGTGTGGGAAACCCGACCCCTCCTGGGCTTGGTAGATTCGGACACCTCATGGATCTCCCCGAGGAGCTCGCGAGCCGGCCGCCGCGCAAGCCCGGGGTGGAGCCGACCTCCACGCTCACGCTCGAGGCTTACTTGCGGCTGAAGGCGGAGCTTGTGGAGCTCAAGTCGGACGGGCGCGCGCACATCGCCGAGCGGCTGAAGGCCGCCCGCGAGCACGGGGACATCCGTGAGAACGCCGAGTACGACGCCGTGAAGAACGAGCAGGCGCTCATGGAATCCCGGATCCGCAACCTCGAGCACATGATGCGGGACCCTGAGATCGTCGAGGCCCCGCCGGACTCGGAGGTCGTGACGGCGGGGATGCTGGTCACCTTGCGGGGTCTCGAGGACGACGACCCGGAGGACGAGACCTACCTGCTCGCGGAGTCCGCCGAGGAGCGGGCGCCCGGTGTCCGAACGATCACGACCACCTCGCCGCTCGGAAGCGCGGTGCTCGGGGCGCATCTCGACGACGAGGTCGCTTACGAGGCACCGGGTGGCATGTTCCACTGCCTCGTCGTCGGGTTCGAGCCCAGGACCTGAGGTCGCGGGTGGCTCTCGAGCGCTAGCCTCGCGGGCTATGGGCGGGGATCAGGATCGAGTGGGTGGGCGCGGAGACACGCCGCGGATCCGCGACATGCCGGCACCCCGCCAGGCGACCGGACTCGCCGCCAAGCCGATGCGGTGGGTCTTCTCGTGGCCGTACCGGCTCGTCCTCGCGGGCGTGTACCGGACGGGGGTGCGCCCGTGGCAGCTCACGTTGCTCGCGCTCGCCACGAACGTGTGGGTCGGGGTCCTCCTGCTTCGCGGCGACCGGCTCGCGCCGGGCCTCCTGCTGATCCCAGCGGGGCTACTGGACATCCTCGACGGCGCGGTGGCGCGCCTGCGTGGCGAGGCGACCCGCTTCGGAGCGTTCTTGGACTCGGTCTTGGACCGTGTCTCGGACGTCATCCTGTTCGGTTGCGTCTACTGGTCGCTCGCGGGCCAGGGGGAGCGGCTCGAGGCCGGGCTCGCGCTCGTCACGATGGTGATCGCGCTCGCCGTGAGTCACATCCGGGCGGAGGCGGAGGCCGCCGGCGTCTCCCTGTCCGAGGGGCTCTTCCAACGGCTCGAGCGTTACGTGGCGATGGTGATCGGGCTCGCCGTGCCGTACATGTTGCTGCCGGCCCTAGCCATCCTCACGACCTTGGGTGGCATCACGGTGGTCCAACGCGGATGGAACGCGTGGGCGCGCGTGCGCGCCGCCGCCACCTGACCACCGGACGCCTATGGGAGGAAGATGGGGCCATGGACGAGGACTTCCGCAGGATCGCCTCGCTCGCGGAGGTGCCCGAGGGGGAGCTCCGTGCGTACGACCTGCCCGAGCGGCGGATCGCCGTCGCACACATCGAGCAGGAGCTGTTCGCGTTCGGCGACGAGTGCACGCACGAGGGGTGCTCGCTCGCCGAGGGAGAGCTCGGCGATCAGGAAGACTCGGTGATCTGCCCCTGTCATGGGAGCGAGTTCGATCTGCGGACCGGGGAGCCCCTCGAGGGCCCCGGAGAGGATCCGGTGCCGGTCTACGCGGTGCGGGTCCGGGACGGTTGGATCGAGATCGGACGCCCCGCCGAATAGGTCCCGACGATCGCTGTGGCGCCGGGACGACCGCCCGGTTAGGCTTCCTCGTCCCGTTCCCGGATCGAGGAGACCCCCGATGACCGACCCGCGCACCCGGTTCGACCTCCGTCCCGAGGATGTCCCCACCGCTTGGTTCAACCTGATGCCCGACCTGGCGCAGAAGGTCCAGCCGCTGCCGCCGCTGAACCCGATGACGAAGGAGCCGATCGGGCCCGACGATCTCGCGCCGCTGTTCCCGATGTCCCTGATCGGGCAGGAGGTCTCGACCGAGCGGTGGATCGACATCCCTGGTCCTGTGATCGACGTGTATCGGCTCTGGCGGCCCACGCCGCTGTTCCGCGCCACGCGGCTCGAACAGCACCTGCAGACACCCGCGCGGATCTACTTCAAGTACGAGGGGGTCTCGCCCGCCGGATCGCACAAGCCGAACACCGCCCTGCCGCAGGCCTACTACAACAAGGAGGCCGGGATCCGGCGGATCGCCACAGAGACCGGCGCGGGGCAGTGGGGCTCCGCGATGGCGATGGCGTGTAGCTTCTTCGGGTTGGAGTGCACCGTCTACATGGTCCGGGCCTCCTACGACCAGAAGCCGTACCGGCGGGTGTTCATGGAGTCGTTCGGGTCCGAGGTCATCCCCTCTCCTTCCGAGCGGACGAACGCCGGTCGCGGGATCTTGGCCGAGCACCCCGACTCGACGGGCTCCCTGGGCATCGCGATCAGCGAGGCCGTGGAGGACGCGGCGACGCACGAGGATGCGAACTACGCTCTCGGCAGCGTCCTCGGCCACGTGCTGCTGCACCAGTCGGTGATCGGTCTCGAGGCGCAGGAGCAGATGGAGATGGCGGGCGAACGTCCCGACGTGGTGATCGGATGCGTCGGCGGCGGGTCGAACTTCGCGGGGATCTCCTACCCCTTCATGGCCGGCAAGCTGCGCGGGGAGACCCCCGACATGCGGTTCCTCGCCACCGAGCCGGCGGCCTGCCCCACGCTCACGAAGGGTGTGTTCGCGTACGACTACGGGGATACCGCGCAGATGACGCCGATCGTGCCGATGTACACGCTCGGTCACGGGTTCGTCCCCGCGCCGGTGCACGCCGGGGGGCTCCGCTACCACGGCGACGCGCCCTCGCTTTCGCTCCTGGTGCGCGAGGGCTATATGGAAGCGAAGGCGTACACACAGAACGCGATCTTCGAGGCCGCCTTGCTCTTCGCGAAGACGCAGGGCATCATCCCGGGGCCGGAGCCCGCGCACGCGATCAAGGGCGCGATCGAGGAGGCGGTCGCCGCCCGCGAGTCCGGCGAGGAGAAGGTGATCTTGTTCAACCTCAGCGGCCACGGACACTTCGACATGCAGGCCTACGACGACTACCTGAACGGGAGGCTCCCCGAGGTCGAGTTCGACCCGGCAGAGGAAGAGGCGGCGCTGGCCGGTCTCCCGGGGGTGCCGATCGTCTGACGTGCCGGAGGTTCGTCGGCTCGAGCAGGGCGATCTCGACGCACTGAACCGCGACCTCCCCGTCTGGAGCGCCTTCGAGTACGTGAACCGCCTTCGGGCACAGGTACGCGGCCAGATGCTGCAGGTGGTCGGGTGGGACCACGGCGAGCCGATCGGCCGGGGGATGGTGCTGTTCCCCGAACACGACGAGTTCTCCACCTCGGCCGTCCGCGAGGGATGCGCGGAGGTGCGAGACGTCTTCGTCAGGCCCGAACGCCGCCGACGCGGCGTCGCGCGCTCGATCATGGCGGCGCTGGAAGCTGCCGCTCGCGAGCAGGGGATGCTCCGCGTCGGGCTGGCCGTCGGCCTGGACGAGGATGCGGCGCCCGCCCGAGCGCTCTACGATGAGCTCGGCTACCGCCATGCGCACGGGCCGTTCGTCTCCAGCACGAACCTGGCCGGGGACGACGGCCCGATCCCCGTGGGCGCGGTACTCACCTACGTCGTCCGGCAGCTCCGACCCTCGTGAGGAGCCATGGTCGACGTGAGGGAGCCCTGACCCGCGTCAGAGCCGGAAGCGAACGGCCTGCTGCGGGAGGGCGAACGCCTCCCCGGCGGCACGGACGGCCACTCGAGCCAGGTAGCCGTACCCGGTCGGCGTGAAGTGGATGCCGTCCCCGGCGCGCATCTCCTGGAGGACCCCCCGCTCGTTGCGGAGGTAGGCCGTGTATCCCCCTTCCTTCGCCTGGAACCAAGCCCATGCGTCCACGTACGTGGCGAGTGGATCGGCCGCCGCCGTCTCACCGTAGATGTCGTTCACGCGCCGGTAGAACTCCCAGCGCTGTCGGTCCTGCACGACCGGGATCCCCACCCAGACCACGCGGGCCCCGCCGGACGTCGCTTCGCGCAGGAACCGCGCCGCACGATCGCGGTAGGCGTCCGCCCAGGCAGCCGTCCCGACCTCGACCGTGCTGCCGTCCGGGCCGATCTGGGCCTGGTCGTCGTTGCTGCCGAGCATCACGAACACGAGGTCGGGACGGAAACCGTCGACCAGCTGGCGCATCGCCGCCTGCCAGTTGAAGTAGTCGAGGCGCGCGAGCCCCGTCGATCGCCGGCCGAGCGGGAGGACGTCTGCGACCTCGGGGTCGAACAACTCGACGACGGCCGGGCCGAGTCCCTGTGAGAGCGAGTCGCCGACGACGGCCACACGCAGCTCGTTGCCGCTCTCGGGTAGGCGGATCGACACGTCGACCGGCTCGGGCTCGGCCGCCGGCGTGGGCCCGATGGCCGAGGGGTCCGGCTGCGAGATCGCGTCCGCGCGACCACCGTGCCCGTTCCGGGTCTCGGGCTGAGGCGTGAGCCTGGGGGTCGTCTCGGGCGGCAGCTCGATCGGTGGTAGCACGAGCGAACCCCCCGGCCGCTCGTTCGCATCCCGGCCGATCGCCCGTTCCACGGTCTCGGTGGCCCGGTCGACCGAGAGCCCCGCCGCGATCGCCGTGAGCGGCCTGAGCACCGCGAGCGCCATGGCGCGGCGGGTCCCGACCGGGCCTGCCTCGGCGTCGCGCTCGAGCGAGGGAGCCAGCAAGAGCGCCCACAGCCCGAGGCACACGATCATCGCGATGCAGACGCGACCGGCGGACGTCGCACCAGACGGATGCAGCGACGGCGTCGGCTCGCGCGACTCCATCGCCGCGATCTCGAGCTCGATCTCGTCGGTACGGGTGTCGATCGCCATGGCTCAGAACCGGAAATAGATGAACGGCGTCACGCCCTGCGGGCCGAGCGTCGTGATGCCGAAGAGGACCAGCGCGAGGGCGGCGCCCTGGAGGACCGGTCCCACGCGAGCGAAGGCGACCCGGATCCGTTCGGCAGGCGTCCTCGACAGGTTCTGCGTGGCCAGCATGCCGGCGATCGCGACGACCACGAGCGGCGTGAGGAGCGGCGCCGGCTCGCCCCATCCCGAGGCCAACCGGCCGAGGACCTCGAAGGCCGAGCCGATCGAGTCTGCCCGGAAGAACACCCACCCGAGGCAGACGAGATGGAACGTCACGAGACGGGCGGCCCAGATCTCGGCGGCCGTGGTCGGTTCTGATGGCAGTCCCCGGGCGAGACGGCGTCGGGTGCGCCGCCGGCCCGCCACCTGCCCGAGTCCATGCAGCCCGCCCCAGGCGACGAAGGTCCACCCCGCCCCGTGCCACAGCCCCCCCAACAGCATCGTCAGCATCACGTTCACGGCGGTGCGGAGCTCGCCACGCCTGCTACCGCCGAGAGGGATGTAGAGGTAGTCGCGGAGCCACCTCGACAGCGTCATGTGCCAGCGACCCCAGAAGTCGCGCAGCGAGGTCGCCGAGTACGGGCGGTCGAAGTTCGCCGGGAACTCGAACCCCAGCAGCAGGGCGACCCCGATGGCGATGTCGGTGTACGCGCTGAAGTCCGTGTAGATCACGATCGCGTAGCCGTAGATCGCGAACAGGACCTCGAGCGCTCCGTACGCGCCCGGCGCGCCGAACACCGGGTCGACGAGCGCGGTGGCCAGGAAGCTCGACACCACGACCTTCTTGAACAGTCCGCCGAAGATCAGGTAGGCGGCGCGCGACACGTCGATCGACCGGCCGTCCCGCGCCCGGCGGATCTGCGGGAGCAACTCCTCGCCGCGGACGATGGGGCCCGCGACCAGATGCGGGAAGAACGCGAGGTACACGAACAGGTCGAGCCACGGGCTTGGCGAGATCTCCAGGCGCGAGACGTCCACGACGTAGCTGATCGCCATGAACGTGTAGAAGCTGATCCCTACCGGCAGCACGACCTGGAGGAGCGGCAGCGGAGCCGGGATGCCGACGCCGTCGAGCGCGTTCGCCAGGCTGAGCGCGAAGAAGCCGTAGTACTTGAACCAGGCCAGCGGAAGTAGGAGGGCGACCACGGCCACCGCCGTTCGGCGGCGCCTGGTCCGTTCGTCGCCCCGGCGTTCGATCCAGAGCGCGCCTGCCTGCGCGAGGACGCCGACGAGCGCGAGCAGCCAGACCAGCCGCCAGTCCCACCAGGCGTAGAAGACGTAGCTCGCGGCGAGCATGAACCACTTCCACGCTCGGCGGTAGGGGTTCAGCAGCCAGTGGAGCGCGAACACCACCGCGAAGAAGATGGCGAAGTCGATCGTCGGGAACAGCACGTCTCTTCGTCCTCGGGGTGCGTCCGATCGGGTCGGGCTTCGCCCGATCGGGACGCGTGATCGGCCATGGGGTTCGCGCGCTAGGCTAGCCCAGCGATGGCCGCCGAGCCAGAACCTCTGGACTTTCTCGAGATCGACAGGCTGCTCTCCGAGGAGGAGCGGGCCATCCGCGACGCCGTCCGGGCGTTCGTGAAGGACCGGATCCTGCCGGGGATCGGCGACTGGTTCGAGCGCTCGGAGTTCCCTCGCGAGGTGGCCTCGGGGCTCGCCGGCCTCGGCCTGCTCGGGATGCACCTCACGGGCTACGGGTGCGCCGGGACGAACGCGGTTTCCTACGGGGTCGCCTGCCTCGAGCTCGAGTACGGCGACAGCGGGTTCCGCTCCTTCGTCTCGGTCCAGGGGTCGCTGTGCATGTTCCCGATCTGGCGGTTCGGGAGCGAGGAGCAGAAGGAGCGATGGCTCCCCCCGATGGCGCGTGGCCAGGTGATCGGATGCTTCGGGCTGACCGAGCCGGACTTCGGCTCGGATCCCTCGAGGATGCGGACCTCGGCCAAACCCGACGGCGACGGCTGGGTGATCAACGGCACGAAGATGTGGATCACCAACGGCGGGATCGCCGACCTCGCCGTCGTCTGGGCCAGGACCGACGACGGCGTTCGCGGGTTCCTCGTGCCGACCGACACCCCCGGGTTCTCCACGCGGGACATCCACCGCAAGCTCTCGCTCCGGGCCTCGATCACGTCCGAGCTGATCCTCGACGAGGTTCGTGTGGGGCCCGAGGCCGTGCTTCCCGGCGTCGCAGGGATGAAGGGGCCGTTGTCGTGCCTCACCGAGGCCCGGTACGGGATCGTGTGGGGAGCGATGGGCGCGGCCCGAGCCTGCTTCGAGAGCGCGCTCGAGTACGCGGGGTCCCGGGTGCAGTGGGGCCGGCCGATCGCCGGGTTCCAGCTCACGCAGCGCAAGCTCGCCGACATGGCGCTGGAGCTGAACAAGGGGATGCTGCTAGCCCTACATATCGGGCGGATGAAGGACGAGGACCGCGCACTTCCGGAGCACGTGAGCATGGGCAAGCTGAACAACGTTCGGGAGGCGCTCCGGATCGCGCGCGAGGCGCGCGGCATACTGGGCGCGAGCGGGATCACGCTGGAGTACCCGGTGATCCGGCACATGAACAACCTCGAGTCGGTGCTGACCTACGAGGGCACGAACGAGATCCACACGCTGATCGTCGGCGAGGCGCTCACCGGACTGCGGGCGTACGAGTAGCCACGGACGGGCGCGGGCCGGGTAGCCTGTCGGCTCGGAACCCGGATGACTCCAGGAGGCGGCAGCGGATGGCACGCGAGATCGACTGGGTCTTGTTCGAGAAGGCGGTGGACATCACGATGTCGGCCGTGCGAGGCGCGATGGGCGGGGAGAATAGCCAGCCCGCCGCGTACGTCGGCGAGGTGTTCGCCGAGGCGTGGAAGGCGCTGAAGGCTGCCGCGGAGGACCTCCCCGAGAAGGGGAAGGTGGCCGGCTTCTAGCCCTCGGCGCTCGTGAGGTCGCGGAGGGAGACGATACCCACGAGCGCGCCCGCCTCCGTCACGGGCAGGTGACGGAACCCCTGGCGGAGCATGAGCGCTCGTGCCTCCCCAACCGGCGCGCCGGCGTCGATCCCCGCCGGGTCCGCCGTCATCCACTGCTCGACCGCGTGGCGCGCTGCGTCGAAATCGCTCGCGAGCGCGCGGAGCACGTCGCGCTCCGTGAAGATGCCGACCGCCCGCCCCTGCTCGACCACGAGCGCCGACCCCACCCCCCGCCCGCCCATCAGGGTCGCCGCCTCCGCGATCGTCGCGGCGCGTTCGACGGTCACCAGGTCGGTGCTCATGATGTCCCGGACCGTTGCCATGCGTGATCGCCAGCCTAGCCTCGACGCCGCGGTCCGGGAAGCCCTGATCGCGTGGTACGCGCCACGCCGGGACTCCTATCCCTGGCGAGGGACCGCGGACCCGTACGCGGTGCTGGTCTCCGAGGTCATGCTCCAGCAGACCCAGGCCGCGAGGGTCGTCCCGGCGTATCGGTCGTTCCTGCGCCGGTTCGCGACCGTGGGGGCGCTCGCCGGAGCGGGGCGAGCCGACGTCGTGCGGGCTTGGGGCGGGCTCGGCTACAACCGGCGTGCCGTGGCGCTTTCGGAGGCGGCGCGCGCGATCGTCCGCGACCACGGCGGGGTCGTGCCACGAGATCCCGCGGCGCTCCGGGGCCTGCCAGGCGTCGGCCCGTATACGGCGGCGGCCGTCGCCTCCGTGGCGTTCGGTGAGCCGGTCGCCGCTGTCGACACCAACGTGCGCCGGATCGTCGCACGCGTCCATGCCGGCAGGGAGGGCGAAGGCATGGCACCGGCCGCGATCCGTCGGCTCGCCCGCGAGTGGCTGGACGCGTCCGACCCGGGCGGGTGGAACCAGGCCCTCATGGACCTCGGGCGCGAGGTGTGCCGCCCGCGACCGCGGTGCGACGCGTGTCCGCTGGCTCGCGTCTGTCGGTTCGCCGCGGTCGGGGTCGAGCCGCGCCGGCCTCGGCGTCGCGCCGAACCGTTCGAGGGGTCGAGCCGGCAGGTCCGGGGTGCGGTCGTGCGCGCGCTGCGGCGTCGTCCGTCGCTCACCCTCTCGGCCCTCGTCGCCGAGGCCGGCTTCCCACTCGATCGCGTGCACGATGCCGTCCGGCGCCTGGAGCGAGACGGCCTCGTCCGTGCCGGGCCGGCTGGACTGGCCGGGAGCCCTGCGGGTCGCGTCCGACTCGCGGACTAGCCGCTGAGGGGAACGCTCAGCGGCGTCGGCTCCGTCCAACGGCGGTCCGACGGCAGAGGAGGTCCTCATGCGACGGGTCGCGCTCTCGGTGATC
>Ga0209642_10003021_pt1 | contig 10942 bp, 11 predicted proteins | sample RifCSP19_2_FD_184025 | JGI IMG/M metagenome (GOLD analysis project Ga0209642, IMG submission 184025) | Soil microbial communities from Rifle, Colorado - Rifle CSP2_sed 19_2 (SPAdes) (version 2) | ecosystem: Environmental > Terrestrial > Deep subsurface > Rock core/Sediment | place: Rifle... | reverse complement strand
TAAAGAAGTTGACCCGGTATTGCAGCTCATTCAGCGCGCCGACACGGAAGTAAGCCCAGGCCAGTCGAAAGAAATTCATTTTCCTACGCTCCCACCGCCGAGAAGCGGCGCAGAGCAGCCCGCCACAGCAGGTTAACGAAGAAAAGCCCAAGCAGTGTCCAGAAGACCTGAGCTCCGAGCCCGTACAGCGCCTGGGCCGGAGTCAGCTTGCCGAGCAGCAGTTCGATCGTAAAGCCGAACGCCCACTGGAAAGGCAGGAAGGCGGCTACCTGCTGCACCCACTGCGGCATCAGCGACAACGGCACCAGCCGGCCAGAGAAGAGCAGCTCAAGGGTGAAATATAGCTCGAAGAAGGCGCTAACACGCGTCGTCCAGAAGGTGATCATCCCCAGCAGCCACAGCAGCATAAAACGTACCAGGTATCCGCCCCACAGCGCCACGGCGAAAGCCGCGATGCTCCAGAGTTGCGGGTTCAGGGTTGGCTGGAAGACAATCGTCAAAATGGCGGCGATCGGCAGCCACATGGCGATCATCACGAATTTCCAGCCGGAGAAGTAGGCCAGCGTGGCATGCAAGGGGTGTAGTGGTCGCAGCAGTTCCATGGAAAGCTCGCCGCGCTGGATGTAATTCTCCCAGACATACGGCGTCAGCACAATGTTCATGTTGCGTACCAGGGTCCAAACGATATAGTAGGCGGCGAAATCGCCTGGGGTGTAGCCACCCACGCTCCCGCCCTGTGCTCTTGCTACAGTCGACCACACTACCAGGTAGATCACCGGTTCGGCGATCATCCCGATCATGTAGAAATAATTGGCCACTCGGTACTGGATTTGCTGCTGGATGGCCATCTTCATCTGGGTGAAATAGAAATCCAGCATGGCCTTCATGCGGCTGCCTCCGCTCCTTGGGCGAAGACATGCTCGATCACCTCTTCAATCGGCGGATCCTCCACCGTCAGATCGCTGATCGGCAGGTCGGCCAGCAGCTGGGCGGTGATGCGGGAGGTTTCGCTTTTTGGCACCTGCAGCGTCACCCGGCCAGCGTCCTTAGAGCGCACTGCTCCATAGGAGGTCAGGTCGATGTTGCTGTCGGGCAAGGTTAGCACGATGGTCTTCTGGGCTGAGAATTTCTCGACCAGGCCGCTCAAACCGCCATCATAAAGGATCCGGCCGTGATGGATGACGATCACCCGGCGGCAGAGCGCCACCACATCAGCCATGTAGTGGCTGGTGAGCAATACGCTGGCGCCAAAACGGCGGTTATATTCGGCGATGAAGGCCCGGATGCGGCGCTGCATCGTCACGTCAAGGCCGATGGTTGGCTCGTCCAGGAAGAGAACCTGCGGTCGGTGCAGCAAAGATCCGGCGATCTCTGCCTTCATACGCTCGCCCAGCGATAAGTTTCGGACGGGTTTACGCACGATGTCTTGCAGATCCAGCAGTTCGATCAGTTCGTCGACCGTGCGCTTGAACTCGCCGCGCGGGATCTGGTAGATGGCGCGGTTCAGTTCATAGGAGTCGAGAGCGGGGATATCCCAGGCCAGCTGGTTGCGCTGTCCCATGACCAGAGTGATCTGCCGTAGGAAAGTTTTCTCCCGCCGGGAGGGGACATGGCCGAGCACTATCGCTTCACCCGCTGTGGGGTAAAGCAGGCCAGAGAGCATTTTGAGGGTAGTGGTTTTTCCGGCTCCGTTCGGTCCCAGAAAACCGACCATCTCGCCGGGGAGGATGTCGAATGAGATCCCATCGACAGCTTTGATCTCGCGATGCTTGCGGCGGAACAGGCTGCCGACGGCGGCGCGCAGCCCGGCTTCGCGTTCTGGGACGATGTAGTATTTCTCCAGCTGGGTGATATGGATAGTGGCTTGATCTGGGTACAAAATCTTACCCGAACCGTTCTTCTTCCCAGACATCCGCTTCGTTATGGTAGCCGGCCTGCTCCCAGAAGCCAGGCCGGTCCTGAGCCAGGAACTGCATGCCGCGCAGCCACTTAGCGCCCTTCCAGAAATAGGGCGTTTTCAGTTCTGGGTGGCTGGGAATAAAGCCGATCACCCCCCGCAAAGGGAAACCATGATCGGGCGTTATGGGTTGGTCATTATGATGGGTCGCCAGGAGGAAATTGTCCTGCAAGACGACTTCCAATGGCAGGTTTACCGTGAAGCCGTATTCAGCATGCTGCAGGACGTAGCGGGCGCTGGGCAACAGCTTGATCAAGCCTTGATCTACCAAGGCGCGCACGGATACACCTTCCCACGCCGTATCGAACTTGCTCCAGCGGGTGACACAATGGATATCCATCAGCAGTTTTGTGCGCGGCAGCTGGTTGAACTCCTCCCAGGTCCAGCGCACTTCCTGCTCCACTTCGCCCCAGACACGGAAATCCCACGTGGCAGGGTTGAAGCGGGGCACCGGCCCATAGTGCAGCACTGGGAACTTTTGGGTCAAAGACTGGCCGGGGGGCAGGCGCCCTTCTTTCCGGACGCGGTCTTCGTCTTGTTTGCGTTGAAAAATGCTGTCAAACATGCTCACCTCACGAATGGTGAATTATATCAGACCGTTTCCGTCCGAAAAAACTTACTGCAAGCTATTGGCCTGGTTTTGTAGATCGCACCTGGGGGTGAATGTTGGCGATATAGGGTCACAAGTACTGCAAGGTTTCTGGGAGGGTACTCAAAGGGTCAGGCTTTCCCCTGGGCGCAGGATATGTACACGGGCGCCGGTTTCTTTTTCCACCCGCTGCGCCCAGGCGTGGGGGTCCTGGGTGATCAGGTCCCAGGTGTTAAAGTGGATCGGGGTCACGACTTTTGGTTGCAGCAGTTTTACAGCACGCAGGGCGTCGTCCGGTCCCATGGTGTAATTATCACCGATGGGCAGCACTGCCAGGTCGAGGCCTTCTTCGCCGATCAAGCGCATATCGCCGAACAGGCCCGTATCGCAGGCCATGTAGATCTTCTTTCCGTGGTTGGTGGTGAGCAGAAAACCGGCCGGGTTGCCGCCATACGTGCCGTCCGGGAGACCAGAACCGTGGATCGCCAGGGTAAGCTTGAGGTAGCCAAAGGGGTGCTTGAACCCTCCGCCCAGGTGCTGGGCGTGCGTCTTTACCCCCTGTTTCTTCAGCCAGCCAGCGATCTCGGCATTGCTGATCACTGTCGCGCCGGTGCGTTTGGCGATCGCCAGGGTGTCGCCGACGTGATCGCCATGGCCGTGACTGACCAGGATGTAGTCAGCCTGCACCTGCTCAGGCTGGGCGCTGGCGACCGGGTTGCCGCTCAGGAAGGGGTCGACCAGGATGTTGTAGCCGTCTGTCTCCAGTCCTAAGGCGGCGTGTCCAAACCAGGTAAGTTTCAGGCTCATCATGACCTCCGCATCGATTATTCTAAAATAACATTTATATGCTGATGTCCCTCCTCAGGAATCTGTTCGGGAGACTGTTCGTCTTTCCTCCGGTGAATTGCAAAGGGGATCTGGAGTACAAAGCCCAGGGCGATCACAGCTTCTCCTATCAGCACGCCAATTTCTTGATAAGGGCCGTAGTAGGGGATTTCCGGGGAGAGTTGGCTGCCGAAGCCGAAGACATCCGCCATGCCGGCCGCGAAGGCGATCACAAATCCGGTGCTGACCAGCCGCAAGCCGATATCGGCGACGATCGTCTTGGCAACCGAATTCCATAGGCCGTTCATACAGATATACCCCCCGACGCAGATCACCGCCAGGCCGATTAAGAAGACGCCGATCTGGACAAAGCCAACCACCGGGCTGCGGTCCAGGCCAAACAAGCCAGGCTCTGCCCCGATCACGAAGATCAAAAAGCCGAGCAGGGCGACGACCAGCCCCACACGGGTGCGGAAGCGCCCGTTGCCAGGCAAGGAGGAGTTTTCGGTCATGCGTTTTCCGGGAGCGTGCGCCGTAACAGGGAAAGCCAGTTGCCTCCCAGGATGGCGGCGATATCGCTTTCAGTATACCCTTTTTCGGCCAGGATGGGGATTAATTTCTGTAGATCGGCGATGGTGTCGATCTTCGCGGGGGCTGCCTGGAGGCCAAAGCCACCGTCGAAGTCGCTGCCCAGGCCAGCATGGCGTGCGTCGCCGGCCATCTGGCAGATGTAGTCGATCTGGGCGGTTACGGCTTCCAGCGTCACTGCCTGGCGCCCATCGCCTGGCGTCCATCCCCAGGCGAGGAAGCGGTTGTAGGGTACAACGCCAACGATCCCGTCGCGCTCGATCAAGCCGCGCAGGGCGCGGTCGGATAGAAAACGATTGCTGTCCCCGCCCTTGAGCAGGGCAAGAGCGTTGGAGTGTGAGGCGATGATCGCCTTCGGGTAAGCGTCCAACGCCTGCAAGGCAGCCTGCTCGTCCATGTGGCTGAGGTCGAGCGTGAAGCCGAACTCGGCCATGGCTTCCAGCAAAGCATAACCCTCAGCGGTGAGAGGTCCCGGTTCGCGCGTCCCACCACAAAAGCGATTGCCAGCCCAGGCTGGGCCGATCAAGCGCACGCCGCGCGCCCACCATTCTTCCAGTTCTGCCGGTTCTCGCACCCCTTCTGCACCCTCCATCAGGACGGCAAGCCCGACCGGGTGGGCCTCTCCGCCAGGCTGTTCCCAGTCAGCCAACACCCCTTCCAGGTCGCCTCGCGTCCGGATCAGGCGGAACTGCTCAGGAGCATTGTCGACCAGGCGGTGGTAGGCGTCCAACTGGATGGAGTAGATGGCGTGCGCCTGTTCGAAGGTAGTATAGACTTGCGTATCCCAATCGCCGAGCTTATGCCGGGCCGGAGCGGCAAACAGGCTGGCGAAGACCACGGCCACCTGGCCGCGCTGGAAGTCCGGCCAGCCGAGCAGCGTATCGCCATTGTGGAGGGGCGCATGGCTCCCTTTTTCGCGCTGGCGGGTTTCCTCGGCGGCCTGGGTGTAATCCCGGCCAAAGGTAAGCATGTTCCAGGCCAGGTCTTGGTGTGCGTCTACGATTAACATAGTGGTCAGTTTTCAGTAATCAGTATTAAGTTGAAAGTGAGGGCGGCCTCTTCCCGCAGCCTAGCGAAGTCTGACATAAATATCCCCAGATGAGCGTCATCCGCATCCGATTAGGGCTTTATCGAAAAAATCCGCCAGGCGCAGGTATAGTTTCTCCTGGTTAGCCGTCTTAACGATCCCGTGCCCTTCGTCCTCGAAGACCAGCAACTCGTAAGGGATATGGTGCGCTTCCAGGCGTTCTCGCACCAGCCGCACGTTCTCCGGGGTGACGTTCGGGTCCTGAGCGCCCTGCACGATCAGCAGTTTGCCTCGAATCTCCTGCACGAAATGGATTGGCGAGCGCTCGAAGTACTTCTCCGGCACCTGGTCGGGCCGGCCGCCGATCATCTCCTCGCTATACGGGCGCAGGTCGGGCCGCGTGGTCTCGTAGTCCACCACCAGGTCGGTCATCCCACAGATCGGCGCGCCGGCCTCGATCAGCTCCAGCGGGTAATGCGTGAGCAGGTACCAGGAACTGTACCCCCCATAGGAGGTGCCGGTTACGCCTACCCGCCCGGGATCGGCCAGCCCCTGCCGGATCAAGGCCTTGATTCCAGTGGCGATGTCTGCCTGCTCGCGTCCGCCCCAACCATCCTCCTTGATCGCTTCCCGAAATTTCAATCCAAAGCCCGTGCTGCCCCTGTAATTCACGTCTAACACGTTGAAACCTCGGGAGACAAAATACTGGATCTGAGCGTTGAGCTTATCCTCGGAATGGTGCGTCGGCCCGCCGTGGAGGAAGACGATCGCCCGGCGCGGGTTTGGCTGGGCGCGGTACAGCCAGCCCTGGATCTCAAGCCCGTCGATCGATGGCCAGCAGAACGCCTCGGCGGGAGTCAGCTCTGATGGGTGTAAATCCGAAAGCTCCCAGGTGCGCGTCAGGGAGGTTAAATCTTCTGTGGCGTTGGCTCGCTCGTCAAAGCGCACCAGCTCCACTGGATTAGTCGCCGAATAGTGCATGGCGATCCAGGCTCCATCCGTAGCCCGGCCCAGCGGGATCAGGTTGCCCGGCAGCCGGGGAAAGGGTTTCTCTTCCCAGGTCCTTTGGTCGATGAAGGTCGGCGCATGATTGGCTTGAACGATCTCATCCACGATGATCGTACCATCCGGCGAAACCCAGGCGCCTTCGAGAGGGCGCCCGGGATCGTTGATCAACCAACGCATACTCTGGCTTGGAATGTGGTAAACGCCCAGGCTTTGGTGTGCCTGTGGCCGCCCATCGATCGACTCGGAGAGCACCAAGATCTGTTCGCTGTCGGGGAACCAGCGGGCGAAGGTTTTGACTTCGTCGCCGAAGTAAAGGATCTCTTGATCTTCGCTGCCATTCACATCTACCAGATGGAATTGCCTCCCGGCTGGGTGGTGGTCTTTGCGGCAATAGAGCAGGTGCGTGCCCTTGCGGTTCAGGCTGACCTCCACGTTTACCGGGAGCCTGGGTCGGGCGATAGCCAGGCGTAGTCCGCTCCCCAGGTCGTGCCGGTAGATCCAGGTTGGTTCGAGGGCCTGGCCGACGGCGAAATCGTAATTCGCCCCGTAAAAGAGCGTCTTACCATCTGGATGCAGGTTGCCCCCGCGCAGAAAATACGGCGGGCGATCCTCGGTGAGTGGTACCATCTCCAATGGGTGGTCCAGGTCGACCCGGAACAAGCGGTTCCGCTCATCTCCATCATGATCTTCTTCCACGATCACGGCCCGCGAGTCGGGCGTCCAGCTGGTCAACCGTGTAAATTCGGGGGTATGGGTAAGCGCCACCGCCGGCGCGGAACCGTCGCTGGGCACGACAAATACGTCCAGGTTTTCGTGACGGCGTTGCCAGACGAAAGCCACCCAGCGCACATCCGGCGAGAGCAGGGCGAAGAGAACCGTTGGCAAGTGGAGCAGTTGGTGGAGGAAGTTATCGGTGGGCATATTATGTGAAGAGGTGAGCAGTAATCGGTGATCAGTGGTCAGTTTTCAGTATCTAGATCCCCTTATTCTGGTGTAGAATTATACCTGCATCGGAAATCCTTATAGGTAAAAAAACCAACAACTATATGGCTCACATCCCCACTCGCGATCGAGTTAACCCCGAACAAGTAAATACAGTACCACTGCGCCGCCCGGAATGGATCCGCGTGCGCGCCCCAGCTGGCGAGACTTACCAGTGGCTGCAAGGCTTGATGCGCAGCAAACTGTGTGCGAGGAGGCCATGTGCCCCAACCTGGGCGAGTGCTGGGGAGCTGGCACGGCTACCTTCTTGATGATGGGAGATGTATGCACCCGCTCGTGCGGCTTTTGCGACATCAAGCGCGGCCGGCCAACTCCACTGGACTGGCAGGAACCGGAACGCATCGCCCAGGCGGTCAAGGCTATGAACCTGAAGCACGCCGTGATCACCAGCGTCAACCGCGACGACCGCCAGGACGGCGGCGCGCCGATCTTCGCCATGGTCATCCGCCGCATCCGCCAGGTTCACCCCGGCTGCTCGATCGAGGTGCTCATCCCCGATTTCAAGGGCAGTTTGGAAGCGCTAAAGATCGTGATGGATGCCCGGCCTGAGATCCTCAACCACAACGTGGAAACCGTCCCGCGCCTGTTCAAGCTCGTCCAGCCGCAAGATCGTTACGAGTGGGCGGCCGCAACCCTCAGCAATGCCAGGAAACTCGACCCGGATGTGCTGACCAAGTCAGGCATCATGCTCGGCCTGGGCGAGAAAATAGACGAGGTCAAAGCCGTGATGCGCGACCAGCGCAGCTGGGGAGTCGATATCCTGACTGTTGGCCAGTACCTGCAGCCGAGCAAGCAACACCTGCCCATCGCCCGCTACTACACCCTGGAGGAGTTCAGGGAAATCAAAGAATATGGCCTGGAGATCGGCTTCAAGTGGGTGGAAAGCGGTCCGCTGGTGCGCTCCTCTTATCACGCCGCCGAACAGGTGCACGTTCTGAGCATAGTTCACCAGCAGCTCTACAGTTCATCGCATTAGGGGTGTAGTCTGTTGCTGCCTTCCTAAAACGCTGGGGCTTCCTACCACCTTCAGCTACTCACCCAGATCGCACGTACCCTGGGCTTGCAGAAAAAGTTCGCCGAAGCTCATCAATTATTGGATGAAGTCCAGGAGAAGATGGCGGGTGGTGACGTGGTCGAAATACGCTATCTGCTGGAGCGAGGGCGGGTGCTCAATTCCTCTGGGCAGCCGGAGCAAACCGTTCCTCTGTTCAAGCAAGCTGTGGAGATCGGCCAGCGCATCGGCACGGTTTTTCACGGCCGCTGCCTTTCACAAAAGACCACCCTGGAATGCCTGGCCTTGTTAGCCGAGCGGAACAGTCCGGCAGCCATCCAGCAGGTTAAAGGCAACCAAGAAGAAACCGTCCTGGCTTAGTTGCGAGAGGCAGCCAAGCGCGTCGAGCCGATCATCGCTGCTCTGTGCGATAAGAGGTAGTGGGTGCGCGAGGGCGCGGTCGAGACGCTGGGTCGAATCGGCGATGCGCGCGCCCTGCCCGACCTGAAGCGCCTTGCCCGTGAAGGCAAAGACAAAAGTGTGTACAAAACTGCCTTGAATGCCATCGCCCGTATTCGCGCCTGTATAGAGGCGAAATAGACGACCCTTGAGGAGGTTTCCCATGAGCGAGCAAGAAATGGAGCAGGTTGTCGAAGCCCTGCAGCGTTACTTCGACCGTGCCCGGCCAGACGATGACGATTTCAACGCCGCTATCAGCAGAGAAGACCGCGAGCGTTACGGCGGTCAATTCCTTTTGATAGCCCCAGCCGTCATCATTGAAGGCCTGCGTAATGCCGTGATGCTGCAAACCGTGTCTTTCCGTGACGATGAGGCCGCCGACCGCGAACTGCAAATTCTCGGCCTGAACCTGCTGATAGCTTACCGCAGCCTGGTCAAGGCCTATGGAATGGGAGGCGTGACGGCGCTGGTTACTATCGGACTGAACGTATCGAGCGATGAAGACATCGTGGCATTGATTGCCTGCGCGCTCGCCCTGCTAGCCGAAGAGACCTCGCCGATGATAAAAATTTCTCTCGAAAGTGCTGTCGCCTCACTCAAAGATGAGTTCAATAGGCGCTATGGGACGGGGTGCAAAGTCGCTCTGGCCTACGCTCTGCTTCACCTCGGTGTTAAAGGGCCGTTCAAGACCTTCGCTATTCCCGCTCTCGCTCCCAGAGAGCAGCAAAGAGCTATAGAACGTTTGCTCGATTCGCGCGGATGGGAGGAACAGCGATTACTCGATTCACTGGTACTGGGCTCGGTCATGCTGGACATTGCCTCGGCAGGTAGAGTGATGCTAGAATGGAAACGCAAGCCGTAGCGCGGCACGTCATCGCCGCAGCGGATTCACGCCGCTGTCGAACAACGACAAACACAGAACGATAGTGTCTCCCCATTGTGGTCGTTTCTTTAGAAAGGATGGACAGGCATGTTGAGCAACGACTTTTTGATGAACCTGGCCGCCAGCCTAGCTTATGACTTCATCAAGGCCATCCTGAATCGCCTGCAGGATGCAATTTTTGGCAAAGCGGAGCAACGGGCACTGCAAAGGGTTTATCAACTCGCCTTTACCGATATGTTAACCGCGATGGCCTCTCCCCTTTCACCTATTGATCTCGAAGATCTGAAACGCCTCGGAGATCTGAAACGCCTCCTGGCAGATTTCTTCCGCGATGAACAGGTCTCCGATTGGCTGCTGGCGGTCGCCCTGAACAGTCAGCCCCTGCCGCTGGATCGGTTGCGGGAGCGCTTTACCGCACTCGGCTTCAATGAGGCCATCCTACCCATCTCGCTCGAAGAAGCGCTGCAGGCTCTCTCCAGCTCGCTGAAACAACATCTCCTCGCCGAGGCTGGCCGGCCGGATAGCCTTCTGACCAATCGGGTCGTGGTGGAAGATTTGGATTTTCTCACCCGACAGGTAAATACGATTACCCAAACAGTGGTTAGCTTGCGCGCCTTGGAAGAGTCGCTGCAACGTCTCATCGGGCAAACCGTTCTGCGCATCGAAGGAGACATGACCGGTAGCATCATCGTCGTAGACGATGGCAACCACCTCACACTGAACGATGGCGGCCGGCTTGCGCGCCGCTGGTCCGTATTGCAATTGGACGAGGCAGAAGTTCAGGCCCGCTACCGACAGGAGGCGGCCTCCATCTTTGAGAGTCTGTTCTTTCCTTTGAGCGGCCTCTCCTTCGCCGTCGTGCTAGACGAAGTCTATCAGCCCCTCGCCCTGACTCGGCAGCCGTTGGGTTCAAATTGGCATCCCCGACGCACCATTGTAGGCGAACTTTTCGATATGGATCACGTAATGGAAGAGAGTAAACCGGCCGCCTTGTTGGGATTGCTCGGCACAGGCAAGACTACCGCGCTGCACTACCTGACCTGGATTTATGCCCGCCGGCCTGAAAATCACCTTCACTGGCGGCAGGACGAACTCATCCCCTTCTACCTCACCGCTCGCGATCTGGCCACCGCATGGCAAGGAGAGACCGATTTCATTCCCGCCGCCGCCCATGCCGCGGCGCGCGGACAGGGGCGCGTCCTGCTCGAACCGCTCCTGGTTGAACGGATGTTACGCCTCGCCCTGAACGAGGGGAACGCTCTGCTCCTGGTAGACGCCCTGGACGAGAACCGCACTTCACCTCAGGAACGTCGTGACTTCATCACCGCCCTTCACAGCCGCTGGCAGAGCACGCCTTTCTGCGAGAACCTCCTTCTAGTCACCTCCCGCCCATACGACTTTCTGCAGCCCGGCTTCCAATCCTATGCTCTCTGTCCGTTGGAGGAGAGCGCTTCCGCTCAACTGGCTTACCGCCTGGGGAATGCGCTGCGGCGGCAATTTGGCGCAGAATCGGAAGGCGAACGAGAAGCGCGATTGGGGGAACTCTCCACCCACGTCTCTTCACCGCGCTTCCGAGAGTTTTCTACCCCTTTCTACATCACCCTCCTGACCGT
>Ga0209642_10003020_pt1 | contig 10944 bp, 10 predicted proteins | sample RifCSP19_2_FD_184025 | JGI IMG/M metagenome (GOLD analysis project Ga0209642, IMG submission 184025) | Soil microbial communities from Rifle, Colorado - Rifle CSP2_sed 19_2 (SPAdes) (version 2) | ecosystem: Environmental > Terrestrial > Deep subsurface > Rock core/Sediment | place: Rifle... | reverse complement strand
GCGTCCAGCATGGGCCCATGGGAGCGCATCGAGGAAGGCGCCGAAGGCGGAGATCGGATCGCCCTGCGTCGATCCCTCGGACCAGGGAGTCGCGTAGGCGGATCGGGATCCGCGGCTGCGGAACCACCCGACAGGATCCGAGCCGAGGAACGAGTACCGCGCGAGCTCCGGATCCCGGATGGAGGAGTCGAGGAAAAAGGGGCGCGCGCCACGCAGCACGCGCTCGAAGAGATCCAACGGATGGACTCGGCCGAGGGGTCGAACCGAGAGCCGAAGCTCGGAACGCACGCCGTGGGGATGGTGCGGAAGCTTCTCACCCTTTCGGTTCGATCCCGCGCGGACCGTCGCGATGGATCCCGTCCGAAAGGGAAGTTAACCTTGTTTAAGGTTAACTCGGGACGCGGCTGCCAGGGCCTTCAGTGGTGTGCCGATCTCACGCGGTCGAGTCGATCGCCGCGCACACGCGCTCGAAGTCCCAGGCGCCCTCCGCCTTCCCATCCTTCGGCGCGAGGTGGGACAGGTGACCGAGAGACCCGAGCCGGTTCACGATCCACGCGCTGTACGCCGGCGCGCCCGTCGCCCCCGGCGAATTGTAGTTCGTGATGTGGAACGACTTCGGCCCGAAGAGCTCGATCGCCTCCTTGATGAAGGTCCCCGCGCGGTCGATCACGCTCGCGCGGACGCCCGCGGTCCCCGGGGCCGTGAGGTGGTCGACCCGCAGCCTGGGAAGGAACTCTTGCACGCGTTTCGCCATCACGCGCCTCGAGAGGGACGAGGCCCATTCCTCCGTCGCGAGGGTCATGAAGTCCGGGTTGAACAGGACGCGGATCTTGTTCCACACGGGCGGCTCGAAGAACTTCCTCACGACGTCCGCCGGGTCGTCGAAGAAGCCGGAATACGTGTACGGTCCGGTGACGGGCACGGCATTCGGCCCGATCTCGCGTCGGCCGTCCGGGCGGACGATCCAGTGGGGGTCGAGGAACGGGAGCTCCGGGTGGCGCGGGACCGAATACAGGTTGCGGCTCGAGAGGGAATGCCAGTTCGGATGGACCTGCCAGTATTCCCCCCGGAAGTGGAGGTCCGTGTACTCCCGCCCGACGCCGAGCATGTGCGCGATGTCGATCGAATTGCCGCCGGCGGCGTTAATGAGGTAGCGCGTGCGGATCGGCTCCCGCATCCAGGACGCGCGGACCCGGATGCGGTTTCTCGGGTCGAGAGACACGAACGCGCGGTCCGGGTCCGAGGCGACATGGACCTCGAGGACGTCGCCGGCATCGTCGATCCGTTCGACCGGCGCGCCGAGGAGGAACCGGGCCCCCGCGCGCTCCGCGTCCTCCCGCAGGCCTTCCGTGAAAGCCTGGTAGTCCACGCCGGTATCCGTCTTCGACCAGATCGCGCCGCGGCAGCGGACGTTCGGTTCGAGGCGCCGCACGCCCCGCGCATCGAGGAGTTCGAGTTCGTCCTGGGCCATGCCGTTCGCGAGGCCCCATCTCAGATATTTCTCGAGGCGGGCGACTCCGTGCTCCCGCGTGGCGACCTCGAGGGTCGTCACGGGCACCCAGGGCAGTCTGCGAGACTCGGCGTACTCCCGCCACATGCCGTAGGACGCCTGGGAGCACCGGGCGAAAACCCGCCGCTCATCGGGATCCAGATAGAACGGCCGATGGACGACGCCCGTGTTCCGGCGGGACGTGTGGAGGGCGACCCTCCGCTCCCGCTCGAGGACCGCAATCCGGCCCTCGTAGCGCTTCGCGAGCCAATAGGCCATGGACGTGCCGAGGATGCCGCCACCGACGATCGTGACGTCCCAGGGCTCCATGTGCGGCCGACGGAAGGGGCCCGGGTTTAAAATGCCTGCGTAGCGACGATACGCACGCGAGCCGCCCTCATCGGAGTTCCGCGGAGATGCCCATCCGCGCGGACTCGAGGAGCGCCTTGTAGGCGAGGAGACGGCCGTACTCTTCGTCGTCGAGACGGTCCCGCGCCTCCCGCATGATGTCGACGATCGAATCGAAGTCGATCGGCTTCGCGGACGCCATGACGAGGAGGAGCTCGACGTACTGCTCGAGGACGTTCAGCTTGAGGTTCTCGTCGTAATGCTCGAGCGGGAACAGCCAGCCCCTCACGGATCGGATGCTTGGAGAGGTGCGTTCCGTGATCACAATGGGCCCGCCCTTCGTCGAGCGGGGCTGCCACTCCCGGATGCCCTCGGAGCGTGGTCGGTATGGCTTCACGTCGGGGATGTACGTCGGCCGGAGCCTATGTAACGGCTCCCGCCTCGTTATCACGCGGCGCACTTTCCGCGAGGCGCTGCACCCCGTGGGTCAGTCCCGCGGAGGTTCACGTTCAGCCCGGCCAGGGGATGTCTAAGTCCGCGCCGATCTTCTTGAGGCCCTCGACGACCTTCGGTCCGAGAGGAATCCCTTCCTTCCGGAACTTCTCCATCCGAGCGAAGCTCTTCTCGCCGTGGACGTAGATCCGGTCCTGGCCTTGGGCCTTCGGGCTCTCCTTCAGCTCGCGCGCGAGGCGGTCCATGTCTCCCTTGAACTCGTCGAGCGGGCGGAACGCGGTCGGATCGAGGGCCATGAAGAAGTGCCCGACATCCGGACGCTTTTCATCCGCGTACACCTGGAGTCCTGTCGCCGCGCCGCTCAGCACGCCGCAAAGTACGTCGACCATGAGGGCGAGGCCATACCCCTTGTGGCCTCCGAGGTCCTCTCCCTCGCCGCCGAGGGGCAGGAGGCCTCCGCCGAGGCGCTTCGCGAGCGCGTTCAGCACGCGCGCGGGATCCGACGAACTCTTGCCCGTCTCGTCCACGGCCCACCCGTGCGGCATGGGCTTCCCGAGCCGCTGGTACACCTCGACTTTCCCGCGCGGCACGGTGGACGTCGCCATGTCGAGCACGAACGGTTTCTCCTTCGTTGCGGGGGCCGTCAGGGAGATCGGGTTCGTCCCCAGGAGCGCCGTCCGACCGAACGTCGGCACGACGAGGGGCGCGGCGTTCGTCATGCTGACGCCGATGAGATCGTGCTCGAGGGCGAGGAGGCTGTAGTACCCCGCGATCCCGTAATGGTTCGAGTTCCGCACGACCACGACTCCGACCGCCGTGTCCTTCGCTTTCGCGATCGCGAGGTCCATCCCCTTCTTCCCGACGACCTGTCCGAGGCTCTGCCCGCCGTCGATCAGGGCGGTGGCCTTCGTCTCCCGGAGGACGCGGCTCTCATCCTTCGGCTTCATGTAGCCTTCCTTGAGCCCGCTCACGTATCGCCCGAGGCGCGCGACTCCATGAGAGTCGATCCCGCGGAGGTCCGCGAGGACGAGGACATCCGTGGTCACGCGTGCATCCTCCGGCGGCACGCCGAGGGTGGTGAGCACCTGCTCGCAGAACTGCCGCAGCGTCGTCTCGCGGATCGAGAACGTCTCGGCCATGGACTCACCCGGTCGGGTCCTCCGAAGATTCGGTTCCCGTATAAGCTTGCGGTTCCTACGAGTCCACGGAGCTCATCGTTTCCGCCGGAGCTCCTCGCGGAACGACTTCGTGGCCCGTTCCGTCGCGACCGTGATTACGACGCGCGGGAGGCCGCGCGCGTGGGCGCGGAGGAACGATTCGGTCCGCCGACGATCCTGTTTCCAGCACTCCCGAAGCCATGTGCCGACCGCACGCTGCACCCAGAACTCGTCGTCGTAGACGAGCTTCTCCAAGAGCTGGAACGGCTTGTCAAGTTCTCCCGCGAGGACGAAGTCGTGCATCGCGTATGTCGCGGCGCGGCGGCGCCAGATGGAAGGAGACTTCGTCCACCGGAGGAGCTCTTGGTACCGCCCCGGTTTCGGATAGACCATGCCCGCGATCGGCCCGGATGCGAGGCCATCGCTGAGTGCCCAGCCGATCGCCCGCTCGACCCAGCTGTCCGCGAGCTTCCAAGATGCGTCGTCGAGGGTCGGCCGGTGCGCGTTGAGCAGCGAAATCGCGAACGACTTCTCATCAAACGTCGGGCCGGACCACATGGCCTTGGCGAGTGCGTTCAATTCCTTCGCGGAGAGCCCCCGGTGCTCGCGTCGGAAGGCCTGGAGGATGGAGCGCATCTGCGGCGTCGTGAGTCCGAGGACGGGATACGGCGATCCGACGTATGCCTGCAAGTCCGGATACGCGTATGCGTTCGGCTTCGCGCTCGCGCGGATCTTGCGGACGAGGTCCACCTTCGTCTTGCGAGCGTTCAAGGCCGTCAGGCCGAGACCGATGGCCACCTTCATGACCTTTCCGAAGGCGGGCACCCCACGCGCATCGTTTCCGGCTTCCCGCCTCGGTACCATGTCCGGCCGCCTTCCTCCTGCAGCGGGGCTTCCCCCGAGTCCCGGCGAGGCCGTGCGATTCGGGCATTCCTTGAAGTACGTTCGGCTCTCCTCGCAGGGCCATGGCGAAATCCTTCGCATGCCAGGACATCGGCATGTCGTGCGGCTTCCAAGCCCGCGCGGATTCCGATGCGGAACTCCTGCCGAAGATTGCCGCACACGCGAAGTCCGTCCACGGGTTCGATCCGATCCCGGCCGACCTCATGGCCCGCGTGAACGCGGCCATCCGGACCGTCTGATTCCCCACGTCTCGATGACAGGTGCCCGCGGCCGGACGGAATATCCTTAAGGGGTTCGGCAGATTCCGAGCGCGACCGGAGGCACTCGAATGACTTGGGGTCTGCAGAATCGACTCGCTCGCATCATCCGCCCGACGGACGGACATACGGTCATGCTCGCGGCGGACCACGGATACTTCCTCGGGCCGACTTCGAGACTTGAGGTCCCGCGGAAGACCTTGGAGCCGCTCCTGCCCTACGCGGACGCGGTCATGGTCACCCGTGGTGTCGTAAGGACCTCCATCGATCCCGGCGCGAACGTCCCGATCGTGCTTCGGGTTTCGGGTGGCGCGAGCGTCTTGAACGAGGATCTCTCCCACGAGGCGATTACCACGTCGATGGGCGAGGCCGTCCGTCTCAACGCGTCCGCCGTCGCCCTGTCGATCTTCGTGGGAGCGCCCCATGAGCACGAGAGCCTCGCAAGCCTCGGCCGCCTCGTCGACGAAGGCGAGGACGTCGGGCTGCCGGTCCTCGCCGTGACGGCGGTCGGCAAGGAACTCGAGAAGCGCGACGCCCGGTACCTCGGCCTCGCGACTCGGATCGCCGCAGAGTTCGGCGCCCATTTCGTGAAGACGTACTACTGCGATCCGGGCTTCGACAAGGTCGTCGAATCGTGCCCCGTGCCGCTCGTCGTGGCGGGGGGACCGAAGCTCGACACGGAGCTCGACGTGCTGAACCTCACGCACAACGCGGTCCAGGCGGGCGCCGCGGGCGTCGACATGGGGCGGAACATCTGGCAGAACCCGAATCCCGTCGGGATGATCCGCGCCGTGCGGTCCATCGTCCATGAGCGCGCGACGCCGAAGGAGGCCCTCGACTACCTGAAGGGCGGGAAGTCGAGGAAGTAGGCGGCGCACCATGCGCGCCGCGATGTACCACGCGAACGACGATGTGCGGATCGTGGACCTCCCGAAGCCGAGGATCGGCCACGGGGAAATCCTCGTCCGCGTGAGGGCGAGCGGCATCTGCGGGTCCGACGTGCTCGAATGGTATCGGAAGCCGAAGGCCCCGCTCGTCCTGGGCCACGAGATTGCCGCGGAGGTCGTCGAGGTCGGCGAGGGCGTCGACCGCGTGAAGGTGGGGGATCGCGTGTTCGTGTCCCACCACGTGCCCTGCGGAAACTGCCGCTACTGCCTCGCGGGGCACGAGACGGTCTGCGACACCCTTCGGACGACGAACTTCGATCCCGGAGGCTTCGCAGAATTCGTCCGCGTTCCCTCGATTAACGTGAAGCACGGCGTCTTCACACTCCCGGATGAAGTCTCGGACGACGAGGGCGTCTTCGTGGAGCCCCTCGCATGCGTCGTCCGGGGCCAGCGCCTCGCGAACTTCCGGCCGGGCGGCACGGTGCTCGTGATTGGAAGCGGGGTGGCAGGCCTCCTGCATGTGAAGCTGGCGAAGGCCTCGGGAGCCGCGAAGGTGATTGCGACGGACCTCGTCGAGTTCCGGAAGGCCGCGGCTCGCAAGGCCGGCGCGGACGTCGTGATCGACGGCCAGGATGATGTGCCCGCGGAGGTGAAGGCGGCGAACGGCGGGCAGCTCGCCGACCTAGTCGTGACGTGCACGGGCGCCCCCAGGGCAATCGCCCAGGGCCTCTCGTCCGTGGACCGCGGCGGGACCGTCCTCTTCTTCGCGCCGACGGACCCGGCCGCGAAGGTCGAGACTCCCTTCGACGCCCTATGGCGGGAGGAGGTTACCATGGCGTCATCCTACGGAGGGAGCCCGCGGGACATCCGTGAGTCGATTGAGCTCCTCGCAACCCGGCGCATCGTCGTCGCGGACCTCGTCACGCACATCCTCCCCCTCGCCCAGGCGGCGGAGGGCTTCCGCCTTGTCGCGGAGGCGAAGGAATCGATCAAAGTGGTGCTGCGCCCGTAGCGTTCCCGCACCACGGAGCCTGGCTCTCAGTCTCGTCGTGTGCTACTCCATAGCAAGCCTCAAGTGTCCACCCACCCTTACCGGGGCGGGGGAAGCTATGGAGAATATCGGTCGTAGAGACTTCGTTCGGCGGGCTGCGGTGGGATCGATTGCCTTGGTCTCCGCCCCGGCTCTCGTGAACGCCATCGCGGGGACGGCTCGGGCGGACGGCGGAAGGGGATATTACTTCCAGGCCGTGAGCGGGGCGCCAGACGTAGATAGCATCAAGCATCGGATGATCATGGGGGGGTGCGGCTCCGTTTCGGCCGACGAAGTGAGCGGCGGCGGGACGTTCCTTCACTTCGACGATGCGACAGCAGTTCCCAAGACGATCCTCGGGACGGGCACTTGGAGGCCGAGGAGGCTCGTGGACTTCGACGCCATCGGCACGTATGGGCAGCTCGTGGCGGGGATCATGGAGGCGGAGATTCGCCTCCGTCCGGTTACGGGCGGATCGATGCCGGCGACCTTGAAAGTCTTCTGCAACATCGGGGCCGCGGGGCTGTTCACGGGCCAGCCGGAAGGATTCAATCTGGACGTCGGCGGGCTGAGCTTCACGCCTCTTCTCGGCCTCACCATCTTCACGAACCGGCCCCCGTTCGGCTGACGTGGGCTGGTTCCCGCACCCGCGCCGTTGGCGCGCGAGTCTGTGACAGATGGAGGAAGCCAACGAGGGTCGTCCGAGGCTAACGCATCGTAGTACCGGCCTCATCGCGCACGTCCTTCTGCTTTCTCAAGCCACGGAAGGATTTCGACTTGTCGCGCGGCCTGCGATTCGATCAAGAGGGTCTGACACCCCCGCCTCGATCCGACGCCGAATTCAAGCGTGCGCGATGACCCGCTCCGGTTCCACGCGAACGACGGACGGTCGCGGCGGGCGCACTTGGAGGCTTAGCACGAGCCCCACGACGCTCAGGACGATGCCGATGTAGAACGCGGGCCCGTAGCTGCCGAACGAGTCCCGGATCCAGCCGCTCGCGAAGAGCGCGACGATCGCCCCGAAGCCGTAGCCCGTGAAGAGGAGCCCGTAATTCATCCCGAGGTACTTCGTCCCGAAGAAGAGGGTCGCCAGGGCGGGCATCACGGCGAGGAACCCGCCGAAGACCATCCCCGTGAGCGCGATCCCCGCGTACAGGGGGATCCACATCGTGGACACGGAGAGGAGCCCCATCGCGCCCAGGAGGACCGCGTACATCACGAGGAGCGCGCGTTTCGGCGATTGGACGTCCGCGAGACGGCCGAAGATGGGACGGCCGAGGCTGTTGAAGACCGCGAGGATCTGGACCGCCGCGATCGCGAGGAACGCGTCTCGGACGAAGGCGACCTCCTCCGCGATCGTCTTCGCGTTCCCGATGATCATGAAACCCCCGGCCGTGCCGAGCACGTAGAGGACCCACGCGGACCAGAAGGCCGGTGTGCGGACCATGTCCCTCGTGGGGACCTCCGCCAGGGGCTGCCATGTGCGTTTCGTCACCGTAGACCTCTCGACCGGCGGCTGCCAGCCCTCGGGCGGGAAGCGCAGGAGGGAGCCGAGGGCGACGAGCCCAACGCCGAACGCGAGCCCGAGGATGAGGAACGTGTCCGCGACGCCGAATCGGCCGATGAGGAAGTCCGCGATCGGGGCCGTGAAGAGGGCCGAGAGGCCGAAGCCCATGACGACGACCCCGGACGCAAGTCCCTTCCGCGCGGGGAACCAGCGCACCGCGGTCGGAATCGGCGGGTTGTAGGCGAATCCGAGGCCGAGGCCCACGATGACGCCGTACGTTAGCGTGAGGGTGGCCATCGGCCATGGGGTATCGTCCATGAGGGACGACAGGGCATACCCCGCACCCACGAGGAGGCCTCCGAGGACCGCGACCTTCCGCGGACCGTGGCGGTCCACGAGGCGTCCCGCGAAGACCATGCCGACGGAGAACATCGCGAGCGCGAGGGCGAAGGGAAGCATCGCGCTGAGGCTATTCGCCCCGAAGCCCGCGACGAGGGGCGTCTTGAAGACGCTCCACGCGTACGCGGTCCCGAGCATCGCGTTCATCGCGAAGCCGATGCCCAGATACGCCGCGCGGGGCGGGTTCCGCATGCATTCTCGGGCGGCAGCCGCGCCGAAAGAGATACGGAACATACAGTAGCGACTCGACACGACGCGCCACGACGGCGGGATCGGAGGCCTCTCGCCGTTAACCTTGTTTAAGGTTAACCGCACGACCAGCGATCCCCCGGCGCCGCGGTCCGCCGGACCGGGCCTATATGACCTTTTTCTTCATGCGCCTCGTGTCGTCATTACTGTCATAAGCCGAGGGGCCATTAGCTAGGACGAGAACCGAGAGAGAGCCGTCATCGAAGTCCGTGCCGAGGTGAAGCCATGGTCGTCTCCAGCGCAACGATCGACAGCCTCCTAAAGGAGCATGAGCAGTACCCGCCCCCTCCGTCGTTCACGAAGGACGCCTGGGTGCAGGACGACCGGCTCTTGAAGGATGCCGCGAAAGATCCGGAAGCCTTCTGGGCGAAAGAGGCCGAGGCGTTCCACTGGATCAAGAAGTGGACGAAGGTCCTCGACTGGAAGCCACCCTTCGCGACGTGGTTCGTTGGCGGGCAGATCAACGTCGCGCAGAACTGCCTCGACCGCCATCTCGGCGGCCCGCGGCGGAACAAGGCCGCGATCGTCTGGGAGGGCGAGCCGGGCGACACGCGCGTCCTGACGTACCATGGGCTCTGGCGGGAGGTGAGCAAGTTCGCGAACGTCCTGAAGTCCCTCGGCGTGAAGCGCGGGGACCGGGTGACGATTTACCTCGGGATGATCCCGGAGCTCGCCATCGCGATGCTCGCCTGCGCACGGATCGGCGCGATTCACAGCGTGATCTTCGCAGGGTTCAGCGCGAAGGCGATCCAGGACCGCGCGGAGGACGCGGAGTCGACGATCATCATCACCTCGGACGGAGGCTACCGCCGCGGCAACATCGTGCCCCTGAAGAAGACGGTCGACGAGGCGATCGTGGACCTTCCGAACGTCCGCCATGTCGTCGTGTTCCAACGGACGAAGGAGCCCGTGCCGATGACTCCGGGCCGGGACGTGTGGTGGCACGAGGCCATGGCAGGCGCATCCGACGACTGCGCCCCGGAGCCGATGGACGCCACGGACCCCCTCTACGTCCTGTACACGAGCGGCACGACCGGCCGTCCGAAGGGCGTCCTCCACTCGACGGGCGGGTACCTCGTCGGCGTCGCGGCGTCCCACCGCCTCATCTTCGACCTGAAGGAGGAGGACCTCTTCTGGTGCACCGCGGACATCGGCTGGGTCACGGGACATTCGTACATCGTGTACGGGCCCCTCGCGAACGGCGCGAGCGTGTTCATGTACGAGGGCGCCCCGGACTGGCCGAAGCCGGACCGCTTCTGGGCCCTCATCGAAGCGTACGACATCTCGACCCTGTACACGGCGCCGACCGCGATTCGCGCGTTCATGCGATGGGGCGATGACTGGCCTGCGAAGCACGACCTCACCTCCTTGCGGCTCCTCGGCACCGTCGGCGAGCCGATCAACCCGGAGGCGTGGCGGTGGTACCACAAGACGATCGGCGGCGGCCGCTGTCCGATCGTCGACACGTGGTGGCAGACGGAGACGGGGATGGTCCTCATCACGCCGCTCCCGGGCCTGCATACGCTGAAGCCCGGGTCCGCCTGCGAGCCCTTTCCCGGCGTGGGCGCGGAGGTCGTCGACGAGAAGGGCCGTCCGGTCGAAAAGGGCAAGGGCGGCTATCTCGTCATCACGCGGCCCTGGCCCGCGATGCTCATGACCCTGTACAAGGACCCGGAGCGGTACAAGGAGGTGTACTGGTCCCAGGTGCCGGGGAAGTACTTCACCGGGGACGGGGCCCGAATCGACGAGGACGGCTACTTCTGGCTCATGGGCCGCATCGACGACGTGATCAACGTCTCCGGCCATCGGGTCGGCACGATGGAGGTCGAGTCGGCCCTCGTGAGCCACCCGAAGGTCGCGGAGGCCGCGGTCGTCGGGAAGCCCCATCCGCTCAAAGGCCAGGCCCTCGTCGCCTACGTCGTCCTGAAGACGGGCAATTCGCGGAGCGATTCGCTCAAGGAGGAGCTGAAGAAGCATGTCCGCGCGGAGATCGGCCCGATCGCGATCCCGGACGAGGTGTACATCACGGACAAGCTCCCGAAGACGCGGAGCGGGAAGATCATGCGTCGCGTGATCCGCTCCCTGGTGTCGGGCCAGGAGATCGGCGACACGACGACCCTCGAGGATCCCGGGGCCGTCGAAGAAGTCCGGAAGTGGCTCGCGACCGTCGAGACCAAGTAAGCGTCGGTCGAGGAGACGACGAGCGCGATGGCCCCTCCCGCCCCGTGGACGGAGCGGTACGAGGAGAAGGTCCGCCCCGCGGAG
>Ga0209642_10003019_pt1 | contig 10946 bp, 10 predicted proteins | sample RifCSP19_2_FD_184025 | JGI IMG/M metagenome (GOLD analysis project Ga0209642, IMG submission 184025) | Soil microbial communities from Rifle, Colorado - Rifle CSP2_sed 19_2 (SPAdes) (version 2) | ecosystem: Environmental > Terrestrial > Deep subsurface > Rock core/Sediment | place: Rifle... | reverse complement strand
AATCAATGGAATATTTCCTGTCAGGGGTATGACAAATAAGGCAATTAGGTTCGCCTGTTACAGGGTGGTAATCGTTTGTGGAGGCATAAGCGGTGTCAACAAAAAAGATTGACAGCAGACAGCAGACGCATGTGAAGATAAGTCTCATAAAATTCCTAAATCCTAATGTCTAATTTCTAATGAAACATTAGAAGTCAATTCCTAAGCTCTAATATCTAATTTCTAATAAAATTCCAAAATCCAACTTTGAAGTTTTATTTGTCATTAGGAGTTAGGATTTAGAAATTAGAAATTTAAATCTCACATCCCACCTTTTGACAACTGCCGGATATATGCAAGCACATTCCGCAGGTCTTCTTCGTTAAGTATATCCTTCCATCTTGGCATTGCCATCTCCTCGCCCCCGACATCCCTGTGTATGCCTCCTGAGATGGATTTAAGCAGCTCATCATCCGATTTTGCCATCCTCTTTTTATCTCCTACAAAATCAGCCGGATGTGGAGATACAGCCATGCCAATAGCCCCATCCCCCCTGCCTTCTCTGCCATGGCAGTAGAAACAGTATTTTTCATATATGCCCTTTCCTTTTTCAGGGTCGCCCATTTTGGTCAGAACGGCCGTTTTTTCTGAAGAAGGCGGTGCAGTAGTTTTTTGGCTGTTACTGTCCCGGCTGCATGATGATGGCAGTAAGATAATCATGAGCAAAAGGCCGGCATTTATATATTTTTTAAGGGGTAGAACAGTTCTATGCACTTTATTTTAGCTTTTTCCGGATTCTCTAATTTTTCTTATCTTTATCATCTGCTTTTTTCTCTGCTTCTTCCATCATCTTTTTGTCTTCTTCGTTCAGGTACTCTATCTTTGCCTCTTTCTTTAACTCCTCAATCCATTGTATCTTCATTTTTTTGAATTCAGCCTCTTCACGCTCTTTTTTGAGATTTCCCTTTACCTCGGCAAATGTCCTCTGAATCGGCGACGCCTTCTCTTCCAGTTTGATGATATGGTATCCGTATATTGACCAGATAGGTCCTGCCACTTCTCCGGTTTGCAGTTTTTCCGCCACCATCTCTATCTCGGGTATAATACTTCCTTTATGGCCGAATCCCATATCACCTCCTTTGGAGGCATATATGTCCTGTGAAAACTCCTTTGCAAGCTTTGCAAAGTCCTTTCCTGCCTTAATCTCTTTCAGAATCTCCTCTGAGCGGGCCCTTGCCTCATCCCAGACCTTCTGTCCGCCGCTTGGGTCTGCTCTGATGAGTATCTCTCTGAGTCGTGTACGTTCCGGTTCTTTGAATTTTTCCTTATTATTATTGTAGTGTTCCTCTAGATAGGCCTCTGTCACCTTTTCAGCTGCCTTTGCCTTTGTTTCTTTATTCTTATTATCATTAATCTTATTTACAGCGAGATTCTTTTCTATCTCCCTTTCCAGTTCCTCCATGCTAAGTCTACTCTTTTTTAATGTATCCTCAAGGGTTGTTTTGTTTTTTTTCAAGCGTTTTTTTAATTCCTTTATCTCCTTTTCTATTTCCTTCTTTTTAATCTTTATGCCCTGTTTTTTTGCCTCCTGAAATAAGAGTTCAGCAGTAATAAGCCGCTCAATGGCACTTTTCCGTATCTCTCTCTGTTTCTTTGCTGATACTGAACCGTGCACAACGGCTCCGGGAATCAGCGTGTTGACCATACCAAGCATAGCAAGTTCATCAATCTCTTTGCCGTTTACCTTTATTACAACCTTTGGCGGCTCTTTTTTTTCTTCTTCAGCAGATGCTTTTTTGTCTGTTGTGCCCTGTATCTGGGGTTGTGCAGCCTCCTTACAATAACCATTCCATGTGTAAATAAAAATAATACCTATAACCGGAACGAGAATTTTTTTAAAGCCCATAAATTGTATTTAACCTCCTTCTGAATAAAATCCAAATGTCAAATTAAGTTCAAAGTCCAAATGCCAAAATCCAAATTTGAATTAGAAATCAGGATTTAGAAAAATCCTTTCCTGTTTTCTGTTTTCTCTTTCCTGTTTCTTTTTGAGTTTTGGATTTTTTGACCTGCTTGGCTTCCAAGCTTTTTGGGAAAGAACCAAGTTTTATATTATTATATCTCTGCCATACCTGTCAAGGGCTTCCTACATTTCTACATTTCAACGGTCATCAAGCTTGGCGGCGCGCTCCTTTGCCGCCATGATGGAATCATCATACCCTTTTGGATTAATTGAAATAAACCGTTTATAGAACTCAACTGCCCTCCGGGTGTCACCAAGTCTTTCATAGGCCATTGCCGTGTTAAAGACCGGTTCAGGTCCGCCCGCTGGTGCCTCAGCTGCCTTGATGTAAAATTTTAAGGCCTCTCCATGCAGGCCCTTCATCATATAAACGTTACCGAGGCTGTTATTCACAGACGGGTCTTCAGGGTCCATCACATTGGCCTGTCTAAGTGATGATTCGGCCTTGTCGAGGTCCCCTGAGCGGGCGTAGGCGATGCCAAGGTTCAGATGCACCCAGATGGCCTGCGGCCAGATTCTCATGGCATCAAGAAGGTATCTGGCAGCTATCCCGTACTGGCCAGTTTCCAGATAAATGTTTGTAATCCCTTTGTAGGATTCCGGTAGGTCGGGTCTTATGGAGATGGCCTTTTTGAACTCGGAAGCAGCCTTTTCGTATTGGCCGGTTTTCAAATAGAGGACCCCGAGGTTATAGCGGGCCTCTACATTCAAAGGGTCTATGGCCACGGCTATTCCAAACTCCGCTAAAGCCGCATCAAATAGCTCGTCCTTCGCGTTGGCAAGGGCAAGGTATGTGTGCGGCCTTGACTTTGACGGTGATTTGGTAATAGTATTTTCCCAGAGTGTAAACGCGTTAGACCATGCGCTGTTCCTATGAAAAGTCAGAAAGGCAAAAACGAGGGTAATGAGCGCAAATACTGCTGTCCTGTCAGATTTTAACATTTTACACTTCTTAAAAATCTTTTCCATTTTGTGCAGGATTTTATTAGGAACTAACAGGTTGCTGAAAAAGACCGTATTGCACCCCAAATTTGTCATTCCCGCGAAAGCGGGAATCCATAACTTGTTGAATTTACAAAAGCTGGCTTCCCGATAAAAACCTCGGGAATGACATAAAAAGAGTTTTTCAGCAACCTGCTAATACTCCCTTTTGTCCCTATTAAAAACGCTGAGCCTGGCTTTCACCTGTTCAATAATGTCCTGATATTTTGGAGACGCCCTTCTTATAAATTCTCTGTAATGAGATACTGCCTCATCTGCATCTCCGAGCCTTTCCAGCGCCAGGGCAATATTATAATGTGATTCAGGATTCTCCGGCCTCCCTTGTATTGCAATCTTATATCTGCGAACTGCCTCAGGATAATTGCCCTGAATTAGCGCAACATTTGCAAGGCTGTTATTTGCCTCAGGGTGAAGGGGGTAAAGCTGTATTGCCGCCTGCCACTCTTTTATTGCATTATCCATATTCCCTGCCTTTCTATATGTCTCGCCCAGGTTGTGATGCGCATAGGTATTTTGAGGGGCATCCTCTGCCATTTTTGCGAAGTATGTTGCCTCATCTTTCCATAATCTATTCCGTTGAAGGGTAATGGCTGAAAGGATGATAAATAGTAAGAATATTAAGACCTTGAGATAAGGGGATAATAAAAAGCCTGTTTGATATATCTTATAAAAGACAAGTCCTCCGAGCAGGCAGATGCCAACAGACGGGATATAGAGATACCGTTCTGCCATCATTGTTGGCCTGAGCGGCACTATATTTGAAACAGGCAATATCGTGATAAAAAACCACGCGGCGGCAAAAAATACCATTTGGTCTTTCCTGTATGTTAAGAGGGTTGCAATAAAAACAGCACAAAGGAGGAGCAGGGAAGAGATAACCTGCCAGTTAAAAATAGATTCCCTGAGAGGGACATCATACAGCAGTTTCAGATTAACAGGCAACACCATGATGCGAATATAGTCTAATATAACCCCAAAAGATGTATATATCCGCTTTTCAAGTGGCGGCGATGCTGAGAACTCTCCTATTGCCTCCCCGAGTACCAGAGCCCTCATATAAAGGTATACAAGTGAAATTATCAAATAAATTCCTATAACCTTTAATGATTTTATTCTATAGTGTTTTGGTTCAGCCTGAGGCTTAAATGAAAGTTCATATACAAGGAGCAAAAGCGGAAGGGTGATGCCTATCTCTTTAGATAGGAGAGAAAAGAGATATGTAGTGAGAGAAAATACCAGCATTGTAAAACCCTTTCCATCCTTAAATAGCATGTAAAGATAGAAGGAAAGGAGAAAAAAGAGAGCGGCCATTGGGTCGGTCCTGCCTGATACCCATGCTACGGATTCCACATGGACCGGGTGAACGGCAAAGAGCATACTGCCAATAAATGCGGCCATGTGGTTGGAGAATAATCTTCTGCCTACAAGATAAACCATGAAAGAGGAGATTGCATGGAGTATGAGATTTGAAATATGATAACCAAAGGGGTTTAATTTCCACAGATTATAGTCCACAGCCAATGAGAGAAGAAAAAATGGTCTGTAGTAATATGAACCAATTGTAGGATTGCTGATAAGCCTCCAGAGGTCTGAGGTAAAAAAGGAAGGGATATTGCCGATGTCTTTTATGGCGGGATTTTCTACAATCTGCTCTATATCATCCCAGATAAAATCCCCGCCTAATGAGTTTATATAAATGGCAAGACTTGAAAATATAACAACAATGCTCAATACAGCAGGTTTTTTATACCATTCTTTCACTATCCTTTCCCCGATAGAAACATTCGGGGACATGTTTTCATATTTCATAAGCCCCCTTCCAGTCCAATATCCTGATCCTGATTAGATCAATCATCATCTGCAAGGAATGTATGAGGGGGTTGACTTTAGACTCTTTTCTGTTCAGCCATCGGATAGGAACCTCTTTTATCTTGTATCCGAATTTTCCGGCAATATAGAGAACTTCCACATCAAAGCTGAAGCCGTTAATAGTCTGCCTTGCAAAAACCTTTTGCATAGCCTCTTTTTTAAAACCCTTGAAGCCACACTGGGTGTCTTTTATGCCCTTAATAGCAATAGCCTGCACGAATAGGTTAAATGTCTTGCCCATAATTTCTCTGTACCAGGCCTGATGGATTTGTATATCCGATTCTTTAAGCGCCCTTGAGCCTATGGCAATATCATAGCCTTCCTGCAAGTATTTAAGGAGCTTTTCAATCTCCTGTATAGGGGTGGAAAGGTCTGCATCTGTAAAAATGATATAATCACCCTTAGCATTAAGACAGCCTTCTTTTACAGAAAAACCTTTTCCCATATTGGTCTTCCTGTCAATAACCCTCACCCTATTGTTCTTTTTTGCAATCTCCCCTGCCAACCGGCCAGTTTTGTCCTTGCATCCATCGCATACAACAATTATCTCGTAAGAAAAACCGCTTTTTTCCAGATACGCAATAACATCATTTAGTGTCTTTTCTATGAGCGCCTCTTCATTGTAGGCAGGTATGATTATGGAAAGATACGGTAGTTCCATTTCTATCTACCTTTCCAGATCTCTATCTTTATGCTGCACTGTATGTTTTTTGTAATGTTTTCCAATCTATCTCTGATATTGTTTCAGATATACTGCCTTTTCCAAACCCTGCTGCGCTTCTTTATAATCAGGTTTGTTTCTTAATGCCTCCTGAAATGCCAATACTGCCTTCTCAAAAGAGTTTAATTGCGTATAAATTACACCGAGATTGTAATAAGCATCAACACTGTCAGGGGCTAAATCTATTACACGGTGGTATTCAGCAATAGCTTCTTTCAATAAACCCTTATTTTGATATACAGCCCCCAGATTGTAATGAGCATCAGCATACTTGGGGGCAATGTCCACTGCTTTTTTAAATTCTGTTATAGCCAGTTCGGATTGGCCGTTATCATAAACAACTACTCCGAGATTATAGTGTGCCATTGCACTATCTGAAGATTTTTTAACCGTATCTGACCAAAGACTAAGTTCATCCTTCCATATAAACCCCCTTGTTACAGTACCGACGGAATATATCCCTATCAGGATGGATATAAATACAATGAGCAATTTTTTAATGTCATTGCCTCTATCCCATAAATCTGCCTTATCAAAAATCGATGCGATTCCGTAGGCAATCAGAATAGCAAATGCTGCTGACGGAAGGTAGAGGTATCGTTCTGCAAAGGTATTTTCACCCACCCCTGGGATGTACAAAACAGGAAGCAAAGGGATGAACATCCATGCGAGGGTAAAAAATACCACATTGCTTGCCTTTCTTATAAGAATTACAAATATGAAAAAGGAAGAGGTCAACAATAGTGAAATAATAAGCCTCGGCTCCAAAACAGAATAGACAGGGTGCAGGACATGAAATGCATTTAGGTTAACAGGGAGGATAAGTTTTCCAACGTATTGCACTATCAATGGGAATACATTTATAATATATTGAAAATTGGTAAGATAATCATGCCGTGGCTTTTGAGGCGCAAAACCGCCTAAGGCATAGATTCTAAGCAGAATATATACGGCTGAAACTATTGCAAACGGTAAATATTTTTTAATGTAATCGCTGAATGTTTTAATAGAATCTCTTCTAAAGGCATAATCATAAATAAATAATAAGATTGGAAGCGTTAGGGCTGTCTCTTTAGACAGGGCGGCTAAAAAAAACAATATTACTGCAATGATATAGCCTTTAGAACCAACGGAATAGTTGATATAGAGATAAAAAGATAGGAGATAAAACAGTGTAAAAGCAAGTTCAGGTATTCCGGCAATCCATGCAACAGGTTCAGTATTGACAGGATGAACGGCAAAAAAAGTGGCGGCGATAAGAGCAAAATTCAGAATTTTATAGTCATGCTTTTGTGTGATGGATTCAGCCTTGTTTAAAAGTGTAATGGCAATAAGAAAGACCATAAGGCAGTTTATTGAGTGAATGATTATATTGGTCAGGTGGTATCCCCATGGTTTGAATTCAAACAGATAATAATCTGCCATGTAGATAAAATGCATTGTGGGTCTATAGTAATTTATGGGAACTGGTTTCTCCATGAAGGACCAGACATTTGAAAAAAGAATTTTAGGTATATTCCTAACATCCTTTATCCACTCATTCTTCAAAACCTGGAAGACATCATCGTAGACAAACCCATTAAAAAGCGTGTTGGCATACACCCCGAAGGAGACTATCAGGATGATGGTTATGGCGATGGATTTTGAGTTGTAGAATTGTCTCGTCATATTCATACTACCTCTGTTTCTGGAACTGTTTGAAATACAATGAACGCCTCTTCATTGTAGGCAGGGATGACAATTAAGATATACAGGGTCCCTTGTATGTTTTATTCAACTCCTGCACCGGTTTTTATCCTTTTTCATAATGGAAAATAGGTTTTAGTATACCATAAAAATTACTTGCCATTACAGGATTAAAATAGTGCTCCTTATTAGGGCCATTTAACCCGAAAAACGCATTTGGTTTTTATTTTTCGGGGCAAACGCAAGATTTGAGCCAAAGACAAGGAAAAGCTGGCTGGACAAAACGGAGCATACTGTTTTAAGTATGTGAGTATTTGGACAGTTAGATTTGACGCAGTATTTGGCCAAAGATTGCGTTTGTAAGAAAATGCTATTGCATTTTCTGGGTTAATAAAATGTACGCCGTAAGCCCCGCTTTGAGGGCTATCCTTGGTATATAAAAGCTTGACTATAACAAGTAAATTCTGATAGCCTTTCTATTAACGAGCTTTGTTTACCCCCATACCAAAATCTTTGGAGTGGGGGTTTATATCCTCTTCAGAATATAACTTTAAGGAGAATACTATGAAATTTGTCCAAGATGAAAGAGGGGAGTCCAAGAGTACAGGACTTTTGTTGTTGATTGCCATCATAGGCACGACTGTTGCCATAGCAGGCGGAGTATATTACGTCAAGATAAAAGACGGTTCCAAAACGGATATTGCCAGTGTAGGGGGTACAATGCAGGGTGATGCCCCTCAAAACCAGACAAAGGCAAATGAACACTTTGAAAAGGGGGTTAGTTATTCCTTAAAAAAGGAATATGATAAGGCAATTGCAGAATATTTAGAATCATTAAAATATAATCCAAATGTGGCTGCTGTGCATAGCAATCTTGCATTTGCCTATTTTGACAAAGGTAATCCGGATATGGCCATTCAGGAGCATAAGAAGGCTATAGAACTTGACCCCGAACATGCCAATGCCTATTATGGTATGGCGCTGATATATGAGGCTAAGGATAATAATGCGGAGGCTATTAAAAACTGGGAAGCGTTCTTAAAGCTAACCCAGCCCCACAGTTTGTGGTGGAATAAGGCGCAGGAAAGATTGGAAAAGCTGAAAAGAGGCAAGTAGAGGCAGCCGGTAAACCCCGAACCACAGAAAGCCACGGCGGCCGTGGCTCGGGGTAAATCAGAACGGCGGAGGAGGGATTGTCTGCCGGTTTGAATGGCATCTGAAGCAGTCTTCAAACGGAAATGCAACCCGCCCGTGACATACACCGCAGTATTCCCCCTGATATATCTTGTTCATTGTTGTAGGGTTTGTCCCTGCCTCCGGTTTAAATATACTTGGATGGCAGTTGTTGCACATCAGAACCTGTGTATGCGCCTTGTGCGGATATACAACATCCGGCATTATAGGTTCCTTAAGGAATATATCAACCGCCACATCCATGCCAAGTATCTGTTCATCGCCCTGAAGTGATGTTTTTGGCTTGAACTTGCCTTCCTCCATGGCCTTAACCCAGTTTATCTTATTCCCATAGCTGTCTGAGGGAAAATCCTTTGTAATCTCGTAGAAGTTCCTATTCTCTTTTACAGCTATGCCGTCAGAATGGCATCTGTCGCAGTTTGTTGCAGCAAATGCAATGGTCCCGTTATGGCATGTCCCGCACCATTTCCCATCGAGTATGTCGGCCATTTTTATGTCATTTGCACCGCTTTTCATGTTAAAGCCAAGGTCAAGGTGACATACCTTGCAGACAAACTGTGTCCTGTGCCACCAGTGGGGGAATACTACTGCGCGTATAGACTGCCCTTCTCCGGTGTATCGTTTCATAATTACATTGCCATATTCATGAGGTGGTATCATGCTCTGCATTCCAGCAGCGAAACCTCGGAACTCTTCTTCTACTGCTGCCTTTGGCGGGGGTGCCTGCGGTTTAGCGCCCATCCCTGTTATAAAAGGGAATGATAGGGATAATATGAATAAGATGGAGAATTTCTTGAGCATAAAGCCTCCAAGATTAAATAACGCAAATTTTTTAATTTTCCAAATACTATCAGATAAGTTTATTAATAGTCAAGGGTTTAGGAATGATTGTAAGAATGATTTGAAGAACAATTCAGTTTTTATTCAATCACCCTGCAGAATATTAATGTGCGGCATTTCACCCCTAATTTATTCATAATCTTTTTAATATAGTCTTTTACAGTGTATTCACTTAAGAATAAGGCGCTTGCTATCTCCCTGTTCGTAAACCCCTTTACAATCCCCTCAACAACCTCAGCCTCCCTTTTGGCAAGGTTGAATTTTGCCTTTACCTTTTCTATATCAATATTACGTCTTGGTGTGCATCTTTCAATAATAACCATGGTATGGGATGATTTATTTTTTCTACCTGCGTGGAAAAGCGGCAAGGCGCGTATGGAGTAGAGCTGCCCATCATGACCGATACTTGCATTGCAGCATGGCCTCTCTGAGCCTGATGCGGAGATTTTCTTAAGAGTTCTGCAGATTCTGAAGATCTCATCAGGTATTTCATCTGGATTTTTAGAGGTTTCATTTTTTCTATTGATACCTTTAAGGAAAGTGACAGCCTCGCTGTTAATAAAGACAAGTTCGTGATGCCGATTAAATATAAGGATGCCGGGCTGGGTGCGCTTTTTAATAATATCTTCAAAAAGCACCTCCTTCTTTTTATCAATAAAGAGCATGTTCATATAATTTTTCTTAATATTTTCAATAGCATTAACATATGCAATTCTAAGGAATAACAGCAAAAAAAGTCAAGTGAAATAGCACCCCCTCTTTTTAGGGATTGACAAGACTTTATTTGTGATATATAAAAGGGGCGGAAAATGTTGGAAAAGTAAACCCCCAATTCTAAAGAACGGAGCTTTCAGAGAATATCCGATTTAAAAATTGGAGCCTTCTGGATGTGGGTTAATAAGCCCCGTCCTGTGGACGGGGCATACGGCGGGCTGTGGCAGTTAAATATATGAAGATAAAAAAACGTAACTACCCCCGCAAAAATGTAATTATGCCTGTAGCATACAAGATGGGTGAGATTGGTATAAATAAACGATGCCGCTCATTTAACGGAGATATCGCGAACATCAGCATCGGGGGTGTGTGTATAATCACCAACAATTCGGTTGACCCCGGCAGAGTTGCTATGCTCAATTTGAAGGTAGAGGATACAGATATTAAGGTTCCACCATTTGCAGAGGTTAAATGGACTAAACCTGCCGGATATAAAGGAAAATACAGGGTAGGTTTGCAGTTTCTGAGATAGGGATAAAAACCCTTAAAAATTCACTTCTTAGGCAGCCCCCTTCATTTGCCCCGCCATTTAAGACTTTCTTTAAGAATCCCACTTTAGAGGGATTGACACTATTCTTATAATTCTGTATTCTATATAACATTGTAAACCCCACACCAAAATCTTTGGTGCTTGGTTAAAAGAAAAAGCTTAGGGAGGTAATGCGCACATGTTAAAGGCAAGGATGCTTATAGGCATATTGGTTTTAATGATTACAGGAGGTATGCCTGCATATACCTGGGGTGACACTATTCCGCCCGCAGTTACGCCGTCTGCAGAGGGTGGAACTTATACATCATCACAGAGCGTAAAACTTACTGCCAACGAATCAGCAAGAATTTACTATACTACAAACGGCT
>Ga0209642_10003017_pt1 | contig 10954 bp, 9 predicted proteins | sample RifCSP19_2_FD_184025 | JGI IMG/M metagenome (GOLD analysis project Ga0209642, IMG submission 184025) | Soil microbial communities from Rifle, Colorado - Rifle CSP2_sed 19_2 (SPAdes) (version 2) | ecosystem: Environmental > Terrestrial > Deep subsurface > Rock core/Sediment | place: Rifle... | reverse complement strand
CATTGCGGCAACGGGTGAATTCGCTGTATGAGCTATGGTTCTAAAATCAATAGGGCGCCGGGCAATCCTGTCACCGTGACTCATCCAGACAGTTGTTTTTTTAGGAATGCCTTCAAAAATATCCATCCTGCTGTCAATGATGAGTTCTGCTTTACCGTATTCCCTTTTAACTGCCTTTGTAACCTTGCCGCCAGAGAGGTATGCCATAAGCTGCATACCATAACAGATACCTAACACAGGCATTCCAAGCTCAAAAATCTTTATATCAGGGATTGGTGCATTCTTATCATAAACGCTCGAAGGGCCACCTGAAAGTATTATCCCTTTAGGATTAAAGTTCTTTATTTTTTCAATGGAGGCATTAAAAGGAAATATTTCTGAGTAGACTTTACATTCCCTTACACGACGCGCAATAAGCTGAGTGTACTGAGAACCAAAATCAAGGACTAAAATCTTTTCTTCGTACATTCACCATTCAGTCCTGTAATTCGGGGCCTCTTTCGTTATTATGACATCATGAACATGGCTTTCTCTGAGCCCTGCACTGGTAATCTGTATAAATTTTGCCTTTTTCCTGAGTTCTTCAAGGTTTCTGCAACCACAATATCCCATCCCGGAACGAAGTCCACCTATCAGCTGGTTGACACTCTGTGAAAGAGGTCCTTTATAAGGCACCCTTCCTTCTACGCCTTCTGGCACAAGTTTCAACAGTTCAATCCCTGCCTGCATGTACCTATCTTTTGAGCCCTGTTCCATAGCACCAAGAGAACCCATTCCTCTGTATACTTTATAGCTGCGACCCTGGTATAGAACTATCTCTCCTGGTGATTCATCGGTACCTGCGAAAAGACTTCCAATCATAACAGAATGTGCACCTGCTGCAAGGGCTTTTGTAACATCACCGGAGTATTTTATACCTCCATCAGCAATAATTGGGACGCCATATTTTTTTGAAACAGAGTAACAGTTCTTTATTGCTGTTATCTGTGGCACACCGGTACCTGATATGATCCTTGTGGTGCATATCGACCCTGGACCTATACCAACTTTTATTCCATCAGCCCCTGCCTTTATTAGGTCTTCTGCACCTTCTTCAGTTGCGATGTTGCCTGCGATCACATCTATATGAAGTCTCTTTTTTAATGTTTTGATTGTTGTTATGACTGAGCTGGTATGTCCATGAGCAGTATCAATAACAATTACATCAGCACCGGCCTTTGCAAGGAGTTCTGCCCTATGGACAGCATTTTCAACCGTCCCGATAGCGCCTCCTACACATAGCCTGCCAACACTATCCTTACAGGCATTAGGATATTTTTTCCTCTTCTCAATATCTTTTATTGTTATCAACCCCTTGAGATTGTTATCTTTATCCACAATGGGAAGCTTTTCTATCTTGTATTTGTGAAGAATCTTCTGTGCCTCATCAAGGGTTCTGCCAACAGGAGCTGTTATGAGGTTTTTCCTTGTCATTACTTGAGATACCCTTTTGGAAAAATTTGTTTCAAAACGCAAGTCCCTGTTAGTAAGGATTCCTATGAGTTTCCCTCTTTCTGTAACAGGAATACCGGAGATTCTGTATCTTTCCATCAATGACAAAGCCTCTGAAATGAGTGAATCAGGTGGGATGGTTATAGGATCAAGTATCATACCACTTTCAGATTTCTTTACTTTGTCCACTTCTGATGCCTGTCTCTCAGGGCTCATTGCCCTGTGGATGATACCAATCCCTCCCTCACGTGCCATGGAAATTGCCAGGTTTGCATCGGTAACAGTATCCATAGCTGCACTTACTATGGGGATATTAATTTTAATATTTCTTGTAAGCAAAGTTGAAATATCAGTCTCTCTCGGAAGGATTTCTGATTGTGCAGGCAAGAGAAGAACATCATCAAAGGTTAACCCTGTCGGGATGTTGTCTTGAAGCATTGTATCTCCTTGAAATTTCTGTTGATATTAACATTTTAGTATCTTGTAAAGCAATTGCAGGAATATCGGGTTTACGTTGTGTCATTGCGAGCGCGAGCGAAGCAATCTTTCTTTGAAATTGCGGAGTCTGCCCGAACTGAGATTGCTTCGTCACTCCCGTTCCTCGCAATGACAGGCGAGGAAGCTTTGTCCCTTACAATGACTTTATTGTTATTCTTATTTTGATACACCGCGATCTTACCGCAGGGTTATCCAGGTGTGTGGCAATCACTTGACTATAGCATTGCTTTTGATTATATATTTCCTATGAGGTGTTTCCTTAAAAAGGAAGAATACCCTATTTAAGGAACGTCTTTCAGACAATGTGCTTTAAAATTAACAATATTTTTTGGCATATTATTTGATTTATAATGGTTAGGATTTGTTATTATTTTAGAAAGGAGGTGACAAGATAATGAGATTGTTGACGATAGTATTAGGGTTATTTGCAGCACTGACCCTTGTTGCATCAGCATTTGCAGGCATGAATGTCCTTGAATACCAGGGTGGTGATCAGGGAAAAGTTATTTTTGATGGAAAAGCTCACAATGCGAAACTTGGTCCGGGTAAATGTATGGAGTGCCATAAGGGTAATGTTCCTTTTGCTATGAAGAAACCGGGTACTGAAGGATGCTCTAAAATAATGAAGGCAGACCATGTAGCAGGTAAATTCTGCGGGACATGTCATGATGGTAGCAAGGAAATAGGTGGCGTCAAAGTATTTGGTTGGCTGGAAGGGTCAGACTGCACAAAGTGCCATAAAAAGGCTGAGGTACCAGCTCCGGAGCAGCCGAAAGAGCCAGCTCCAGAGCAGCCGGCAAAGTAATGAAAAGCCTTTATTTCTAAACATAAAGAGCCTGAAGAACTTTCAGGCTCTTTATGCTTTCAATAGATTTTTTTAGATATACGTTAGCCAGGTTTTATACTTCTTATTCCTACCCTTTACTATATCAAAGAATAATGACTGGAGCCTTTTTGTTATCTTGCCTGGTTTACCGTTACCGATACTCCTGCCATCAACTTCCCTGATAGGAGTAACCTCTGCAGCAGTTCCGGTGAAAAAGGCTTCATCAGATATATAAAGTTCGTCTCTTGTGAACTTCTCTTCAGTAACCTTAATTCCCTCATCATTTGCAAGCCTGATAATGCTATCTCTCGTTATTCCCTCAAGTATGGAGGTAAGAGGTGTGGTTTTTAAAATTCCCTTCCTTACTATAAAAATGTTCTCACCGCTTCCCTCAGATATATAGCCTTCTGTATCAAGCAGGAGGGCTTCATCATATCCACATGCTATAGCTTCTCTTTTAGCAAGTTGTGAATTTATGTAATATCCACATACCTTGCCTCTTGTCATGCTTGAATTAACATGATATTTGATAAAGGATGAGACCTTTACCCTGATCCCGTTTTTTAGCCCTTTGTCTCCAAGGTAAGCTCCCCATGGCCAGGCAGCAATTGAGACATTAACAGGATTTCCAACTGCATATAAGCCCATAGCACCATAGCCTATGTACACAAGTGGCCTGATATAACATTCTTTAATTTTGTTTATTTTTACTGTCTTGATTATAGCGTCTTTGATCTCTTCTTTTGAGTAAGGTATCTCCATCATGAAGATATGTGCAGAGTCGAAGAGCCTCTCTACATGTTCATTTAGTCTGAAAATTGCAGGTCCTCTTTTGGTTTCATAACATCTTATTCCTTCAAAAACACCAAGGCCATAGTGCAGGGTGTGGGTTAGAGCATGAACAACTGCATTATCCCAGTCTACGAATTTACCATCCATCCATATCTTTTCTGTCTTTGATATCATAGGCTTATTATATCAATCCAGAATGTCCATTGCCAATTACATCTTTTCAGGGGTGCTGATGCCAAGTATTTCAAGGCCGTCCTGTAGGACAATTCTTATTGCCTCACATAATGCAAGCCTCGACCTGCTTAAATTAAGATCGTTGTCAATGACCCTGTATTTATTGTAGTAAGGATGGAAGAGGCCCGAGAGTTCCTGAAGGTAGAATGTAATCCTGTGGGGTTCATGGGCATCGGCAGCTTCTTCGAATATCACCGGATAAAAAAGTAGTTTCTTGATAATTCTGGTTTCTTCAGGAGTTGTAAGTAGTCTGAGATCGGCATCATAAAGCTTTTCTATGCTAATGCCCTTTTCTTTTGCATGGTTGAAAATGCTATTTATTCTTGCATTGGCATACTGCACATAGAACACGGGGTTTTCTGATGTCTGGGACTTTACAACCTCAAGATCGAAATCGAGATGACTGTCCGGTCTCCTCGTAAGAAAGATGAATTTTGTAGTATCTACTCCCACCTCATCCATTACCTCTCTCAGGGTTATAAATTCACCTGCTCTCTTTGACATCTGGACTGGTTTTCCACCCCTAAGTAGGGAGACTAACTGGACGAGTAAAATCTTTAACTTATCTTTTGGATATCCAAGCGCTTCGATAACTGCCTTGAGCCTCGGGATATAGCCGTGATGATCAGCTCCCCATATATTGATGAGTTCATCATACTTTTTTTCAACCTTTTTTCTGTGATAGGCGATATCAGAGGTAAAGTATGTAAATTCACGATCTTGTTTAATAATAACCCTGTCTTTGTCGTCTCCAAAGGCGGTTGATTTGAACCAAACAGCGCCATCTTTTTCATATATAAGAGCATTTGTTTTCAGGTCCTTGATAGTCCTTTCTACATCTCCTTTGCTATAAAGCTCTTTTTCACTCTGCCAGGTATCAAAAGTGATACCGAAGTCTTTCAGATCCTTTTCGATGCAAGACATCATCATCTTGTAAGAGTAATCAATGAAAAAATCTGATACTTTGTCAAAGTCTGCTTTGATGTATTTATCGTGCTCTTTATTAATTATTTCCTTTGCTATATCATCAATATATCCTCCCCTGTAACCATCTTCTGGAAAAGGATAATCTACGCCAAGGAGTTGCTGATAGCGGGCAAAGACTGATAAACCGAGGAGTCTTACCTGTTTTCCAGCGTCATTTATATAATACTCACGCTCAACCTTGTAACCAGCAGCCTGAAGAAGGTTTGAAAGGGCTTCTCCAGTAGCAGCACCTCTTCCGTGCCCAAGGTGAAGTGGGCCTGTTGGATTTGCGCTGACGAATTCAATCTGAACTCTCCTGCCTTTTCCGATGTCCTCTCTCAGGAATTTCTTTTTGTCCTTTAATAAATTTAAAAACTCTGAATACAGATATTCCTTTGAAAAGATAAAATTGATAAATCCGGGACCTGCGATATCTATTTTATCGAAGGTTGTTTTTTGTTTTAACGAATTTACAATTTCTTTCGCTATTTCTCTCGGAGATTTCTTTAGTGTTTTTGAGAGTGACATTGCAACAGGCGTTGCTAAATCCCCTAAGGACTCATCAGGAGGAACTTCTATTTCGATTGTAGGAGGAGACTCAATACCGAGGGTTTTTAATGATTCCTCAAGAATTTTTATAAGCTCTTTTTTCATAAAGCTTAAGTTTAAATGCCGTGTATCTTTAAAGTCAACGGAAGAGTAGCTACCTTAAGCATTTCCGATACTGTGAGGACAGGATATAGTATTTGAGCGGATTTTTTTGCTGATAGTCCATTGAGAATATAATATTATAAAGAGGCAAAAGCCTCGGAGTCCCGATCTTATCGGGACGAGAATGAGCGAAAATACTGTATCCTGTCCTCTTATTTCCATTTAATCTAAAATCTAAAATATCATCCTCACCCTGTAAGTAAGCTTTGTCTCTTTGTCTTTTGGTACAGGAATTTTGAACTCAGCAGTGAATGCCTCTGTCTTTTCGTAGTCATGAGAGGAGGTAAGAATCTTCCAGTCTCCTGGTATTGGCTCAACAACATTCACAACCACATCTTCCTTCTTGTGATTTCTGAGGGAGATTTCGAAACTTGCTTCGTATGTATCATAGGCAATCTTCTTCCAGTCCGTCTGCTTTCTGCTTCCTACTACGTCAAAGGCATCCCCAAGCTTTATCCTTATCTTCTCATCTTTAGGGGTATGGTCTATTAAATCTTCTCCAACAAACTGAAGGCTTCCTTCTTTGTCATGTTTATAGACCCTGACTGTGCCTTTTGGAAGGGGGATACCGAGGTTGTTCTCTTGCTTATTTGCAATCTCCACAAAGATACCAATCTTCTGATTACTTATTGCCTCACCGTGCTGGTTATAGTAGTAATACCTTGCACCATAGTAGATAAGATCTTTTTTAACAGGGATGTTATCGGAAGTTAAAAGGCTGATCTGTTTTGTCTGGTTTTCTTTAATCGTTGCTGATCTCTGAAGAGTATAAATATGATACTCAAAGAATTCATCTTCCTTAAACTGGGGACCTGCAGACTTTGCAGCAGCAATCTCTGCTACGCGGAGCATTTTATCTCTATATTCATATTCATCTTTAACTCTGTTTACATCTCCAGCAACGAGTTTTAGTTTCGCATTCTTATATGTTGCACCGCTTTTGTTATCGATGGTAACCCATCCAGAAAGGTCTGCCTTATCATCCTTGTCATTCAGTGTTACAACATAATCTGCCCGCCAGTTGATGCCATTTGTGAGATATGAAGCTTCAACTTTTTGTGGATGTGAGAGGGTGTTATTGATAAGCCAGACAAGGGTTGGTTTTGAGATGAGATTTTCAGGAATTTCAGGGAAGATAATTCTTCCGGGATGGCCAAAGGTTATCTCGTCACCGATTTTAAATATCGGACCTCCGTTATTCGAAAGTAGTGTAGCCGTTACAATTTCTTCTCTTTCCGTATATGGATTCTTGTAATAAAGTTTCACTTCTTTTCCCACGTATTTGTCGAGAAGCTTCTGAGGATTTAGCAGGTCATACTCATAGTTCTGTTCAAGGATTCGAAGAGTATCGGGGTCTATGAGGGATTTTATATGGACACTTGTTGGGATTATCTGTGATGCTACATCCATAAACCTCAACTCCCCTGTTCCCTTTGTTAGTTTTATCTCCCTCTGGTCTTTTACAAGTCCGAGGTTGACATTGTAGATTGTTAATGCCATACCTATCTGATCATCCAGTCCAGTAGAGAGGACTTCAGGTTTTTTGTCTCCGGTACGAGTTGTTTCTGGTACTGCCATTGCACTGTACCCAATTCCCATCAACATCATAACCACCAAAACAATCAAAAGATATTTTGCTCTCATTTCAAACCTCCTTCAAACTCGATATTTCCTGTAGCTTGTTACAGGTTATTATCTTTGTCATTCCGCACTTGATGCGGAATCCAGTGTTTCCCTTTCTTCTCGACCGGTCTTAATTGATTAGACAAAAAAGGTAAGAGAAAAGTTCCAAAAAAGAATTATATTTATGTTTTTGAAACGGATAGCGAGCGCATCCCCCGCAGCTTTCTGCAGGGTTAGCGAGCGAATATGATAAAGAACTATTCCTTACGTTAAGATACCCTGCGGTCTTGCCGCAGGGTTCTTCATTACCTTAATTGCTTTATTCTTCAGTTCCCTCTTACATTCCTTCTAAGTAAGACTCGTCAATATTTTTTATAAAAACTTCTACGAGCTTATGATCAAATTGAGTACCTGCATTATTTTTAAGTTCTCCGATCGCTGAATGAAGTCTTTCAGTAATTGCAGCAGGCTTTATATTCTCATATTTATATGACTCAACGCTCGTCATAGCATCAAATGCCTCTGCAATAGCAATTATCCTTGAACCCTGCGGGATGTCTTCTCCTTTTATTTTTGATGGATATCCTTTGCCATCGTATCGTTCGTGATGGTGTAAAATAATATAAATGATATCAGAGTAAAAATTTATTGGTTGTAACATTTCATAACCAATCTGTGAATGCATCTTAGACTCTTCTTTGGATAACACAGGCTGCATCTTTATAAATCCAATATCATGGAGCAAAGAGGCACGGTGTAATCTTTTCTTCTCGTCCTCAGATAAATTTATTTCATTAGCTATTAAAAGGCTGTATTTTGCTACTCTCAATGAATGTCCATGTTTTCCAGGACGAGAGTCTATGGCATTCATCAATATATTCGTGAGTTGTATCTCATAATTTTTCTGATCTTCATAGAAATGTGCCCTGGTTAAGGATATGCCAGCCTGATCAGCAAAGTATGATATTAATTCTTCATCTTCGTCACTAAAAGCGCCCTCTTTTTTATTGAGTAGTTCGAGCGTCCCCATTATTTCTGAATTTGATTTTAAAGGTGCGCATAAAACAGACTTTGTCTTAAAACCAGTTAAATTATCAATCTCTGGATCAAATCTGCTATCTTTGTTCACGTCGTTAATTCTGAGAGTATCCCTATTTTCTGTAACCCATCCAGAGATACCGTGGGATTTTTGAATTGAATTCCCCAACAATTTATTACTCTCAAAGCCTTTTATTATCTTGAATACAAGTTTGTTGCCATCAAGAAGCAAGATTGAACCTGCATCAGCTCTGGTAATCTTTAGTGAACTCTCCATAATTTTATTAAGGAGCAAATCTCCATAAACTATTTCACGAATATCCCTCGTGGTAGTTAAAAGTGTATTTAACTTATTGCTAAAATCTTCAATCTTCATGACGGCATTTTTCGAAGTGTTGTTTGACAGGTAAAGGTTTATGACAACAAGGCCTGCCCCAATTGAGAGAATAGTTAATACAGAATGGGCAGATATTTGGGTTAAGAATATTTCCTTTAGAATAATATTATCCAGGAAAGAGTCATGAAAATAATTTGCAAGAATTACATAGATAAATCTCGTAATTAAAAAGAGATGCAGAGAGATGATAATCAGAACTATCCAATTAAAGATTTTTATATTTTGCTTTATGACATCTATGGTGGAAGATTTTCTGTATTCTCTGGTACTTGGCATATGTATTTTTGAAATACTGTAATTAAAGATAGACATGTTGAGCATAAATGTCAACAATTTTCATCTGATAAATAGTATTCCCTTATTTATTGTTGTGATATTTAATCTCCTTGAGCCCTGTTAGCCAGGAAAGGAATGTGCTTACTATACTTACAATTAAGGCTCCCCAGAGAGCAGGCCAGAAGCCATGAATTTGTAGGCCAAGATTGAAAGACTCTGAGAGAGATTCGGTTAATAGTAACATCAGGGCATTAATGATGAATGTAAAAAGACCCAAGGTTAGAATGATGAAGGGAAATGTAAAGAATTTCACAATAGGTCTTATGAGGGAATTCACTATTCCAAAAACTGCTCCTATGATAATCATCTTCCACCACTCACCGGAAAATGTTATGCCATCAACGAGTTTAACAGCTATAGCAATGGAAAGGGCATTTATAATTATTTTTAAGATGAGGTATGTCATATCACTTTCTCACAATCTCTATCCTTATTTCTATGTAGCCCTCCATGGACCCTAAATCCATATCTTTTTCTTTAACCTCTCCAATGTCTTTAAGTTTTGAAATAAATTGCTTTAGCTTTTTGGAGTCAATCTTTGCAGTGATCAGATCTTTTTCATCCTGATGTTCTATTTTGACTATTTCTGCACCATGTTGCATTAAAGACTCTTCGATTTCTTTAATGGCATTGTCAACGTCTCTAACATGAATGGTAAAACTGAGGATCTCTCCTTTTGTTTCAGCAAGGGATTTTGCTTTGGGTGCACGGCCTAAAACCTCTGGTCTTGCTTCTTCTTTTGCTAAAGCACCTGCAGATGGCTTAATTTCAACCTGTTTTGCAACAGGGGAAGGAGCTTCAGGAACTTTCTGGGAAATTAACTCGTTTTTGTCATTGCGAGCCAAAGGCGAAGCAATCTTTTCCTTTGGGATTGCTTTGTCGTCCCGAAAACTTTCGGGACTCCTCGCAATGACAACTTTATGTTCTGAAGGGGCTTTTGCAGGTTTTATCTCAGGTTGAATGGTTTTAAAAATATAAAGGGCAGTTACAGCTATTAAGACAACTGCAACAGCCTCAATGGGTAGTTTTATGTAAAGCGGATAGAAAAGTTTCTGCAAGATTCCCTTTCTTGGTTCGGTTTCTGATCGTATCCTTGTCATAACCTTCTGAGTCAGCCATTCAGGAGGTTCTACATCTTTAAGGTTTTGGACATACTCAAGGGTTTTTTTCAGGTCATAAAGGGCTTCCTTGCATTTTGAACATGCAGAGAGATGCTCATCAATGAGCTTACTTTCTTCAGGAGAAATAATCCCCTCTATGTAAGAAGAAAGCATTTCTTGAATGTTATGGCAGTCCATTTTATAGTTCTCCAGTAACTTTCTTTAAACAGTCTTTAAGAGCATATCTTGCCCTGGACAGCCTTGATTTAACAGTACCCTCAGGCATCTTAAGCATATCACTTATCTCATCATAAGAAAACCCCTGAATGTCTCTTAAAACAAGTACTTCTTTGAACTCATTATGCAGAGAGTTTATGCATCCCTGAACTTTCTGTTGAACGTCTTTCTTCTCGAGTTTTTCCAATACTGAAAGTTCATTTGACCCTGGCTCTACATTTATCTTACCTTCATCTGTAAGAACAGGAGCATCTATTGAAAATGCTTCACGATTCCTTTGTATTTTCATCTGTTTCAGATGATTCCTGGAGAGGTTTATTACTATTGCTGAAAGCCATGTAGAGATACTTGCCTTTTCTTTAAAATTCTTTATACTTTTATATGCAGAGAAAAAAGCATCCTGGACAATCTCGCATGCGTCTTCATAGTTTCCTACCATTCTGTATGCAGTATTGAGCATACTTTTCTGGTACTTTTTTACCAGAACCTCAAAGGCGTCTATATTGCCTTTTTTGCATGAAGATACCAGTTCAGCATCTTTGTTTGCTATTGTCCTTTCTTTTTCCCTCATATAATTAGACAATTTGTTAAAGAAATTTGTTCCTGATTTTAAAAGATTTTCTTAATTTTTTGTTGAATTCCTAATCAAATGCTATAATAAGCACAAATCTTACATGCTCAGAGGGATACCCTGAGAAAAGGACA
>Ga0209642_10003016_pt1 | contig 10955 bp, 9 predicted proteins | sample RifCSP19_2_FD_184025 | JGI IMG/M metagenome (GOLD analysis project Ga0209642, IMG submission 184025) | Soil microbial communities from Rifle, Colorado - Rifle CSP2_sed 19_2 (SPAdes) (version 2) | ecosystem: Environmental > Terrestrial > Deep subsurface > Rock core/Sediment | place: Rifle... | reverse complement strand
TCGAAATCACGAGCGACCTGCTCAGCACCCGCGACGGGCTTTTTGCCCTGCAGGTTAAGGGCGACTCGATGATTGATGCCATGGTCAACGACGGTGACATCGTCGTCATGCGGCGCGAGCCCGACTGGCGTAATGGGGACATGGTGGCGGTGTGGTTGAAGGACAAAGAGGAAACGACCCTCAAGCACATCTACCGCGAGGGAAAGAAGGTCCGTCTGCAACCGGCGAATCCCCTGATGCAGCCGATTATCGTCGACGACCCAGCCTCACTGGAGGTGCAAGGAAAGGTGATGCTGGTGGTGCGCCAGCTCGGCTAGCCTGGGTGGGGTCGATCTCCCTGGCCCGCCTGCACCAGTGCCGCCCTGGCCTGCCGTCTCGCGCCCCGTTCGCCCCCTTCGGGGATGCTCCGCGAGGCCGCGAGCCCCGGCCCGCCGGGGCGAACGGCCAGCGTCGCCGGTGCTTGCGGCATCAGCGAAGCGATCCTGTGGACGAACGGTGACCGCCACCTTCGGCAGGCAGGCACGGGCGAACGGCGGGCCGGGGGCACAAGTGAGCGCAAGGGCAGGCAGATCGACCCCTATAAGGATGGTGTGCGGGTCGGAACGGCATTTGTGGCGTTGCTTCCAGCCGACCAGGAACAGCGACGAATTGCGGCCATTCCTAAGGCCCGCGCTTGGACGCGGGCCTTGGCGACTCCAGGCTGCGCTCAGCGCACTCGGGGACATGCGTGGGGCGAGCTGGCAAGGCTGGCGGACTCCGGATCAGCTTTGGAAAGTGCCATTCTTCCCCTTAGCAACAGCCCACAGATGGTGTATAAGTTCCCCTCGGACCGCTTGCAGAACTCTGGGAGCTTAGGAATGGGAGAGGCGTCGCAGGACAGCCTGCGTCAGGACATCAGCAACACCGACTACGGCAAGACAGCCGAGCGCGAGAAGCGCAGGGTGGCGCTCTCCTCCGTCCTGGCCGCCGTCTTCCTGACCGCGATGAAGCTGACCGTAGGCTTGCTCACCAACAGCCTGGGCATCCTCTCCGAGGCGGCCCACAGCGGTTTGGATTTGGTCGCCGCCGGGGTGACCTACCTCGCCGTACGGGTGTCAGGTCGGCCACCCGATCGCGAGCATCCCTACGGACACGGCAAGGTGGAGAACCTCTCGGCTCTGCTCGAAACGGCGCTGCTGTTCGTCACCTGCGCCTGGATCGTCTATGAAGCCATCCAGCGGTTGCTCCGGCCTGTGCACGTCCAGGCCTCGTTTTGGAGCTTCGCCGTGATGGGCGCTTCGATCGTGATCGACCTTTCGCGCTCGCGCGCGTTGATGCGCGCGGCGAGGAAACACAAGAGTCAAGCGCTCGAAGCCGACGCGCTCCACTTTTCTACGGACGTCTGGTCTTCCTCCGTGGTGATCCTGGGCCTGCTAGCCGTCTGGTTCGGACAGTGGCTCGGCGCCAACTCACCGGTGCATGTGGATTGGTTGTACCGAGCCGACTCCGTCGCAGCCCTGGGGGTCTCCGGGATCGTCGTCTACGTCAGCCTGCAACTCGGCCGGCGCACGGTGAATGCGTTGCTCGACAGCGCCGAAGTCGAGATCATGACCAAGATCGAGAACGGCGTGGGGGAGTTGCCCGGCGTCTCGGAGGTGCGCCGGGTCCGTGTGCGTCAGAGCGGGGCCTCGGCGTTCGTGGATATGACCATCGCCGTCCCGCGCAGCGCCAGCCTCGAGCAAGCCCATCTCACGGCCGACGCCGTCGAGGAGTTGGTGCAGCGGCTTCTCCCTCGCGCCGACGTCATGGTGAGCATCGCACCGGTGGTGAAAGACCAGGACAGCCTACTTGAACAGATCCGCAGCGTCGCGGCGCGCCAGGGCCTCGGCGTGCACGGCATCCGGGCCCACGACGTCCACGGCCGGCTTTCGCTGGAAATGCACGTCGAAGTCCCAGACGACATTACGATCGGAACGGCGCATGAGCAGGCCACGGCCTTTGAGAAGCTCCTGCGTAGGGAGGTTCAGGGGATCACGGGCATCGTCACCCACATCGAGCCCGTCGGCGATGCGGAGGCGCGGCGCCCTGCCGTGCGAACGGCCTCGGCGGACCTGCGCGAGGCGATCTCCGATCTTCCCAATCAAGTTCCAGGGGTCAGGGACTGCCACAGCATCACGATCCATCGCGAAGCCGATGACCTCTCGGTCTCATTCCACTGCCTTGTGAATCCCGATGTCTCGGTGGGAGAGGCGCATCGCCTGACGATCGAGCTGGAAAGCCGAATGCGTGCGCGCTTCCCCGAGCTCGGCCGGGTGGTCATCCACACCGAGCCGGGAGGAAGGACCACGGAAGGCTCGAACGGAGGGTCCGCCAGGGGCGCCCGATAGGCCTGGGCGGTCGGCGCCTTTCCGGCGAGAATCGATCAGCGGGATTTCGACTGCCTGGATAGAGCCAAGGAGTTGCCGAGCAAGACGAGCGGCACGCCGAGTGCGCCCAGCAAGCTCCAAGAGAAGCCTTCGAACAGGGTCGACAAGGCAAGGGCGATGACGGGGAAGAGGACCGTCACGTAGGCGGCCCGATCAGGCCCGATGCGGGAAAGCAGCGTCAGGTAGCTGCCGAAGGCGATGACAGAGCCGAAGACCACTAGGTAGAGCAACGAGGCCACATACGGCAACGACGGATCGAAACGGAACGGGACGCCACGCAGCAACGCATACCCAAGCATGAACACGGCGCCGTAGGCCATCCCATAGGCATTCATCTGAACGACCGGCAGACCTCGGCGTAGATTCCAGGCCGAGACGATATTGCCCAAGGAAGCCGAGATCGCGCTGGCGAGGGCGAGCGCTGCGCCCAGCGCGGGGCCTCCGCTGAGCTTGAACTTGGAGAGCTCTGGCCAAAAGATCAACACCAAACCTGCGGTGCCGACCAGAGCGCCCAGGACTACGCGCGGCCGGATTGGGTTGCGCAGGAACAGCGCTCCGAATCCCACGTTCAGAAGAACGATGGTGGAGAAGATGATCGCAACCAGTCCGCTGGTCAGGTAGCTCTCCGAGACGTAGACCAGGATGTAGTTGATGCAGAAGATGAGCGAGCCCTGCAGGGCAATCGCCGCGTGCTCTCTCAAGGAAAGGCGCAGGGGTAGCCGTCGGACCCAACTGAAGATGAAGAGAATGGCCGAAGCGAGTGCGAACCGGTAGGTGACGGATAACTCCGGCGGCACCGAACCGAGTTGGTAAGTGATCGCCAACCAGGTCGATCCCCAGATGAGTACCGTAATGCTATACAACAGGGCAGAAGACATCGGTTGTCCCTCGGCGGTCAGTCCAGGGCGGGCAAAAGGGAGCGATGGATGCCGCTCTTCTCCCTTCAATCTCGCCGAGGTTTGTGGTTCTTTCGGGCGACGAAGCTGGCGGAGGCTTGCAGGTGCTCCGAGGCGGCCCACAGGTCGGGGAAAAGAGATCGTTCGGTCATGGCCGCATCTTCCGCCGGAAGGGAGATGCCGGCACGCAGGAGCTCCTTGACCGCTCTCACGGCCGTAGCCGCCCGTTCGACGAAGGACTTCGCCAGTTGCAGCGCCTCTGCCAGCGCCTGGCCCGCGGGCACAAGCCGGTTCGCCAGACCTGCGGTGTACGCCTCCGCCGCAGAGAGCATTCTCCCCGATGCCAGCCATTCCAAGGCTTTGGAATAGCCGACAAGACGCAGTAGACGCTGGCCGCCGCCCCACGCCGGGATGATGCCCAGCCGGGCATGCGTCAGTCCGATCAGCGAGCCTTCGGCGAGCACCCGCAGGTCGCAGGCAAGGGCGATTTCGGCCCCTCCGCCGATGGCGGGGCCCTCGACGGCGGCGACGGTCGGGATAGGCAGCGCGGCAAGCTGGTCCAGAGCCTCTCCCATCACGATCCCCAAGCGTGCACCGTCGGTCTGCGAGGGATACTTGTCCAGCTCAATGAGGTCGCCGCCGGAGCAGAAGGCGCCGTCTGCCCCCGTGACGATCAAGGCCCGCATCATCGGGTTGCCGTCATCCACACCGGTGGATAAGACGGCCGTACTCGATGAATCCGCGGTCACGGGATCGTTCTTCCGCCTCCTGGAGGACATCAACGCCGTTTTGGCTAAGGCCTGCGAGCGGGGATGGTCGAGCGCGGCTTGTGCCGCCTGGACCGCCTTGGCAAATGCGTGCATCGCCTCCCACGTCAGAGCGTTGCGCGCGTGGGGACGGTTCATGGTGAGAACACCAACGCCGTCCCGGTTGACGGAAAAAGTGACCGGAGCCATATCCCGCTTTGCCTCCTTGACCTCGGCGAAGGCGAGAATTATACTCGACCACACCGGGGTGTAGCGCAGCTGGTAGCGCACCGCGTTTGGGACGCGGGGGTCGGCGGTTCAAGTCCGCCCACCCCGACTGCATTAAGTAACACCGATTCGGAGGAAAAGTTCGGTGCGAGGATGGAGGGTATCTCGCTCGTCAAGAAAGGCGGTGGATGTCGTCCTGGTGGGTGTTCGGTATGTTGCCGGTTATCACCGGATTCTGCTGGCCAAGGGTTATGAACGCCGAGGGTCGATTTGGAGCGACATCCGCCTCTTTGACCGTCAAGCTCTCCTGGATATCATGCGAGCCGGGAAGCGAGTGGCAGCCGGACGTCCGCTCGCTGTCCCCGGCGATTTTGAACTCTTCGAGCCCGTGGAGACTCGAGGAGCTGATGAGGTCGCGAACATCTACGCATCCGGCCGGCCGTCTTGGGGGGATGAGCTCGGGCTGCCTCTCTTCTAGCGCCCAGGCCGCTTGGTTACGAGCGGCTCCCCGTTGGTCATCAGAACCTGCGCGGAGCCCATCACGGTCAGGTCGACTGGGTACTAGCTGGCGATATGCGAGATCGCCTCACCTGCCCCGCACCCGTTTCCGGGTCTGCGACTGTGGGAAACTCGAAGTGTGCTATAGTCATGATCCGCTGGGTCTAGTCCGATTGGTTTCCAGACCCTCCGGAGGTGTTGCATGAGCCAATCGAGTCGCTCCCTGCGCTGGTTTGGCTTCTACCTCACCTGGGTCTTTGTGACGACCTTGGCCTGGACGATCGCTCTGGCGGTCGGTCTGGCCATTGTGGGTTGGCTCGCTCCGCGTTGGGACGTGGGGAGCCTCTTCCCGTTCGGCGTGCAGCTTGGCGAGGGCGTCATCCAGTTCCTCTCGACCGCCGTTTACTATGCGCCCGCAGCAGCCAGCTTGGGCCTCCTGGTCGGCTTGGGCCAGTGGTACACCCTGCGACGGATGGTTAAGGGGGCTGGCTGGTGGTTCGCCCCGACCGCCGTCGGCTCGGCGCTTGGTTTTCTGGTTGCGCTGGCGGCGTATTCGGTCCTCGTGAACACGTTTGGCTGGCTCGGCGTCGCGCTGGCGGGTGTGGCCGGAGGCTTGGCCGCCGTAGTCTGGCAGTTCTATCCTCTCTCACGCTGGGTGAGGGGCGCTGCTTGGTGGCTCTTGGTCTGCGGGCTCGCGTGGGCCGCAGTACCATTGGCATTCTTACTGGTATCCTATCTTCCGCGAGTCGACCTCGGGGCGCTCTTTGGCGTCGGCGTCTTCGACCTGATCTCCGGTGCGATCGTCGGCACAGTGTCAGGCCTGGTGATGGGGGTCGTTGGCGGGGCGGTCATGATCGCCCTGGTTGCACATACGGAGCGGCATTTCGAGGATTTGCTTAAGCGTAGGATGGCCTCTTCCGTGGCGGAGACCAGACCTCCGGCGAGCGCAACCTGAGCTCGAGCGCTAGGAGCCGCGAGGATCATACGGCGCGTCCGGACCCACGCGACGGTGGTCCGGCACCCAACACACCCAGGGTCATCCTGAGGATCACGTTTTCCTATCGCACGGGAAATCGTAGGGGCCGATCTTAGATCGGCCCCTACAACGGCGCTGTGCGGCTCAGCACACCGTTAGCGCTATACCTTCCGCTTCCATGAGCAGCGGGCCCGTGTGCCGTCAGACGGGCTCGAAATGGGCCGTGAAGTGACGCAACAGGGGTGGGGCGAAGGTAAAGCGGTAGCCGCGAATCGTCTCACGCCGTGCCACGAGCTTCTCCACGACTTCCACCACGAAGTCCAGGTGGGCTTGGGTGTAGGTTCGCCGAGGGATGGCAAGGCGGACAAGCTCCAGGGGCGGATAGCGCATCTCACCCGTCGCCGGATCCGGGTGGGCGAAGGCCACCGAGCCAAGCTCCACACCCCGTATCCCTCCTTCTAGGTAGAGCTCGACGCTCAACGCCTGGCCCGGGAACTGGTCGCGGGGGATATGAGGCAGGAAACGCCCTGCATCCAGGTAGACCGCGTGGCCGCCAGGCGGCTCAACAATCGGCGCTCCCACCTCGAGCAACCGTTCTGCAAGATAAGCCGTCTGGCCAATTCGATATGCCAGGTATTTCTCATCGAGCCCTTCCCACAGGCCGACGGCCATGGCGTCGAGGTCCCGCCCGGCGAGGCCGCCGTACGTGGGAAAGCCCTCGCGCAGGATCAACTCGGCGCAGGCCCTTTGGTAGATTTCCTCGCCATTCATGGCCAAGAAGCCGCCGATGTTGACGAGCGCGTCCTTCTTGGCGCTCATCGTGGCGCCGTCGGCAAGAAGGAAGATCTCGCGTGCGATCTCCTGGGTTGACCGATCGGCGTAGCCCGCCTCCCGCAGCTTGATGAAGTAGGCGTTCTCTGCATAGCGACATGCGTCGATAAAGAAGGGGATCCCGTGCATTCGATAGAGCTCGCTCACCTGCCGCAGGTTCGCCAGGGAGACGGGTTGGCCTCCTGCGCCGTTGTTGGTGATCGTGATCATGCCCAATGGGATGTTCTCCGCGCCCACTTGCCGAATGAACGCTGCCAACTTCTGGATATCTATGTTGCCTTTGAATGGGTGCCGATTGGTGGGGTCTTTGGCCTCCTCGATCAGCAAGTTCTCCGGCCGTCCTCCGCGCGCCAGGATGTTCGCCTCGGTCGTGTCGAAGTGCATATTGGAGGGCACGTAGTGGCCTGGTTTTAACAACACCGCGGTGAGGATGTTCTCCGCCGCGCGCCCTTGGTGAGTCGGAACGAAGTGCGCAAAGCCAAAGATGCCTTCGATGGCTTCCTTCAGGCGGAAAAACGAGCGGGCGCCGGCGTAGCTCTCGTCGCCCTGCATCAGCGCGCCCCATTGGCGGTCGCTCATGGCGCCGGTGCCCGAGTCGGTGAGCAAGTCAATGAAGATGTCGCCCGATCGAAGGCCGAACAAGTTGTAGTGGGCTTCGGACAAGGCCCGTTCTCGTTCGGTGCGCGAGATGCGTTGGATCGGTTCGACGGCCTTGATGCGAAAAGGCTCGGCGGGATACAGGGCCATGCGCGCCTCCTAACGGGATGACTGGAATCAGTCTAGCACGAGTCGAGGGCGGTTGGCAGGCTGCCATCGGCCCGCTATACTCAGTCCCAGCGGAGGGCGGTCTTGGCGACAGAGAACATCATCCCTTTCTCAGGACTATCAATCATCACTTTCACACTGGGGCCGGCTCAGACCAACGCTTACCTCGTGGGCGACACGCAGGGTGGAACTGCGACCGTGATCGACCCGGCCTGGGACGGCGACGTCATCGTCAAGGAGGCGGAGCGACAAGGCTGGCGTATCGCATCGATTTGGCTCACACACGCACATTTCGATCACTTCGGCGGGGCAGCGCGGGTCGCCGACTCTGGGCAGCCTCGTCCGGAGGTGGCGCTCCATCCAGATGACCAGTCGTTGTGGAGGTTCCATGGCGGCGCGGCGCTATTTGGATTCCAGGACTTCGATCCTGGCCCGGAACCCACGATCCCACTGCGACATGGCATGCTGCTTCAGCTCGGCTCCACTGAGTTCGAGGTGCGGCATACGCCCGGTCACACGCCCGGGCACGTCATCTTCCTCGCGCGGCGCGAGAAGGCCGTCTTCTGCGGCGACCTCGTTTTCCAGGGGAGCGTGGGGCGAACCGATTTGCCGGGGGGAGACTGGGAGAGTATGGCCCGCAGCTTGCGCGAGGAGATCCTCTCTTTGCCCGATGACGTTCGACTCTTCTGCGGCCATGGCCCGCAGACGACCGTTGGCCGGGAGAGGCGGGCCAATCCTTTCCTGCGGGAAATCGACGGATCGGAGTCTTACGGCCCCCTCTGAGCGGGTTCGGTCCAGTTGCACAGCTCCGGCTGTCCGGGGAGCATGATCCGATTTGGGTCCAGCGGACCACGTCGGCCTTCCGAACGCACCTCGAAGTGCAGGTGAACCCCGCCCGAGTTGCCGCTGCTGCCGACCGCGCCGAGCAGGTCACCGGCCTGCACGATCTGCCCCCATTCGACCGTGATGCTTGCCAGATGCGCCAGATAGACCTGGATGCCTGTGTTCTCGATGACCACCAGGTTCCCATAGCTGCCGCCGGATGACCAACCGGCGTAGCTGATCCTCCCGCCCATGGGAGCGAGCAGGTCGGCCTCGTTCCCCTCCGTTGCCCAGTCGAGCCCTCCGTGAATATAGCTGCGCAGTCCGTCGCGTGAGATGCGCGGGCTGTCGAAGGTCAGCGTGAGCCTGGATGGTTCATAGCGGATAAAGGCTGGGCCGCATGAGTAGAATGAGGAGGGGCCTTCATATCCCAGCCATGCCACTTGGTCACCACAGTAGAGGGTCCCGCGGCGCGAGGCGCAGAACGCCGGGCCTTGGAGCAGTGTTCCGATCGTTGCGCTGTCCGCCGCCATCCCTTCTCGCGCTCCTTGGGATGGGCCTTCCTGGCGAGCATCCGCTGCGGATCGCGGCGCCAATGGCAGGGCGGAGAGATCGGTTCCCGCGGCTCTGCCGGCTGAGGCCTCAAGGACGGCGCCCTCCGCGAGCGAGAGGGAACGAGCGAGGCTCTGCGGGAGCTGCTCATCCACGAGAATCTCGGAGGGCGAGGCGGGTGGCGCAGACCGCAGGTTTTCCGCGGGCGTGACATCGCCGCCACCCGAAGCAGCGGCGACCAGCGGATGGAGGGCGGCGTCCGGCGAGGTTGACCTCGACTGGATGGGATTGGGGCTCGCATTGGAGGAGCCCAGATCGTGACTCGGCTCCCGATTGGAGATGGATCGTGGGAGGTCTCTTCTCGGACCGCCTACCACGCTGAGCAAGGTCGGCCATTGAGCCTTGGGCGAAACGCTCGAGACGTCCCCCGGGGCTTGCGTCTCCCCTTCCGAGACCGGGGCAGTCAGCCGCGAGATTCGGTTGGCGCTATCAGCAGCCGATGCGAAGGCCAACCCCCAGAGAGGGGAGGCGGCCATCAGAATGACCACGCCAGCTGAGAAGTAGCGCTGCAGGCGAGGGACTCGCCCCCGTCGCCAACGCATTGGGTGTGACGGGTGTCGCAAGGTACGATTCAGGGGGAAGGACCGTCGTGTGGCGCCTACACCCCGCAAGGTTCTCGTTGAAGTCACACAACCAGCCTGTAGGCCAATCGGCATACCTCACGAGGTCGCCCTCCTCCCTAACTCGTACGCAACCAGAGTATGCGAAGCCAGATGCGACGTTCCATACAGTCCCCTTACGGTTCTCACCGCGCAAACCCAGACAGCGCGATAACCTAAGCAGACAACACGCAAGGGGGACGACTTGTCGGCTGCGCTTCTTCCCATACTCTTCACCGCGCTGATGGTCGCTTCGCAAGGTGCGGGTCCGACAGATTCGGGCCGCAAGCCGCGCCCAATCGAATCCGACGTCTTGTGCACTCCGCGGCAATCGCTGCGCACTCCGGGGCGTTGCGCTGGGTATGGACCGGCACAGGACATCCTCAGGTGGACCTTGCAGGATGAGCTCACTGACGAGGTCATCCCCGGAACGCATCCGGATGCGGTATGGGGGGAGCTACCGATTCTCTACCGCCGTCTGCCTTCCGAGGGGGCGAAGATCTATTCTTCGGCCGAGGCTGCCGCTGCCGACGGCGCCTCATACAGGGCGTTGCCTCCCGGCTTCCTCTACGTGTCCTGGGAGGAGTGCTCGATCCTCGACGACACGGCAGTGTACATGATCGCTCCAGGAGCCTATATCCGCGGGGGGTCTTCCTGCAAATGGATCGCTCTGCCCAGCTTCCGCGGCCTTGCCCTCAGCCGGACCCCCTCAACGGCCTTTGGCTGGATTCTGGCCGGGGTCTTTCCGCTGTCGGCTCCAGGGTCATCGTCTCCCACCCGTGACCGCTGGCTCGAGCGATTCAGCACGGTTGTGGTGTACGAGAGCGTCTTCCTTGATGGGCAACGCTGGCATCGGATTGGAGCGGCCGAGTGGGTGGAGGATAGTCAGATCGCGGCCGTTGAGCCGGACGTCCAGCCCCCACCCGGGGTCACGGGGGAGCGGTGGATCTCACTCGACCTGGGCGAGCAGACGCTCGCCGTGTATGAAGGTGGCCGGCTTGCATACGCCACACTCATTTCGAGCGGTTCGGCCGGCACCTGGACTCGGCCGGGCACGTTCCAAATCGTCGACAAGCTCGTCACGGACGACATGGATGGCAGCTACGAGGCGGATGGATCCGATTACTACTACCTTGAGGACGTGCCCTGGGTGATGTACTTCGACGGCGCGCGCGCCATTCATGGCGCCTATTGGCACAACGGCTTCGGCTACCCCCGCTCCCATGGTTGCGTCAATCTCTCGCCGACCGACGCCCACTGGCTCTTTGAATGGGCGGATGTGGGGACATGGGTATTCGTGACGGACAGCAGCGGCAGGACGCCGGTGGAGGCATTTTCTCCCGCGGACCAGGCCGCTGTGGATCCAGCCCCAAACCCGTAGCACGCGAACGAGACTTCAAGCGCCTGCCGATCAGCGACTTTGAAAGTCTCCCCACTCGAACCTATCTCCCGAATGTCATGCTAAGCCGCGCAGCGGTGGTGTAGGGGTCGATCTCAGATCGACCCCATTGGCATCAATATAAGCCTCCAAGGCTTGGGTTGAGCAGCAGTTGATAGTTGTTGGGCGCCGTGCGGCG
>Ga0209642_10003014_pt1 | contig 10962 bp, 9 predicted proteins | sample RifCSP19_2_FD_184025 | JGI IMG/M metagenome (GOLD analysis project Ga0209642, IMG submission 184025) | Soil microbial communities from Rifle, Colorado - Rifle CSP2_sed 19_2 (SPAdes) (version 2) | ecosystem: Environmental > Terrestrial > Deep subsurface > Rock core/Sediment | place: Rifle... | reverse complement strand
ACCAATTGATATGCCGTTGGCGGGGCATTATTCCATTCAGGGGCATGGACATCTTCGGATAAATTCCCTTCCACATATTTTGCTTTTACAACAATCTCACCTTCTTTTAGTTTCTTTGTGTCATCAGCAATAGATTTTACATAATTAACCACATGCCAACGTTCTTCATCAGTCAATTTAGTCTCACTCTTTGGGTCAGCAAATGCTGGCATAGGGGTGCCCGGGATGCCGACTGATACCCTTGTAAATATATCCTTCGGCTCACTCCCAGCCCTGAAAGTCCATGGCTTTGTCAGGTTTCTGGGCCATACCCTGAAACCCCAGTCATCCTTAAGTTTTTTAATTGCATCCCCTTTTCCATTTTCACCATGACACTCAAAGCACTTTGCCTTTTTAAAAGCCTCTTTACCCTTATTGATACTTTCTTCTGAAGAAGAAACTGCACTGCCTAAGCTTATCTCTCCTGATGCCTTCTCCGTCTGAAAGAGGTCTGTCATGCTCTTTACATACGCTACTAAATCCCACCTGTCTTTTTCAGACAGGACATCCTTCCATGCAGGCATTGCTGTACCTAACATTGTGCCTGGCATACCATCGCTTATAATCCTGAATATATCCTCATCCCTTGCAACCTGCCCAGGAGGAGAGCTCTTATATTTATAGACTCCAAGTGTAAAATCTCTGGGTGGGGGATTTAAAAATTCTGCAGCAGGTCCATTTCCTTCCCCTTTCTCACCATGGCACCACCAGCACTTCTTCTCATAAATCTTTTTTCCGTTATCCTTATCACCCTGTTCAGCAAATACAACAGACGAATAGATAAATATCACTGTAAATAAAACCCCAAGAATCAGTTTAAAACCCTTTTTACCCATTATTAACCTCCCCTTCTTTTAACTAACAACTGACAACCTCCTACTTACAACGGTTATAAGTTGTCAGTTGTCAGTTAATTTAGAGCCATATCTGAGGCGCACCATCAAATTCAGTAACTCCTTTTAAAATATCCCTTCTCGATACAATACCGACTAATTTACCATCTTTATCAACAACAGGAACCCTGATAAAATGTCTTGTCTCCAATATATCAATTATATCGTTTATATTAGTATCTTCATTTACAGTAATTGGATTTCTGGTCATTATCTCTTCTGTAGTTATATCTCTTATATTCTTCCCCTTTTTTATTGCCCTTATAATGTCAAATTCCGTTATAACCCCTACTACTTTCTTATTATCGTCTATAATCGGAATTCCACTAACTTCACCACTAATTATTGCCAATGCAACATCAGATACCTTTGATTTAGGAGTTGCAATAATAAAGTTATTCTTGGTCATTATACCCTGTGCCTTCTGAAAGACTTCCATTTTCAAACCCTCCTATACTATAAAGAACTCTGACACTATTAAAAAGTCCTTGGTGAATGTCCTGTATAATCATAGAGAAAAAGGATTACCTTCCATATCTCCTCTTCACTCAGGAAATGCTGCCATATAGGCATTGCAGAACGCCATGGTGCACCCTCTTTTGGAAGACCAGGCCCACCGGTTCCGATTCTCCAAAATAAGAATGACTCCTGAAGCTGTGCTATTGTTCCCACATCAACAAAGTTTGCAGGCAGAGGGGAGACTCCACTATAATAATGACCCTTGCCATCCAATTTGTCACCATGGCAGTAAAAACAGTTCTTAAAAAATACAATCCCACCCTCTTTTGCATTCTTTTCATAATTTGCCTTATCTGCCCTGAATGGATTTGTCAGTGTCATCAGGTTATATGTCTTTCCCCACATCTCCACTGATGAAGGTGGTGCAGGGTGTATAGAGCGTAATTCTATAGGTGCCTCAAAACTCGGTTTTACATTCTGATAGGTAACATACCCGCCAAAAAGTGCAATGATTGCAATAACAATCATTCTTAATCCACCTTTTTCTGGGCTTCCATAAATCTCTTTTATTGGTTTGCCGAGTTCCTTTGCAGATTCTTCGTTAAATGTAAGATACAGAAGGACACCTGCCACGACAAAGAACATATAAATTCTCATGAGGGCTGTAGGAACCACAGGCCATGTCCCATGATGGAGGAAAGAACCTAATGCAGGAATCCCAACTTTTAAGATTAAATAAAAAACCAGTATCAATATTACTGCCTGAATTAATTTTTTCATTATCAACCTCCCCCTAATATGTAGCAATGAGCAATGAGTGGAAAGCAATGAGTTTTCACTCGTTGCTCATTGCTCGTTGCTCATTATCCTGTTTTCTCCATCAAATACTTAATAATCATCTCCAGTTCCTTTACTGTCATCGTTTCACCTAAATCTGCAGGCATTGTTCCCGGCTCAAAACCCTTTACTGTATAAGCATCCGGGAACAATGCCTGCAGATTTAGGTGAAACGATCAATTCCTGGAATCTTATGGCATGTTGGACATCCATGCTTATTAATTGCCTCTTCAGGTGTTTTTGCGCTCTGAGGCTCTGCGTCTGCCGGTGCGGCTGCTACTGGTGCAGCACCTGTTGGCAGTTTTACTGTTACCTGAACTCCTGCTGACTTCTGAAGATATGATATTACAGCACCTATCTCTGCCTCTGAAAGCCCAATTGAACCCTTGTTTGTAGCTGGCATCGGGCTCACTGTGTCGTTTGTCCCAGGCTTACCATAACCTGCTACAACAAATGCTGATGGGTCAACCTCTGATTCATGTATATATTCCTCAGCCGTCTTTGCCTTACCTTTATATCCTGGGTCTTTTATTCTATCTGCCGCCCTTGCACCTACGGGTGGACCATCTTTACCTCCCGTATCTAACAATGGGGCCCTTCCACCCACAGGGTTATGACAGAGGGTGCATGTCCCCTTTCCATTAAATATCTTTCCACCGAGGGCTATGTATTGGTCCATCGTCATAGAGCCGCTTATCTGTTCTTCTACCGGTGGAGGTTCCGGGATAACCTGGGGTATTCCGTAGTTTGAAAAACCCCAATAACACAGTGATAATACAATACTAAAAATTACGATGCGGACAAAGACTTTCATTTTCCCCCTCCATTAATATTTATGTAGTTAATTCTTTCAAACTTCATAATACCGGTTTAATGTGATGCCTCTACAACTTTTTGCTTCTTTGTGCTGAAGTTTGCAATCCAGAATGCAAAAATAACAAGGGCTATAAATATATAAACAGAGATTGTTATAATTGTTGCTGCATATCCAAGTGTTGGTGTAAAGGCATCTACTGAATTATCCCTTAATACAGTATACACATGCCAGTGCTGTCTGAGAGCTGAGCGGACATAGCCCATCAAACCCATCAGCCAAGTAAAGGATATTGCTAATAAAAAGAGGGCATACTGGGAACGTTGAGCCATCTTACCCCACTCAATTGGTCCTGTGGACTTTGCACCCTTATACATAAAGGCATCTATTATAGAGCTTACTATAATTACAGTTAAAGTGGTCATAACTTGAGGGATTGATAGACCTATTCTAATATTTGCCGGTATAAAATAGCCATATACCCCAAGTGTGACAATATTTATAGCAGCGGCGGTAAAGAGTGCTACCTGAAGTGCATTCCCGGTACTTGTCCATGATGCCGTTGCTATCTTATTGCTCCTTCGGTAAAGCATAAAGCTTAAGAAAGTGGAAACTATCAACATATTAACTGCAGTATTCTTTGCAGACATAACACCCAATGACCCCAATACAGGATGGTGTGTCCCTCCTACCTGTGTTACCTCCTTTGATGTCATTATGAGAGTGTGAGGTGTAAACCATACAAGAAAACATCCAACTATAACTATAACAAGATATTTAATTGCAGGTGTATATCTCTCGGAGCCCTTGATTCTCCCCATACCACACCATAAGTAATAGTTTGCACCAAGGAAGAGTGACCCTATCAAGACTGCCTGTATTATAAAGAGCCATGCAAATGCACCACCCATCGCGGTTATGCCCATCTGCTGGCTATAGCTATATACCTCCTTCATGAGCCAGTAACCTGCAAAAGGTAATGGTAAAAAACCGAAAATTGCTATAAAGTTTGCTGTGTAACCCATCCAGTCATAATGTGCCTTTTCCTCATCAGTCTTGGCACTTAAAAATTTAAAGGCTGCATATGCGCCGACTACAGACCCTCCAAATGCGATATTTGCAATAAATCTGTGGAGGTTTATAGGATTCCACAATGGTCCCCTTATTGCCGCCCATATATTTCCTAAAAATATACCGCTATCATCAATACCTGATGGTGCCATCATAAATGAAGCCCATGTATTGGATAGTACCATCAGTGTCATACCGAAGACATTCAACATAAGCCCGACCGAAAGATGCACCCACTTGCTGAATCCTTTATTCAGCCTATCCCAGCCGTAATAATAAACATATAGACAGAAACTCTCCCCAAAGAAAAGGATGGCATATATTATCATTGTCTTTCCAAATATACCTGCCATATATTTAAAGAAATCAGGGTAGAACGAAACAAACATGAATGCCAGGAGTCCGCCAAGTGAGGCTGTGATTGAGAATGCGGTCATACTGACCTTAATAAACTCATGTGCCATGTGGTCATATCTCTCGTCCTTAGTTGCAAGACCTACACCCTCTATGACAAGAACAAATATAGGAACGGCAAGAACAAATGCACCAAAGAAGAGATGGAGCTGTGCCACTATCCATACTGCTATACGGCTGTTAAAACCCTTAACGATTGGATAATCCTCCACCTTAAGTTTTGATGCAGGCTTATATTGGCTCTTTTCCCCTTCCACTTTTTTCCCCTCTTCACCCTTCGCATGTTCCCCTCCTGTAGATGCAGGAGCTTCAGTAGCAAAAGCCTCCTTTAAAGAAATTGATGCACTATAGCCCATTGGAATGATAAGAGTAAAAACAAAAAGTATTAAAAATAAAAAAGAAAATCTATTAACCCAGCTTTTTCTCAAAGAATTCATCTTCTCCTCCTCTTAAAAAAAATAGGTACTATGGAATGATTATAAAGATAAGACACAATTAAATAAGACCCCTCCTCAAAAGTCTTTTTTAATGGTTTGAAGAAAACAAAGTGATAAGTTACACAAAGTTTAAATCCATGTCAAGAAAAATAATTAAAATTTTTTCATACCCTTTTAAAAATTCTTAAATATGAGACCATGTAAAAGCAACAATCCCTGTGAGAATAAATTTGCCATCTATCACACCTTCACATGATAATCCCTGTGAGATTATCCTCTTATGATAAAGGAAGAGATAAAAAACTGTATAAATAATGGTGACTATAAAAAGATACCCAAGGCTTGATATCCATCCCAGAAATGAAGAGAGAAATAGACCTGTTGCTACCACACCACAAAGAATAAAAAGGAAAATTTTTGTCTTTTCCTTACCTATTATGATAGGAATTGTTTCCCTTCCAACAAATCTGTCCCCCTGAATGTCTCTTATATCAAATAATACCGACCTTATATAACAAATCAGAAATACAAATAAAAATGATATTGTCGTTACAATAAATCGTCCTCCCCCTCCTATTGCCGATACTGGAACAAGGACACATACGGTTGCCCATGCAACAGCAACAAAGATATCCTTTGAAGCAGGGATATCCTTAAGTCTTGAATATCTAATATATTTTGAAAGGTAAGAAGGAATAATTTTAACGCTGTAAACAATTCCCAGACATATAGAAATTAGCATTATCAAGAATGGCGCAACCCCTGCAAAAGTAGATAGAAATAATGAGACTACAGCAGCAGATATACCGGCTATCAACAGGGTATTTCTATTCCTTTCATAAAACATTATCAGGTTCATTAATCTTTACACTCTCCCTGTCTGAAAGGTGGTTTATGTTATACATGGAAAAGAAATAAAGAAATGATATTATCATAAAAACGGGTGATGGCTCTATACCGCCAAGAAGAGAGATTCCATAAGTTAAAAATAAAGAACCTGCAGCTATGTATATATTGCTCATGATGAGGAACCTTGATACATTATATATATATCTCAAAGCCCCCCTCTTCTTCATTCTTTCAATCTCTCTCAATTTTTCAATTACCCTCATAATTATCCAGTTTGGTGTAGATGCACCAGCCGTAACGCCAACCGTATTAAAATGTGAAAACATTAACCAATTTAACTCATCCTCTGTCTCTATGAAAAAGGTTGGTGTGCCTGTGGTTTCTGAGAGTTTTGCAAGTCTCGTTGTATTGGCACTATTTTTTCCACCTACCACAATCATGACATCTACTTCTTTTGCGAGTTTCAATACCTCCTCCTGCCTTTCTTCCGTAGCATCACATACAGTATCTGCAATAACACAATCAGAATATTTTTCCTTTAATCTCTCTGCAATTTCCTTATACTTTGAAATATTCAGGGTTGTCTGCCCTACCACACATACCTTATCCATGGGAGGGAGGTTCTCTACATCCTCCACCGAATCTATTACAAATCCTTTTCCAAGGGTGAACCCCATAAGCCCAACAACCTCAGCATGACCCTCATCCCCAATAATCACGGTATAATAACCATTGTTTACGTACCTCTTAATAATTGACTGGACTCTCGCAACGAGAGGACAGGTAGCATCACTTATCTTAAATCCTTTTGATTTCATCTCCTTCCTGATGGCAGGAGTTATACCATGGGTTCTTATCACTACCCTTCCCGATTCAACACCATCTAAATTCTTAACCACTTTAATATTTTTTGCCTCAAGCATATCTATCACTTGCGGATTATGAATTAACGGACCGTATGTATAAAGTCCGTTCTTTTCCTCTTCAACGGCATCAAGGACAATATCCATTGCCCTTTTTACACCCATACAAAATCCTGCTGTCTTTGCCAATTTAATTTGCATATATCAGCAATTAATAATTAGCTATTATATTAGTTAATAGCCCAATAGTGTCAAATGTTTTTAATGGAGAGGCAGCTTATCTCTATCGTCTTATCAATATCGTTGTCAGAATGTGCAAGAGATACAAAACCTGCCTCAAACTGGGATGGGGCTAAATATATACCACCCTTCAACATCATAGAAAAATATTTGGAAAACCTTACCGTATCAGAGGTCTTTGCTGTTGCGTAGTCTATTACCTCTCTGTCTGTGAAGAACATGGAGAACATTGAACCTACCCTTGCTGAATAGACAGGTATTCCAGCCTCCCTTGCCCCTTTCTCCATTCCCTTGCACAGCTTATCAGAGATTTTCTCTAACTTTTTATAAACACCTGTCTTGGATAATATCTTCAGGGTTTCAATGCCTGCTGTCATTGCAAGGGGATTGCCTGAAAGTGTGCCTGCCTGATAGACTGGTCCAGCAGGTGCTACCATCTCCATAATCTCCCTCTTCCCGCCATAAGCACCAACAGGAAGCCCGCCTCCGATAATCTTGCCAAGGCATGTGAGGTCTCCACTTATATTGTACAACTCCTGTGCACCGCCATATGCTATTCTGAACCCTGTCATTACCTCATCAAATATGAGGACGATTCCATATTTCTTTGTAACCTCTCTTAGTCCCTGCAGAAATCCATTTTGGGGAGGAACAACCCCGATATTTCCTATTATTGGTTCAAGTATTATGCAGGCAATTGTCTCCCCTTCCCTATTCAAAAAATCCTCTACTATCCCGATATTATTAAATGGAAGGGTAATTGTATTCTTTGCAAAATCGGCAGGAACCCCCGGGCTATCAGGTAAACCAAGTGTCACAGCACCTGACCCCGCCTTTACAAGGAGACTGTCTGCATGCCCATGATAACACCCTTCAAATTTTATTATTCTGTCTCTTTTAGTATATGCCCTTGCAAGCCTTATGGCACTCATTGTGGCTTCTGTCCCTGAATTTACCATCCTGATCATCTCTATAGATGGAAATGCCTTTATAACCATCTCTGCCAGTCGTATCTCCAATTCTGTGGGTGCACCATAACTTGTTCCATTATCAATAGCCTTTTTAAGTGCAGATACTACCTGAGGATGAGAATGCCCAAGTATCATTGGACCCCACGAACCCACATAATCTATATACTCATTTCCGTCTGCATCATAGATTTTTGAGCCTGAAGCCCTTTTAATGAACAGAGGCTCACCGCCTACAGATTTGAATGCCCTGACAGGGCTGTTAACACCGCCCGGGATTAACCTCCTCGCCCTTTTAAAAAGGGCTTTTGATTTTTTATTTGTCATTTTAAAAATTTCTCCTTATAAAACAATATTTTTAGTTTATGCTTAAAAATTATTCCGGTTTTAATCTATTTTGTCTTCATACACCTATTTTTGAACTAACATCTCATAATCAAGTCTTGAAAAAAGACTTGAGGGTATTTCCGACAATCGTTTTTTCGCCACCTTAATCGCCTGTTCCGATTTATCAATCCCGATCCATTTTCGGTTTAATTCTTGTGCAGCAATTAACGTTGTGCCAGAACCGCAAAAACAATCTAAAACCAAATCTCCTTCGTTGGATGAAGCCTTAATTATAAATTTCAACAAATTTAAGTTTTTTTCTGTTGGATATGACGGGTATTGCGAATCTTTGAATTCCCAAATGTCCTGCATTTTTTTGCCTTCTTTTTCATCTGCAAAAATCTTTTTTCTTGGCACCCCGGTGGCGGACCATTCAATAAGCCCTTGTTCATCCAATTGTTCCAAGACTTCCGGCTCGCTCCGCCAGTGCCGTCCCTTGGGCGGTTTCATTCCCTGCCACTCTTGGCCGGTTCTTCCGCTTACCGTTTCTCCCGGGTCATGCAAGGGAATCGTTGTATATTTTCTCCCATCCTTGTCAATTTTTTTGAAAAGCCTCGCAATATCTTCTTCCGTAAAAGGAGTTATCGGGTCGTTCCATGTCGGACTCTCGGATTTTGAATAAAAAAGAATTAAGTCTTTAACATTGCCATAAGCTTTGCGGTTAAAATTTTTTGGATTGCATTTTATCCGGGTAATATCGTTTCTGCATCGCTTGCTTCCAAAATTGCATTTTCCTTTGTATTCAAAAAATCTTCAAGCTTCATAGGCTCAATCCCCAACGACTTCTTTTTTAACCAACGTTTGAAAAGCGGGCCAATTTGACGGTTCGTTTCTTTCGGTTCTGACGAGCGTGAATAAATCTCGTCAAGCCCCATTTCATACAAACGGCCGCCAAGGCGGGCAACTGTTGCGGGATTGCGTTTCAGCGATTCTCTGTCTCTTTTAAGATATGCAACATAGGAATCCTTAATCGGAAACAAATCAAGTTGCAAAAGATTTTCAAGAAGTGCAGTATTATTATGATTTTCAAATGCTTTCTCTATCTCCTTCCAAAGTCCGCTGTCAATATCCCGAATTCCTTCGGGAATGGTTGGATAAACTCGAAATAAATCATCCAAGTAGCTCCTTTGATTTGCGTACTCAATGCTTAATTGTATCCAATAATTCATACTCGCATTTTGTTAATTCATTAGAAGGAATATAGTTATTTCAGATATTTCCCTATAATCAAATCCAAATCCTTCTTCATTTTTTTAGGAATTTTATCCTTAGAAGTCAAGATAGCATTCTGGAGCGCATTCTTACAGGGGCATTTCCTCTCCATACCTATCTTTGATACGGCATTTTTTATAATTCTCTGCGCGGTAGTTACATTCTTGTGGAGTATCTCAAGTATCGCCTTCACAGTTACATCCTCTTCTGCCTCATGCCAGCAGTCATAATCAGTGGCAAGGGCAATGGTTGCATAACAAATTTCAGCTTCTCTTGCAAGCTTTGCCTCTGTAACATTTGTCATCCCTATAACATCCACTCCCCATTTACGGTAAGTCAAGGACTCTGCCCGTGTGGAAAATTGTGGGCCTTCAATACACAGATATACTCCTCCTCTGTGCATTGTAGCACCTGCGTCAAGACCTGCCTGATAAATGATATTATGCAGGTCATTGCATACAGGGTCTGCAAATGTCACATGCCCCACCATACCATTCCCAAAAAATGTGCTGATACGTCTCTTTGTCATATCAAAAAACTGGTCAGGGACAACTATATGGCCGGGGGCAATTTCTTCTCTCATGCTCCCTACAGCACTTATGGATATAATCCATTCAACCCCTAATTTTTTCATTCCATATATATTTGCCCTGAAATTGAGTTCTGTAGGTAATATCCTGTGTCCCCTGCCATGTCTTGGCAAAAATACCATCTCTCTGCCACTTAGGGTTCCCAGAATATACTCATCTGAAGGGTCTCCAAAAAGGGTATCCACCTTAACCGATTTTACATCCTTTAAATCAGCCATCTCATAAAGCCCGCTTCCGCCAATAACACCGATTTTCTTCGATTCCATGCTATTATTTCTTTCTCCTTTCCCCACAATTCTCCCGAATTTTCAAATCCTTTACTTCTGAATTAATATCTCTGCAATCTGGACGGCGTTTAAGGCTGCACCCTTTCTCAGATTGTCTGAGACTATCCACATATTTATACCGTTATCTATTGACTCATCTTCTCTTATCCTCCCAACAAAGACTTCATCCCTTCCTGCTGAATTAATTGCCAATGGATAAACGGAATTTTTAGGCTCGTCCACAACCTTAACCCCTGGAGCCTTTGAGAGAAGTTTCCTGACTTCATCTGCTGTTATCTTTTTATATGTCTCAATATTTACAGATTCGGAGTGGGCTGAAAAAACAGGAACCCTTACAGTTGTAACTGTAACGCGGATAGTATCATCTTCCATTATCTTCCTTGTCTCATTCACCATCTTCATTTCTTCCTTTGTATAACCGTTATCAAGAAATACATCTATCTGGGGAATGCAGTTAAAGGCTATCTGATGGGGATAGATACTTACCGTTATTTCTTTGAGGCTGAATAAATCTCTCGTCTGCTGTTCCAGTTCCTGCATTGCCTTTTTACCTGTCCCCGAGACAGCCTGATATGTGGATACTACTATCCTTTTTATTCTTA
>Ga0209642_10003013_pt1 | contig 10965 bp, 5 predicted proteins | sample RifCSP19_2_FD_184025 | JGI IMG/M metagenome (GOLD analysis project Ga0209642, IMG submission 184025) | Soil microbial communities from Rifle, Colorado - Rifle CSP2_sed 19_2 (SPAdes) (version 2) | ecosystem: Environmental > Terrestrial > Deep subsurface > Rock core/Sediment | place: Rifle... | reverse complement strand
CTCCAGTAGACCACTCTCAGAATTCTCAATAAGCGAAACTCTACCTGACTTAACAGAGGAATACGTTTTTCTCCCCACTCCGGCGGAAAATCGTAATTATATTCCTTCATGAAGGGGCCGAATATCTTTCTTGTATAATCATAGATCTCAGGTGGGTAATAGGACCAGAAAACACCCCTTTCAGCAGTTTTATTCACCACAGAGAGAGGCCTAATTTGCTTTATTCCCAATATGTCAAGCACCCTTGAGAAATCGTCCTGCAGACTTTCGAAGCGAATTATGAAGTCAAATTTCTTGTGAGTCAGATTGCTCCAATTATCATAGGGTTTTCTATACAATGTCTTTAGAAAAGTAGGAAAATCTGAGTTCCTTCTGCGCACAAAGTTAAATGCTTTTAAGCTATAATCTGAAACAGATCCTCCATTCCGTTTCCATTTTGCCGGATTCGTATATCTTTCCTGATGATTAGTCTTATATCGGAAATACACGCTAACAGCTTCATCTAAAGGATTCCTTATACATGAGAAAACAAAATATCTTTTCCTCTCGGGGGTAGCGATTTTTAGGAATTGATTGTAACGTGCGTGTTTGCTTAATATTGTTACTCCGTCATAGTTCTCACAAAGTTCTTTACTGATAGTAGTAGTACCCGTATGTGGTAATTCAACAAAGAGGTATTTGTGTCTATCGCTAATTACCACTAATTACCTCCTTAAAGATGTTGTAAGTTCTTCGTTGTACCTTTTATTAAATTCTACGTTAAGAAGGGAATTTCTCTCTATCTTTGCAACAGAGCAAATCATAGCCGTACAAGAACATATTCTCGTAAAATTCGCGCTCATAGATAAGCTTAGCGTCAGGATGCCGTTCTAAGAACGAGTAAGTAAGGAGATTATTGCCCTTTCTCGATGGTTCTTTCCTGAGGTCTATCCAAACCAGCCTGTGCCTGGAAACCATCCCTAGTAACCATCGATTGAAATGTTCGACGTCGCGTTTTCCCGCCTGAGTTGGAAATGTATAAAATATCATACCACCTCGGTAATAATAAGTAAAAGGTCTCTTCTTGGAGCCTGTCTACGACAAAATTGACAAAACATTTTATCAAATGATAAAATATAGCTGCTGTTTATCGTAAATTATCAAGTTGAAAGTGAAAGTAAAAAGTGCATTTAACTTTAATAATATAACTCCTTATATCTTAATTTCCTTTATATCATTTCTTTCTGCATATTATCTTTTATATTTCAAGCCTGTAGTTTATTCGATAATATTATGTGAAGATAATTGGATTGAATATGGTACGGCAGTATTTTATTTAATTGCTGGTTTATTATTATCAATTGTATCTTTTAGATATGGTAACAGATCTCAAAAAATTATTTGGATTCTATTAGCATTAACGGCATTTTTTATTGCAGGTGAAGAAATAAGTTGGGGACGACGCATAATTAAATTTTCTATCCCCTATTACTTAAAAAAAATTAACTATCAAAATGAATTTTCAATACACAATATAGATTCTTTCTACTTAATTAAAAGTAAATTATATTATATTTTAGGTTACTCAATCCTATTATGGTCTATCTTTTCTATAATTATTTCTATATTGTTAATAAAACTTAAAGAATGGTTTTTAAAAGTTGGTCTTCCAATAATTCCCATAAAACTTATACCAATTTTTTTGCTGGTACCCTATTTCTTTCTACTCTTTCCAAAGATACTAAGTGATGAGTTAGGTGAATTTTTTCTTGGTCTTGCTACATTTTTGTGGGTATTGAATCTTCTTTTTTATTTTATATGGCATAATAATTTACACTGGTCAAAAAATTTTATTTTTATCATATTAATGATTGCTTTTACTTCAATTATCACAGGGTTACTAACCCATTTTTTATCACGACCTCCATCAAAATCACATCTAAATAACGCAAGTACACGTTATCCGCTTTATGGAATGTATAATCAATCAATCGAGCTTTACAAGTATCTATATTCTATTCATGAGTATTTCGATTCAGAAATGGTATCCAACTATGCTCAAGTTCTTTTAAATACAGGAAAGCAAAATGAAGCACATAATATTATAAAAGAAGCACTACCAAAGCTTGAATTTATGAATGTCCCGACTTCTGAACAAGTCGTGCATCTAAGAAATATTGCAAATATTTATCTACTGATTGGTCAAACGGAAAAGGGAAACCAAAAATTTATGGAAGCAATTAAGATAGACAATCAGAACTTTAACTCCCTCTTAGATCCAAATGATAAAGCCACCACTCTTTGGTCAATTTCAAAGACATATCAAGCAAAAGGAGATTTAGTCAAAGCGATTGAAATGGCAACAAAGGCTAAGTCTGAAGCCACATCTCAACATTTGAAAGTTTATATACAATGGTGGATAGATAAAATGAATGAGGAAAGAAATAATTAAATAATTAGATTTAAAGTCAAAAAGGAGAAATTCATAAAATTACTTTTATATCCAAGTAATATTGTTCTAGGTTTATTGTTTTTTTCAAGCCTTATCAAATTTAATATTGATTTTAGGAAGGTGTAATTTCTATATGTTTCTATCTTTAATAGCAGCCTTAATAACTAATCTTTTAATTTTATTTGTATCAGATGTAAGTGCTCAATCTATAACCCGCGGGCCATATTTGCAGCTAGTAACACCAACGAGTGTCATTATTAAATGGAGAACTGATCGCCCAACTGATTCTGTTGCTTATTACGGCAACACATTGGATAAACTTAAATCCACTGCTGTATCTTCATTAGTAACAACAGAACATGAAGTCAAAATAGCAGGTCTTAACCCTGATACACAATATTTTTACGCCGTAGGAACTGCTTCAAAAAAACTCGAAGGCGGCAATAAAAGCTATTCCTTCCAAACTTCTCCCATTCCTGGAACCAGCAGACTAACACGAATCTGGGTAATTGGTGACTCCGGTGTACCAAGATACGACGCATCTGCAGTAAGAGATGGGTACAAAGTCTTCAACGGTAAACGTTTAACTAACTTATGGTTGATGCTCGGAGACAATGCGTATTCTCATGGCACCGATAATGAATATCAGAAATCTTTATTTGAGATGTACTCAGTACTTCTTCGTCAGGTTGTACTTTTTCCAGCAATCGGAGACCACGATATAGAATTGTTTAGTACTGGTAACACACCCTCTTATTTCAATATTTTTACTTTACCAACTAAGGCTGAAGCGGGAGGTCTTCCTTCTGGAACCGAGAGATATTATTCATTTGATTACGGCAACATACATTTCATTTCACTAGATTCTACAATAAACGACTCCCATAAAATAAAAACCATGACAGGGTGGTTGGAAAAGGATCTAATTGCTAACGTCAAGATGTGGACTATAGCTTACTGGCATCATCCTCCTTACAGCAAAGGTTCGGCCGATTCAGACAAAGAGAATAATCTTATAGAGATGCGAAAGAATGTGCTACCTATTTTAGAAGATCATGGTATTGATCTTGTATTATCAGGACATAGTCATTCCTATGAGAGGTCATTTTTACTTTTTGGGCATTATGGCAATTCCGAAACATTACAATCTTCTATGATTCTCGATAGCGGTGATGGGCGTGAGGATTCTAATGGTGCTTATGCGAAGTCGGTTGGTGGTTTGAATGCAGGCAAGGGTACCGTCTATGTAGTAACTGGCAGTGCATCCTCAGTTATAGAGGGTTCCCTTAACCATCCTGCAATGTTCTTATCGTTCAACACCCTGGGTTCAATGGTTTTAGATATTTATGGAAACCGGCTCGATGCTTTTTTCATAGATGAAGATGGGATCATACGAGATAACTTCACAATTTTAAAAGTCCCTGACAATGCACCACCGGTGATTCTAGCAACGGAGGCAATCGATTCAAAAAACATTTCAATACTCTTTTCTAAGTCCCTTGATTTGGAAAGTTCTGAAATGACAAGCAATTATTCTATAAATAATGGAGTCAATGTTACTAGAGTGAAATTAGCACGTAATAGAAAAACAGTTTATCTCTCAACTTCTCATCTTATTGAAGATGTTAATTATACATTAACTGTGAATAAGGTATTTGATAGATCTGGAAACGCTATAGATTCCGAGACTAAGACAACCTTCAAATTTAACTCTCTAATGAACAAAAGCTTCCAAGATGGAGTAGAACCATCCCCAAATTACATGGGCACTAGAGATACATATATATCAGAATCAGAACCTGATATAATCTTTGGCGATGTTAAAGTTCTTGAGGTTTTAGGCGATAAAAAAGGGAAGGGAATTAATAAGTCAAGTCTAATCTACTGGGATATTTCAGAGATACCACCTGAAGCCATAATCAATTCGGCTAAGATTACGTTAAATGTCACAAACCCGAGTAAAAGCGCATACGATGTGTATGAAATGAAAAAAAACTGGAAGGAAAACGCCACATGGAATATGTATGATGAAGCCAATTCTTGGGAAGATAAAGGAGCTTTTGGGAAATTGGATCGAAACAGGGTGGTTCTAGGTACGGTCGGTAGCAAGTCTGCTGGATCTCATATCATAAATTTAAATTATGATGGTATATCAGTTATTCAATCCTGGTTGACCGGCGTGAAACCAAACCTAGGCTTTATAATAACAAGTAGCAGTGCTTCCGATACGTTTGCTTTCAGATCCCGTGAGGCAGCAGCAGCAATCCAAAGACCTAAACTAACAGTAACCTATAAATCACGTTCTAATTCCGATGACTGGACATCTACTGAACAATAAGAGCATTATCCCTAAAGATGTTGTAAGTTCTTCGTTGTACCTTAATAACCTCGTACATACCTATCAAAGATTACTACTAGCCACTATATAATGAATAAGATTGTTGTATCTGATAAGCGATCCGATCCCAGGAGTGATTAGTTTTAGATAATTCTAGTGCCCGCTGACCCAAGCGTCGAGAGAGGTGCTTGTCGCTTAACAAGGTTATTAATGCTTCCGCCAGAGCTCCTGAGTCATGTGGCGGTACCAGCAAGCCAGTTTGGCCATGTTTGACCACTTCCGGTAAACCGCCTACGCTTGTCGCCACAACAGGTTTGCCAAAACTGTAGGCTACCTGAAGAGCACCGCTTTGATATACCATCAGGTATGGAAACACAACCACATCAGCCAAACTGAAAAATGCAGCCACTTCATCGTTCGGAATATATTGGAGATGAAAGATTACCGATTCGCTGATTTCTAACTCCTTAGCTTGACGATAAAGGGCACTGATATCCACATCCGGGTTGGGATAGCCTGCAATGATTAAGCGAGCCATCGGCAATGTACGCCTCACCTCGGCAAACGCACCAAGCAGATATTCCACCCCTTTGTACTTGGTAAGCGTGCCGAAGAAGAGCGCCACAGGTGCGTTCTCAGACAGGTTGAGCTTTAGACGAAGCGCTACATTCTGCTGCGCTGTCGGGTTAACACTTTCCAAAAAAAGTTGTTCATTTCCATGAGGGATGACATGAATCTTGTTCGGGTCACCACCGTACATGCGGAGAAAATCAAGACGACTGGCCTCCGAATGAACAAAAATAGTGTAAAAGCACCGATAAATCCAGCTATATATGACTCGATGCAGGAATGAGACTTTAACCAGTGAGGTTGAGCTTAATCTAGTATCAAAAGGAGCAACGTTGTGGCAAATGTCGGCGAGCCTCAGCCCGCTAAGGCGCAAAAGTAGCAACGGGATCAAATCGGTTGCAAACCGAATTTCTCCAAATTGCACCACATCGGGCTGCTCACGCCCTAGATGCCGAATGAGCTTCCACCACTCGTGGTAATACATAAAACCACGTCCGATACGCCGTAGGAAACGTGCTAACCGGGATGCAAAAGATCTAGACCACTCGACCTGCCCAGTCGGTCTTGGATTCCATAAATTAAAAATTCTTTCAACAGCAAAATTATGCGGGCGATCTGCAAGTTCGTAGTTCTGATCTGTAATTAACTTAACATTAACGCCCAGTGTTGCCAAAGCGCGGCAGAGTTGATAGGTATAGTGAATCATCCCTCCGCGACCCAAAAATTCAACCACATAAACCCGCTTTCTCTGGTTTTCAACACTCCTGTTCAAATGACCTTCAGTAGCTGTTTTCTCTCCTGACAAAACCTCATCATAGAGAGATTCTAATTTCCTGACCCACACCGGCGCGCTGAACTCAGCTTCTACCCGGACGCGGCCCCGTTCACCCATTTGCTTTGCTTGCTCAGTATTTGTGAGTAACGACAGGATAGACTGAGCCACTACAGCCGGGTCAGTTGATTGTAGGAGTAAACCTGTCTGACCGTCGACTACCATTTCCGGCACGCCGCCGGAATCTAAGCCAACGACCGGCAGGCGCATTACCATCGCTTCTAAAACCACTGTGGGCAGTGGATCGAACTCCGACGGCAAGACAAACAGATCAGCCACCGCAAGCATCTCCGCCGTGTCTTGGCGCATACCGGTAAATATGACACTTTCGCTAACCCCACTCTGGTTAACTCTTTGGCGTAATTCTTCTTCTAGTGGACCGCCGCCAACTATCAAGAATTTTGTCTCCGGCATATTCTCTAGCACCTTTGGCACTGCGTCTAACAGCGTATCGTGACCTTTACCTTCTCTTAGCACAGCCAGTGTGATTACCACAGGTGCTTTGATCGGAATACCCAACTCAGCTCGCTTAGCTGATTTCGAGAAATCCGCTGGTAGCTCGAATTTCGACATCTCAATACCGTTATGTATAGTGATGATTCGATCGGCTGGAAAGCCTTGTGAGATGTGATGTTGTCGCAATGCTTCAGACACAGAGATCACTGTACCCCCGAAATGCTTGCGCGTGAACATGGCGATTGCTTCAATCATTTGATCCCTACGGCGCGGATTAAGATAGTTGAAAAATTGGGGTACATGAACCGTTGAGAACACAGGTCTTCCGGTCAGCCATCCTGCCAGTCGCCCCCAAATATCAGCATAAGTTAAATGAGTGTGTATGACATCAATCTTCTGGTCGCGCACAAAGCGTACTAAACGAGCGAAGGCTGCTATATCCCTCAAGTTACGTGCACCTAAAACGGTCACAGGAATACCTATTGCTTCAATGTCAGCAGCCAGCGGATTGCTATCAATGACCTTGAGGCAGATTACCCGAAGATCGAAACGTTCCCTATCCAGGTGGCGAGCGAAGGCTGCCACCAGACGCTCAGCGCCACCCATTGTGAGGGAATCAATCAGCCAAAGCAGACGGATCCGCCTTGTTGTGCGTACTCGTGAATCAGGTTTCTCCACGTTTGTCTCCCTGATCTCGGGGTGTGATTTTCCCACTGTTCCATTTCTTTCAGCGCCTGCTCCGCCAAAAAAACGGGGAAGAAGACTTCCAACAGCGCAGGCGACACCCCCATTGCCTGGCAATACGCCAGTAAATAGTCACGGATGCACTGCCCCAGCCAGCTTCGCTCCAGGTAGGTGGCACGAAATGCAGTAACGGGCTCCGCCCATCGCCCCAGCTTCCAGGGATAGCTCAAACCGTAGCTAGTAGCAAACATAAACAAATCAGAAAAGGGTGTGCTTCTTTTCGAAAATCGTTCCCAATCAACTACGCCAACTTTGTTACCATTTTCTATGAGGTTTCGTGCCCAGAAATCGCCCTGACGCATAACTAAGGGAAGTCGTTCACCTTGGAGTTTATGAGCACTTTCAATGACGTACCTTATCATCTGACGTTCATGAGTTGATAGCTTAAAGTGACGTTGAAAGCTTTCTAACGGGCGCATAACATGTTCTCTCATTAGCCACTCATCGAGATACCCATCACTCATTAGAGTCGCTTTTTGAAATTGCACCAGCCACTCCATTGCCTGACCAAAATGATGAGAAGCATGACGGCGCGGATGCCAAGTGTTGCGCATGCTATAATAAATCGATCGGCCTGGCAAGAAAGTTTCACAGATCACCGTCAGGCCATCTCTTTCAATAAAGGCAAGGGGTTGAGGAATAGTAGTCCGCAACTCTTGAGCTAGACTTTTATGAAGATTCACCAGCGTATTGAACTCACGCTTAAGTATAGCGCACTGGTTTGTCTGACGAGTGACTTTTGCCAATGCATATGGGACGGGTAATTCCTGATCGAAAAGAAAGAGCATCGCCTGTCGGCGTGTAGAGTTTTGGTAATCCTCAAGTATTAGAAACAGGAGTGATCCTGAGAGCGTATAGCCAGCTTGACGCAGATGCTCTTCTAACAATCCGGCTAAATATTTGAGACCTATCTCTTCCAAGGACGGCGGACTACCGGGCTTGCCTTTTCTTTCTCGTGGATGAAGGAAAGACCACTTCATCCAGGGAGTAGTACGAGCAAAGGTACCCCGAAGCAGTTCCTGCCGTGAGTGTGGTACAAAAAGATGATCCAAATAAAAGCATAACGCTCTCGGGTGATCCATGGGAATCCAGTAACGATCATGCCGATTGTAAAGTAAATCGCCTCCTCGTTGTAACAACTCAACCACTATATATCTACCCCCTTCTCAAGTTTTTTTTGCGACTTTCGTATCTAGTATAAAAGTTGCTAAGATGTGTTTTTCATTTTCCCCGTCTGAAAAATTAAGTTGCTTTGCTAAACGATGACACAATGGTAGTTCGAGCATTGTGTATAGTATCTGGACTAATAAACCATACTGACAGAGTATAGACTCCGAACCCAAAAATCATACTAACAATCAAACTGAGTACATTAGGCCAGCCCGATAAAATTGGTAGCAAAATGTGTAAGCTCACAAACATCGCCACCGAACCCAGCAGAGCTGGTTTAAATTCAGCCAAAATGGATTTCATAGGAATAGATAGGATATTGCTTACGATGACCAAATTTAACAGTGTGCTGGCGCCGGTTACAATCATGAGAGCAATCGCCACACCACCAATCCCGAGGCGTGCGCTAAAAATTAGTGCTGGGATAAGCACTACGGCGCGCAATAAACTCAGTTTAGTTAAAATATCAGGGCGCCCCGTAGCCTTGTATACATCACCAGCGTGTGAACCAAGTGAACGGAGACTAACGGCAATCGCCAGGGCTTGCATCACCTGAATAGAGGGCGCCCACTTCTCTCCATAGAGAGTGTAAATAATTATTGTCCCCAAAACTGCTAGACCCATTCCGGCTGGGATCGTAAGCAGTGAGAGATACCGCAGCGTTATAAGAAAGGCCTTTTGTAACGCTGGACGGTCATCTTGCAACTTGGAATAGGCTGGAAAAGCAACACTACCGACAACCCAAATAATCATGGTAATGACCAGTTCGGGTATCCGATAGGCCATAGTATAGAATCCCAGCGCTGCGCTCCCCAGCATGCGCCCGACTATAAGATAATCAACGTGGTGAACAATAGCTGCAAGAATATTAACAGATACTATCTGGGCGCCATATCTTAACATCCGACGCGCCAGGCTCAATGGAAATTGTAACCGTGGTCGCCAGGGTACGACAAACCATAGTGCAGCCGTTGCTACCACAGCCCCGATCAATTGACCCCAGACTAAACTCCACACACCCCAGCCTATCAGCGCCAGGACAACGGAGAAGAATCCTTTCATAAGTGCGCGCGCAAAATCCGGAATTAATCGCTGCTTGAAGGCCAGTTCCTTCCGTAGGAGTGCATCGTGTGTGTTTCCCAAAGCGGTTATTATGAAAACCCAGGCCAACACCCGCAATATTGGCTCAACCCCTGGATCCCTGAAGAAGTCGGCTACTAGTGGAGCCATAGCCAGAACCAATATAAACCAGAGCACGCCGCTAATTAGGTTAATTATGAATGCAATATTGGCTGCCTGTTCTGACCGCTTCTGCTCGTATATCAGTGCTGCGCTTACACCAAGATCACCTATAGTATCAAGATAACTTATAAACACCAGCGCGAAACCGAGTTGACCAAACTCAGTCGGCATAAGTAGGCGTGCCAGAATAACGGTACTGGCAAACGACAGCAACTTGCCCCCAGCGTAAGAAACGTATGTCCACAAGACACCTCGTACCGCGCCAGCAAAAACCTCGTGGTTTGATTGTCCTATTTTGGCTGTTTGTTTAAATAACCGCATGGCCACCTATACATGCTCCTCGAACCAGGCAGTATAAAGCTGCAATCTCTTTTCCCGCTTCCACCTATCACGCCAGCTTGCAGATGACTCTCTAAACAATGGGCTACGAGCCATGATCTTTACCATTGTTACAGGCATAAACAGATCAAGCTCCTCTCGATTTATATTTTCATATTGAGCGTATCCTTCTAAGAAACTCTCTTTGATCCTGTGAGATAGATCACAGCTTAAGTGATAAAAAGGCATTGACTCAATCATACCAAGAAAATAGCAAACGTCATCATAGATAATCCCATCTTGAAAGCCCTCAAAGTCAACGACTGTAACCCTATCAGGAGAAAGAAATATGTTGTACGGGCCGAAATCGCAATGATGACCAACAATTTTATGATTGCCACTGAAAGCCATGTTCTTTTTACCCTCGAAAACGCTGGCAATTTGATGGGCTAATTCTCTGTTGAGCCCATGCCCGCAGCTCATTTCGAGATCAGAACTAAAGTCTTGCTCGATTCGCTGGTATACCACGCCAGGGTCTCTAGCCCGTTCGCTGATGCGGTGAAAGAGCCCCAACCACCCACCGCATTCCCTGACCTTTTTACAAAGAATTGCCTGCTTAGACCGCGTTTTTAATAAACGAGTCCACCGAAGCGCCAGGTCAAGCCTCTCGCCATGGCATTTCTCCATAAGCAAGGCAGCAAATTCTGGAAAAATATCTAACGGCCTAGGTACAGTGAGGCGGTCGGAATGTTGGGAGAACTCATGCCAGAGAAACGAAAGGGCTTCATACTCTCTTAGAGCATAGTTCCTGCCTTGCTCTAATCTCCTCTCAGTCCAAGCCGCAGGTCTATGCAGTTTCAGAAT
>Ga0209642_10003012_pt1 | contig 10965 bp, 10 predicted proteins | sample RifCSP19_2_FD_184025 | JGI IMG/M metagenome (GOLD analysis project Ga0209642, IMG submission 184025) | Soil microbial communities from Rifle, Colorado - Rifle CSP2_sed 19_2 (SPAdes) (version 2) | ecosystem: Environmental > Terrestrial > Deep subsurface > Rock core/Sediment | place: Rifle... | reverse complement strand
ACGAAGAGGCTGAACGTCGCCTCCTGGCGCATGCCGCGCTTCAGGTAGCTCGCGGCCATGTTGAGCTCGTACAGGTCGGTCAGCAGGGCGCTCGGCGGCATCGGCGTAAGGCTACGTGAGGCGGGGCGGCCCGGGCTCCGCATCCTCCTGCCAGGACCGGAGCGTGAGGTCGTTCGCCCCGTCTCGCTTGTGCCGTTCGTCCCATCGGGCCAGACTCGGCCTGTGCGAGCCTGTTCGTGGAGGTGAGCGGATGCGGTACCTGGACCGCGCCGGGTTCGCCGGGCTGCTCGGCTCGCTCGTCGATACAGGGTACGCGCTGATCGGGCCGACCGTTCGGGACGGCGCCATCGTCCTGGAGGAGATCGACGGCGCCGCCGAGCTCCCGGCCGGCGTGGGCGAGGAGCAGTCGCCGGGTGTCTACCGTCTGACGCATCGCACCGACGGCCGGCTCTTCGACTGGGCCCACGGCCCGGACGCCGCGAAGCGCTTCCTCTTCCCGCCGCGGGAGCTGCTCGCGACGGTGCGACGGAACGGCGGGATGAGCGTGGAGCAGCCCGAGGAGGAGCGCCCGTACGCGTTCGTGGGGCTCCGCTCTTGCGACCTGCACGCGATCGCGGTGCAGGACCGGGTGTTCATGGACCTCGACCCTGCCTACCGGCGGCGGCGCGAGCAGGCCGTCTTCGTCGGGGTGAACTGCGCACGGCCGGGATCGACGTGCTTCTGCGTCTCGATGGCCACGGGTCCGCGGTGCACGGTGGGGTTCGATCTCGCGCTGACCGAGCTCGAGGATGGGTTCGTGGTCGAGGTCGGCACGCCCCGGGGGGAGGAGCTCCTAGAGGCGGCCGAGACGCGGCCGGCGACGGATGAGGAGGTCTCGGAGGTCGGGTGGATCGCCGAGGAGGCGGCGGACCGCATGGGCCGGGAGCTCGACACGTCCGACATGCCGGAGCTGCTGTACGGCAACCGGCAGCACCCCCGCTGGAAGGACGTCGCCGAGCGGTGCCTCGCGTGCGCGAACTGCACGAGCGTGTGCCCGACCTGTTTCTGCCACGACGTCGTGGACGGCGTGAACCTCACGGGCGACGTCGCCACCCGCACGCGCGAGTGGGCGAGCTGCTTCAGCCAGGAGTACAGCTGGGCGGCCGGGGAGTCGGTGCGCCTTTCTCGCGACTCCCGGTACCGCCAGTGGCTCACGCACAAATTCGCCTCGTGGATCGACCAGTACGGAACGTCCGGCTGCGTGGGCTGCGGCCGGTGCATCACGTGGTGCCCGGTGGGCATCGACGTGACCGAGGAGATCGCCGCGATCCGGGCGACCGACGGCGAGGTGGTGGTGGCGGGATGAGGCCCGTGGTCGCTGCCGACGTGCCTCGGACACAGCTCGAGGGTGGCCCGACTAGGATCGCCGTGATCCAGCGCATCGTCCCGGAGACACCCGAATCCTCCACCTTCTGGAGCACGTTCAGCGGGTCAGACGGCCGCGGATACACGTTCGGGCCGGGGCAATTCAACATGCTGTACCTGTTCGGCGTCGGCGAGATCCCGATCTCGATCTCGTCCAGCCCCGAACACCCCCAGCGGCTCGGACACACGATCCGGTTCACCGGGCGGGTCACGCATGCCTTCAGGCAGCTGCAGCCCGGCGACGAGATCGGCATCCGCGGGCCGTTCGGTACGCCATGGCCGCTGCCCGAGGCCGAGGGCGGCGACCTGCTTGTCGTCGCAGGAGGCCTGGGTGTGTGCCCCGTCCGTCCGGCGATCGAGTGGGCGATCCGCCACCGCGAGCGTTTCCGGCGCCTGATCCTGCTGGTCGGCGCTCGCACGCCGAGCCTGCTCCCGTATCAGGAGCAGCTGGACTGGTGGCTGGGCACGATGGAACGGCTCGGCGTCGAGCTGCACCTGACGGTGGACGAAGCAGAGCCCGGTTGGCTCTACGGGGTGGGGGTCGTCACGACGCTGTTCCGCAAGGCCCAGATCCAGCCCGCTCGCACCACCGCGTTCGTCTGCGGGCCAGAGATCATGATGCGGTTCGCCGGCAAGGGGCTCGTCGAGATGGGGATGGCGCGGGAGCGGATCTACGTTTCGATGGAACGGAACATGCAATGCGCCGTGCAGCTCTGCGGCCACTGTCAGTTCGGGCCCTACTTCGTCTGCTCCGACGGTCCGGTGTTCCGCTACGACCGGGTCTTCGACCTCCTGGAGATGCGTGAGCTGTGAGCCCCGACGCCAAGCCCCGCGTCGCGGTGTTCAAGATGGCCTCCTGCGACGGTTGCCAGCTGCAGCTGCTCGATGCCGAGGAGGCCCTGCTCGAGCTCGCCGGCGCGATCGACATCGTGAACTTCGCCGAGGCTTCGAGCCACATGGAGCCGGGGCCATACGACGTGACGCTCGTGGAGGGCTCAGTCTCCACGCCGGAGCAGGAGGAGCAGATCCGGGAGATCCGGCGCGGGTCCAAGGTCCTCATCATCATCGGGGCGTGTGCGACCTCCGGTGGGATCCAGGCGCTCCGCAACGCGACCGGCAAGCACGAGGAGTTCGTCCGGGCCGTCTACCCCACCCCCGAGTACGTGGCCTCCCTCGAGCATTCCCATCCGATCGCGGACTACGTGGACGTCGATCTCGAGCTCACCGGGTGTCCGATCGACCGCGGCGAGCTGCTCGGGGCGATCTCGTCGCTGCTGCGAGGCGCCATGCCCCGCATCTCGACGTCGCCCGTCTGTGTGGAGTGCAAGCGGCGAGGCTACGTCTGCGTGGTCGTGGCGAAGGGCGAGCCGTGCCTCGGCCCGGTGACGCGCACCGGCTGCGGGGCGTTGTGCCCTGGATGGGGCCGCGGGTGCTACGGGTGCTTCGGCCCGGCCCAGTCCTCGAACAACGCGGACGCGCTCGGTCGACGGTTCGTCGACCTTGGACTGACGACGAAGGGAACCGCGGATCGGTTCCGGTTCATCACCGGGTGGGCCCCCGCGTTCCGGGAGGCGGCCGACGAACTGGAGGAGGAGGCTGCCACGTGACCCACCGCAGCGTCGAGGTCCCAGTTATCGCGCGGGTCGAGGGCGAGGGTGCCCTCCACATCAGGGTCGAGGACCACACGATCACCGACCTACGTCTGGAGATCTACGAGCCGCCGCGGTTCTTCGAGGCGTTCCTGCGCGGTCGCCATTTCAGCGAGGTGCCGGACATCGTTCCGCGGATCTGCGGCATCTGCCCCGTCGCGTACCAGATGAGCGCCGTCCACGGCCTCGAGAGGCTGTTCGGGGTGCAGGTTCCGGAGGGCACGCACGAGCTCCGCCGGCTCCTCTACTGCGGCGAATGGATCGAGAGCCACGTGCTCCACGTGTTCCTGCTCGCCGCACCAGACTTCCTGGCGCTGCCGAACGCGATCGAGATGGCCAAGACGCACCCCGAGCTGGTGAAGACTGCGCTCGAGATCAAGCGGGTCGGCAACGACCTGATGGCCGTGATCGGCGGGCGCGAGATCCATCCCGTCTCGCCCCGCGTCGGCGGGTTCTCGAAGGCGCCGCGCCGCAAGGACCTCGAGGCGCTCCTGCCTCGGCTGGAGTGGGCGCTCGAGCAGATGCCCGGTATCGGGGACTTCGCCGCCTCGCTGCCGTCGCCGGCGTTGCCGCGTCCCGCCGAGCTGGTCTCGATGGTGAACGAGGACGAGTACCCCCTGAACGTCGGAGGGATGGGGTCCACCGGCGGACGGCGTTTCGACGCCACGACGTACGAGGAGGTCACGCGCGAGGTGCACGTGGAGCACTCGAACGCGCTCCACTCGGTCATGGCCGACACCGGCACTCCCTACTTCACGGGGCCGCTCGCCCGCGTGAACCTCAACGCACAGCTCCTCACCCCGGTCGCCCGAGCCGTGGCGGAGCGGACCGGCCTCCGTGTGTCCGAGAGCGATCCCTTCTTCTCCATGGCCGCCCGCTTGGCCGAGACGACGCTGGCGATCGAGGAGTCGATCCGCTTGATCCGCGACTACGTGGCGCCGGACCCGTCGGCCGTCGAGGTGACCCCCCGCGCGGGCAGGGCCTCCTGGACCACGGAGGCGCCCCGCGGGACGCTGTACCACCGCTACGACGTGGCAGGGGACGGGACGATCTTGGAGGCGAAGATCGTGCCGCCGACCTCGCAGAACCTCCGACACATGGAGGAGGACCTGCGGATCTTCCTGCCGGACGTGCTCGACCGGCCGGACGAGGAGCTGACACGGCTGTGCGAGATGGTCGTGCGGAACTACGACCCGTGTATCTCGTGCGCGACGCACTTCCTGCGCTTGGACATCGAGCGGGCGTAGGTTCCGGCTGATGCCCCTGGTCCGCGTGATCGGCTGTGGCACGCCGGACGCCGGGGACGACGCGGCGGGGCTCCTCGCGGTGCGCGCGGTCCGGGAGGGGCTCGTGGCGCTCGGCGACGTGGACGTCGTCGAGTCGGCCTCCCCGCTCGACGTCGTGCACCTGCTCGAGGGCGCGGACGCGGTCGTCGTGGTGGACGCCGTCCGTGCGCCCCTCGGCGGGCGCGAGCCAGGGGAGCTGGTCCGAGCAGAGTCCGGGCCCGATGGGCTGCCGGCCGAGCTGCGCTCGGCGCTGTCCTCCCACGGGCTCGGCCTGGCCGAGGCCGTGGGCCTGGCGGCGGCCCTCGGCCGGGCGCCGCGGATCGTGTTCGTCGGCGTCGAGGTGGCCGACGTGACCGCCGGCCGGCCCCCGTCCCCCCCGGTCGCCGAGGCGCTTCCCCGGCTGGTCGACCGGTTGGTGGCCGAAGTGGCCCAACTGCTCGAGTGTCCCTAGCCGCACGGGCGGACCCGAGGTCCCGGAGGTCCCGGGACCCACTACCCGGCGCGAAGGATATCCGGCCGAGGCATCCTCTAGGTACCGGAACGTTCGGGTGAGAAGGCGTCTCACCGCAGCATGTTCCGGCGGCGGGTGGGCATGCCGGTCAGACCCGTCAGCTCCCGGGGACGGCGATCCGGGGGTGGCGCAGGGCAGCCTCGGGAGAGGGTGAAGATGCGGAGGGACGGCGGGCGCAAGCGGTGGCGGCCGGTCAAGGACCAGCCGAAGTTCGAGGCACTGCTGGATCCGGGGTTTGCGGCCGAGATCGCGGCGGAGGGACCCGAAGGCGAACGCCTGCGCGCGTGCCTCCAGTGCGGCACCTGCGGGGGCATGTGCCCGATGACCATACATGGACCACACGCCGCGCCGGATCATCGGGATGATCCGGGAGGGCGACCGAGAGCACACCATCCACAGCATCACCCCGTGGCTCCGGGCGTCCTGCTACTCGTGCACCGTCGAGTGCCCGAAGCAGATCCCGATCACCGGGATGATGCATGCGCTCCGCAGGATCGCCTTGCGGGAGCAGTCCTACCCGACGGGCTTGCCGGTCCCCGTCATGGAGCGCGGGTTCGTCAACATGGTCGCGAAGCGGGGACGCAGCACGGAGTCCTGGCTCGCGGTGCGGATGTACCTGAAGACCGCGCCGATCCAGCTCGTGAAGCACGCGTGGACCGGCCAGCGGCTCATGCGCCGCGGACGGATGAGCCTCGGACGCGAGTCGGTCCGCGACCGGGCGCAGCTCATGAAGCTGTTGCGGGCGGCGGAGACACCACCTTCCCGCGTCCCCACGAGCGTCGTGGAGGGAGCCCGATGACACGCGCCTACTACCCCGGCTGCTCCATGAGTGGTACCGAAAGGGCATACGAGGGGTCGCTACTCGCCGTCTCCGAAACGCTTGGGACGGGCCTCAACGAGCTGGACGACTGGAACTGCTGCGGGGCCAGCGCTTTGGCCTCGGTGGACGAGGACCGGGCGTTCGCCCTGGGGGCCCGCAACCTGGCGCTGACCGAGAGCCGGGTGCAGGGCGAAGCCCCGGTCGACCCCGTGGCCGCGCGTACCGGGTGCTACCGGGCGCTGTTGGAGGCCGAGCGCTCCATGGCGGAGCAGCAGGCGGTGGCGAACAGGATCGACGGCGCGCTCCAGGCGGTCGGCCTTCGCTACGACGGTCGGGCTCGGGTGCGCCACCCGATCGACATGGTCGTGAACGACATCGGTCTCGAGCGGATCTCGCGGTCTGGTCCGCGAGATCCGCCGGGGGGAGGGATGAAGACGCTCGTCACGACGGCGCGAGCCGCTGCCTCGATCAGACCCGGCTTCAAGGGAGTACGCACATGAGCCAGTCGAGTTCGGCCACTCTCCAGGCAGAGTCGGAGTTCACGCTTGAGTCCCTCTTCGGATCCCCCGAGGGTCGCAAGATCCTGACCTGCATGCAGTGCGGGATGTGCGCGGGCACCTGCCCGTACGGAGACATGATGGAGTTCCCGCCTCGACGGATCATCGCGACCTTGCGCGAGGGGGACATGGAGCGTGTGTTCACGAGCAGCGGCCTGCTCAACTGCGTCGCGTGCTACGCGTGCACGGCCAAGTGCCCGCGCGGGATCGCCCTGACCGAGGTCCTTCTGACCGTGGTGAAAGAGCAGGTGCTACTCGGCCTGGAGGAGACCCCGGTCGAGCTGCAGAAGGCGCTGGAGAACACGCTCCGCTACGGCAACCCCATGGGTGAGTCGCCACGGAGAAGGGCCGCGTGGGCGAAGGACGCGGGCGTGCCGGTCCGCATCCTCCCGGAGGACCCGCGCCCTACGGACGTGCTGTGGTTCGTCGAGTGCTATGGCGCCTACCACCCGCGCGGGGTGGAGACCAGTCGGGCCACGGCGAAGCTCTTCCACGCGCTGAAGGTCGACTTCGCGATCCTGGGCAACGAGGAGAAGTGCGCGGGCGAGTCCGCGCGCCTCGCCGGCGAGGTCGGCCTCTTCGATGCGCTGATGGAAGACAACATGGCGATCTTCCAGAAGTACAGCTTCGAACGGGTCGTCACTTCTGGGGCACACGCGTACGACGCGTTCCGATACCAGTACAAGGATGTCGGATTCCGCTATCCACTGGAGCATACGACCCTGTTCTTCTCCGACAAGCTGGATCAACTCGAACCTCTCCTGAAGAAGCGGTTGGACTCCAAGGTCACCTACCACGACTCCTGCACCCTGGGGCGGCACAACGGCTTCTACGAGGAGCCGCGCAGGCTGCTGGGGGCGATCCCGGGCGTGGAGCTCGTCGAGATGTGCCACAACCGGGTGAACTCCATCTGCTGCGGCGGGGGCGGCGGTGGGATGTGGCTGGACACGTACTACAAGTCGAAGGGGTACGAGAGGCTGTCGGAGCGGCGGGCGAAGGAGGCGATCGCCACCGGCGCCGACGTCTTGGCGTGCTCGTGCCCCTACGAGATCTCGAGGTTCGAGGACGCACTGAAGGTGCTGGGCCACGAGGAGATGGTCGTCCGGGACGTGACCGAACTCCTGGCCGAGGCGATGGGGGGATAGCCCATGGACACCCTTGTCGTCCTGAAGATGGTCCCTGACATCGTGGAGGAGCTGACGCTGGCTGCCGACGGGAGGGGCCTGGATCGGAACCAAGCCCGGATGATCTTGAACGAGTCGGACGATCATGCGCTCGAGGAGGCGCTGCTGCTCAAGGAGAGGCACGGAGGGAAGGTGACCGTGCTGGCACTGGACGCACCGGAGCTGGACGAAGCGTTGTTCGCTGCGCTGGCCAAGGGAGCGGACCGTGCGGTCAAGGTCACCGGAGCCGCAGAAGGGCTCGGCACGCGGCAGGCCGCCGCGGTGCTCGGCCAGGCCCTAGAGCGCGAGCAGGGCCTGAAGCCGGTGGATCTGATCCTGACGGGCGTGCAGGCGATCGACGACCTGGATGGGCTCCTGGCCCCGCTCCTGGCCCATCTCCTTGGGCTTCCCTTCCTCGGCATCGTGAACCAGGTCTCGGTGGACGGCTCCGCGCGGAAGGCGATTGCCACCAAGGAGTGCCCGGCTGGATTCCAGGCCCGGTTCGAGGTCGACCTGCCGGCGGTGCTGGGGATCCAGTCCGCCGAGAAGATGCCGCGCTACGTGCCGGTGGGCAAGGTGCGCGCGGCGATGAAGTCGCGGACGATCGAGCTTCTGCCAGCGCCTCCCGCAGGGGAAGCCGCCCTGGTGGCGCCCGAGCTCTTGCGGATGAAGAAGCCCGAGGAGGCCGGTCACGCGGAGTTCCTCGAGGGCTCCCTGGATGAAGTCTCGGAGAAGCTCTGCGAGATCCTCTCGGATCGGGGCCTGATGTGAGGGAGGCGACCCATGGGTTCTGACATCTGGGTGGTTGCGGAGCGATGGCGGGGACAGATCTCGGAGGTGACTCACGAGGCACTGGCTCTAGGCAGGGAGCTGGCCGACGCTTCTCATGCGAAGCTCACCGCGGTCCTGCTCGGGAGCGGCGGTGGGGAGCGCGCGGAGCTGCTCGGGGACGCGGACCTGGTTCTCTGCTTGGACCATCCCTCGCTGGACGAGTTCGTTCCGGCTGTCTACGCGGAGGCGCTCTCTCCGCTCGTGGCGGACCGGGAGCCGCGCTGCGTGCTGATCCCGCTGACGAACCTGAGCTTGGGTCTCGAGTCGTTGCTTGCGGCCCGGATCGGCGCTCCGGCGGTGACCTCCTGCAAGGACCTGCGGATCGTGGACGGAGGTTTGCAGGCCCGCTGCGTTCTGTACGGCGGGAAGATCGAGGCCACCCTGCAGGTTCCGGGCCCGACGGCGATCCTCGGGCTCTTGCCCGGAGTCCGGCCAGCGGCTGCCGGCACGCCCACATCGGAGGTGGAGGTGGAGGTGATCCCCGTCAGCCTCCCGGAGGCGTTGAAGGTCCGGTTCGAGGAGAACCTTGAGCCCGAGGTGGGCGATGTTGACATCACGCGGCAGGACGTCCTCGTGGCGGTGGGCCGCGGACTCATGGACAAGGAGAACCTGGCTCGAGCCGAAGGGCTGGCGGAGCTTCTGAGCGGAGCGGTCTGCGGGTCCCGGCCGACGATCGACCAGGGGTGGCTGCCGCTCTCCCGTCAGGTCGGCAAGTCGGGCCTCACCGTGAAGCCCAAGCTGTACCTGGCGCTCGGGATCAGCGGAGCGCCGGAGCACATGGAGGGGGTGCGCGGCGCAGGGCTGATCGTCGCGGTGAACACGGACCGGCAAGCGCCGATCTTCCAGGTCGCGCACTACGGGATCGTGGCGGACGTCCTGGACCTGATGCCCGAGCTCGCCGCCGCGATCGAGGGCAGGAAGGGTGCGGCTAGCCATGGCTGACCCGTCGACGTCCCTCTACCTGGGGATCCCGGGTTGGATCTACCTCTGGATCCTCACCCTTGTGTCGTTCGCTGTGTTCGGAAAGCGGGCCTGGGACTACGCGCGCGTGCTACGCGCCGCCCGGCGGGAGCCGCGGTGGAACCGTCCCGCGCGGCGGCTCCTCCTCTTCTCCTCCGAGGTGCTGGGCCAGAGGCGCCTGCGCGAGGAGCTGCTCATCGGACTGGCGCACCTCGTCATCTTCTGGGCGTTCGTCGTCTACGCGGCGAGTTTCGCGTGGAACCTGCTGCGCGGGCTGATCCCTGCACTGCTGGTGCCCTTCGCGGACGAAGTCCCGTGGATGGCCGCGCTGCTCGTCGGGTCCGGCATCGCCGGTCTCCTCGCGCTCGCGGTCTCGGCGGTGCGGCGGTACGCGTTCACACCCGCGGGTCTGGAACGGTCACGCGACGCGACGCTGACCCTCTGCCTGATCGCCTTCGTGCTCCTGACCTCGCTCCTCGGTCAGGCGGCAAGGGATCGATCGCCGGACCTGGCGCTGGGACTGTGGTGGGCGCACATGGCGACGGTGCTCTTGTTCTTGGCCTTCCTGCCCTACTCGAAGCACCTGCATCTCCTGGCCGCGCCGTTCGGAGTCCTCTTCGCGTCGCTGCGGGGGAGCACGGTCCCCCCGCCCTCGGAGGGGGCGAGTCGGAGGGAGGAGTTCACCTGGCGCCAGCTCCTCTGCGGGCTTACCTGCGCAGAGTGCGGACGCTGCGAGCGCGCGTGCCCGGTGTGGAACAGCGGCCAGGCCCTCTCCCCCAAGATGCTGATGGAGCACATGAAGGAGCTGGTCCGGCGACCGGCTACGGGGGACGGCGAGGCCTTCGTCGGAGACGTGGTGACGCCGTCCGAGATCTGGGCCTGCACGACGTGCGGGGCGTGCATGGCACGGTGCCCGGTGTTCAACGAGCACGTCCCGATCCTGATCGAGATGAGGCGGAGCCTCGTCTCGCAAGGCGAGGTGCCTCAGAGGATGCAGGAGGCGTTCCAGAGCCTCTCCCGCTATGGGAACTCCTTCGGAGCCTCGCCGCGGGGGCGCGGGAAGTGGGCGCAGTCGCTCAGCTTCCCCGTGAAGGACGCCAGGAGACAGCCGGTGGAGTACCTCTGGTTCCTCGGCGACTACGCGGCCTACGACCCGAGAGTGCAGACGGCGACGAAGGCGATGGCGCGGCTGCTGCACGAGGCAGGAGTGGACTTCGGCACGCTCCAGGAGGAGGAGCAGAACTCCGGCAATGACGTGCGCCGGGCGGGAGAGGAAGGGCTCTTCGAGGTCCTCCTCGAGGAGAACCGGAAGGCGATCGGGACGGCCCGCTTCCAGAGGGTGCTCACGACCGACCCGCACAGCTTCCACGCGCTCAAGAACGAATACGGGAACGGCAGCCCGATCGGAGAGGTCGTCCACTCGAGTGAACTCCTCGATGCGCTCCTCCGGAACGGGAGGCTTCAAGTGGCGCGGCCCCTTGCTCGGAAGGTCACGTACCACGACCCCTGTTACCTCGGCCGCTACAACGGCGTCTATGGCGCTCCTCGCTCGGTGCTTGGCCGGATCGGCTGCGACGTGGTGGAGATGCCCCGGAACCGATCGCAGGCGTACTGCTGCGGCGCAGGCGGCGGCCGCGTGTGGATGGAGGACGTTGCTTCGGGCAGCGAACGTCCTGCCGAGAGCCGGGTGCGCGAGGCAGCGGGGCTGGGCGGGGTGCAGACGCTGGTTGTGAGCTGCCCGAAGGACCTCGTCATGTTCCAGGACGCGGTGAAGATCACCGGGC
>Ga0209642_10003009_pt1 | contig 10966 bp, 11 predicted proteins | sample RifCSP19_2_FD_184025 | JGI IMG/M metagenome (GOLD analysis project Ga0209642, IMG submission 184025) | Soil microbial communities from Rifle, Colorado - Rifle CSP2_sed 19_2 (SPAdes) (version 2) | ecosystem: Environmental > Terrestrial > Deep subsurface > Rock core/Sediment | place: Rifle... | reverse complement strand
CCGCCGGGGTCGCCCTCCAGGCCCTCGTCCACGGGGGAGATGTCGAGGCCGAGCTCCTGCGTGTCGTCTCGCTCGGCGGCGACACCGACTCCAACGCTGCGGTCGCCGGAGCCCTGCTCGGCGCGCGGGACGGCCTGGAGGGACTCCCGGCGCGGTGGCTCGCGAGGCTCCTCGAGCGCGACGCCGTGGAGGCGGAGGCGCGCAGGCTCGTTCCGCTCGCCGCCTCGACGTAGCGGCTACCGTAGGTGCCAGCGTCGAGGGGCGATCAGCTCGTCGGCCGCCGCCGGTCCCCAGGTCCCGGGGACGTACGGGTGCACGTCGCCCGGTTGTTCGAAGGAGGGCGTCACGATCTCCCACGCCCGCTCGACGTCGTCTTCCCTCGTGAACAGCGTGTGGTCGCCGTTCATGGCGTCGTGGAGGAGGCGCTCGTAGGCCTCGGCAGGTTCGTGCATGAACGACGTCTCGTACGCGAAATCCATCTGCACGGTCGTGATCTCGTAGCCGGGCCCGGGTACCTTCGCCTGGAAGGCGAGGGAGATCCCTTCGTCGGGCTGGATCCGGATCACGAGGTGGTCGGCGGGGAGCGGTCCGACCCCGAGCTCCTCGAACAGGTAGCTCGGCGGCTCGCGGAACCGGACGGCGATCTCGGTGGCCCGTCGCGGTAGGCGCTTGCCGTGCCGAAGGTAGATCGGCACGTCCGACCACCGCCAGTTGTCCACCCAGGCCCTGGCGGCGACGTAGGTCTCGGTCGTCGAACCGGGTGCCACTCCAGGTTCCTCCAGGTATCCGTCGTACTGCCCGCGGATCACCTCGGTCGGGACGAGCGGAGGGATCGTGCGCAGCAACTTCACCTTCTCGTCTCGGAAGGCCTGGGGCTCGAGCGAGCGCGGGGGCTCCATCGTGACGAACGCGAGCACCTGGAGCATGTGGTTCTGCAGGAGGTCGCGGATCGCACCGGCGCCGTCGTAGTAGGCGGCGCGACCCTCGACCCCGGCGGTCTCGGCCACCGTGAGCTGGAGGTGGTCGATCGCGTCGCGGTTCCAGACGCGCTCGAACAGCGAGTTCCCGAAGCGGAAGACCACGATGTTCTGCACGGTCTCCTTGCCCAGGTAGTGGTCGATCCGGAACAGCTGCGACTCGTCGAACGAGGTGTGGATCCGCCGACCGAGCTCGCGGGCACCCTCGAGCGAGTCGCCGAACGGCTTCTCGACCAAGATCCGGCTCCGCTCGGTGTTCTGCCCGCTCGCCCCGAGACCCTCTGCGATAGGGGCGAACAGGGCAGGCGGCGTGGCCAGGTAATAGAGGCGCCCTCCGTCGGTTCCCACCCGACGGTCGATCTCGTCGAGCTTGGCCGCCAACGCCTCGAAGGCTTCCGGTTCCTCCCCACTGACCGGGACGTACGAGAGCGAGCCGGCGAATCCCTTCCAGACCTCGCCGTCGAAGCCGGTCCGGGAGTGCTCGCGGATCGCAGACCCTGCGTGGGTGCGGAATCCCTCGTCGTCCCATCCGGAGCGGGCAGATCCGACGATCGCGTATCGCTCCGGGAGGCAGCCCTGCCCGGCCAGCTGGTACAGCGCGGGGATGATTTTCGTTCGTGCGAGGTCGCCGGTGGCTCCGAAGATCACGATCGCCTGCGGTTCGGGAGGCGCGAGCGCCATCGGCTACGAGCCCTCCTTCTCCGCGTGTCCTCCGAACCGCTCCCGCATCGCGGAGAGAACCCGGTTCGCGAAGTCGGCCTCGCCGCGGCTCTCGAAGCGGTCGTACAGGGCCGCCGACAGGACATGGACCGGCACGCCTTCATCGACCGCCGCCTGGATCGTCCACCGGCCCTCCCCCGAGTCCGACACGCGTCCCGAGAACCCGTCGAGCGCGGGGTCTTCGAACAGTGCCGCCGCGGTGAGATCGAGGAGCCAGGACGACACGACGCTCCCGCGTCGCCACAGCTCCGCGATTTCGGGGAGGTCGAGCTCGTACCGGTAGTACTCGGGGTCGCGGAGCGGTGTCGTCTCGGCGTCGGCCCCACGCTCGCGCGACCCTACGTCCGCGTGCTCGAGGACGTTCAGCCCCTCCGCGAGGGCGGCCATGATCCCGTACTCGATGCCGTTGTGGACCATCTTCACGAAGTGCCCGGCGCCTGCCGGGCCGCAGTGGAGGTACCCGGCCTCCGCCGTGCTCGCGTTCGCTGAGGTGCGCCCGGGCGTGCGGGGGGCAGCGTCCACACCGGGGGCGAGCGCGGCGAAGATGGGATCCAGATGGCGCACGACCTCCTCCTCCCCGCCGATCATCAGGCAGAAACCGCGTTCGAGTCCGAGCACGCCGCCGCTGGTGCCGACGTCGACGAAGTGCACACCCTCGGCCCCGTATCGCTCAGCGCGAGACACGTCGTCGCGGTAGTACGAGTTGCCCCCATCGATCACGATGTCGCCTGCCTCCATCAGCTCGGCGAGGCGGTCGGTGGTCCGCTCGGCGAAGGCGGCAGGCACCATGACCCAGACGGTGCGAGGCGTCGCCAGCTTGCTCAGGAGATCCTCGAGGGATCCGGCGCCGACGGCGCCTTCGCCCTCGAGCTCGCGGACGGAGTCCTCCCGCACGTCGTAGACGACGACCTCGTGCCCCTGGCGGATCAGCCGGCGCGTGAGGTTCGCGCCCATCCGTCCGAGGCCGACCATCCCGAGTTGCATCCCGATCACCTCCACGCCGCGCACGTCCGCCCCGTCCTCGAGGTCACCGGGACGCGGCGTCGGCCTAGGTGACCATGCGACGCGGTTCGCTGTCGAGACGATCACATGCTAGGTCTCGGCTCCCGCGCCTCCGTTACGTGCGAAGCGGCCGCTGTAACGAACCGCTTGCGATCACAGACTGAGGGGTCGAAGGTTGATCCCGTATGCGCGAAAGGTTCCCGTCATGACAGACGTGATCAAGGTCTACGGCGCGAGCTGGTGCCCGGACTGCCGGCGCTCGAAGCGTTTCCTCGGCGACCAGCGGATTGCGTTCGAGTGGCACGACATCGAGGCCGAGCGCGAGAGCATCCGTATCGTTCAGGAGCGGAACGACGGCAACAACGTCATCCCGACCATCGTCTTCCCTGACGGTTCGCACGTATCCGAGCCATCCAACGAGGAGCTCGCCGAGAAGCTCGGCCTCGAGCGGAGCGCGATGCTGCACGTGTACGACCTCATCATCATCGGCGGTGGCCCGGCCGGTCTGACGACCTCCATCTACGCGGCCCGCGAGAATCTGGAGACCCTCGTGATCGACAGCAAGGGGCTCGGCGGTCAGGCCGGCGTGACCGAGCGGCTCGACAACTACCCAGGGTTCCCGGAAGGGATCGGCGGCGCCGAGCTCGCCGATCGGATCGTTCGGCAGGCTCAACGGTACGGAGTCGAACTGCTTCAGGCCGTCTCGGTGGTCTCGATCACCGGCGACGGCGAGCAGGTCGACGTCGAGACCGCCACGGGCGACCACTACCACGCTCGGGCGGCGCTGATCGCCAGCGGCTCCTCATACCGGCGGACGAACGCCCCAGGCGAGGACGACCTGATCGGTGCGGGGATCCACTTCTGCGCGACGTGCGACGGCCCCTTCTACAAGGGCGCGAAGGAGATCGTGGTGCTGGGCGGGGGGAACAGCGGTCTGGAGGAAGGGCTCTTCCTGAAGCAGTTCGTGGACGAGGTGACCATCCTGGAGCGTTCGGACCGCCTGGCTGCCAGCCGGCTCCTCCAGGACAAGGTGGCCTCGACCGACGGGATGCGCGTCCTCCTCGATCGCGAGGTGAAGGCTTTCAAGAAGAAGGACGACGGGAGCGGCAAGCTCGGCGCGATCGAGGTCGAGTACCTGACGACCGGTGAGGTGGAGGAGCTCCACCCGGCCGCGGCCTTCGAGTTCATCGGCCTGGACCCGAACACCGACTTCGTGAAGGGTCAGGTCGAGCTGGACGAGCGCGGTCTGATCGTGACCGACGCGGCGCTCCAGACCTCGATCCCGGGCGTGTTCGCCGCGGGTGATGTGCGGGCGGGCTCGACGAAGCAGCTCGCGTCCGCGGTCGGCGAGGGTGCGGCGGCCGCGATCTGCATCCGGCAGTACCTGGACGCACTGGACGCGAAGCCCGTCCACATGATGTGAGGGAGCCGCGGTGGATCCCAGGGACATCTTCGAGCTCATCGTCAGGGCCGACGAGAAGCTGAAGTACGCGACCTCCGGGAAGGACGACCTGCGCAGGCGACAGGCGCGTGTCCTCCTCCTCGAGGCGCGGGAGGCCGCCATGGGGATCGGGAACGAGGCGCTGGTCCAACAGGCGGAGACGCGACTCGAGGACCTCGAGCGCGAGGCGCCTGCGTGAGCCAGCGGAGGTGCCGAGCGACATCCGCTCCGGTTCCGGCGCGCTAGGCCTTGGCCCGCCAGCTGCGGTGAACGTGCAGGAAGGCCTCGCGCGCTTCCGCCGGGATCTGCTGCTCTGACAGCGCGCCCGTGAGGCGGATCGTCGTCCGGATCTGGTCGAGGTACGTGTTGCATCCATCGCAGTCGGCGAGGTGCGCCTCGAGGTGCGCTCGCTCGTCGTCCGGGAGCGCGCCCTCCAGGTAGTCCGTCACGAGCTCGACGAGGCTCTTGCAGTCCATCTCCGCGGGCGGGGTCATCCCGCCCCCTCCGGTGCGAGGTAGTCCTCCAGCGCGCGCCGGACCTTCGTGCGGGCGCGGTGCAGGAGCACCCGTTGATTGGTGTCGGTGATGTCCAGGGCGTTACACACCTCTGCCGAGGTCCAACCCAGGACATCTCGGAGCCGGATCACCTCGCGCTGACTCGGGGGGAGCTCCTCGATGGCCGTTCCGATGCGCGCGAGCGTCTCGCGCGACATCAACCGGGCCTCGGGGGTCCCCTCCCAGCTCGCCGGCGGGGCGGCCCAGTGCCCGGGGAGGGTGGGGTCGTCCGCCGGGAGGAACCGGCTCGGCTCGAGCCCCGACCCCGCCTCGTCGTCGGGGGACCAGACCGACGAGAAGGGGATGCTCCGCGACTCACGCCGCCCGCGCGTCTTCGAGATGTTGACGAGGATGCGGAAGATCCAGGTTCGGAGCGACGAGCGTCCCTCGAACCCGTCGAGTCCCCGGAGGACGCCGAGCCACGCGTCCTGAACGACCTCCTCGGCTACGGCCTGGGTGGAGACGTACATCCGCGCGATCCGGAGCATCGCCGGCTGGTGGCGCTCGACCAGGGCCATGAAGGTCGCCTCGTCACCGGAACGCAGTCGCTCGACGAGCTCGAGGTCCTCTGCGGACGCGCGAGGTCTGGAGTCGCTCATCGGCGCGCAGCCTAGCGCGCGGGCTCAGCCGGGGCGGGCCGCTCCGACGAAGTTCTCCCAGTAGATCGGGCGGACCTGGACGACGGTCCCGGTGCGGGGCGAGTCGATCATGCGCCCTCCGCCCACGTATATCCCCACGTGCGAGATGGGGTTGTAGAAGAAGACCAGGTCTCCCGGCTGCAGGTCCGCGCGGGCCACGTGGGGGAGCGCCGCGTACTGCGCGGCCGAGGAGTGCGGAAGCGAGACGCCGGCGTGTGCCCACGACCACATCGTGAACCCCGAGCAGTCGAACCCCGTCTCCGGGCTAGAGCCGCCCCATCGGTAGGGCGTGCCGATCATCGAGTACGCGGCGTCCAGGACCGCCTGCACGTTCCCGTTCGGCGCGGGGGGCGGGGGGATCGGAGACGGGTCGGCGACGGTGCCTCCACCCCGTACCTCCTGCTGGGCCGCCTCCAGCGCGGCCTGCCGGGCGGCCTGCCGGGCGGCGACGGCCTCCCGGTACTTGCGATCGAGGGTCTCGAACAGCTCCTTGGCCTCGGCGATCCCCTCCTGGATCTGGTCCCGCTTGGAGGCGAGGTCGGCCAGGACCGTCTCGCGTTCTTCGACGGCTGCCCGGAGCTCGTCGGCCGTCCATCGGGCCTCCTGCCCGGCGCGTTCGGCCTCGGCGGCCAGGTCGGCGTCGGCCTGCGCCATGCTGCCGATGAACTCGAGCCGATCCGAGAAGTCCGCGAGCGATGTGGCGTCGAACAGCACGGAGAACCGGGTGCCGACGCCCTGGTACGCGCGCGCGGCGCTCGCGTTCAGGCTCGCGACCGCTCGGTCCGCGGTCGCGCGAGCGCGGTTCGCCTCCGCCTTCACCTCGTCCAGGCGGGCTTGGACCTCCTGGAGGCGGAGCCGGGCCTGGTTGAACTCCTCGACCAGGAGGGAGAATTCCCGGTTCAGCGCGTCGAGGCGGGCCTTCGCCTCCTCGACCTCCTGCCGACTGGGGGCGGCAGACGAGAGGCCGGCTGAACCGAGGGATGCGGAGAGAACGATCAGCGCGGCTGCCGCGAACCGCGCGACGAGGCGTCGCTGCGTCCCTCTCATCTCCCTCCGAACACGGCGAAGGCTGCCTTCCGACAGCCTGACAAGAGGCTAGTCGCGGTGCCGAAGGGCGTCAACGCACCCCCTTCCTCCATCGAGGAACCCGGCCGGTACCGGCGACGTGGAGGTCTGGTCGGGACGGCGGGATTTGAACCCGCGACCTCAGCGTCCCGAACGCTGCGCGCTACCAAGCTGCGCTACGTCCCGCGGAGCCAGAGTCTATCGGTCCCTTCCCGCTCCGACCCGGTAGATTCAAGCGAGCCATGGAGCGGGAGCCGAGATGAGCGTCCTTTCGTACCTGCGGTTCGTCCTCGCCGACGCCGACGACCGTGACCGGTTCGAGGCCGAACTCCTCGCGATCCGCGAGTTGGAGCGGGAGCAGCCCGGCTTCCGATGGGCCGAAGTCGGTCGCGACCCGTGGAACGGCCGTGTCTACGTGGTGGTCTCGGAGTGGGACGACGTCGAGCAGGTCCGCGCGTTCGAGCACCACCCGCAGCACGAGGCGGTCATGCGGCGTTGGGAAGACCGGTACGCCGAGACCTTCGCCCACCGGCGCTTCGTTCCCTGGGTCCGCCCCGAGCCGTCGCCTTCGCCATCGGAGGGGCCGGTATGAGGATCGCGCAGGTATGTCCGCCCTGGCTCGCCGTGCCTCCCAAGGGCTACGGCGGGATCGAGTGGGTGGTGGCCCTGCTCGCCGACGGGCTGGCAGAGGCGGGGCACGACGTGACGCTGTTCGCGACGGGCGACTCGGTGACGAAGGCGAAGCTCGCGTACGTCTACGAGCAGGCGCCCGGCTCGAAGACCATCAACGATCCGATCCTCGACACCACCCACACTCTGTTCGCGCTCCGGGACGCCCGCGAGAGGTTCGACGTGCTCCACGTCCACACGCCGTTCTCGGCGCTCGCGGCCGCGGTCGAGACCGGCGTGCCCACCGTCCACACGCTCCACGGCTCGTTCACGCCCGAGATGACGCGCCTGTACTCGCTCGTGGCCCAGCGTGCGTGGTTCGTGGCGATCAGCGAGGCGCAGAAGTCGTTCGGCCCCGACCTGCGATACGGCGGCGTCGTCTACAACGGCATCGACATGAGCTTCTACACGCTCCAGGAGGAGAAGGACGACTTCGTGCTGTTCCTCGGACGGGCCGCTCCCGAGAAGGGCTGGCGGCGTGCGATCGAGGCCGCGAAGGTCGCCGGGGAGCGCCTGGTCTCTGCCGTGAAGATCGCCCACCCCGCCGAGGTCCAGGAGTGGGAGACCATCAAGCCCGCGCTCCCCTCGGACTTCGACGTGATGGGAGAGATCACGCAGGGGGAGAAGGTGGAGCTGCTCCGGCGGGCCAAGGCCGTGCTGTTCCCGATCGACTGGCCCGAGCCCTTCGGGTTGGTGATGACCGAGGCGATGGCCTGTGGCACGCCCGTGATCGCGACGCCGCGCGGGTCGGTGCCCGAGGTGATCGACGACGGGGTCACCGGATGGATCGTCCCCGTCGAGGAGTACGCGGCGGAAGCGGCGGCGCGCCTCGGACGCCTGTCCGAGATCGACCCGCGCGCCTGCCGCGAGCGCGTGCAACGCCTGTTCTCCAAGGAGGCCATGGTCGCGGGGTACGAGGGCGTGTTCGAGCGTGCCGCCGGCGCCTGACGCGGCGACTACGCGTGTTCCTGAGGGGCTCGGCGCAGCTCGAGGAGGGTGGCCTCGGGCCGGCACAGGAACCGGAACGGGGCGAACTTGCTCGTTCCCAGGCCGGGGGAGACGTGCACGAAGGCATCGCCCATGCGGATGAGGCCGGAGACCACGCGTCGAGGCAGATCCGAGTTCGTGACCAGCGCCCCCACGACGGGGAGGCGCACCTGGCCGCCGTGGGTGTGTCCCGCCACGACGAGGCGGTAGCCGCAGGCCACCGCCTCGGGCGCCGAGTCCGGCGAGTGCATCACCGCGATCCCGAAGCGATCCGGCGCGCGACGCGGGGCCAACCGGAGGTCGTGCCGTCGGATGTGCGCATCGTCCAGGCCGAGGAGCTCGACCCGCAGCCCGTGGAGCTCGACGAGGTCGTGGAGGTTCGTGAGGTCGTGCCACCCGTCGGCTCGGAGCATCTCGACCAGCTCGCGCCCCCGCCCGCGCCGGGCCGCGCGCGAGGGGCGCTTCCGCTTCGCCACGAAGTACGCGAGCGGGTTGAGCGGCCGTGGGGCATGGTAGTCGTTCGAGCCCAGGACGAACCAGGAGGCGAGCCGGCCTCGGACCGGGCGCACCGCTTGGACCGTGCGCGCGACCGCCTCCGGTTCGGCCAGGAAGTCGCCCGTGACCACCGTCACGTCGGCCGGGGGGAGCGAGGCGAGGAACGCCGCCTTCCGACGGTCGTCGCGGACGAAGTGGAGGTCCGACAGATGCAGGACGGTCAACGTCTCCGGCCCGCCCGCCGGTAGGATGGCCACGCCGCGTCGCACGAGGCGGTAGGCGCGACGCTCGACGAGCACGCCGTAGGCGACGCACAGCAGGGCGGCGGCGAGGAGCGCGAGCGCGAGCGGAACGAGCACGGGAAGGCAGTCTACGTGGGCGGGTCCACGCTCAAGGCCAAGGTTCACGAGGAGATGACGGCTGCGCTCAAGGCCGGCGACAAGCTGCGCCTCGGGGCGCTCCGCATGCTCGCTGCCGCCATCACCAACCGGGAGAAGGACGTGCTCCACGAGCTGTCGGACGACGAGGTGCGTGAGGTGGCGGCGAGGGAGGTGAAGAGGCGCACCGAGTCCGTCGAGGCCTTCGAGGGCGCGGGCCGGACGGAGCTCGCCGAGAGGGAGCGCGCCGAGCGCGAGATCCTGCTGGCTTACGCGCCCGAGCTCCTCGGAGAGGCCGATGTGGACGCGCTGATCGAGGAGGCGATCTCCACGACGGGCGCGACCTCCGTCAAGGAGCTCGGCAAGGTCATGGGCGTCGTGATGGCGAAGGCCAAGGGAAGGGTCGACGGCGCCGTGGTCCAGGCCAAGGTCCGAGCGCGGCTCGAGAGGGAGGACTAGCGGAAGACGGATCGACGGAGGACTGGGGCCGCGATCTACCCGCCGTCGCCGCCGCCCTCGTCTCCGCCGCCTTCGAACACACCGACCTGGATGGTCACGGTGGCACCGACGTCGACGATCTTGTTCCCGTCGCCGATCGGGGTCTGGTCCACCACGATGCCGCCCAGCGCTGGGTCGTCGACGGTGACGTACTCGACCGCGGCGACGAGGCCCGCATCTTCGAGGACCTTGACCGCCTTCGCCTCGTTCAGGTCCTTCACCCGTGGAACGACGACCGGCTCCCCCTTCCCGGTGCTCACCTGGAGCTTGACGGCACCGCCCAGCGTGAGCCTCGAGCCGCCCTCGGGCGCCTGCGAGAGCACCGTGTTGGTGGGTTCGAACGAATCGACCTTCTCGACGATGGGCGTGAAGTTGGCCTCGACGAGGATCTCCTGCGCTTCCTCCGAGCGCAGTCCGACGACCTCCGGCACCGTCCCGCTCTGCGGCGGCGGAGGCGTCTCGAACCCCTCGATCGGGTAGTCCTGCATCGCCTGGACCATGAAGTCGTGCCAGATTGGTGCGGCGACCGTGCCGCCGAACACCGAGTCCCCGTAGTACGTGTTCATCGGCAGCTGACCGAAGGGGAACCCGACCCAGACGGCCGTGGCCACCTGCGGTGTGTAGCCCGCGAAGTACACGTTCGTGTAGTCCTGCGCCGTGCCGGTCTTGCCGGCCACCGGTCGACCGATCTGAGCCTCCGTCCCGGTCCCGCCGGAGACGACACGCTGGAGCATCGCCGTGACGAGATGGGCGATCTCCGCATCGATCGCCTGCTCACACGTCGGCTTATGCCGGTAGAGGGCTTCGTAGCCGCTCCCTTCCTCCTTCGGCGCCTCGACGCGGGCGACGGCGAAGGGCTCGCAGTGGATCCCGTCGTTGGCCAGGGTCCCGAAGGCCGAGGCCATGTCGAGCGTGGAGACCTCCTCGACGCCGAGCGTGATCGACGGCACGGGGTCGAGGGCCGACGTGATCCCCATCTGGTGGGCGGCCTCGACGATCGCCTCGGGTCCGACGTCGAGGGCGAGCTGCGCGAAGACGACGTTCACCGATCCCTGGGTCGCCGCCCACAGGTCCATGAAGCCGCGGTCGCTGCCGCCCTCGGCGTTGCTCACGCACCCCGACTCGCTGATCCAGCCCTTCAGACCGCACTGGGGGGAGGCGGACGAGTAGACCTTCCCGGGCGGGAAGTCGTTCTGGAAGGCCGCCACGAGGGTGAAGGGTTTGAAGGCCGAGCCGACCTGGCGCGTTCCGCGCCAGACGAGGTCGAGCTGATCGCGCTCGTAATCCTTCCCGGAGAGGATCGCCTTGATCGCGCCGGTGGTGGCGTCGACGGAGACGAGGGACACGTCCGGCCCCTTCTTCGGATCGATCCTCGGGCTGGCGTCCACCGCGGCCTGTGCGTGCTCCTGCCACGCGAGGTCCAGCGTGGTGTAGATCTTCAGGCCGCCCTGGTACAGGGTGTGGATGCGTTGGTTGCGCGTCACCCCGAGCGAGTCGAACTCACCGGTCTCGTTCTCCAGGATCAGGTTCCGGATGTAGTAGA
>Ga0209642_10003007_pt1 | contig 10968 bp, 7 predicted proteins | sample RifCSP19_2_FD_184025 | JGI IMG/M metagenome (GOLD analysis project Ga0209642, IMG submission 184025) | Soil microbial communities from Rifle, Colorado - Rifle CSP2_sed 19_2 (SPAdes) (version 2) | ecosystem: Environmental > Terrestrial > Deep subsurface > Rock core/Sediment | place: Rifle... | reverse complement strand
CTGATCTCGTTCCTGCCCGTGTTCTTCCTGTTCCTGTTCTCCGGCGGCACGGCCGCGATGCCCGCGCTCGTCGGGGCGATCGTCCTCACGCTCGCGTTCATCGGGCTGTTCGCGGCGCAGTCCGTGTACTTCTACAAGCACTGGTTCCGTTTCCAGGACATGTTCGTCGCCTCGCCCGTCTCGCCGATCGCATACACGCTCGGGCTGTCCCTGAGCACGCTCTTCTCGTCGAGCCCTTCCGTGATCCTGGCGCTCGCCGTCCTCGTCTGGAACCAGCCCGTCGGCCTCGTGCCGATCCTCGCGACCCTCGCGGTCTCCGCGCTCCTCTGGCTCTCGATGGTCTTCGCGGGCTTCGCGATCGGCGCCTCGACGAAGAACACCCGGCGGGCGAACTCGCTCCCGCAGATCCTCGGCTTCGTGATCGGGTTCCTGCCGCCCGTGTACTACCCGCTGAGCCTGCTCCCGCCGTCCGTCCAGCCCTTCGCCCTCGCGATCCCGTCGACGCACGCCGCGCAACTCGCGAAGCACTACTTCGGACTCCTACCGGCGCCGCTGACGGACGGCGACGTTTTCTTCGGATGGGGGTATCTAATCGCGTTCACGGTCGCGATGGCCCTCCTCGTCATGAGGAAGGCTCGCTGGGTCGACCCGTAGGCCTCCGACACACGGACCGGATGGACGAAGCGTCCAAGTAGATTCGTTTCGGCTGTCCGAAATGGAGGTGGGACCTCCTCCTGGGTTCCCTATTGATGTTCGCGGGGCTCCTCGCCCTGGGCCTCACTCGTGGCCGCTGGCTGCCACAAAGGGAATGGGTCGCGGGGTGGATCCCCTCCTCGGCGGCCGTCGCAACGGCGATCGTCGCCGAGGCCACGAAGATGCTCCGCCGTGGAACCGCCGGTTCCGGATTCAACTCCGGGTCGCTCGAATCGAGGGCGCGGGGCCGTGCCGGGCGGATCGGCACGCCGAGGACACGTACCCCCGGACACAATACGTACTTCACATGCGCAAGGAGCTTGTCCAGATCGGCAGGTCCCGGACCGCAGCCGAGGAGGAAGCGGTGGAGGCGGGAGCCGGAGGAAGGAGCGATGGAGCGAAGGGGCTTTCTCAAGGTGGCGGCCGTCGGTGCGGGTGCCCTCGCAGTGTCCGCGTCTGGACTCCTGACCCTCGCGTCCTGGTCCGCGCTCGGGACGCCACGACGGGGAGGTGGGGGTCCGATGCCGCGAGCCTTCACCCTCCACGCGCGGGAGGCGACGATCCAGACCGTGGACGGCAAGACGCTTTACGCACGCGGGTTCGCGAACGACGATGGGACGTTCGGCATCCCCGGACCCGTCCTTTCGGCGAACGAGGGAGACTTCATCACCGTGACGCTCGAGAACGAGACACACCAGGACCACACCGTCGCCTTCGAAGGGATCGCGCTCGGACCGACGGTCCCGCCGGGCGGGAGAGGCACGTTCACCTTCGACGCGCCGCACGCCGGAACGTACGTGTACCATGACCCGACCATTGACCCCGTGAACCGCGCGCTCGGGATGTACGGTGCCCTCGTCGTCACGCCGTCCGCGAACGCGGAGGAGATCTGGGCGGGAGGACCTCGAGTATCGCGGCAATTCCTGCAGATCGTCAGCGAGCTCGACGAGACGTGGAACGTCCTCGCGGGCCAGGGGCGGGCCGTCGACCCCGTCTCGTACCGGCCGAACTACTTCTTTCTGAACGGTCGAGGGTTTCCGGACAGCGACCTCGATCCGAACGCCCACATCCGCGGGGCCGTGGGGGAGACAATCCTCATCCGCTGGGTCAACGCCGGGGTCGTCCCGCACTCCTTGCACACCCACGGCTACCACTTCAAGATCCTCCAAGAGAGCGGCCTGCCCAAGGTTGGGGTGCGGGAGAAGGACAACGTTCCCGTGTATCCGTTGCGGACGCTCGACGTCCTCATCACCCTCGATCAACCGGGCCAGTATCCGATCCATGACCACATCCTCATGGCGAACACGGCGAACGGGGTGTACCCGAAGGGCATCATGGGGATGTTCGACATCGTCCAGGGGTGATCGGTCATGGCGAATCGCGCGTACGTCCTGTGGCTCCGTAAGAACGGGTCGGTGATCATGCACGACGGTGTCGCGATCGATCTCTGGCCGTTCACCGACTCCAAGGGATCAGCGAGCATCTTCCCTGGTCCGTTGCTCGTATCCAACGAGGGAGAGACCGTCGAGGTCACGTTCAAGAACAACATGAACGCACACACGTTCCACTTCCACGGGATCGACGCTGACACACCGAACGACGGCGTGCCGGAGACCTGGCCCGTCGTCGACACGTACACGTTTCTCACGGGCCACGCAGGGACCTACTGGTATCATTGTCACGCGAATACGGTCCTGCACCAGCAGATGGGCATGTACGGCCCGTTCGTCGTCATGCCTGCGGACGGCTCGAACCACGCCTGGACCGGGGGTCCCGCGTTCGACAGGCAATACGTGTGGACGCTGTCGGAATTCGACAGCCGGTGGAGGTCGAGCCGGACCAAGCCGAACTTCGCCTACTTCAACGCGGACTACTTCCTGATCAACGGGAAGGACGGGTTTGCGCCGATCACGGCCGAGGACACCGCGATCACGTGCCGGATTGGCGAGTCGGTCCTGTTGCGCCTGATCCATGCGGGGTACCTCATCGCACGGGTGTCTCTGGGAGGACTGCCGTTCACGGTGATCGCGTCCGACGGAAGGCCTCTCCCATTTGTGGAGACGCCCTCCATCGTCGAGATCGCCTCGGGGGAGCGCTACGACCTCCTCTTCACCCCGGCGATCCCGGGGAGGTATGACGTCCGCGTGGACTATCTCAACTGGTACGGGAGGACGGTTCGCGGGAGCGCGCGGACGCTCATCACCGTCGTCTAGCTCACGGATTCTGCCCGCCAGAGCTCTAGCCACCTACGACAGACAGTCCCCGAGGGTCCGCGGCATCTGCTTGTTGACCTCGGCGATGACCATGACTGCGTTCTCCGTCTCGAACAGCCGCGGGATCTCGCTCAGGAAGATCGGGGTGTAGTCCGCGCGGCCTTCCGCCACGGCCTCGCGCACGTTCGGGCCGATGAAGAGCGCGTTATGCCGGAAGTTGTCCCCCCACTTCGGTTCCGTGTATGGCGCGAGCCCCAGGGTCATGATGTGGACGATTTCTGCGCCGAACACCGTGTTCGCGCGACGGACGAGGGCCTCGACGAGCCGCTGGGGCTCCGCCGCGCCGGACCCGATGAAGAGATGCTCCCCGCTCTGGACCTCCTCGAGCGCCTCATCCGCCGTGCGGATCTTCTCCTGGAGGCGTTTCCGCCAGGCTGGCTCCTCCGTGACGTCGGGCGCGTCCATCGTCCCCTCCGGCGCGCGGGCCCGGGGCCCGCGGCCTACTTCTTGCCCTCGACGGCGGCGAGCCACTTCTTGACTTCCTCGACCGCGCCGGGGTCCTCGAGGGTCGTCGTGTCGCCGATCTCCTGGCCGGAGACGAGCGCGCGGATCACCCGGCGCATAATCTTTCCGGACCGGGTCTTCGGCAACTTGTCCGTGATGTAGATCTCGTCGGGCACCGCGATCGGGCCGATCTCCGCGCGCACGTGCTTTTTGAGCTCGTCCTTGAGCGCATCCGAGCGAGTCTGGCCCGTTTTCAGGACGACGTAGGCGACGAGGGCCTGCCCCTTGAGCGAGTGCGGCTTCCCGACGACGGCGGCCTCCGCGAGCTTCGGATGGCTCACGAGGGCCGACTCGACCTCCATCGTGCCGATCCGATGGCCGGAGACGTTGATCACGTCGTCGATCCGCCCCATGAGCCAGAAGTAGGCGTCCTCGTCGAGCCGCGCCCCGTCGCCCGTGAAGTACTTCCCCGGGACCTGGGACCAGTACGTCGCCTTGTATCGCTCGTCGTCCTTGTACAGGGTCATGAGCATCGCGGGCCACGGCTTCGAGATCACTAGGTACCCGCCCTTGTTCACGCCGAGGATGTTCCCCTTCTCGTCGACGACCTCCCCGCTCACGCCGGGGAAGGGCCGGGACGCGGAACCCGGCTTGAGGGTGTGCAGGCCGGGCAGGGGCGTGATCAGGATCATCCCCGTCTCCGTCTGCCACCACGTGTCGACGACCGGGCAGCGGCTCCCGCCGATCGTGCGGTAGTACCACCGCCACGCCTCGGGGTTGATCGGCTCGCCGACGGTCCCGAGGAGGCGCAGGCTCGAGAGGTCGTTCATCTTCGGCCACTCGTCGCCCCATCGCATGCACGCGCGGATCGCGGTCGGCGCGGTGTACAGGATCGTCACGCCGTACTCCTCGACGAGCTGCCACCAGCGGTTCGCCTTCGGGTAGTCCGGCACCCCTTCGTACATGAACGACGTCGCGCCGTTCGCGAGCGGCCCGTACACGATGTACGAGTGCCCGGTGACCCAGCCGATGTCCGCGGTGCACCAGTAGAAGTCGTCCTCCTTGAGGTCGAAGATCAGCTTGTGCGTCGACGCGACCCCGACGAGGTAGCCGCCCGTCGAGTGCATGACGCCCTTCGGCCGGCCCGTCGTTCCCGACGTGTACAGGATGAAGAGGGGGTCCGTCGCGGCGACGGGCTCAGGCTCGCACCAGTCGTCCGCCTTCGCCATCGCCTCGTGCCACCAGACGTCGCGGCCAGGCGTCATCGCCACCTCGGTCCCCGCGCGCTTGAACACGACGACGTGGCGCACGATGGAGAGGTCCGCGATGCCCTCGTCCACGGCCTTCTTGAGCTGCACGAGGCCTCCGCGGCGGTAGCTCGCGTCCGCGGTGACAATGACCTCGCTCTCCGCGTCCTCGACGCGGTCGTGGACCGCCTTCGAGGAGAATCCGCCGAAGATCACGGAGTGAGGCGCGCCGAGCCGCGCGCACGCGAGCATCGCGATCGGGAGCTCGGGGATCATCGGCAGGTAGATCGTCACGCGGTCCCCGCGCTTCACGCCCAGGCCCTTCAGGACGTTCGCGAGCTTGTTCACCTCGCGCCACAGCTGATGGTACGTGTACGTCCGCTTCTCGCCCGGCTCGCCCTCCCAGACGATCGCGGCCTTGTTCCGCCGCGCGCTCGTCACATGCCGGTCGAGGCAGTTGTACGAGACGTTGAGCGTGCCGCCGACGAACCACTTTGCGAACGGCGGCTTCCAGTCCAGCACCCGGTCCCACTTCTTGAACCAGTGGAGCTCCTTCGCCTGCTCCGCCCACCACGTGAGCGGGTCCTTCTCCGCCTCCTGAAGGATCTTCGGGTCCTGGACCCAGGCCTGCCGCCGGAACGCCTCCGGGGGCGGGTACTGTTCCTTTTCCTTGAGCAGGCTATCTATAGTGGCACTAGAAACGACCATGCGACGACCTCTCTTCTGACACGCTCCGAGGGACGCGCCCCGGTCATAAGGTCTGGCGTCTGGAAGCAAATAGACAATATATAACCGAGGAGAACGGACGAGGCGGCGTCGTGACTCGCATGTGTCCGACATGACTCTGCGGAGAGACGGTAAAGTCGATACGCGTATGTTCCCAAGGTCTTTGCGAGACCGGACTCGTCCGAACAAGCCATGTCCACGGCGAAACCCCGAGGAGTGTACCTGCTCCTCGGCTTCGCGATGAACCTGCTCCTGGGCACCGCGTACGCCTGGAGCGTGTTCGCGAGACCGCTTCAGAGCCAGTTCGGCGCGACGAGCTTCACGGTCATGCTCCCGTTCGCGGTCCAGCTCGCGCTGTTCTCCGTCGGCATGGTCTTCGCCGGGCGCCTCGTCGACAGGCACGGACCGCGGAAAGTCGCGATCCTCGGCGGGCTCCTCGTCGGCTCCGGGTACATCCTCTCGTCGTTCCTCGACCGCGTCCCGTGGCCGATCGAGTACCTCACGCTCACGTACGGGGTCATCGTCGGGCTCGGCATCGGCTTCGCGTACAACCCTCCGATCCCCACGGCCGTGCGATGGTTCCCCGACCGGAAGGGTCTCGCGAGCGGAGTCGTCGTCATGGGCTTCGGCCTCTCCCCCCTCGTGACCGCGCCCCTAATCGAGTACCTCATCCCTGCGTACGGGGTGTCGTCGACGTTCACGATCCTCGGCGCGCTCTTCCTGACCGTCCTCGTCGCCCTCGGGGCGTTCCTACGCTTCCCCGCCGCGGACTGGCGGGCGCCTGCGGAGGCGAAGGCGGCCAAGCGGACGTGGACGCCCCTCGCAGACGTCGACACGAAGCAGATGATCCGCATGCCGATGTTCTGGGCGGCGTGGCTCCTCTACGTCCTGGGGACGGCGGGCGGCTTCATGGTCATCGGGAAGGCGAAGCCGATCGCGCAGGAGGTCGGCCTCGTCACGGACATGGTCCTCGCGACCGCCGCAATCCAGATCCTCGCCGTGTTCAACAGCGCCGGGCGGCCGCTCTTCGGCCGCATAGCCGACACACACGGCCCGAAGAGTGCCCTCCTGCTCATGTACGGCGTCCTCCTCGGGGCGATGGCCCTCCTGTCCCTCACGGCCTCCGTCGTGCCCCTCTACCTGGGGATCGGAATCACGGGCATGGTCTTCGGCGGGTTCCTCGCGGTGATGCCCGCACTCACGACGTACTTCTTCGGCGCGAAGAACCTCGGATCGAACTACGGCTTCATGTTCACGGGCTACGGCTCCGGGGCGATCGTCGCCCTCTTCGCGATCGGGTGGCTTCGTGACCTCTACGGGACGTACGTGCCCGCGTTCTGGATCGGGATCATCCTGAGCGTCGTCGGGCTGCTCCTGAGCCTCCAGGTGAAGCCGCCGCGGCCGACCGCGGCGCGCGTCGAGGCGGAGCGGGTGACCGTGCGCGCCTGAGACCCATACGCCGTACGGATACGTATCGTCCGGACGCGGGCTCCATATACTGCTCGTCGCGTGCGACGCGACAGCATCGGATGCGATGGAGGCGTGACGCCTTGGTTCAGGAGGACCGAAAAGGGAGGACGAGCTCCTCGGGTCTGAGTCGGCGGGAGTTGCTGACGCGCGGGACCATCGCGATCGTCGGTGCGGCGGCGACATCGTCGCTCCTCCTCTCGCCGACCGTCCAGGCCCAAGGCGAGACCCACGCGAAGTACTACGACAACTTCCCCCGGCGCTCCGAGATGGAGCACCGGTGGGCGATGGTGATCGACCTCCGCCGGTGCGTCGGGTGCCGCGCGTGCACGGTCGCCTGCAAATCCGAGAACGGCGTCCCCGAGGGCGTGTTCCGCACATGGGTGCGGTACGAGGAGATCGGCGCGTATCCGGACACGCGGCCGAGATACCTTCCGCTCTTCTGCAACCACTGCGACAACCCTCCGTGCGTCCCCGTCTGTCCCGTGCTCGCGACGTACAAGCGCGACGACGGGCTCGTCCTGATCGACTACGAGAAGTGCATCGGGTGCGGATACTGCATCCAGGCCTGTCCGTACGGCGCGCGGCACCTGAACCCCGCGCAGAAGACCGCCGACAAGTGCACGCTCTGTGTCCACCGCCTCGAGGCGGGAGAGAAGCCCGCGTGCGTCGCGACGTGCATCGGCGGCGCCCTGACCGTCGGGGACCTCAACGATCCGTCGAGCGAGGTGTCGAGGCTCCTCGCCGCGATCCCGGTCCAGACCCTAAAGCCGGAGCAGGGCACGGATCCGATGTTCTTCTACGTCGGCCTCGACGGTCGGATCCTGGAGGTGAGCGGATGACGGAGCTCGAGTGGGGCCTGCCCGTCGTCGCGAAGTACGTCTTCGGCGGGCTCTCGATGGGCGCGTTCGTGACGTACTACCTGTGGCAGGGGTTCGGTCTCAAGACGTTCCGGCCCCTCGCGAAGCTCGCGTGGATCTCCGCGGCCGTCTTCGGACTCGTGATCCCGATCCCGATCTTCAGCCACCTGGGCCAGGCGGGTCGCTGGCCGGAGCTCCTGTTGAACTTCCACTGGACCTCGCCGATGTCATGGGCCGCACCCATCCTGGTCGTGTACCTTGTCTCCGTCCTCCTGAACGGACGGTTCTTTTTCCACGATGACGTCGTCCTCGCGCACCGTTCCGCGAAGGGCGTGCGCCGGATCGCGTTGCGGATCCTCCTCCTGACGCGGCCCCCGGAAGGGCAGCTTCCGGAGAGGTCCCGCTTCGGCCTGCGGATCACGGGCGGGCTCGCGTTCCTTTCCGTCCTGTTCTTCGGCTACACGGGCCTCGAGCTCGGGATCCTCGGATCCCATCCGCTGTGGGCGAACCCGATCAACCCCGCGATGTTCCTCATCACGAACGTGATCTCCGGCGCCGCGTTCGTCGTCCTACTCTGGATGGGCCTGGAATGGCCGAGACGCAGAGCCGCGAGCGCAGAGGAGAAGGCCGTCCTCGCGAGCCCGATCCTGCCCCTCCTCATCGGGGTGTTCCTGGGCCTGAATCTGTTCGTGTACCTGACCCTGTCCTACGCCGCTCCCGCGGTCCAGGACGCGGTCGCCGTCCTCGAGACGGGGGAGCTCTCCCTGATCTTCCTCTGGGTCGGCCTCGTCCTCGGGGCCGCGGTGCCCGCGATGATGCTCGTGGGGAACGCGAGGCTCACGGTCCCGCGTGCGTCCGTCGCGGGCGCGGCAGCGGTCCTCATCCTCATCGGATCGTTCGCGCAGAAGTACGGGTTCGTCGCCGGAGGTCAGATCGCGACGCTGGCGCCGGCGGAGGTGTCCCCGTGGCCGTCGACCGGGCAGGTCGTGGAGTTCCTTGCGATCCTCGCCCTCGTGTACTTCCTCTTCCAGGTCGCGTTGTGGCTTTCGCCCTGGCGGCAGATGAGTCCCATGCCCGGAGACGTGAGCCCGGCCGCGGAGGTGACTGCATGAAGGTCTCTCGCAGGGACGCGATCAAGGCCGCGACGTCCGCGGGCGCCCTGGCCGCCTTCGGCCTCGGGTACGGACCGGTCCTCCTCCGTATGGCATCGGGGACCACGGGACAGCCAACGAACCCGGACCCCGTCGTCGGGCCGGAGGGCTACCTGTACAGCTCGTGCCTCCAGTGCAACACGGGCTGCGGGATCAAGGTCAAGGTCGTCGACGGCGAGGCCGTCAAGATCGAGGGGAGCCCCTACAGCCCGTTCAACCGGTTCCCCCATCTCGGCTACTCGACCGCGGTCGCGGCGGCCGCCGGGGAGTTCGGCGCCCTCTGCCCGAAGGGGCAGGCGGGGCTGCAGACCGCGTACGACCCGTACCGGCTGAGGAAGGTCCTCAAGCGCGCGGGCCCGCGGGGCTCGAACCGGTGGATCACGATCCCCTTCGACCAGGCGATCCGCGAGATCTCCGACGGCGGGACGCTGTTCTCGAGCGTGCCCGGGGAAGAAAATCGCGCCGTGCCGGGCCTCTCGGAGCTGTGGGCGATGCGCGATCCCGCCCTCATGACGGGGATGGCCGCGGACGTCAAGCTCGTCCAGAAGCAGACGATGACCGTGGACGAGTTCAAGACGAAGTACGCCGCGGACCTGGACAAGCTCATCGACCCGGACCACCCGGACCTCGGGCCGAAGAACAACCAGGTCGCGTTCGTCTGGGGCCGCCTGAAGGCCGGCCGCCGCGAGTTCATCGACTTCTTCATCAAGGACGGGCTCGGATCGACGAACTACCACGGACACACGACCGTCTGCCAAGGCTCGCTGTACTTCGGTTCGAAGGCGATGAGCGACCAGTGGGCCGACGGGAAGTGGCAGAGGGGGCAGAAGTTCTACTGGCAGGGCGACCTCGGCGGCGCGGAGTTCGTGATCTTCGTCGGCGCGAACCCGTTCGAGGGGAACTACGGGCCGACGAACCGGAGCCTGCGGATCGCCGACGGCCTCGCGTCGGGTCGGCTCAAGTTCGCCGTGGTCGACCCGCGGATGTCTAAGGCGGTCGCGAACGCGTGGAAGTGGGTCCCGATCGCCCCGGGCACGGAGGCCGCGCTCGCGATGGCAATGATCCGGTGGATCCTCGAGAACAATCGCCACGACGCCGGGTTCCTTGCGAGCGCGAACAAGGCGGCGGCGACCCTCGCCGGCGAATCGACCTGGACGAACTCGTCGTGGCTCGTGAAGATCGAGTCGTACGGACCCGGGGCGTTCCTGAAGGCCTCGGAGGCCGGCCTGTGGACGCCGGAGACGCGTACGGGCTCCGACGGGAACCCGTACACGTACGACAAGTTCGTCGTCCTCTCCGGTGGCACGCCGACGGCGTTCGACCCGAACGACACGGACGCGGGGCTCGCCGTCGTGGGGGACCTCCTCGTCGACACGACCGTGAACGGGATCCCCGTGAAGTCCGTCCTCCAGATCCTCCTGGAGGCGTCGTCGGAGAAGACCCTGGACGAGTGGGCGACGGTGTGCGGCGTCCCCGTCGCGGACGTCATCGCGCTCGCGCAGGAATTCACGTCACATGGCAAGAGGGCCTGCGCGGACATCCACCGCGGGGTTTCGCAGCACACGAACGGCTTCTACAACGTCCTCTCGTGGTTCACGCTGAACCTGCTCGTCGGGAACTTCGACTGGAAGGGCGGCATGGCGAAGGCGACGACGTATGGCCACGCCGGCGGGAAGACGGGCCAGCCTTACAACTTCGCGACGATGCGGCCGGGGAAGCTCGCGCCGTTCGGGATCAGCTTGATCCGCCACGAGACGAAGTACGAGGACACGACGATCTTCAGCGGATACCCGGCGCCACGACCGTGGTTCCCGTTCTCGAGCGACATCTACCAGGAGATCGTGCCCTCGATCGGCGACGCGTACCCGTACCCCATGAAGACCCTGTTCCTGTACATGGGCACGCCGGTGTATGCGCTGCCCGCGGGCCACCGGAACATCGAGGTTCTCCGGGACACGGCGAAGCTGCCCCTGTTCGTCTGCATCGACATCACCGTCGGCGAGACGAGCATGTACGCGGACTACATCTTCCCGGACCTCTCGTTCCTCGAGCGGTGGGAGTTCCAGGGGAGCCACCCGAACGTCCTCGAGAAGATCCAGCCGATCCG
>Ga0209642_10003004_pt1 | contig 10973 bp, 8 predicted proteins | sample RifCSP19_2_FD_184025 | JGI IMG/M metagenome (GOLD analysis project Ga0209642, IMG submission 184025) | Soil microbial communities from Rifle, Colorado - Rifle CSP2_sed 19_2 (SPAdes) (version 2) | ecosystem: Environmental > Terrestrial > Deep subsurface > Rock core/Sediment | place: Rifle... | reverse complement strand
GAGGGCGCTCATCGAGCTTGGCCCTCGTTCGCTGGCACACTACCTAGTCTACAGAGTAGAGCTGCGCAGCGGCTGGCTGCGCCTGCTCCTCCCTACTTACGAATGGGATGATCGGCCGCTGAGCCGATGGCTTCAGCCGGACATCCCCGGCGATCCCGAAGGCTACGCTGCCTTCCGTCGCAACGCGACCGCGCGCTTCTTCTTCGATCCCCAATCCGACCTGCGAGATGCACTTCTTTCCGTGGGGGCGCACCCCCAAGGAGAGGCCGACGCCGTTCTGAACGGGGTCTTCCGGTTGTTCGGCGCGCTGCAGGCCCCGCTCGGATCTCCGCCGCGATGGGACGCCTTCACCCTCGTCGGCGAGGTCAGTGGCCCGTGCCTCGCGATGTCCTCCCATTGGACAGGCTACCGGGTCGAGCGCCATGGCGCGGATATCAAGCTGTTGTGGGAGCCGTCGCGTTTCCTGTGGATCTACCCTCTGGCGCGAGCCTATCGGCTCAGCAGCGAGAGTCGCTACTTCCAGGGGTTCTGGGCGCTCATCGAGAGCTGGCGTTCGGCCAATCGCCCGAACGCCGGCCCCCACTGGGTTTCCGCGCAAGAGGTCGCCCTGCGCCTGCTGGCGCTGGTCTTCGGCATGTATGCCTTTGCCCCGGAGCTGCAATCGGCCCCCGAGAGGCTGGCCGATCTGGCGCAGATGATTGCCGTCCATGCCGCCCGTATCCCACCCACGTTGACCTACGCTCTCGCCCAGGACAACAACCACCTGCTCAGCGAAGCCGTTGCCCTCTACACCGTGGGTGCCATCTTCCCCGAATTCCGTGCGGCGTCGAGATGGCGTGCCCTGGGGCGAAGGCACTTGCTGGCGGGTCTGTCGCGGCAGATCTTCCCCGACGGCGGCTACGTTCAGCACTCGCTCAACTACCAGCGCATGGCGCTGCACCTGGCGCTTTGGGGCGCCTGCCTTGCCGAACGGAACGGCGAGCCCTTCCCCGCGGCCGTTCGGGAAGCCCTGGCGAAGATGACCGGGTGCCTGGCCGCTCTCGTGGATGCGGAGACCGGTCGCGCGCCCAACTTCGGTCCCAACGACGGGGCCCACATCCTCCCCCTCGGCGACAGCGCCTTCGATGACTACCGCCCCACGATCCAGACTGCCTCGGTTGCCTTCCTAGGGCGGAGAGCATTCCCGCAGGGACTCTGGGACGAGCCACAGATCTGGCTGGGCCTGGCGACGGAAGGCCAAGCCAGCGAGGGGAGGTTGCGCCCGGCAAGGATCGGGAGCCTGCGCGACGATCTGCCTCAGGCCGGCTTGTATGTCCTGCGCGGGCAACGCGCGCGAGCGGTGGTCCGCTGTGTGCGCTTTCATTCCCGCCCGGGCCACTCCGACCAGGGCCATGTGGACTTCTGGTGGCGGGGAGTGAACGTTGCAACGGATGCGGGTACGTACATGTACAACGGCGCCCCGCCTTGGGACAACGCACTTGCGGGCGCAGGGGTCCACAACACCCTCGTCCTCCACGGCGAGGAGCCAATGCGGCGGGCAGGGCGTTTCCTGTGGCTGGATTGGGCCCAGGGGCGGGCGCTCGGGCGCTGGGCCGCGCCCGGCGGCCAGCTCGAGGCCCTCGCCGTCGCGCACGACGGCTACCACCGGTTCGCCGCCGCCCATCGACGAACCGTGGCGCGGGCCGGCGACGACGTCTGGCTGGTGGTAGACGAGGTGATGGGATTGACTCGAGGCTCGAAGGGGCCCCTCGTCTCCACCCGCAGAGAACGTGATCTTCCACACGCTGTCGCGGGGGATCAACTCCCAGGTTCGCCACACGTGGGGGTCGTCGTGCGCCTTGGCTGGCTCATGCCGGATGGCCCTTTCGTCTTCGAGGGTGACCATCTGACCCTCGACACGCCTGCCGGGCCGGCGCTCTTGCGGGTTGAAGCCCCAAGCGGTAGAAGGGCGCTGTACAAGGCCGGCGTGCGGCTGTCTGGCGATACGGAACCCGACGAGGACCCGGTATGGGGATGGCGCTCACCCACCTATGCTCAGAAAGAGCCAGCGTTGTTCTTCGTGCTGCGCTGTTCCGGCGCTCTGCCCTTGCGCATCATCAGTTGGTGGATCTGCGGAAACGGCAAGGCCGAGGAGTTGACGGTAGAATGGGGAGAGCCGGGCGCCGGCTTAGCGGGCCTGCATAGCCTGGCTTTCCGTGGAGATCGTCTCGATATACCCGATGCACGTACTTCTGATCCACCAAGCCTTCGCCACGTTGAGTGACCCCGGGGGCACCCGCCATCACGAAATCGCGCGGTACTTGGTCGCCCGTGGCCATCGAGTGACGGTCCTCACCAGTCAGATCAGCTACCTCACGGGGAAGAGCACTGGCCGCGCGGTCTGGCTGCGACGCGAGGTAGATGGGGAGGGGGTCGCCATCTGGCGCTGCTACAGCCTGCGTTCTTGGCACCGGTCGTTCTTCCACCGGCTCTTGAGTTTCTTTAGTTTTACGCTCTCCGCGTTTCTGAACGGGCTGAAGGTGAGGAATGTGGACCTCGTCTGGGGGACGTCCCCGCCGCTCTTCCAAGGCCTGACGGCCTGGGGGCTGGCTCGCGTGCGCCGCGCGGCGTTCCTGTTTGAGGTGCGAGACTTATGGCCGGCTTTTGCTGTGGCGGTTGGGGTATTGCGGCAGCCGCTCCTGATCCGCCTCTCGGAGTGGCTCGAGCGCTTCTTGCTTCGGCATGCGAATCAGGTGGTCGTCAACTCGCCGGGCTTCATCGAGCACGTGCGGGAGCGGGGTGCGCATTCCGTCGAGATGGTGCCGAATGGCGCTGAAGTGGGGATGTTCCATCCCGAGGACGATGGGCTGGAGTTGCGACGGCTCCACCACCTTGAGGGCAAGTTCATCGTGATGTACGCCGGCGCGCACGGGATCTCGAATGACTTGGGGGTGGCGCTGGGCGCCGCCGAAATGCTGCGCGGGGAGGGATCAATCGTCTTCGTCTTTGTCGGCGACGGAAAGGAAAAACCGGCCTTGATGGCCAACGCCAGAGGAAAGGGGCTGGCTAACGTCCTCTTCCTTCCGCCTGTCGCGAAGTCGGAGATGCCGCGGCTGCTGGCGATGGCGGATGCCTGCCTGGCGATCCTCAAGCCGCTCGAGCCTTATAGGACGACCTATCCGAACAAGGTCTTCGACTACATGGCGGCGGGTCGCCCGGTGCTGTTGGCCATCGACGGCGTAATCCGCGAGCTGGTCGAGGCGGCACGCGGCGGGGTTTTCGTCAGGCCTGGTGATCCCGAAGCACTGGCAAAGGCCATCCGTGGCTTGGCGGCCGATCGGCAGATGGCGCAATCCACGGGACTTGCGGGCAGAGACTACGTCGCGCGACACTTCGACCGCCCAGCGCTGGCGCAGAAGATGGAGGCGGTCATGGCCAAGACCGCGCGCGGAATGGATTGAGGGGCCCTTGAGCGTGCGCCTGTTCCCCAGCGGCGTCCCGATTCAGAAGCGCCTATTCGATTTGTTGCTGACCATTCCGGGCTTGTTCCTGATCAGCCCATTGCTGGCGGTCGTGGCTGTGCTGGTTCGCTGGCGCATGGGCAGGCCGGTCCTGTTCCGCCAGCTGCGCCCGGGCTATCGCGAACAACCTTTCATGCTGTTCAAGTTCCGCACGATGTTGGAGGTGCGTGACGAACAGGGAGACCCTCTCCCCGACGTCCACAGGATGACCCGCCTGGGCCACCTCCTGCGATCCTTCAGCCTCGACGAGTTGCCGGAGCTGATCAACGTCTTGCGTGGCGAAATGAGTTTGGTCGGGCCGCGGCCGTTGCTCATGCAGTATCTCGAACGCTACAGCCCCGAACAGCGCCGGCGGCATGACGTCCTGCCTGGGATCACGGGCTGGGCGCAGATCCACGGTCGCAATGAGGTGATTTGGGAGGAGAAGTTTCGGCTCGATGTCTGGTATGTGGACCACGGGTCGCTCTGGCTGGACGTCAAGATCCTCTGGCGTACGCTGTGGAAGGTGCTGCGGCGCGAGGGCATCCGGCAGCCGGGCGAGGCGACGGCGGAGGAGTTTCTGGGTCTGCTGCGCGAAGAGACTGACCGCTCACCGCTCACCAGTCACCGTGCGGATGGTGAGCGGTGACTGGTCGACCACCTCGTTGTCTCCGAGCGGCTAGATGCAATAAATCTTGCCATTCCTGCCCTTGCCCGAACTGGGGAACCTCGATATGATCGCTTCTGCGGCAGGTCCGCATATCCGCTGAAGGTTCAGGAGGAGCTACGTGAAGGCCGAGTTAGAGTTCTACGATGTCAAGTCCCGCAGCAAGTTCAAGAGCATGGAGTGGCGCATCGAGATCAAGCAATCCAACGGTAAATCGCGCTACTTCGCCGTCGCTCGGGTGCCCGGCCAAGCGCACGAGGCCTGGCGCATCGTCAGCGAGGATTTCGCCAAGGTCAATCGCTAGGGACCTGACCGCTGCGCACTGCGAGTCCCACTCTCTGGCCGCCCGCGGTCGGGGGATGGGTAGAGACGCCCCGCCGGCCGGCCGTCTCGCCCCGGCGGGCTGCCGCCCGCCAGGGCGGCGGCCCGAACGGGGGCCTCCTTGGCCCGGCACGGCGGGTGCGACGAAGATCCCGCGTTCTTCAGCGGGACCGAGCAAGGATGTCGACGCCCCGCCGGGGCGTCTCTACGTTCAATGGTATCATTGCCCCGCCCAGCGGGAACCGGCGATCGAGGACCGGCACAAGTGTGACGACCCACTCCGCTCATCACGCTGATCTGTATCGGCGGATGTTGCGCATCCGGCGATTTGAGGAGACCGTCCTAGATTCCTTCACGCGTGGGCTTCTTCACGGAACCACCCACACCTACATCGGGCAAGAGGCAAACGCCGTCGGCGTTCTGGCGTGGCGGGAGCAGGGCGACGTTGTCGTCAGCAACCATCGCTGCCACGGTCATTTCTTGGCCTATGGGGGTGGTCTCCGTACCCTGGCAGCCGAACTCATGGGCCGCGCCACCGGCGTCTGTGGCGGGCGAGGCGGCAGCCAGCACATCCATTGGCAAGACTTCTACAGCAGCGGCATCCTCGGCGGGACCCTCCCGCTGGCGGTCGGCATGGCATTTGCGGAGAAGGCGCACGGCCTCGGACGGATCGTCTTCGTCTTCCTCGGCGACGGCGCGCTCGGCGAAGGCGCCGTGTATGAGAGCTTGAACATGGCCTCGCTCTGGCATCTGCCGCTGCTCATCGCCCTGGAAAACAACGGCTACGCCCAAAGCACGCCGATCCGGCTCAGTATGGCGGGTGAGATCGCGCTGCGCTTCCGCGCCTTTGGCATACCCTGCGAAGAGCTTGACACGACCGACGTCCTTGAAATCCGGGACACAGCCGGCGCCGCAGCCACGAGCACACGCTCTGGGGCGGGCCCGCACGCCCTCATCCTGAACACATATCGATTTTCGCCCCACTCCAAAGGCGACGATACGCGGGATCCGCAGGAGATCGCCCGCTATCGCGCGCGCGACCCCTTGCCTCTTCACGCCGCACGGCTGGTTGCGCCGCTGGCAGCACAGCTTGCTCGGGAGGTTGAAGAAGAGGTCGCCGACGCCTTCCGGCAAGCGGCGGCCGATCCTTTTCCCGACCCCTCCACGATCACAGCGGCGTTGGAGCCGGCGGCATGACCACGGTGGTCGAGGCTATTAACGCCGCGATCCACACATGTCTGGCCGAGTCCCCGGAAGTGGTTTTCCTGGGCGAAGACGTGCTCGATCCGTACGGCGGCGCCTTCAAGGTCGCACGTGGGCTTTCGAGCGCATTCCCGGGGCGCGTGGTCACCACGCCTGTCTCCGAGGCCGGGATCGTCGGGATGGGCATCGGCATGGCGCTGCGCGGCCTGCGCCCGATCGTCGAGATCATGTTTGGCGACTTCCTCGCTTTGGCGTGCGACCAGCTGCTGAACCACGCCTCCAAGTTGCGCTGGATGTCGAATGACAAGCTGCGCGTGCCACTTGTCCTGCGCACGCCGATGGGTGGACGCCGCGGCTATGGACCGACCCATAGCCAGAGCCTAGAGAAGCACTTCCTCGGCGCGCCTGGCCTGCGCACTGTCGCCATCACCTGGCTGGACGATCCCGCCCGTCTGCTGCGGAGCGCAGTGCTGGAAGATGATGACCCCGTGCTATTCATCGAGCACAAGCTGCTCTACAGCCGGCCGGTGCAGCCGCTAGACGCGCTGCCCGAGTTCAACGTCGAGCGTTTCCCCGGCCGCTACCCCCTCTACCGCCTTACGCTGGAAGGTGCACCGCCGCCGACTCTGACGATGGCCGCCTATGGCGGCATGGCGGAGGTCGGCTTGCAGGCCCTGCGCAGGCTTGCCTACGAGTTGGAGCTGTTCTGCGAGTTGATGGTGTACACCGAGCTTAGCCCGTTGTCCATGGGGCCCCTTCTGGATCGGCTGCACGGAACGCAGCGCCTCTTGACCCTCGAGGAAGGGACCCTTACCCTGGGGTGGGGCGCGGAGGTCGCAGCGCGCGCCGCCGAAGGGCTTCCGGGAAGCCTGCGGGTGGCCCGCGTTGCGGCGCGTGACCTGCCGATCCCGGCTTCCGGCCCGTTGGAAGCGGCCGTGCTGCCCCAAGTGGAAGACGTCATGCGGGCGGGATTGAAATTGGGCCGTGATGAATGAAGCCGTCGCGGTGCTCGTGCCGCTGCTGAACCCCAACGAACCGGAATCGCAGGTCGTCGCGCTGCACGTTGCCGAAGGGCAGCGTATTCTAGCCGGCGAGGCTCTGTGCGTTCTGGAGACAACCAAGGCCGCCCAGGAGGTCACCGCCGAGCGCGAGGGTTATGTGGTCGACCTTGCGGCGCAGGTTGGCGACCGAATAACGGCCGGCGCACGCTTGTGCTGGATTGCCCCCACACCGGATTGGCGTCCCCCCACGGAACAGCCCACGGCGGAAGGCCCGCCGCGGATAACGGCGCAGGGCCTTCCTCAGGGGTTGCGCATCACGGACCCCGCACTCGCCCTGGCCCGCGAGGCGAATCTCGACCTCGCCTCTCTTCCACTTGACCGGCTCGTCACGCAGGCGATGGTGCGCTCGAAAGTGAAGGAGGCAAGGCGGGAAGAGCCGCTGCGCCTCGAAACCCCGATCACCCCGACCTCGTTGATCGTCTACGGGGGAGGGGGACATGGTAAGACGCTGATCGAACTCGTGCGGCTCTTGGGGGATTACGCGCTCGTGGGCGTCGTGGACGACGGCTTGGCCGCCGGTGAGCGCGTGCTGGATGTCCCGGTGCTCGGCGGGCAGGGAATCCTCATCGAACTGGCTAGGCGCGGCGTCCGCATGGCGGTCAATGCCGTTGGCGGCGTCGGCGACGTCTCGAGCCGCGTGCGCGTTTTCGAGCGGCTCTTGGAAGCTGGATTCTCCTGTCCCGCCCTGACCCATCCGACGGCCTTCTGTGAGCCGAGTGCGCGGGTCGGCGCAGGAGCCCAGGTCCTGGCCCATGCCTACCTCGGAAGCGATGCCGAAATCGGCTTCGGTGTGATCGTCAACACCGGCGCCGTCGTCTCCCACGATTGCCAAATCGGGGATCACACCAATCTCGCTCCCGGAGCCTTGCTGGCTGGCGGCGTGAAGGTCGGGAAGCGTGTGCTGATCGGCATGGGCGTTACGATCAACTTGGACGTCAAGATTGGAGATGGCGCGCGCATTGGCAACGGCGCGACGGTCAAGCGCGACGTCCCGGCCGGGTCGGTGGTGAGAGCGGGGGCGACCTGGCCGGCGTGAGTCCGATCACCGATCACTGCTCACCGGCCACCGTCCAGCGATTGTTTGCCTGGAGGAGAATCGGTTGAAGGAACAGGAATCGGACCCGAGGCCGATCCCCATGTCGTCTCCCGACCTGACCGATGCCGACCGGCAGGCCGTCGCCGAGGTGCTCAAGACGCCGCGCTTGAGCATGGGGCCCAACGAGACCGCCTTCGAAGCGGCCGTAGCCAGCTACGTCGGGGCGGAATACGGCGTTGCGGTCAGCTCCGGCACGGCTGGGCTACACCTGGCCGTGAGAGCCGCCGGGGTGCGCGGCGGCGACTGGGTCGTCACCACGCCCTTCTCCTTTGTTGCCTCGGCCAACGTCCTGCTCTACGAGGGCGCCACCCCGATCTTCGTCGACGTCGATCCGCAGACGGGGAACATCGCTCCGGGACTTGTGGCGGAAGCCGTGGCAGGTTTGATGCGCGGCGGGCGGGCGGCTCGGCGTTGGTTGCCGCGCCGCGGCGCGGAGAGAAGGAGTCGCCTGAAGGCGCTCCTGCCGGTGGACGTATTCGGCCAGCCCGCCGATTTCGATCCTCTCCAGGAGATCGCCAAGGAGCACGGGCTTGGCCTGATCGAAGACTCGTGTGAGGCCTTCGGCGCGCGTTATCGCGGCCGGGCGGCTGGGCGGCTTGGGGAGATCGGGGTCTTCGCCTTCTATCCGAACAAGCAGATGACGACCGGCGAGGGCGGGGTTGTGGTCACCGACCGCCAGGAGTGGGCGGCGCTGGTGCGCGCACTACGCAATCAGGGTCGCGCGCCGGGAGACACCTGGCTGGAACACACCTACCTCGGCTACAACTACCGCCTGGACGAGCTGAGCGCTGCGCTGGGCCTGTCCCAAATGCGGCGCATCGAGGAGTTGCTTGCCAAGCGCCAGCGGGTGGCGGACTGGTATGGGGTGCGCCTGGCAGAATTGCCCGGGGCGCAGCCTGTCCCCCAGGCCCCGACGACGACCCGCATGAGCTGGTTCGTCTATGTGGTGCGCCTCGACCGAGAATTCGAGCGGGACAGCGTCGCGCAGCAGATGCAAGCGAACGGTATCCCTACTCGGCCTTACTTCGCGCCGATCCACCTGCAACGCTACATGCGGGAGCAGTTTGGCTATCAAGAGCGAGACTTCCCCGTCGCCGAGGATCTCGGGCGACGCAGCCTGGCGCTGCCTTTCTCGGGGGTGATGGAAGAGGCGCAAGTCGAGCGGGTGTGCCAGGCGTTGCGGCGGGCGCTCAAAGAGCGTTCTTGGTGAATGGTGATTGGTTATTGGACTCCGTGCCGGTGGTCGCCCAAATCACCAATCACGAATAACCAACAACCAATAACCAATCACTGACCACCGATCTAGCCACCTGACACTTGGTCAACGGGAAGGTTGAAACGAGACATGAACAGGCTGCCCACGAGCCAACCTCCTTTCGATGGAGTCCCAGCCGATACGGAAGAGGCTGAGATCACGCCGTTCACGACGGTCGACCAGAGGACGCAAGCCAGCTTTGATGACCCGACTGCCGAAGGTGATCAGCCAGATGTACAAGTAGCAAACGGCCAGCGTCAGGCGAGACAAGCGCAGGAAATGCTGCAGGTGAGTGGCTTCCAGGTCGAAGCCATGGCCCTTCAGATCGCCGAAGGTCTCCTCCAGCCACATGCGGCGGCGATAGGCCTGCAACGCCAGGCGGGAAGTGGACAGGTTGGTGGTCAACAGCCAGGGGGCTTTCTCCGTCGCCGCCCAGCAGATCAGCAGGTTTGCCGAGTAGGCCCACTTGGCGGTCCAGGACGATCCTGGCCGCCAGCCGCACTCTCCTGGGCGCTGTACCAGTCTGTCGAACCTGCGCCAGGGTCCGCGGCTGTTCGGCCGGACGAGGGTATTACCCGGCTGGCGCAGCACAAAGCGCCAGTGCCAGGCTTGCAGCTGGCGCAGCACGCCAACGCTGCCGAATTCGCTGTCCCCCACCAGCAGAACTGGCGTATGCGGCGGCAGCAGGCCACGCACATAGGACAGCAACGCCAGTTGCTTGCTCGGCCCACTGTGACCCTTCTTGCCTTTGACCCAGCACCAGGCCAGCGGCAAGGCCCGGCGCCGATAGGCGATGGCCACCATCAACAGCTGATGGCCAAAGCCGACTTTCGTGCCGTCGACGATCAGGCGAACTTCCTGACCGGCAAACGGCGCCAACAACTGCTCGGCCACCGGCCGATACCAGTCTCGAACGCACACCGCCGGGTTGGCCAGAAAGCGCGTCAAGCGCCGGGCCAAGCTGGGCTGCTTGGCCGCCAGCGGCCACTTGCGCACGATGGCGCTGAGGTGAACGTTGCGAGCATGGTAGAGACCGGCAATCAACAAGCTCATGTTCACCAGCCGGGTGCGACAGTTCTGCGGAACCAGTTGAGCCAAACGAGCATGCCAGGTATGATAGGGCTTGAAGTTGTCCAGCATGGGAGCCTCCCGATGAGGTCGGTTGTGTTCAACTCAACCTTACTCGGGATCTCTCGGCCGGACAACTTCATTCCTTTGCCTTTGGTGTCAGGTGGCTAGACCACCGATCACCGATCACTGCTCTCCGCTACTGGGTCTGATTCCAATTGACCAAGACCAGGTTCTTATCGCACGCATCGAAGGTGATCAAGAACACACGCTCGGAGAGCGGAATGCCGCCCGTGTCAAACAGTTGAATCGAGAGCGTGTTCTCGCTGGCGATGGGGTGGTCGCTGAGGTAGAACTCGTACCCTGCTTCCCCATAGTCGGGCGCCGTCCCGGTGATGGCGTCGAGCTGGACCAGTTGGCTGGCAAGTTGCCCGCGTAACCGCACGACGATATCGCCCGGCAGAGGGTTGCCGTCTTTGTCGAAGACCTGGCCGGCGATGCCCAGCCAGTTGCAGCGCTGCTCGTTGAAGTTCTCGGTGTAGACCGGGCTGTTGGCTTCGAGGATGAATGGCCAAGGCGTCGAGGTGGGAGTGGAAGTGAATAGCGGAGTGGACGGCGTGGAAGTCGATGTCCCGGTGGAGGCGGCAGGCGGCGTCGGCGTGACGCTGGGTGCGGGGGAAGGCGTTTCGGTGAGCGCGGCCGAGGTCGAGGTCCATGTAGGAGGTAGCGAGACCGGAGCCGTGGATGTGGGGGTCGGGAATCCCAGGGTGGGCGGAAAGGTCGGAGGTGGGAAGGGATTGAAAGGCAGGTAGGGGTCGACAAA
>Ga0209642_10003003_pt1 | contig 10975 bp, 3 predicted proteins | sample RifCSP19_2_FD_184025 | JGI IMG/M metagenome (GOLD analysis project Ga0209642, IMG submission 184025) | Soil microbial communities from Rifle, Colorado - Rifle CSP2_sed 19_2 (SPAdes) (version 2) | ecosystem: Environmental > Terrestrial > Deep subsurface > Rock core/Sediment | place: Rifle... | reverse complement strand
TGGGGGTCTGCCAGTTGTTGTTTGAGGCTATCCTTGTCTGGCCGGAATATAACTCACAGTAAGGATCAGCCAGTGCACCTGTTACGCCAAAGTCCTGTAACGTGGGACCAAAGCAGCGGATCAGTACCGTCTTATCCCCGGTACCCTGACCTATGATAAAACCGCCGATCATGACACTATCTCCCGTGAGGACAAGACCGCGGGTAGAGATATTGACCAGCTTCGGCAGGGTGCTGCTGTCGGGATCATCAATACCAATCAGTCCCACGCCGGTTCCTCCCCCAACTCCTCTTAATATAGCCGTATAGGCCCCGGGTGGAAGGGTTATCAACATGGCTGAATCAAGTGTGCAGCCCGTTGTAGCAACAGTGCAGGGGGCAAGGCCGGTATTTTGAATATCCTGCGGTGTGCCGCAGGCTGTTGCAGGGGCATCGCACTGTGTTATAGGAGTCTGCCAGTTATCATTAAAGGCTATCAGTGTCTGACCTGAATAGAGTTCCAAATATGGATTGGCCATAGGGCCTGTCACCCCGAAGTCGGCCAGTGTGGGACCATGTGCCCTCACCAGAATGGCCTTCGGGATGTACCCGCCGATAACAAATCCTCCTATCATCACATTATCCCCGGTCATTACAGGACCTCTCGTCGAGATGTTGATCAGCCTCGAGTTATCGATGCCATTAGTAATCGCCGTTGCGCTATTGTCGGACGGGTCCGGATCATATACACCGGATGAAACTATAGCTGTATTACTTATCTCATTTGATGTAAGGGTCTGCACTACAATAGTAACCGTAGCAGATGCACCGGCGGCAAGGCTTCCCAGATTGCATGTTACTGTGCCGCTGACATTTGAACAACCGCTCCCCTGACTCGGCGTGGCTGACATAAAAGAAACATCCGAAGAAGGGGGGAGGTTGTCTGTCACAATCACCCCTGTCGCCTGACTCGGCCCATTGTTGGTTACAGTGATATTGTATGTAAGGTTTAATCCTACATCTACCGGATCAGGCGAATCTGTCTTTATAATCGAGATATCCGCCTCGATAACCGCGTTCACTGTCACATAGACAGTGGCTATATTGGATGCAGCACCGAGGTTGTCGTCTACTGTATAAGAGAAACTGTCAAGGCCAAAGAAGCCGGGATAAGGCGTGTATGTAATCTCTCCGGTGGTAGTATTGACAGATGTCGTTCCACTTACAGGGCCGCTCACCACTGTTACGGTGGCGGGATCTAACGTACCATCAGAATCCGTATCATTGATAAGCACATCAATGACAACGGAGGTATCCTCTGTAGTGGAGGCTACATCATCATTGGCTACAGGCGGATTATTCCCCGATGAGGCGAGGATGTTCATGATGGGCACATCCTGGTTCCCTGTGGAAGTTGTACTGGCATGAAGCGATGCGCCCGGGTAATTGCTCGATCCTGTTGCAAGGTGGGCCATCCAGTATAGCGCCCATTTTTTATCATTCCCTCCGGCCTCTCCTGCATCGAATTTTACTGCCCATGTATACTGGATCCGCTGGTCAACAGGGCTTCCATCCTGAGGGTCTTCATCAATTAAAGTGTCCCCGTCATCATCTACTCCATTCACCGGGTCTTCATCAGTAAGGAGGTCTCCGTCATCATCAACATCTGTGTACGTAGGCCCCATAACAACGCAGTTATATCCAGCATATGGGAGCGAGGCAGGAAGGGAGCTGCCCCCCGCCAGTGTAGCACAGTTCTTTGTCAGGGCTCCCTCGGTGCCGGTCCCGCCAGGACCAATCCCGACATAGAATCCACTTCCACTGTCAACACCTGTAATTCCGCTTCGTTTGTGATCATGCTGATTCATTATATAGTACGTCCCGGCATCCTGAGGCTTTGGAAGTGCGATCCTCAGACGATACGGTACATCTTCCCCTTCATACCAGCCTTTAAGATTACCGGATGTCCAGCCGTTCATGGGATTCGTTCCGTTGGCCCATGCGGCTGAAGGATCCGCCTCACAGTCCCCCTTTTCCCGTGAGCATCCATTAAGCAGATATCTCGGGCTGTCTAAAAATGTGGTTGTGGCAAGGGTTTGATCAGGATTTGGTATCGTATCAATAGCATGAACTGTAATAGTGCCGTTGTATGCAGCTTCAGGCCCACCGGAGAGGCTATAGAGATAGACCAGATTGCCGTATGAATCGGTTATTACTGAATCACTTCCCGGGGTTTCAGTCCCATCACCTTTGACAATGCTCCCGTCGGCACGGATAACCTGGACCGTTATCATGTAGTTTAATGGAAAGCCATGACCGTATATGACTGCCGTATCACCTATCATATAATCCGGCTCATCAGAATAGATATTCACGGCAGCAGCAGAGAGAGAAGTTCGTAGAAACATACCGGCCATCAACAACAACAGAGTCAGAAAGGTAAGACGATAAAACCTTTGGTAGTTAAACATTTCCTATCCCCTTTCGTGATCGTGCATGAGGTCTGTCCCTGCGGCTCACGCGTAAATCCACCACTTCCCCCTTTATCATATGGGGAAGGTATTTGTCAGTTTATCATCATGAGGAAAGGCTGTATATCACCCATATGGGTGATGCCTTATATTTTTTTTACAAAGACCTGAGTAAGTGTGGGATCATGTGGATTTGCATAATTTTAATAACTTTTCATCAAAGCTGAGTAAGAGAAGATTATGATTCCTTGTTTTGGCACATAAAATACAATCGACAATATCAATCCCATGATCAGAATAAATATTCAATGCCTCGACAAGGTCTTTTTTATCCTCATTGGCAATACCCTTATAAAGTAAAAGCCCTTTAAGCTTCTCAACAACTTCAGGTTTGGGCACTTTATAAAATTTAATCAACACATACACACATTCCGCAAGAACACTCTCAAGGATTAATACCTTTTCCTTCCCTACTCTCACCTTCTCAAAAAATGCGGAAGCCTTTGCGGAAAGATGTGGGACATCTCCAAGCAGATATCTGAGGATAGTATTTGTATCAGGAAGTTTTCTTGACAACTCTGTCATGAACCACCTCCCCCCATACCTTTTCTCTAACATCCTTTAAAGGAGTATATTTCTTTGCATAACTTTTTAAAGAGCCTGCAACACTTTCGACAGGCTTTACCACGATATTCCCATCTATCACCACAAATTCTACTACATCAGTTTTTAAAAGATTCCTGATATCCCTGGGAATAGTCACCTGCCCTTTTTGAGTCACCTTCACCGTTTTAGGCATTTAGTTTTCCTCCTTACTATTATATATTTTATTACTTATTATAATAGTAAGACTAAATGGCCCGCGTGTCAAATTAAACCTCACGCTTACTATGGCCCAATTTCATCTATGCCAACCAGGCCTACTCCGGTACCGCCGCTTACTCCCCTCATTATAGCCGTATAAGCCCCGGGAGGCAGTGTCACGAGTATCGATGCATCCTGACTGCAGCCTGTGGTTGCCACGGTGCAGGCATCCTTTCCTGTTGCCTGTATGTCCTGCGGTGTACCGCAGGAGACTGCAGGGGCATCACATTGTGCGATTGGCGTCTGCCAGTTGTCATTCGTGGCAATAAGCGTCTGGCCGGAATATAGCTCTACATAGGGATTGGACATAGCGCCAGGTACGCCGAAGTCTGATAATGTAGGACCAAACCCCCTTATCAATACCTGCTTCGATGAGCTGACACCCACAATGAAACCTCCAATCATTACGCTGTCTCCTGTCAACACCGGACCACGCGTGGAGATATTCACTAACTTTGATAATGTGTTTGTATCATTATCATCTACGCTAATAAGTCCAACACCTGTTCCCCCACCTACTCCCCTCATTATAACTGTATAGGCGCCGGGAGTAAGCGTAACAAGTATGGCTGCGTCCTGACTGCAGCCTGTGGTTGCCACTGTGCAGGCATCCTTTCCTGTGGTCTGTATGTCTTGGGGAATACCGCAGGATACTGCAGGCGCATCACATTGGGCGATTGGGGTCTGCCAGTTATCATTAGTTGCGATAAGTGTCTGACCGGAGTAAAGTTCAATATAGGGATTGGACATAGAACCGGATACACCCCAGTCCGCTAACGTCGGCCCAAATCCCCTTATCAATACTGACCGTGGCGCTGTTCCGCTGATAATGAATCCACCGATCATCACGCTGTCACCGGTCTGCACCATGCCTCGGGTGGAGATGTTGGACAGCTTTGATGTTGTTAAATCTGACCCGCTGCAGTCCTGATCAATTCCGTCATCCTGGATCTCTACAGCACCGGGATTTATTGAATAACTCGTGTCGTCGCAGTCGGTGTTATCTGTAACATAGCCTGATGGCTGCATACACGCCTGGGTGATAACGGATGCATCACCATAGGTATCGCTGTCTGAATCAGCGAAATATGTGGAGCTAAGTCCCTCGTCAGTCTGGCCGTTACAGTTATCATCCATGATGTTACATACCTCTGCGGCTCCGGGATTAACAAAGGCATTGCCGTCATTACAATCTGAAGCATTAGTCACATAACCTGACGGCACAGTACATGCCTGGGCAGTCATAAGGACATTTCCGTAAGTATCGTTATCAGAATCCTGATAATAGATGTTCTGTACACCCTCGTCTATATTTCCGTCACAATTGTCATCCAGGCCATTACACACCTCAACTGCACCTGGATTAACTGCGGAATTATTATCATTGCAGTCTGACAGTACATCCCATCCGTCATCATCAGCATCTACACCCCACTCACGAATAAAGATATCGCTCTTGCCATTGGCATCTCCGTCCACAAGATTGCTGGCAGTACCTTCGAAGGCCATAAGGGGCCCATCTGAACTCATAGAAGGATACCGGCTGCCGGAATTACCTTCATCACCCGCGTTAGAGACACTCATCCTCGTCGTCTTTCCTGCCTGACGGTCGCGGACATAGACATGTGAATATCCATTGGCGTCGCCAGGTATAAGATTGGTGGCAAAAGACCAGAAGGCCACATACGCGGCGTCCCTGCTTACTGAGGGGCTTTGACTCGGGTAGTTAGCCTCCACGCCGGTTGTTGAGACATTCACACGTTCTGTTACGCCTGACTGCCTGTCATAAACAAATATATCCACTGTCCCGTTGGTATCTCCTGAAATGAGATTGCTCGCATTTGATTGAAATGTTACATAACGGCCGTCAATACTTATGGAGGGGTATGTACTGACACTGTTCGCCACTGCCCCATCCGGAGCTTTGCTGACACGGGTGGTTGTGCCGGCAATCCTGTTTCTTACAAAGATATCCGCATTCATGTTCGGCTCACCCAATCCCCAGTTGGCCTCAGACTCAAAGGCCACATTGCGGCCATCCCCGCTGATGGACGGATTAAGGTTATCCGCCAAGTAACCGCTTTTTAGTCCCTCAGTACTGATACTGATAAGTTCGAGGGTTCCGGTCTGGCGGTCATAAACAAATACGTCAGAGGCGCTGTTGGTATCGCCGGATACAAGGTTGGTTGCCATAGTATAAAATGTCACATACCGTCCATCAGAACTTACCGAGGGACGGTAACTGTGATTGTTTCCCTGAACACCACCGCTGGTAAGACTGACACGCTGGGTTAATCCTGTCTGACGGTCATGTACAAATATATCTGAGTATCCGTTTGTATCACCTGTTACCAGATTACTCGCCAGTGAATCAAATGCTACATACCGTCCATCAGAACTGATCGAGGGACGATAACTGTGGTTGTTCCCCTGGACGCCGCCGCTGGTAAGGCTGACACGCTGGGTTAAACCCGTCTGACGGTCATGTACAAATATATCCGAATATCCGTTCGTATCACCTGTCACCAGATTGCCTGCCATTGAATCAAATGCCACATAGCGTCCGTCTGAACTTAGCGAGGGGCGATAACTTGAGTTGTTTCCCTCAGTTTGGCTGCTGGAAATGCTGATGCGCTCTGTAATGCCTGCCAGGACATTACCAGCACATAGAGTCAATAGCAGTAATATAAAGGTTGAGAAGCCTGCCAACTGCATAGTCTTTTTTACTATGTAAGATGAATTATTTTGCATAGTCACACGCTTATGGCCCAATTTCATCAATGCTAACCAGGCCTACTCCTGTCACACCGCCAACTCCCCTCACAATGGCTGTATAGGCACCAGGAGGCAGTGTCACAAGTATCGCTGCATCCTGACCACAGCCTGTGGTTGCCACTGTGCAGGCATCCTTGCCTGTTGCCTGTATGTCCTGCGGTGTACCGCATGAAACAGCAGGCGCATCACACTGTGCTATAGGTGTCTGCCAGTTGTCATTCGTTGCGATCATCGTCTGGCCGGAATATAGTTCAACATAAGGATTGGACATTGCGCCGGTTACACCGAAGTCTGACAGGGTCGGACCAAATCCCCTTATCAGTACCTGCTTGGATGAACTGCCACCCACAATGAAGCCTCCGATCATCACGCTGTCTCCTGTCAGCACCGGGCCACGTGTGGAGATATTTACTAATTTGGATAATGTGCTCGTATCATTATCATCAACACCGATAAGACCAACACCTGTTCCCCCACCGACTCCTCTCATGATTGCTGTATAGGCTCCAGGTGGAAGCGTTACAAGTATTGCTGCGTCCTGACTGCAGCCTGTGGTTGCCACTGAGCAGGCGTCTTTTCCTGTTGCCTGTATGTCTTGTGGTGTGCCGCACGAGACTGCAGGGGCATCACATTGGGCTATTGGGGTCTGCCAGTTATCATTGGTGGCAATCAGTGTCTGGCCGGAATATAGCTCAACATAGGGATTGGCCATTGCACCGGTTACTCCGAAGTCTGACAGTGTCGGACCAAAGCCTCTTATCAAGACAGACCTTGGTGCAGTTCCGCTGATAATGAAGCCGCCGATCATCACGCTGTCGCCGGTCTGCACCATGCCGCGGGTGGAGATGTTGGAGAGTTGCCCCGATAATTCTGCTTCAGCAATGATGAACGGAGAGAGGCTATCCGTGATGCCGCAAATGATATTATTGACTGTGTCCGGATAGCCAGCGCTTGTAATGTCCTCCCATACGCCTTCGCTGAAATGAAACAGCCTGAGAAGGGCCTCATTCCCATAGTTCGTTTCATTATAACTAAAACAGACCTCGATCAGCCCTGCATACGCTACCGTGGTGGTAATCTCATAATAGAGAGGTTCATTGCCAAGGTTGAACCCGGAGGGGGGCGGATAACCCGTGCCGCTTGTGGTGACCGTCGTCGCTCCCTCTGTTGAGACATTGGAGAATGTGAGCGTGATCCCGCTGATAGGGGCAACGGTTACGTTACTGCCGGATGAGGTGTTGTAGGGGGAGTATTTAACTGTGGCATAGTCGCTGTCCTGACAATTAACGTCACTGCAACTCCCTCCGGTTACATAGATATTACCGGCTGTATCAATGGCAATTGCATTTGCCCAATCAGCCTTTCCATTATCATACCTTACCGCCCAGAGCTGGGTGCCATTACGATCATACTTCACCGTGGCATAGTCGGGGCTCGTACAATTAGCATCTTTGCAACTTACACCTGTCATATAGACATTTCCTCCAGCATCCATTACCAGGGAATAAGCTTCGTCCGAGAAACCATTATCATACCGTGTCACCCAAAGTTGGATTCCGTTTGGATCATACTTTACTGTGGCGTAATCAGAATCTGTACAATTGCCATCTTTACAGCTATTACCTGTCACATAGACATTTCCTGCAGCATCAATTACCAGATCATTAGCTTGGTCCGAAGAACCATTATCATACCTTGCCATCCAGAGCTGGGCGCCGTTAGAATCATACTTCACTGTGGCATAATCATAGTCTGTGCAATTAACATCTCTGCAACTAGCACCGGTCACATAGACGTTCCCTGATACATCCACTGATAGGGCATTAGCGGAATTCCAAGAACCGTCATCATACTTTGCTACCCAGAGCTGGGTACCGTTAGCATTATACTTCACCGTGGCATAATCAACGTCTGTACAACTAACATCATTGCAACTGGTACCTGTCACATGAACGTTCCCTGATATATCCACTGCCAGGGCATACGCGTAATCCCATAAACTGTTATCATACCTTGCCACCCAGAGCTGGGTACCGTTCGCATCATATTTCACAGTGGCATAGTCCACGTCAGAGCAATTAACGCCTTTGCAACTAGTACCAGTCACATAGACATTGCCTGATACATCCACAGCCAGGGCATTAGCGTTATCCCTGGAACCATTATCATATCGCGCCACCCAAAGCTGGGTACCGTAAGCATCATATTTCACTGTGGCATAATCATAGTCCGTGCAACTAACATCTTTGCAACTGGAACCCGTCACATAGACGTTCCCTGAGACATCCACAGCCATGGCATAAGCGTAATCCCAGGAATCATTATCATATCGTGCCACCCAGAGCTGGGTACCGTTCGCATCATATTTCACCGTAGCATAGTCTTCATCAGTACAATTAACGCCTTTGCAACTAGTACCGGTCACATAGACATTACCTGATGCATCTGTAACAACCTTTGTTGCTATATCATGTTGATTTACAGGCCCGTCATACCTTGCCACCCAGGACTGAAGGATTGTCTCTGTCCCAGGGATGTGCGGCGGGATGCTTGCCTGATCCTGAGGATTGCTGTTACCTTGGTACTCAACAAGATTGGTGAACCCATCCCCATCAGGATCTCCGCTCCCGCCGTTACTACCGGTCGGATCGAGTGGGTTCAGCCCGTTCTGGTTCTCCCAGGCATCCGGCAGGCCGTCGTTGTCATCATCGTCATCACAGGCATCCCCTATGCTATCTCCATCGGTATCTGTCTGATCAGTATTTGGATCAGAAGGACAGTTATCCAAGGTGTCTGAGATGCCATCGCTATCAGTATCCTCAGGACCAACTTGCCCAACCTGTCCAGAACGTACGGGCCACACATAGCCACTGGCAAAAGACTTACTCATGTCACCCATACTACCCGTCCACATAACGATACCCCACGAGCAGGAATTGAATTCGCAGCCGCTGTGGCCGTAGCCGGCATAAGTCGTGGAGGACCAGTAGTCGTCCTGCACATTTAGAAAAGGATGTTCTAACGGCAGGGCCGGATTAATCTGTGAGAAATCAATAAGGCTCAAGCGTTCTTTTCTATTTGCAAGCCGCCAGTCAGAGTATCCGCAAAGCAATAGGTTGTTGGCATAATCGAGGGCCTCCTGCCATGTCATAAGTGCCCCTGGGAGGTTGGCATTCTTCGCCCACATCAAGCCGGTAAGATTGTCTGTAACACAATCGGCCTCTGTTCCTGTACCCACAGAATACCTTGGATTGGGCCAGGTCAGACCTGCCCGTATATCCCCGTCTTGTCCCGTGCCATCACAGGCAATAACATTTCCCCAATTATCGTAACAGGCCGTTTGCCCTGTTTCCAATAGTTGTACCTCCCCGATCTGTCCGGAACGAACTGGCCAGACATAATAATTGCCAGATTTAGTGCTGTCGTCCATGTAGACAACCCCCATATTAATAGACCACGCACCGTCTGACCTGGCACTGGAAGTAGACGACCAGTAATCGTAATCTTCAAGCACATATACATTGCTAAAACCCTGCATGTTAAGCCACGTAGCTGTATTTGATTGTTCCGAATTAATCAGGCTCTCAAGCTCGTTAATATTGGGCAAGCGCCAGTCGGCATAACCAAGATAATAATTTGTATTCAGACAGTCCACATAATCCAGAGCTTCCTGCCATGTCTTCGTAGTGTCAGGAAAGCATGCGGGCGGTCCTGGAGCATTCCCATCCTTTGTCCACATCAGTCCAGTGAGTTCATCAGTAACAGTACCATCGCCGTTATCCGTAAACCTCGGGTCTGGCCAGGGCACACCTGCCTGACCCTCTCCATCCTGACCTGTTCCTAAACAGGGAATCATGGCTCCGGCTGTATCATAACAGGTTGTCTGGCCGGTACGGGGGAGGCGGTCGGGAGAAGTTAAAGGAATTGATGATAGGTTTGCGTCAAGCTTTGTGATAAAAATATCATTGTCGCCATTATGAGATGTATCATAGGCGTCAGCCGTGGTAGGGTATTCAACTGAATGGGTGTGTCCAGCCACATATACTGCCCCCGATGCATCTATGGCAAGAGAAGAGGCCCAATCATCACCAGTTCCACCAATAAATGTGGAGGAGAGAATGGTTGAGAGATCACCGCTTAGACGGGATACAAAAATATCGACGGAGCCTCCATTAAATGATGTATCATAAGCACCGGCCGTAGCAGGGTATTCTAAAGATTGGCTGCTTCCCGTCACATAGACATTCCCGGAGCTATCAATGGCAAGGAATGAAGCAAAATCATTATCATCCGCATCACTACCCCCTCTGCCCCCTCCAATGAAAGTAGAGGCGAGAAGGGTTGAAAGATCACTGCTCAGGCTGGAAATAAAAACATCATCATTACCATTATGAGATGTATCGTAGGCGCCAATCGTAGTTGGATAGTCAGAAGAGCCGGTACTTCCCGTAACATACACATTCCCGGATGTATCTATGACAAGGGAATAGGGGGAATAATCAAAACTGCTCCCTCCTATAAATGTAGAGGAAAGCAAGGTTGATAGGTCACTGCTCAGGCTGGAAACAAAAACATCACAGCAATCGCCATTAAATGATGTATCAAAGGCGCCGGGAGTTGTAGGGTAGTCTGAGGACTCTGTCCATCCTGCCACATAAAGTGCCCCGGATGCATCTTTGGCAAGTGAAGAGGCATAATCAAAACTACCCCCTCCAATAAATGTGGAAGATAGCAGGATTGATAGATCTCTGTTAAGCAGGGATGCAAATGCATCATAACCACCATTATGAGATGTATCGTAGGCACCGGCAGTGGTAGGGTAATCAGAAGAGCCGGTACTTCCCGTAACATACACATTCCCGGAGGCATCTATGGCAAGGGAAAGAT
>Ga0209642_10003000_pt1 | contig 10978 bp, 12 predicted proteins | sample RifCSP19_2_FD_184025 | JGI IMG/M metagenome (GOLD analysis project Ga0209642, IMG submission 184025) | Soil microbial communities from Rifle, Colorado - Rifle CSP2_sed 19_2 (SPAdes) (version 2) | ecosystem: Environmental > Terrestrial > Deep subsurface > Rock core/Sediment | place: Rifle... | reverse complement strand
ATGGTCTGCAATGGATTTTGATACATCACGGATTGTTTTTTCGGTTACATTTTGGCTGATAACAACACTGTTGTTTTTAATTCCAAAAAATAATTCTCCATGTTGATGTTTGTTGAGCATGGATACGATTGATATAATTGCCTCTTTAATCTCAGAAGTAGATTTTTTTAGTTCCAATGTTTCGGATTCGATAAATTTCATATTAATCTCACGGCTCATATCGTTTTAAAATCCATCTCCTCGCTTTAAAAGTCTGTCCCTCAAACAAATCCGTAACGGCTCTTATTGCCTCTATCTGGTATTCCTGATTGCTGTCAAAATGGAGCTTCATAATCAAGTAATTGCTGTTCATGTTATCCCCGAATGCATCTATCGGGGATATGGTTTTACCTTATCAAATCACAATATAAATCCAGCCATTCAGGTTATTCTTTTCAAAAGCAATTTTCCGTGCTCTGTTCCATTTCTTAAACTGTTTTTCCTTTGATATGACACTGTTTAGATCAAAGGGGGCGTCCTTTTTGTAGCTCCCTTGCCGGCACTCCTTCGAATCAGTGCAGCAAGCCGCAGCATTTTTTAAACTTTTTTCCGCTTCCGCATGGGCATGGGGCATTTCTTTCAACCTTGCCGCTGCTTGCCTGATGTGCAGATTCAACAAACTTTGCTGTTTCCCTTGCCTTTCTCATCCGTGAATCTTTAAGTCCAACGGCAATCCTGCCTATACAGTCAACTATAATTTCTTCTATTTTTCCTACAACCTCGAATGATTCGGCAATTACCTTTTTATTTGCGCTTTCATCCTTTTCCAGCAAATCAAGATACTCCTTAAGCAATAAATCCGTCCTTGCCAGAGACTTAAAGGCATCTCCTATGTCTCCTGAAAAGTCTTCTTCCTGCGTTGCGCCAAGATCAAGCCCCTTAATAAACTGCTCAGATAATGAGGTAATTGCATGGATATATTCCTTAAGGCCGGCGTCGTTTTGCTGAAAGACAATTTTCGGCCAAACCATCGTAGCCTTACCTGATGTGGACTTAACCACGACATTCCAGAGAGCCATGACATTCCCGAAAAAGCTGCTCGCATCATCCTTTGTTTCAAACACAGGGTCTTTCTCCTGAAAAATAATGGATATAACCTGTGAAGGCTGAACAATCTCAGGCGCAGAAACAGCGCCATAAAGAAGCCCATACAGTTGATGAAGTGTAAATTCCACTTCATATTTTTTTAAAAGCGAAGCCATTTTAGCATCGCCGCAATATTTGCCTGTCAAAATCATACTATCTCCGCTATAGGTTGATCAGTAACCACTCTGAGGCATCTATCTGGTATTCCCGATTGCTGTCAAAGTGGAGTTTCATAAAATTTCAGCCTTTTTATAAGAGACCTTATCTATTTGATTTTTCATCCTTTTGCCAGCAAACTCTTTTAAAACTCTTTTAAAACTCTTTTAAAACTCTTTTAAAACTCTTTTAAACAAGCATTCTGAATAACTGCTATTCCTGATTTTCCTCTATCTCCTTTCCGATTCTTTCGTATTCAGAAAGCGACCATTCTGAATAACCGCTATTTTTGATTTTCTCCTCTATTCGTAAAGCCGACAGTAGATTGGTAATTTTATTTCTCTTCTGGGCATTATTTAAAATATCAGGCAATTTTTCCAAGAGGAATTTCTCAATATTTTTCCTTGGAGATTTCCCAAATTTCTTCAAGTACTCAATAATCATTTTCTTATAGTGCTCATCATCAAGCCCCCGCTGTTTGATGTAATGAGCTTTTAACTCCCCGTTGGAAAGCGTGGCAGTTATTTTTGCAGAAATGACATAGTTGGGCTTTCTCCCCTCTATCAATCCAAAGTCTTTTAAATTCTTGATTTCCTCATCTGTCAGTTTTTTTCTTTTCTGAACTTTATCCAATTCAATAATTTGCTCTAATGAAAGATTGGGATTTCGAGCCAATACCCGTGCAAAATCCAAATCCAAAACCTTGCCAATTACCGTTACCTTTACCTTCCCTCCAGATAAGTCATATTCAGGCATTGGGAAAAACCGTTTCCTCTGATAGTTGAACATTTTCCTTATACCCCCGCCTGCCGTGTCAACCATCTTCAAATTGAACATTACCGTTGCCAGAAATTTGTTGCGGTAGTGTTCTTCAGGGGCATCTTCCTTAACTACTTTTTCCACTGACCCTGGGATAAAACTGCCGAGGTTTGTGAATATCAACTGGTCTTCCATTTCAACCACATTAATACGCCCGCCTTTGGTGTAATCCTGATGCGCAATGCAATTGTTTATAGCCTCACGGATGATAAATGGTTCATACTGGTCAACTTCATCTGGAAAGAGAGTCCCGTCTTTGATATAGCGATATTTCAGATTGCGGATTTTTGCATATATCCTGTCAACCGCCAGCAGCAGAGGACAGCTTTCAATGTGGTAGTCTTTATCATTTCCTTTGGCATCCTTCAGCAGCCAGCGTATTTTTGCTTCAGCAGGACTGATAAAATGCTCGGATTCTGATTTTCCCAAGAGAATTATTGCCGCACGGGTAATCTTGCCTTTGATTGTTACTTTGGTTTTGTTCAGGAAGGTGATATCATCCCACCTGTCAACATCGTTTGCCTGGTCAGGAAACTTGTTTTTATAGTTCTCCCGCGCTTTTGCAATTGCCGCGGGATCAAGGTCTTCTACCGTCGCACCATGCACAACGGCTGCGCTCCAGTCTTCCGTAGCTCCCTGTGCCCTGATTCGTTCGATCTCCTCCAGATTCAGCGGAGACAATTCTTCACCGTCTCTCCCGTAATAATGTCCATCAAACGCAATGGGGATTCCCTTGGGCGCAGCCGGTATTTGAAACATGATTACCCGACTTTCCGGCAAAAACAGTTCATAGATTTCGATAAATGTAATGCGGTTGGTAGTTTTATTAGCGAGTTCTCCTTTAAGACTGTCGAGGTCTTTGCGGTTTGGACGAAACCGACTGCCGACAATTGTCCTACCCTTGTCTTTGATTCCAAATATCAGCCATGCGTATGGTCTGCCCTTAAGATTTGCCTCATTTGACAGAGCCGAAAAATATTTCCCCATTTTGGCAAAGTCAAAGTTATTCTTTGCCTCTTTAAATTCAAACACCTCTGTTTCAGCGGGCAGGCTGCGGAGTTCGTTCAGTTTATTTAGCAACTCCTGTTTTGTCATATCGTCTTAAAATCCACCCCTCCATCCCTCATTTGCAGGACAGTATTGGTTTTAAGTTGGTCGTTCAATGCCACCATCTTTGCTCATTAGAGAACATAGTTTTCTAACGGGGTTTACCGCTCTATGTTATCAAAGATACGCGACGTATTTAAGATATAACAGCACAACAATAAAATTGCAAATTTATCGCATTATAATCCATCCTTCTGACAGGGTCAAACTTTTTAGGCAAGTGAAGAACCCCGCCCACAGGGCTGGGCTTCTTGACTGCAGAGGAAAACAAAACTTTAATTTCCATTTGCTCGCCTCAACCCTGCCTACAAGGCAGGGCTTACGGCGAGCTGTGGCAGTTAAACTATTGACAATAAAGGCTATATTGCTACAATAGCCGAAAGAGTTTAGGAGTTATGGGGTTTGAGATATGGCTATGGCTACAACTGACATAAAACAAATCGCAAAATCTGCAAGGCAGGCATCTTTAAAGCTTGCCAGTATTGATACTAATGTGAAAAACAGGGCCCTTTTGAGTATGGCAGAGGGGCTTTTAAAGGATGCTGATGCCATAAAAGAGGCAAATAAGAAGGACATCAAGGCAGCAGAAGGCAAGGGCTTATCCAAGGCAATGCTGGACAGGCTTACTGTGAGCGATAAGATATTAAAGGCTATGGCAGACGGGATAAAAGAGGTTGCTCAACTTCCTGACCCTGTAGGCGAGATTACCAGAATGTGGAAAAGGCCCAATGGCCTGCTTGTGGGGAGAATGCGGATTCCCCTTGGCGTTATTGGCATTATATATGAGGCAAGGCCAAATGTTACTGCTGATGCAGCAGCGCTTTGCCTGAAATCGGGGAATGCCGTAATCCTCAGGGGCGGTTCAGAGGCAATAAATTCAAACCTTGCAATTGCAAAGGTCTTGCAGGAGGCTTGTAAAAAGGAAGGCATCCCTGAAACTGCAATCCAGGTTGTGCCGGCTATTGAAAGGGATATCATGCTGGAGATGCTTAAGCTTGAGGAATATATTGACCTTATCATCCCCAGGGGCGGCGAGGGGCTTATAAGGTTTGTTTCAGAGAATTCCAGGATACCTGTTATAAAGCACTATAAAGGCGTATGCCACATATTTGTTGATGAGTCCGCTGATTTGGATATGGCTGAGAATGTGTGTCTTAATGCCAAGGTTCAGAGGCCGGGTGTATGCAATGCAATGGAGACATTACTTGTTCATAAAAATATAGCAAAAGAGTTTTTACCAAGGATGGGGAAAAAATATCAGGATGCAAATGTGGAACTCAGGGGGTGCGCAGAAACAAGAAAGATTCTCTCTTATGCAAAGTCTGCGACAGAAGAGGACTGGTATGCAGAATATCTTGATTTAATCCTATCGGTAAGGGTTGTGAAAGATATGGACGAGGCAATAAAACATATTGCAAAATACGGTTCATTGCATACTGAATCCATAATTACGAAAGACTACAATAATTCCCAGAGATTTTTGAGGGAGGTAAATTCCTCCACTGTCCTTGTGAATGCGTCAACAAGGTTTTCTGATGGCTTTGAGCTTGGGCTTGGCGCAGAGATAGGCATATCAACAACCAAAATCCATGCCTTCGGCCCAATGGGTCTGGAGGAGCTTACCACGCAGAAGTTTATTATTTATGGCGATGGACAGATAAGGGAATAACCCTATTTTTCTAAATCCTCATACCTTCGCCATCTGAAAGGAAGGTCTCTGATGGCGCCGGGTTCTTTTATATCCGCTAATGCCTCTAATGCCTTTTTTAAAACAATTGCCTGCTGCCTTATATTGAACGGCTCTCCCAGGGGATGCCCCAGAGGCCATTTAAGAAAAACAGCCCTGGAAGGCCTTATCTCCTCTGTAAACTTGCGGACAATAGAGATGCTTATTGTGGGTATGCCCTTTTTTTCTATCTCCCTCTGAACCAGTCCCACGGACCGGTTGCACAGACCTCAGCCGGGTGTTAAAAGCACTGCATCAACTCCCTGTTGCCTTAATTTTTCTGCTATCTCCGGTGCAGTTTCATTGATAAGGGTATAGATATGGCCGCCATCTATATGCCCCATAATACCAAAGTTTATTTCTGCGATATCCTTTATCTCACCTGTTTCTTTCAGCTCTTTAAGCCTGTCTATGGGGAAGACAATGTTTATGTCTTTATCCGCATCTTTGTGGTCATAATAATCGTGGGTTATCATTAATTCTTCTTTTGGGGTATCTTTCGGAATTTCTCGGTAGTTTGGATCGCCGTGCGGGTCGTGCATGTCAAATGGTTTTTGATTTTTGAGATGGACACCTGCAGTTGTTACAATGGCAATTTTGCAGTCTTTGACAGGTTTTGTCACAGGCGCCCAGGGGATGCCCTCCACCTTCCACGGTGCGGCTTTTTCAACCCATCTTTCCACAAGAAAGGGGAATTTTGTAAAAAGCTTTGCTATCAGTCGGTTTTTTAATCTGCCCATGAGTATCAGTTCGTAAAAAGAAATTCACGCTCAAAAATGTCCCAGATACAAGACGCCGAGGAGCAAGCAGCGGAGCATACTCTTTTATGTATGTGAGCAGCGCAGCGAGGAAGGCAACGCAGTAGATGGGCATTTTTCAGCGTGAATGGGCAGTTTAGTGTCATGCCCGGGACAATCTACAGCAGCCATCACTGCAATGGGCTACCCTCGGTATCATGAATCTCATCATCTTTATCACCCCCTTGTTGCAAGGACTCCCTTCAGCCATCTGACCGCAAGCTTCCATGGTTTTGCCTTTATTTTTGCTACCAGCTCTGCATAGAAATTTTCGTAACTTTCTTCGCCCCTGATAACATTATAATATCTTTCCATCATATGCGGGGCTCCTCGTAAAATAGTATACCACAACCTCGGGTAATTGTAGACAAGATTTCCCATCTTGTATGCTGCATTCAGCGCGGGATAAAACTCCTTTTCTATCACATCGTTGTAAGCCGAGATATCAATTCTGGCGCTGTGTATCCTTTCTGATACAACCTTTGCTGCAAGCTGTCCGCTCCTTATGGCATAGTATATGCCCTCGCCCAGGAATGGGTCAACAAGGTGGGCTGCATCGCCCACTGCCAGCACCCGCCCCTTTGCCACCTTCTTTTTTTCGTCATAAAAATACGGGATAGACCAGCCATGCACATCTCTTATATCCAGTCCGGCAAGGGCCTTTTCCCTTTTAACGAAATTCTGAAAATATCTTTTTATCCTGCCCTTTACTTTATCAGTGTGGCCGGCAATGCCTACGGAGATGTTGTTGTTTTTGGGAAAAATCCATGCATATCCATGTGGTATGCAGCCGAAGTCCATGATGAGCCGGCCTCTTAATGGCTCGATTTTTTCCTCCCCAAGTGGAAGCTCAGCCTCAACAGCCACAGCGCACATCTTTGGATTAAATCCCAGCACCTCCCTGCCTATGATGCTGTTTGCCCCGTCTGCGCCTATTACAACCTTTGCCTTATATTCGCCTCTGGATGTTTTAACAGTTACATACCCTTCACATTCTTCAATGCCTGTTACCTTTTCACCTTCCCTGATGATTGCGCCAGCCCCTGTTGCCTTTTCCTTTAAAAGGTTATCAAATCTGTCCCTGGTTACATTGTATCCCACTGGTTTCCCGGATATGATGGGAAGGTGTTTTTTTGATTTGAAGGTAAAGACAACGCCGTAGATAGTATCTTCCACAACTCCCTTGAAATCAAAGGGCAGGGCTCTTTCAACCTTTAATGATAAACATCCGCCGCAAGGCTTGTATCTTGGAAATTTTTCCTTGTCAAAGGCCAGGACATTAAGTCCCTTTGAGGCGAGTTCATATGCAGCTGTGGCGCCGCCCGGGCCAAGGCCGGAAACAATTACATCATACAACATAGTTGAAAGCCGTGAATTGCGGCGGTGTTCCGTGTCCGTAAAAATTATTTAACGGTTACGGACGATGGTATTTTCTATTCCAGTTCCTTTTCTACACTAAACTCCATAAAATCGCCCCAGAAGCCGGTCTTGACAATGGATTCATATTCCCATCTTAAAAGCTTGAGATGATTTCTTTCCATATCAAGTATCTTCCCGAGGGCAGTCTTTTCATCCGGCGCTGCGGCTGTCTTCAGCAGCCCGGAATAAAAAGCCACAGCCTTTTCCTCTGTTTCCATTGCGATTGTTACGGCACTGATTTCCGTAGGATTTTGTTTCAGCCTTTTTGTAAGCTCATTTTCTTTCAGGAAGATGGGTGCGCCTCTTTTGACGGAGCCTCCCATGGCAACAGCATCCTTATAGGAAAGCCAGCCGCCGCCAGCCTCAAGGGAATTGCTGATGGCTGTGAGCGCGCTTATATGCTCAAGCTCTTCTTTGGAAAGGTGGCGGAATACATTTTTACCATGCTTATCCTCCATAATATTGGAGGCCGAAATGTAAAAGTCGTAGCCTTCGACCTCGGTGCGGACAGCTATTTTAAGATTCTCTATAGCTCTTTCCATCATTAGCCTCCTCTGAAAAAATCAAAAATTAAATATCAAAAGTCAAAATGACAAATCAAAATGTAAAAATTTTGGAACTTTAATCTGTATTTTTAATCTTTGATATCTGATATTTATATCATCTACCGTCTCCCTGTCCCAGTCCTTCCGGCCTTATCTATCTCTTTTTTCTTCTCCAGAGCCTCTCCCCTTATCTTTTCTTCACAGGCATGGCATATGGTGGCTTCTGATGGTTTGCCGCAGATGGTGCATACATGCTTTTTCTCTTTTTTCTCTTCCATAGTCTCTCCTTTTTATATTCTGATGACACAGATTTTGAAAAGCGATTACACGGATTTGCATTTTTAATCTGTGTAATCTGCCCTTTATAATCAGTGTAATCGTATTTTCATTTTTTTATTACAGCAGATGGGCTGTAAATTCTCAGGGCTGCCCTTAATTAGTATAAGTTCGCTGAAACATACAGAGCAGAAATATACTGTATTTATTTCTTTAAGCAGAACCATTTCAGTATTACAACATATCGGTTTTAGTTTTCCCATGCTGCCTTTTATTACAGAAAGTTCAGCGCCGCAGACCGGGCATCTGTAAACACTGCCCAGGGTGTTTCTATCGGATTTCATCCGGCTTCTCCACCAGAACCATTGGTTTCCCGCAGCACCCGGGCTCCATGACGCCGATACCGCCTTTTGTAACCATTACCATTGTTCCGCACATGGTACAGTGGTATGCCTTGCCCACATGGATGGTCCATTCCTCTGTCCATTCGTCCACGGACCATTCACTGCCGGGAAATTCCGCTTCTTCTGCCATATGTCCCCCAGATGCAGATTATAGGTGATATAGGGGCTGTTGAAAAACTCTCTTTATGTCATTCCCGAAGTTTTTATCGGGAATCCAGTGTCTGTAAAATCAATATGTTATGGATTCCCGCTTTCGCGGGAATGACAACTTGGTGCGTAAATACATACTTTTTCAACAGCCCCATATAGACTGGAAACGTTGTTTTCTTTTCAGAGTGTATATTTCAGGTCTTTGAAACTAAAACCTTTAAGCAAAGGGGCTTCAACGCCCTTATGCTGGATAAGAACCTTGAAATCGTCACCCATGCCGCCGGGGAGCATTAGATCTTTAATACCCTGGTTCCATTGAAAGGCATCAAGATTGCCCATATTCAATTCTTCAACCTCTTTAAATTCCCCAAGCGCACCGATGCCCATAAAGAAATAGAACTGTGTTGTAAAACCTGTAACCTCAAGGCCGGCATCCCTGCCTGTTGCCGCAAGGCTCGTGAAATCCACCTTTGCTGTGATGTCCTGATACCCGATCTGATGAAAGGGGTTATTATTCATTGTGTGCATGTAATAGCAAAGAAGGTTTCCGTTTCTGTTATGCCTGAAGAGCTCTCTTGCAGGGAGGCCGTAATCAATGGTGATGACAAAACCCCTTTCCAGTAAAGCGCCGATGGACTTGATCCAGTCAAGGGCCTTTAGATTTATCTCCGCCTTTTGCCCCTGTTCAAGTTTTATTCCAATCTTCTCAAGGTAATCATTAAGGCCGTCGCTTGATAGTTCTCCTCTTATATCCATAAACCCTGCATCGTCATAGCCTACATAAATTTCCTTCAGCCGCCCGTCCATCTCAACAACCCGGTGGACAGGAAATGCGTCTATGAGCTCATTGGATATGATACAGCCGGTTATGCCTGGTTTTATATCTTCAATACTTGAATGAAAAGAGGTTCTTTCTTCCAGTTTCTGTATATGTATTGGATTTACATCAACCAGTTGAAAATCAGCGGTCTTGTAAAACTCCGGGAATAGTTTTTTAATGGTATCCCTGATATGAAAGGAAAGCTCTTCCCTGCCTGCGCCGACCTCAATGATAGAGAATTGAGGCGGGGAGCCGAGATTCTGCCACATCTCATTTATCTGATGTGCAAGCAGCCTTCCGAACACGGGGCTTACATCTATGCTCGTCAGGTAGTCTCCGTCTTTTCCCCACCTTACATTTTCTGAAGTATAGTAACCTTTCCCGGGCCAGTACAGGGCAATATCCATGAATTCAGCGAAGGTTATTCTGCTTTTTTTATCTATCTGCCTTTTTATCTCAGAAATAAGTTCAGTATGGCCGGAGAGATTGTAAGACATTGCCTGCCTCCAAATAAGGACTTGCAGCCCCGGACTTGTCAGTCTTCCAGTACGCCAACCTTGTTTAAGCCTTCAAAGACCTCTTCTCCGTGCGGCGCATTATCAATTTCAGCAGTTAAATCAATGCCGGCAGAATGCGATTGAAGGTGAGCCCCCTCTGCCCAGAACATATTATCCGTGACATCGTATACAGCGCCGTTATATGCAATGTAGGCAGGTCTGCTGTTTTTGCCGTCAAAATTCACCAGCTCTTTTCTTGAGAACGTTTTTCCCATGCCGGGATTCCTCGCTAACACTCGGAATAATTGCTCCCTCAAATGTTAAAAACCATTTTGGGCCGCATTTATTTTCTTATCCCGAGGACTGTCTCCCATGTGTCAGCATGGCCTTCTTCGTCGGTGAGTATCTGTTCCAGCATAAGCCTTGTTGTAGGGTCGGCCTCTTCTTCGCACAGCCTGATGTGCTCTTTGTATCTCTTTATTGCCCCATTTTCTGCGGCGAGGTCATCCTTTATCATCTTTTTCAGCTCCCCGCCCCGCACTATCTCCATAGGTTTCTGCACAGGGGTTCCTCCGAGATATACAATCCTCTCTGCCAGCAGTTCAGCGTGCCTCATCTCATCAATGGAGGTCTTTTTAAATATTTCTATTACAGCGGGGCTTTCAAGGCCTTCTGCCTCATAGTGATGACCCATATATTGAATTATTGCCGCCAGTTCAAAGGCCCTGTCCATATTCAATGCGTCTATAATCTTTTTACTCATTTTTACCTCCTTTTGTCTTTTAGATTGAGAATTCTGTGGCTGTTGATGTCAATAGGGTTGGGTATCCCCCTCATCTCCTTGTGTTGTAATAAATTTAGCAGAGGAATTTCATCTTCGCAAGTAAAAAGATAAGAATCTTAATTAGTGCCGTTACAACTATTTAAGGCTAATTTTATAAACTCAATGTGTAAGCCGGTCTTACATAGTATTAGGTTGACATGATAGGCTTATCAAGTTGTAACGGCATTAGTGTATAAGGCATCTATATCACTAAATTGGAGTTGCATCCAGCAAAAAGTGACAGGTTTAAGCTTATATCTCTACTATAAGCGGCAGTATGACCGGCCGTCTTTCAAGGGTTTTGTTAAAGTATC
>Ga0209642_10002998_pt1 | contig 10982 bp, 18 predicted proteins | sample RifCSP19_2_FD_184025 | JGI IMG/M metagenome (GOLD analysis project Ga0209642, IMG submission 184025) | Soil microbial communities from Rifle, Colorado - Rifle CSP2_sed 19_2 (SPAdes) (version 2) | ecosystem: Environmental > Terrestrial > Deep subsurface > Rock core/Sediment | place: Rifle... | reverse complement strand
ATCATTTTCCAAAACAAAGAGTGGTTGTAGTATCCGCCGCCATGGTTGCGCACCGCCAGGCGAATCTCTTCGGGAACGGAATCAAGATCTTTGAGAAGTTTCTCAATGGGCTTAGCCTGAAGATCGGGGTATTTTTCCAATGCGGCGTTGAGTTTATCCGTGTAAGCTTGGTGATGCTTGTCGTGATGGATCTGCATCGTCTGGGCGTCAATGTAGGGCTCCAGCGCGTCGTAACCGTATGGGAGGGGTGGAAGTTCAAAAGTCATTTCCATTAATTTAGCAAATTTACCAGTTTAAGAATTTCGGTTGCCCGCCGGGGGTTTCCGCGGCCAACGGGAAAATAACAAGGAATCACTTTGGTCTTGGCAGATCCGACCTGCACTTCTTCGGACTGAAGTCCATGTCGAACTACTTGATCATAATAATCCCCAAGCTTGATTGTCTTGCCGGTCAAATACTTAAAGGGGAGGGAACCGAAAGTCACCACATACTTTGGAGCCACAATCTCAATCTCCCGCACCAATAAAGGCCGGAAAAGGTCTATTTTATTCCGATCCGGTAAGGACCCATCCGGCCCGGTCCACTTAACGAGATTGGTCAGATACAACCCTTGCGCTTGCAAGAAACTCTCCAACTCCTTCGCAAATTCCACCGACCAATCGGAATTTTCTTCAATTCGGGAGATCAAAGAATCAGTGAGGAATCCGGCCCGGTGAAAAATCCGCCAAATTTGTTTGGTTCCAATAAAGGGAAATCGGGGGCCCTTCCAATTTGGATCGGAGCTGATGTTGCGAGCGGTCGGGTTTATGAAAACGAACATTATTTGCGGATTCTTGGCTTGACCGCCGCCGAGAATGGGGGCCAGGAAATGATCGGGGAAATGCCGGTGATGTAGTTTATGGACCTGTTCCCAAAGCAAATTTATATCGCGAGACATTTATTTAACCCGAATCGCCTCAATACCCCTAACCGAAATCCAGGCCGCCATTGCCCCGAAACCTTTCTTGTCGATCTGAAAAGGGCTAATCTTCTGCGGATTGCGCAGAAAAATTAACAAACAATACCTTTTGTCTTTGAAAATTTCAAAGTATTTTCGGATGTCCGAATCGTCGATTCCGGCCTCCCGGCCATAGCGATGCAAAATCTCCCAAACCTTAACGGGCGTCAAATCCGAAAATTGCAAAACCCGATCCACCGCGCACCTGACGGTGACAGGATTCCCGGTGTCCTTAAAATAAACCGCTTCGCCGCTCTTGATTGAATCCCAGGGCGGGCGCCGAGACTGGTACCACCGCGATTCGATTGTTTTTTGACCGGAGATGATCTTGGGCAGGAGACCCCAAGACTTTTTCATAATCGCGACGTGATCCATGACTGTTAGAATTTTAGCGTATGCCGCGATTGTTTCTAGCTGTTCCGTTGCCCAATCAAATTAAAACCCGGCTCGCTTCGAAGATCGGGGGCCTCCAAAAATCATTGTCGAATTGGAACATTAACTGGGTCGCCCCGGAAAATCTGCACATCACCCTCGTTTTCTTCGGATGGGTCAAAGCGGAACAGGTCGAAGACCTCAAGGCCGAAGTCTCGGCCGCAGTTTCCGGATTTTCCCCTTTTGAGGTTACGGCCGGCAAACTATCCCTGAAAGGACGGCCCCTCTGGCTGGAGATCGGGCCGGGACGGGACAAACTTCAAACGATTGCGGAAAATTTATTCAAAAAACTAACTCTTAAGGGCTCGCTCGAAGAAGAACGCGGCTTTCACCCCCATCTCACTCTGGGAAGGGTTAAAAAGCGGGGCCGGACCAAACTACCGGCGGTTCCAGAAACATTTTCTTGGAAAGCCAATCGGATAGTACTTTACGAAAGTAGATTTGTTCACAAACAGCGCATTTACGAAGAGGTTTGGAGTATTGGACGGCCGAAGAAACGACCTAGCAATCCTCCAAACTAGCGTTTGGAGTATTGTGGTCTCTTTCTCGCTTTTTTCAAAAAGTATTTCTTGCGTTCTTTTTCACGGGGGTCGCGAGTCAAAAGTTCGACATCCCGAAGGGGCTTGCGCAGATCCGCGTTAAACGAAACCAGCGCCCGAGCAATTCCCAAAACTACGGAATCTAATTGGCCGGTCTTCCCTCCCCCGGCCGATTTCGCAACGAAGTAAAACTTTCCCTCGGTCCCCGTGGCGCGAAAAGGCTCCGCGAGACGGCTTTGGGAAGCGTCTGCCGGAAAGTACGCCGAAGCTGGGACCCCATTCACCTGCGACTCCTTACGGCCCTCAAACAACCTCACCGCGGCGGTAGATTCTTTCCTTCTTCCGATCGCCTGATAGAATTTTTCCTGTTTCTTTTCCACCATTTTTACCTATTCCTTTTTATCGCGTCCAACGCGAGTAGCGACCTCCGGTCGCGTCCTTTCTACTTGCGACGCAGTCGCTCTTGCCACCATTTCTCCCTCTTCCCCAGGATACACAAAGAGGCGGATGATCATTTTCCGGCCGATTTTGTTGTCCGGCAGCATTCCTAAGACGGCGTGCCGGATAATATCTCCCGGCCGGCGCTTCCTCAAATCCCCCAAAGTCTCGGATTTCAATCCGGACGGGTACCCGGAGTATCGGAAGTAGCGCTTTTGGGATTCCTTTTTCCCCGTCACAGCCACTTTGGCCGCGTTCACTACCACCACGTAGTCACCCCGGTCGAGGTAAGGAACCCATTCGGGCTTGTCTTTGCCCATTAGAAAGCGGGCAGCTTGGGTAGATAAGCGTCCCAAAATATGGGCATTGGCATCTAAAAGATGCCAGCTCCGTTCGGTTTTGTCCTCACTTTGCTTTTTTGGCACTTTTCGTTCCTTTCCCTGCCTTGCCGGCAGGCAGGTTGGCAACTTTCTTTACGCTCCTGGATTTAGCAACCGCTCCCCCCGTCTTTGCTGCTTTAACCGGCTTTACTTTCTCTTTGATTTCTTCGACGAATTCAATCCGCGCCATCGGCGCATGGTCTCCCCGCCGATAAGACAATTTGGTTATCCGCACATACCCGCCCACGCGCTGGGAAAACTGCGGCACAACCTGTTCCAGAAACTTCAGGGCAGCGCTCTTTTGGGTAAAAAGCGACAGCGCCTTCCGGCGCGTTACGAGACTTAAATCTTTGGAACGCGAAATCAAGCGATCGATCTCACTCTTAAGCGCCTTGGCTTTAGCTTCAGTTGTGGTTACTTTGCCGTAGGAAACCAAAGAGGTAAGGAGTTGGCGCAGCTCTGATCCTTTCATGATTCTTTCGCTTGCGAAACTAGCGAGCCCCCTTGCTCGCTTCCTTCTTCTTCTTGGGGGCGGTGCGCTTTTTAGTAGTTTTATTCTTAGGCTTAACTGCAGCCGCTTTCGGTTGGGCCGATACTTTCGCGGGCGGGAATGAAGCCGCTACCCGATCAAGGTGGGTCCGAAGAATCTCGGCGGCCTGGCCAAGGGCGCGGGACGGCTTGATCGTTTCATCGGTGGTAATTTCCAAAACCAACCGCTCAAAGTTTGTCTTCCGGCCAACCCGAGCCCCTTCTGTCCAAAAAGCAACCTTTAAGACCGGGGAAAAAATCGAATCCAGCGGAATCGCCCCGACCTTGCCGCGCTCCCGCTCTTCCGAAGGCTTGTAACCGATGCCTTTTTCAATCACCAAGGAAAGGGAAAGCTTAGAATCTCGATCGGTGAGGGTCGCAATTTTTAAATCGGGATTGGCCACGTTTACCTCGGAACTGACCTTGAGGTCTCCGGCCGTGATCGTTTTCTTCCCTTTTTCTTCGATCGTTCCCTCGAATGGGCCTTCCCCCTTAAGGGTGAAGCGGATCTTCTTTAGGTTCAACAGAAGCTCAACCACATCTTCCTTGATTCCTTTGATGGTTGTAAAGGGATGAGTCACTCCCTGGATCCGGATCTCCGCCACCGCTGCTCCGGGGAGAGAGGAAAGCAAAACTCTTCGCAGAGCCGTTCCCATGGTAATGCCGTAACCCTCCATTAACGGTTCGATCACAAACCGCCCCAGGCCCGCGGTTTCTTTTTCGGTTTTGATTTCAAAATCTAACGGTTCCATTATTTATTATCTTGAGGACGGCCGCTTCCAGCGACCTAGATTCGGCGAATGGCCGAATAACGGCCGCCTCAGGCGGACTAACTCCCTTAACTTGAGTAGGGCGCTGAAGCAACCCTCTTTGCGTTACCGCGAATAAAACTCAACCACCATACTCTCGTTGATTTCGGCCCCGATCTCTTCACGAACCGGCAACGCCGCGACTTGGGCAATTAGTTCCTTCTCATTTACCTTAATCCAAGAAGGCCGAACCACCTCATCGTAAAGGATCGCATCCTTTTTCGCAAGGGTAATTTTATCACCAACTGCAACCAAAAGCGATGGGACGGTAACGCGATGGCCGTCTAGCTTCACCAGACCGTGAGAGATCATCTGCCGCGCGTGGGGCCGAGTCTGGGCAAAACCGGCCCGGTAGATCACGTTGTCCAGCCGGCGTTCCAGGAGTTGAAGCAGAATCTCACCGGTTCTCTCTTTGCTACGAAGCGCTTCTTTGAAATAGCGTCGGAACTGCCGCTCGCGAACTCCGTAAGTCCGTTTGGCCTTCTGCTTCTCGCGCAGCTGAAGACCATATTCGGAAAGGCGGCGGCGGAACGACCCGTGCTGGCCGGGGGCCGTCATTCTCGTTTTGACCGGACAATCGTCGCGCCCGCAGATCGGCACACCCTCCCTCCGGCAAAGTTTGTGGGTCGGACCGGTGTATCTACCCATCAGACTCTCCTCCTGTTCTTGGGACGGGGCCCGTTGGACGACCGCCAAGCGGTTCTAGCAATGTCCCGCTTACTGTTTCCGAACTGAAATTTTGTCATAGTATTTTCTTTATCCATTACACTCTTCGGCGGTTCTTTGGTCGCGGTCCATTGTGCGGAATAGGTGTGACATCAGTAATCGAGGTTACCTCTAAACCCCCGACCTTAAGGGCTTTAATCGCCGAATCCCGCCCGGGTCCCGGACCCTTTACCAAAACCGCAACTTCCTTTACACCGAGTTGTCTGGCGGCTTTCGCTACGGCTTCAGCGGATTGGGAAGCGGCAAACGGAGTGGCCTTTTTGGTCCCTTTGAATCCGGCCGTTCCGGCTGACCCTCGCACAATCACTCCCCCAACCTCCTCGCCGACCGTAATCAGCGTGTTATTGAAGGTGCAGGTGATGTGGACCACCGCTCTTTCCGGTATTTTGCGTTCTTTCTTTTTTGTCATTTCAGTCGCTATAGTGCTTTAGCGCTATGGCGCTAAATGCTAGGTCGCCGAAGGCGGCCGTCCATTTTTCATCTTAGGTCTTCTCGGACTTCTTCGCCGCGATCGCAGATTTGCTCGTTCCGGCAATCGCCATCTTTCGACCTCTCCTGGTACGGGCGTTGGTCTTGGTCCTTTGTCCCCGCACCGGCAAACCCCGGGCGTGCCTTAACCCTCGGTAGGACCCGATCTCCTGAAGGCGCTTGATGTTCATCGCAATTTCGGACGCCAGTTCTCCTTCCACGCGGTAGCCCCCCTTCTTAATAGCTTCTCTAATCTTACCAACCTGTTCCTCCGTCAGATCTTTGACGCGAATTCCTTCCGAAATACCGGCGGCCGCCAGAATTTTTTTAGCCAAAGCCGCTCCAATCCCCCGCACATAGGTGAGGGCGATTTCGATTCGTTTTTCGTTTGGAATGTCGATTCCTTCAATTCTGGCCATTTTTATTCGATGTTTTGTGCTGTCCTCATTTCATTCGGTTGCACAAGCAGCGCTATCAACCCTGGCGCTGCTTGTGTTTGGGATTCTTGCAAACGACGTAGAGACGCCCGCGGCGCTTCACGATTTTACAATCTCGGCAGATCTTTTTTACTGAAGCTCTAACTTTCATGGTTTTTGATGAAAGCTAGCTTCGACGAACGTCGAAGCGTCCTTTCATTTTTTCAACTCATTTACTCCGGTAAACAATCCGCCCCCGGGACTGGTCATACGGCGACAATTCTACCCGAACGGAATCGCCAGGAATTACTTTGATCCGGTGCAGGCGCATTTTTCCGGAAATGTGAGCCAAGATTCCGCGTCCGTCCTCCAGCTCGACTCGAAAAAGGGCGTTCGGTAACTTTTCTTTAACAATTCCGCTAACTTCTGTTTTTAACATATCATTCCCGTTCGGTCAAGATTATAGGGCCATCCTCGGTCAAAGCAACCGTGTGCTCAAACAAACCGCTCCAGCTCTTGTCCACCGTTTCCACCGTCCAGCCGTCTTGGGCTACCTGGAGATCACGGCCTCCCTTAGTATAAATCACCTCAATCGCCAACGTCATTCCGGCGGTTAATTCGGGGTTGGGTCCTTTCATTACCAGGCAAGGAATCTGGGGATCCTCGTGCAGCTCTTTCCCTACTCCGTGTCCTACCAACGTGTCCACTGGATTATAACCTGCCTTTTCTACGCCTTGCTGAATTACCGCAGAAATATCGAGAACGTGGTTTCCCACGCGAGCTTTGGTAATTGCCGCCGTTAGGGCTTCCTCCCCGGCCTTCAGAAACCTCCGCTTTTTCTCCCAGTCTTCAGTTCTTTGATTCTCCGATTCCCCGCCTGCGCCAAGGCTTCGGCGGGCAGGTCCAACCAGAACCGTCCAGGATGCATCGGTATTGAACCCCTGGTAGAACGTCCCCAAGTCAACACTCAAAATATCTCCCCCCATCAACTTTCTCTCTGTCGGGATCCCGTGAACTATCCCTTCGTTAACGTTTAAGCAGGTGGCAAACTTGTAGCCTTTTACGCGTTGGAATGCCGGCGACCCCCCTCGCCGGATAATTCCGTCCACGGCAATTTTTTCAAGTTCCAAAAGCGTTACTCCGGGTCCAACTGCCGCCAGCACTTCCTGCAATGTTTCAGAATTTATCCTTCCGCCCTGCCGCATCAGTTCGATTTCGGCCGGACTTTTGATCGTAATCATTGGAGTTTTGACATTACTTCCAGCGCCGCCCCGGAAACATCGGAAGAGGCATCCACCTCCACCAAAATACCTGTGCTCTTGTAAAAGGACAGGATCGGGGTAATGTTTTCGTGATAGACATCCAACCTCCGCTGAATCCTCTCCGGCCGATCATCTGTTCTCCCCCGCCGGAGAAGACGCTGAAAAGCCACGCTGGGATCCACTTTGAGGTGAAAAACCTTATTGACGGGAAACATCCCGTTAATCATTCGAGCTTCACCGATCGTCCGAGGCAAACCATCCACCAAAAAACCGCGGCTGGGGTCAACTTGGGCCAACTCTTCTTTAAAGAGCTTAATTGCCAGTTCATCCGGAAGCAGCTCGCCGGTTTCCAGCGCCTGCCGGGCCGCCTCGGCCTCGGGGCTGTGATCGCTCTCCGCCAACTCGCGTAGACTCTGTCCGATAGAGATCACCGGAATATGGAGAGATTGGGAGAGAGCGCGGGCCACGACCGACTTGCCGCTGCCGGGAGCGCCGATTAGGATAATCCTCATTAAAGACCGGGGACTTTCATATCCATTAGCATTCCGGAGAGTTTCTTGGAAACTTCTTTTTGAGACTCTTTGATTGCCTTGTTTAAAGCCTTCTTAAGGTCGTCGCGCTTCTCCCCGTCGACGGTAATCTCCTCAATTTCCTGGTCGCCTCGGATTTTAATTCGCACATCCCCCTCGGAAACCTCCACTGAAATTCGTTCCATCTCGGACTTCAGCTTTTGGCCCTGCTTCCGAAGATCATTCAATTGTTTCATTTGTTCAAACATTGGACGTTTCTTCGGACAATGTGCAACTCGCCTTAGGCGAGACGGCACATTTATCCTTGCTTATTCTACTACAGATAGCCTTCATATTCTCTTACCGAAAGTTCTCCCTCCAACTTCCGAATAGTTTCCAAAACCACCGAAACCACGATCAAAATCCCGGTCCCTCCCAGAGTAAAGGCGGTTACGCCCGTCAGCGCCGAACCGATCGAGGGGAGAACCGCAATTAACCCCAAAAAGATTGCCCCAAAAAACGTCGTGCGGGAAACGATCCGGTCAACAAAATCTTTAGTCGCCATCCCGGGACGGATCCCGGGGATAAAACTGCCTCTTTTCTGAAGATTTTCCGCCAGGTCTTTTGTATTAAAAACCACCGCGGTGTAGAAGAAAGTGAAGAGGAAAACGAGAGAGAAATAGAAGAGGTTGTAAAAGATCCCGGTCGGGGTAAAAAGACGGATGATTTCGGCAGAAATCTGGGCCAGCTGCGGATTCGGCACCCCGCTAAGGTAGCGGGCGATCGTGGGAGGAATCAAAACCAGTGAAACCGCAAAAATGATCGGGATTACGCCCGCTTGATTAATCCTTAGAGGAAGGAAGCTCTGCGCGCCGGCGTTTGGTCCCCGCACCGCATATTGAATCGGAATCCGGCGAACGGCTTCGTTGATCAGTACCACGGCCGCGAAAAGACCCAAGAGGAGGGCCAGGAAAAGGGCTAAATTAGCCACTTGCCCGGCCGTCAGGGCCGTCAGAGATTGCGCCAAAGAAAGCGGATACCCGGCGGCGATGCCGACGAAAATCAAGAGAGAAATACCGTTCCCGATCCCCCGCTCGCTCAAAAGCTCACCTAGCCACATCATCAAAAGCGAGCCGGCGGACAGCGCCAAAATCAAGGCAACCAAAGAAAGCGGTGAGAGGGCCGTCACGACCCCCTGCTGGCGAAGAAGAAAATAAAAACCGTACCCCTGCATGATTGAAAGCGGCAGGGTCAAAAGCCGAGTGTACTGATTAAGCTTGGCTTTCCCCCATTCCCCCTCTTGGGACAGCTCCTTAAGTTTAGGAAAACCAAAAGTCAAGAGCTGGAAGATGATTGAGGCATTGATGTAGGGAGCCAATCCGAGGGAGACCAAGGAAAAATTTTCCATAGTTCCGCCCGAAAAAGCGGAAAGCAGCCCTAAGAGGGCGTTCCCCGAGAAAAGCTGGCGAAGTTGATCCCGATCCACCCCCGGCAAGGGAACATGCGCCAAAAACCGGAAAATCAAAATTACCAACAGCGTAAAAATGATCCGATTCCGCAGTTCCTTTTGGAACCAAATTCTCTTTATCGTTTCAATCATTTGAACAGCAAAGTACAAATGTTAGATCGCCTCCGGACGATCGTCCATTTGAGCAAAGCGAAAATGCTAGGTCGCCTTTGGCGGCCGTCCATTTGCCGAGCGCCGGCGCCGAAAGCCCCCCAGCCGCGGCAATCTCCGTGCTAAAGGAAGTTGCCCTCCTTCGAACCCGGGACGGACCCGGTTGCGAATCTTCTGACCCTTGGCGCCTCTTCCGGTCGTATGGCCGCCCTTGCCCGATCCATACCCTCTCCCGACTCTCTTTTTCTTACCGGTGGCTACCCGAGAAAGTTCATTTAACTCCATAGTTTTTGCTCAAAACCTCCAAGGCTAGAATCGTGGCCTGGGCATTCGCCATCGCGTTGTTGGTTCCCAAAATCTTGGTAGAGGCATCCAACACTCCGGCTAACTTCAGAATATCACGCACCACGCCGCCGGAGATCAAACCCGCTCCCCGGGGCGCCGGCATCAAAAGCAGCTCGGCTGCCCCTTGCTTGATGGTGATTCGGCGCGGAAGAGTTGAACCCCGCATTGCCACAGAGAAAATAGTCTTCTTGGCTTTTGTGGTAGCTTTGTTAATCGCCGACCGCAGATCCCCCGCCTTACCGTAGCCCAAGCCAATCTTGCCCTTGCCGTTTCCAATCGCCACCAGGGCAGCGAAGCTAATCTTATCCCCGCCTTTAATTTTTTTTGCCACCCGGTTTACGACCAAAACCTTGTCCGTGAAATCTTCCGGGAGGGAAACCGATGGATTTCTCCTCATTCTTCCTTCCATTTTAAAAAATTAAACCTCCTTCACGCGCGGCTTCCGCCACCATTTGGACTCGCCCATGGTAAGCGTAGGCCCGGCGATCAAAGACCACCGCTTTAATTTTGGCCGTCTTTGCCTTCTCGGCTAGTTCCTTTCCTACGGCCGCGGCCCGCTCGCCCTTCGTCCCAGCCTTTATGCCCAGATCGGAAACCGAAACCAAAGTGGCGCTTTTATCATCATTAATCAGCTGCGCGTAGGTGTGTTTCCCGGAACGAAAAACGCTTAACCGGGGACGCTTGGCGGTCCCGAAAATCCGGCTGCGGACCCGCTTAATTCTTCTTTCCCTTTGATAGTTAAGTTCTTTTTTTAAGCCGTCCATTATACCGTTCCTCCCGCCGCCTTTACCACTTTCCCTTGTTTGCGGCGAACAACTTCATTAGCGTAGCGGATTCCTTTCCCTTTATAAGGCTCCGGGGGGCGAAGCTTGCGGAGCTGAGCTGCCACCTGGGTAACCAATCCTCGATCAATTCCGGAGAATTTGAGCTTCGTGCTATCGGCAACTTCCACCGCTACTCCCGCCGGAACCGGAAATTCCACCGGATGGGAGAATCCCAGGGTTAGCTTAAGCCCCGGAGCGGTCTTCTCGGCCCGGTAGCCCACCCCCACCAACTCCAATTCCTTGCTGAATCCTTGGCTCACGCCCTCGATCGCGTTTCTAACCAGTGCGAACCCCAATCCGAATATCCGGGAAGGAACCGCCGAATCGGAGGAAAAGCGAACCTCCTGTTCCTCCGCCGAAACTTTAACTCCAAGAGGAAGATTGACCGAGAGCCGGCCCAACGGACCGGATACTTCCACCACCTGGTCTGCAATCGATATGTTTACGCCTTCCGGCAATTTAATAGGTTTCTTTCCAATCATCTTTTTTTATTACCAAATTTCTCCAATCAACTCGCCCCCGATTTTCTTCTTCCGGGCCTGTTTTTGGGTTAGAATCCCCGCCGGGGTCGAAACAATCGTCATTCCCAAAGGGGGATTCTGGATTTTGCGCCAGGAAGCATACCAGCGCGCCCCGGGCCGAGAAAGCCGGCGCAAGTGCTCAAAGCGGGGGTTCTGCAGGGCCAGGAAAA
>Ga0209642_10002997_pt1 | contig 10984 bp, 8 predicted proteins | sample RifCSP19_2_FD_184025 | JGI IMG/M metagenome (GOLD analysis project Ga0209642, IMG submission 184025) | Soil microbial communities from Rifle, Colorado - Rifle CSP2_sed 19_2 (SPAdes) (version 2) | ecosystem: Environmental > Terrestrial > Deep subsurface > Rock core/Sediment | place: Rifle... | reverse complement strand
CCGCTCGCCCGGTTCCCCCTCCCACACGATCGCGGCGCGGTGGCGGTTGGCGGTCTCGACGTGGCGGTCGAGGCAGTTCTCGGCGACGTTGATCCGCCCGCCCACGAACCAGCGTGCGAGCGGCGGGGTCCATTCCAGCACGCGGTCCCATTTCCTCGTCCACCGGAGGCGCGTCGCTTCTTCCGCCCAGAAGTCCTCGGGATTCTCCGCCGCGCGGCCGTAGATCGTCTCATCGTGCACGTGGGCCTCGCGGCGGAACCCGTCCGGCGGCGGGTACCGCTCCCGCTCCCTCAGGAGGTTGTCGATCGTCCCCCCGGAGACGACCATCCAAGGAGGATGGCCCGGCCGGTATTTATCGCCGACCCGGATCGCGCCGTGCCCTGTGCGATGACCGCCTAGTGAGGACCGGCCCTCGCCGAGGTCTTCTTCTCCTTGGCCTGGAGCTCCTCGTTCCGCTTCCGGAGCTTCTCTTCCCGCTGAAGCAGGTCCAGCGCCTTCTCCTGGAGGATCTTGATGCGCTTCTCGATGTCCTTCCGAGCCGCCTCGATGTCGAACGACGCCTCCTCCTCCTTCGCGGTCTTGGCATGGGAACGCTCGGCCTCCAGCTTCTTGCGGGACGCGCTGAGCTTGGCGGCCTCCTTCTCCAGGGCCGTCTCCCGGTCCCGGACGGCCTCCTCGTGCGCAATCAGATCGAGCGCCCACTTCTGCAGGAACTTCCGGTCCTTCTCAACCTGCTCCCAATCCACGCCACCCTTCGTGGATGCCTGCACAGCAGGCGACGGTGGCGCCTTCGGCGCTGTTTGCCGCGTTTCCAGGTCGGCGGCGAGGCGGTCCCGGTCCGCGGTCAGGGCTTTGACCGTCGCCCGCAGATCCTGGACCTGCCCCCGCAGCTCCCGATCGAGGGTGCGGACCTTCTCCTCTCGATACTCGACCTCGATGAGCCTCTTCCGCAGCGACTGCTGGCCCTCGGCGAGAATCCGCCTCTCGTCCTCCAGCTCCGCCAGGTTTGTCTCGATCCGGACCGAGGTCTCGGCCGGCGCGGGCTCGGATTCGGCCGCAGGTTCCATCGGCGGTCGTCCCTCCGCCCGGCGCTTGGCATCCTCGGCGGCAACGGCCGCCTCCCGCGTCACCAGCGCCACCGTGCGCGCCTCCGCCTCCGATGCAGCCCGCTCGAGCACCTCCTCGCGCCCCTCCAGATCCTTCGACCACGATTGGATCCGGACTCGCTCCCGCTCGAGGGACGACGCTTCGGAACGGAGGTGCTCCTCCAGCCTCTGGAGCTCGGCTGGATCCGGACCCTCGACCTGTGCATCGGCAATGGTGCCAGCGGGGGCGGCCGCAGCGTGCGGAACCATCGGCACGTCCTCGCTCCGATCCTGGACGGAAACCATGAGGAACTTCGCGTAGTGGACGTGGTCCGGAGTGATTCGACCTCGTGAGGCGAGGATGAGGCGGAGGTTGTTCGCGGGGACCGAGAGGACCCGGTATCCCGAAACCCTGGCCTCGGCCTCCGGTCCCCCGTGAGGGAGGCTTCCCGTGGCTTCGGCGAGCGTCAACGTGCATCGCGGATCGAGCACGAGCTCCTTGAGCGGAGTTCCCTGGGAGTCGAGCAGGAACGCCTTCGAGAGGCGGGCTCGGCGCGCGCGCACGAGACCAAGCAAGACGAGGGCGAGGGCGAGCCCCGACATGGCGATGCCGGCGATCTGTAACGGGTCTTGGAAGTACGCAGGTGGAGCTCCCCCGGCGGCCGCCAGCGCCATCGCGGGGAAGAGGGAACGTCCCTTCGATGTCGTGGGGCGTTCTTGCCGCCGTTCCGACCGCGGGAATAGCACCCGTTCACTCTCCGTTCCAGGGGTTCCTCTCGGTGAGTACCGGCTGTTGCGATGAGGATACTTAACCGGGACGACCTGGTTATCAGGCCCGATTTCACCCCTCGGGGTCTCGGAAGTGAGACTCAGCGGTGAGACCCATACAGGAACCCCTTTACTCGCCCGACGCGAAGTCTCTTGGTTAGAACACCGGGGCTCTCCTGCAATGGTACGGCGTAAGGGCCGGCGATACGGCCAGGCGGCGTTAGCTCTCGGGCTCGTCCTCCTCGCGTGTCTGCCCCTGCTGATGGCGGGGGCCGTGGCGCTCACGGTCGTCTTCCCCGCTCAGTATTCCATAGTGGTCCTGGGCATGACGACCGGGTTGAGCGGTGCCCAGTCCGACGATGGAATCCGGGAGCAGCTATCCGAAACCGATACCGCCACGGATCCCTCCACAGGGCCGTCGAGTGAAACCTTGACGGCGGGTGCGATCATCGGCGGCGCGTTCCCCGCGGAGGTCGCGTCGGAGGACGGAGCGTTCCTACAGTATCGGGAAGTCCTGCCCCCGAGCACGGACCACTATCCGAGCTCCCAGACGACTACCACGGGCGCCGGGTGCGGGGGCGCGTTCCCCGCAAGCCTCCAGACCTCGGACGACGGCCCCTTGTGCCTGCGAGAGGCGGACACGGGTGGCGCGGGCGTCATCGCGTTCGATGTGGCCGGAACCGGGACCGGCACAGGGACGGCATTCAACATCGCCGGGCCGAACGTCGGAACGGGTTCGGATCGGGCCCTCGTCGTCGGGATCATCGAGGGCAACCAGAACGTCGCTCTGACCTCCGTCACTTGGGACTCGGGCGGTACGAATCAGGTGATGACTCGCATCGGGTGGGCCAATCGCGCCTCGGACGTCCGAGTCGAGATGTGGCGGCTCGTAAATCCGACCTCCGGCGCGAGGACGCTCCGTATCGTCTCTCCGAGTTCCGTCACGGTGACCGTCGGGATCGCGGCGTACACGGGCGTCGACCAAACGACTCCGAACGACGCTGCCGCACCGAACTCGGGCAACGGCGCCAATCCCACCGTGAGCGTGCCGTCGGCCAGCGGGGACCTCGTCCTGGATGCGATGGGATGGAAGGAGATCAGCTCCACCCCGACGGCCGGGGCGGGCCAGCTCTTGCGGTGGAATTCGCCGGACACGGGGGACGAGGAAGGTGCGGGATCGCAGGAGGCGGGGGCCGCGACCGTCACGATGTCATGGAGCATGTCCTCGGGGATTCAGGAGTGGGCCACCGTTGGCGCCTCGTTCAATCCGGGAAGCGCCGGTCCAAACCACCAGCTCTCCGCGCGTCACGACTGGAGCGGCATGCCTAGCGGTGCGGATGCGTACGACCTGTGCGTGGAGGCGTTCGTGGCCAATGCGGCGGGGGAGTCGGCCCTCGTGGAGGTCCTGACGCCGCCCGCGACGTGGAACACGCGGATCACCGTGTCCAAAACCGCTGACGACAACGCCGACCAGTGCTACACGCTCACGGCCCCGGAGTTCAACGCGGGAGCGCCCTCCGTTCGTTGGATTGGAGGGACGGAGTCCGGCGACGCGACGCAATCGGACGTGAACATCGACCACGAGCGGATTGTCCGCAGGTACACGAACTACCGGCTCGACTCGACCCACACGTGGTCGGGCGTTCCCGCGGGCAATTCGTACGTTCTCGGCGTGACCGGGTATCGAACGGACGAGGACATGAGCGTGCAGGTCCTGACGCCGCCGGCGACGTGGAACACGCGCCTCGCGGTGAACGCCGTCGTGAACACGCAGTTCACGTACACCCTTACCCCGGCGGAGTACGGTGGCGGGGCCCCCGAGGTCCGGTTCGTGGATGGCACAGGCGTTGACCCGACCGCGTCCGATCTATTCCTCGACTACGTCGCGATCACGACCGTCCGCCTCACATATTCCCTCGAGGTGCTCTACAACGTCACGGGGGTGACCGGCGGCTCGAGCCCGTTCCTCGTGGCGAAGGGCAACATCTCGGCCGGCGGGGAGAACTTCCACGTCCACGTGTGGAACTTCACGACTTCCGCCTGGAACGTCTTGATGTCCGCGCCCTTTACCGCGGCGAACGCGTACCACAACGCGTCCCTCGGAGCGGGCCACCTGTCCGGTGGGACCGTCCGGATTCGCTTCGTCGACGCCGCAGGGCAGGATGCGACCCAATGGGCGGTGAGCCTCGACCTCGTCGCCGTCGCGGTCGTGAACGGTCAGCCCGTTCTCGCGAATGATGGGGTCGTACCGCCCTCGGGGGATCTCTCGACGACCTTCACGTTCTCCGTCCGCTATTTCGACGCGGAGAACGATGCGCCCGCGTTCGTCGAGCTCACGCTGGACGGCACCCCGTACGGGATGTCGGAGAACAGCCCCGTGGACACGGACTACGTCGACGGGAAGGACTACTTCGTGGTCCGTACGATCGGTCTCCGGGGTACGTTCGACTACACGTTCTCGGCGGGGGCGGCCACCGGCGACCTCCTGGTGACCTCCACGCCCTTGCGCCAAGTCTCCGTACTGAATCGCCCGCCGACGATCGTGAACCCGATCGCACTCGACGGCACTCACGTGGCCCTTCCGTACGCCCGGGATTTCAACGGGAGCGACCTGGACGGGGACATCCCCGTGTGGTCCGTCCTGACAAACGCTTCGTGGCTCTCGATCGGCCCGGCGAACGGGACGGTCTGGGGACAGGCCCCCGGAGCTCCCTCCTCCTTCTTCGTGACCGTGACCCTCGACGACGGGTACGGCGGGTCCGACGAGGTGAACTACACGGTGTCCGTCGGGAACCTCGCGCCGATAATCACGAACCCCATCGCGACCGACGGGGTCCACGCGGGTCGGCCCTACGCGCGTGACTTCGATGGGACGGACCCCGACGGCGACCCGCTGACGTGGTCCATCGTCACAAACGCCTCATGGCTATCGATCGGGGGGACGAACGGCACGGTGTGGGGATTGGCGTCCCTGAGCGTGGGGACGTTCTCCGTGGATGTCCAGGCTGACGACGGGTTTGGCGGCGCCGATTGGAGCAACTACATCCTCACGGTCGGGAACCTCGGGCCCGCGATCACGAACGCGATCCCCACGATCACCGCCTTCCGGCGAACCCCCGTCGCGTACTCGTACACCGCCTTGGATCCCGACGCCGACACGCTCACGTGGTCCCTCCGGACGAACGCGTCGTTCCTCGCCGCCGGTCCGTCGAACGGGACCCTGTACGGGCTCACCGCGAACGTGCCCGCGTCGTACTGGGCGGAGACCACGGTCGTGGACGGTTTCGGCGGCGTGGACGTGACGAACGTCACGATCGTGGTCGTCAACCAGGCGCCGCAGGTCTCGGGGGTCTCACCCCGGTCCGCCTTCCACGGGCTCGCGTACTCGGGGAGCGCCACCGGAGTTGACCCGGACGACGACGCCCTCACGTGGTCCCTTGCCTCGAACGCGAGCTGGCTCGGGATCGACCCGGGCTCTGGGACGCTCACGGGGACGGCCTCCGAGGGCGTCTACTACGTCAACGTCACGGCGCGCGACCCGTACGGCGGCGTGGCGACGGGGAACTTCACGCTCCGCGTGACGGTACGGCCGCCATCGCCCCCTCCGGAGCCGGGGGATCCGTACGGGTTCCTCTTCCTCCTCCTCGGGGCGATCCCGCTGGGCCTCTTCGCCCTCGCCTCGGTCCCCCGTCGGCGTCAGCCGCTCCTGGAGCAGGCGTTCCTCCTCGGGCCGGACCGCCGGGTGCGGTTCGAGTACGCGGCACCCCAGGCGCCCCTCGACGAAGCTGCGCTGCGGCCGCTCATCGCGGACGTGAACCTCCGGATCGTCGCCATGATTCGCAAGCTTCCCCATGTGCTGCACGTCGTCAGAGCCCCGACGCCGCGCGCGTGGCGGAGGAGGCGGAGCCGCTGTTCCGGCAGGCCGACCGCGACTTCGAGGGGACGGGTCCCGTCGGGGCCCATGCGACGGATGCGGCCGACTGAGTCCTTGTGGCCGGCTCCCACCGGCCGCGGTTGTTTCGTGCCCTAACCCGCAGGTGCCGATGTCTTCGGCGGCGCCGGTGCGAGCAGGTATCCGCCGAACGCGAGGCCCCACGCGAGCACCGGGATCACGATCAAGCGCTCCATGCCGCCAACGCCGATGGCCCCGTAGTTCCCCGAGACGAATAGGACCAGGGCGACCAGCGAAAGGATGCCCACGTCGATGCAGATGTACGACAAGGGCGGAGTCGTGAACTTGGACGTCGCGATCGCGGTCAGGCTCGCGCCGAGGAACGCGACGAGGGAGAACAGCGCGTGCGGGGCGGGGTACGTCTCGGGGAAGGCGCCAACCCCGAAGGCCCCGATCGCGGGCGCGAACAGGAGGAGCGTGAACCATCGAGCCTTCAGAGCACGGTCGACGTGGTACGCGGCGTACGCGAGGAGGACACCGAGGATCATGATCGACGCGTTGAAGATCGGGGCGCCGGCTCGGACGCCGAGGTCGCTGATGTAGTTGTCGTGGATGCTGTACGCCGGGTCCACGGCCGCCGCCAGCATGAGCCCGATCGTGAACTGGAACGCGCCCGCGAAGATAATGAGGCCCGCCATCCGCCGGTCGTCGTACCACATGAGTCCCGCAGCTGTGCACGGCGCCATAATGCTTTTTATGCGGACCCGGGGACTTGCACCCCGATCCCGTGCATGGCGCGCACGTGGTCTGCTTTGACCTACGCCCGCATGCGGCATCCCCGACTCGAACGGGGATCGGAGCTTTGGAGGAGCCCAGTGCTGTCGTTGCACCAATGCCGCGTTACAGGGAAGAAAGATAGACGGGGAGTTCCGAGTTGGAGAGAAACTGCGTGATGGCCAAGGAGAAAAGTTTGGTCGCTATTGATACCTTCTGGGGGAAGTTTATCGGCGGCCTTCTCCATGCCACCTTGTGGGCAACCGCATTGGCGGCTTTGACTCAAGGCGACCGGGCTGCTACCTCGTGAAGGAGAAGAAGCCCGACCTCGCGTACCAGCTCCTCAAGCAGCTTCTGGGCGAAGGCCTCCACGGGATGGTGATCACGCGCCAGTACCCGGACCGCGTCCGCGGCGACCACGGGCTTGCGCCCGAGGTGAAGGTCCTGTGGCTCAGCCACACGCCGGGCGAGGACTACCACAACCCGACGGCGATTGGCATGCTTGCGAAGACGATTTCCCGGTTCATCGAGGACGAGAAGGGCGAGGCGGTCGTCCTGCTCAATGGCCTCGAGTACCTTGTCGTGAACAACGGCTTCCTGCGGACGCTCATGTTCGTGGAGCACGTGAACGAGTTCGTCATGCAGCGGAAGGCGGTCGTGATCATTTCGATGAACCCGGAGGCGATCCAGGAGAAGGAGCTCGCGATGCTGGAACGCAACCTGACGACCCTCGACTGTGGTGGCCGAGACCCGGTCGATTCTCAACCACCTGTTGTCCGACTCTTGCCGAAAACTGAGGCCGCGCGAGAAACGTGCACCCGTCTCCGCGACCGGCTGATTGCGTGGGCAACAGCAGATATCGACGATTCCGTTGAGCCGCTCGACTTCAAAATCAGGATGGCGCAACGCAATCGCATACCTTTCGTCGTGATCGTCTCCGGTGGTGAGAACCCGCCCGAGGTAGTCGACGTGATTCTTTGGACTGGCGAAGAGAGGGTGATGAGCCTAAATACTCTGTTCGATGAAGCCACACGATGGCGAAAGCGTGCCGGGTTAACGTAGGCGGAGGTACGAACGTGCTCCTCGAAAGCAGATCAGAAGCCGGCGATTGCAGTCGTTGTCCACCGGCCGTCTCACTCACTGGGATCGCACTATGGACAAGAGTGCCGCCAGCCGGATTCGAACCGGCAGCCGATGGTCGAAAGTCATCCATGTTTGCTGTTACACCATGGCGGCGATGGCACCGCCCGAGTTGCCCGGGGGCCTCTGCCTTGTAACGGGAGCGTTCTCATCCTAGACCACGGTGCCAAGAAAACCCGGCGGGCTTGTGGGAGCGAGAGACAACCGGACGCCCGCCGGCGGCGACGCGCATCCCTCCGCCTGCTCCGCCAGGAACCGAGGCCGGAAGGCGTCGCCGGAGTGGACTCGCAGGGATTTGGACCCCGACCTTCGCTTTGCAAGAGCGACGTGCTGCCAGGTTGCACCACGAGCCCATGTCGACGTCCGGCGCAGGAGTCGGACCTGCTCGGCCCCGAGGGGCCTCCGGGTTAGCACCCCGGTGCGTTGCCGTTCCGCCAGCCGGACAGAGAGAAGGTCCAGGTGCCCGCCGTACGCCTCGTTCTGGTTTAGGCGGCATTGTACTAAGCGTCGGATTTCCGACTTGCTCCCGCGGGGTCTCGCCGTTTCACCCGTTCCGCCAAGAGCGTCACGATCGCTCGATCATCCTCCTTGGCGGCGGTGTCGTTTCAAGTGCGGTTGCCCGGCCTCTCGGCCGCCCGGCTTGCGACGGGCCGCGTGCGTTGTGGAGCGAGGACGTTCCTCAGCGGCCGTTGTGGCCACCGTCAGCCACCCACGGGCTCCTGGACATTAATGGGTCGATGCGGCCGGGATGATTTGCACATCCGAGGGACTTCTCCCGGCGGGTTCTAGGCCCGCTCCTTTTCTACTCAGGCACGGCCGCAAGAATGCGTTCGGTTGGACTCGGTTCTGTCTTGCCTTCTGCAAGACTCCCTTCGTTCGGCTCCTCCCGTGCGCCACTCTTCGGTGCGCAGAGGGGAATCACGACGTCATGCCGAAGGGCACCGGGCTGGAACCTAACAGCCCTTGCCAAGGCCTCGTTCGAGGCCAAGGCGGTTTGGAGGATGTTCACGCCCGCATTCAGCTGCCGGTCCAGCCGCCAGCCGCAGGGGCACGTGAACACTCCCTTGACCGACGCCACCCTCATTCGGCTCTTGTCACACCAGCCACATGCCGGGCAGCGACGGGACGTGTTCCGTGGGTCAATCTTCAAAACGGGGACGCCAATCCATCGAGCCTTGTATTCGATTTGCCGATGGAGTTCTGCTTGCGGCCAGACGGAGAGTCTCCGATTCATCCTTCTCGATCTGCCTCGAAGTTTCGGGATTGAGAGTTCCTCCAAGACGAGGACACACCTTTGCTTGGCTGCCTCGGCCACGATTCCCTTGCTCAGGATATGTAGTCGCTGCTTAACTCGGCGGCGCTCCCTAGATCCTTCTGTGTGTAGGAGTCGTCTGCGGATCCTGGCATCGTGGGGCTTTTTCTTCGCCAGCTTTCGTCGGCGCCTGAAGTAAAGCGATTGAATGTGACGGACCTCCGGAAACCTTGCCCTTACATATTCGGTCTTTCCGGCGCGGGCGTGCACACCATCAAGGGAACTTTCGTTGGTGTCCAAAGCCAGGAGTCCCTCAGGCTGGAAAGGGATCGGCGCTTCCTTTCGAAACGCGATGATGATTCTGTCGGGCATGAGCGTCAGAGATCCCAGCGAAAGCCCCGGATCTTCCAACATACCCTTGTGATATGGATTCACCGGCAGCTGAATCCAAACGTATTCCCGCGAACGCAAGGGGAAGCGGAGTATGCCCGCCTTTCGATCCAATCTGAAAGCCTGGTTCTCCGTCTTAAGGAAGAGACGCTTGACGAACGGAGGCTTGGTCCTCAGTCCTCTTCGAGCTCGGTGGCGGTAGTTCTTAAGGATCGAGGCTGCGACTTCGAAGGTCGAGACGACATGCTTGGAATACATGTCCGATTCACAGCGAAACTGAGCGTACAGGTGCTTGCATAGTGCGAACTTCGAGGTCACGCCGCTTTGCAAACCGTAACGGACTGCTTTGTTGACGAGGAGCCGATAGTCGTTAAGGAGTCGGACGACTCGCTCGTCGTGCATGGCCCATTGGAAGATGAGCGGCTTGTACAGAGGCACATAGCGAACAGTCCCGGGCGGAACATAGCAATGACCAGAAGGGGTCGGTGAAAGTAATCGGGTCGATAGAGGCGTGCGCCCGGCAGGATTCGGACCTGCGATCACCGCTGTATCAGAACGGCGCGTTGGGCGGATCATAAGTCCGCTGCGATACCATGCTACGCTACGGGCGCGCGTTTGGCGGCGGAGCTGCGTACGTCGCGGCCGAGTTGTCGTCCGCCTTCGTCTCCTCGGCCGTCCACGGATCGCCCCGCCCGGATTCGAACCGGGAACCCTTGGTTCAAGGCCAAGTGGGATTGCCGCTTTCCCCACGGGGCTGTGATCGCCCCGCCGCGATTCGAACGCGGACCCCCTCGCCCAGGACGAGGTGCGCTTGCCGCTTGCGCCACGGGGCTGATTACCGCCAAAACGGGACCGAGCCGCCGAACGATGGCGGCGCCCAAACCTCGGACGTCAAAACACCGACGGCGTCTCGGACCCGGTTCAGCGAAGTATGGCGGCGCTACCTTCTAGCAGCGTCGCTAACCGCTGTTGGACGACGAATCGTCCTTCCGGATTCCGCGATGCCGTGTGCATCATGGGACCGGTTCGTAGACGCCGCCCCTATTTGTAACCTTCGGCACGGGCATCGAAGCGGGCGCGCGAGGACTTGCACCGCGGCTGCGACGTTCGAAACGTCGTGTGCTGTCTGCTACACCACGCGGTCGTGCCCCTGGGCGGAATTGAACCGCCTTCCGAGCCTTCGCACGGCTCGATCCTAGTCCGGTAGAAGACAGGGGCTGGCGTCTAGAACTGCGTGAGCGAGAGCGTGTTCCCGTCCGGGTCCTTGAACCATGCGACCTTCGTCCCGTCGCCTGCGGTCCAGACCCCCAGATCATCTTGAGAAAAGCCCGGGATCGTGAATCGGACGAAGATGACGCCCTTCCGGTCCAGTGCCTCGATGGCGGCGCGGATGTCCGGGACCTCCCAACCGAGGGCCGTGTACGGGGCCGGCGTCACCTCGTGGACCTTCTGCACGCGCAGCATCGTCCCTCTCGCATCGAACACGAGGGCGGACGGCTCGTCCGAGATCAGGGAGAGCCCCAACACTCCCTCGTAGAACGCCCGGGCGCGCGCGGGGTCCTTCGTGGCCGAGAACGCCATGACCTTGGCGGTGCGGAGCATGGGAGGCACATCGGTCCCCGCTTCAAGAGGTTGACGGCACGGACGCGGCAGGATTCGAACCTGCATCCCCATCCGCTTAGA
>Ga0209642_10002996_pt1 | contig 10985 bp, 9 predicted proteins | sample RifCSP19_2_FD_184025 | JGI IMG/M metagenome (GOLD analysis project Ga0209642, IMG submission 184025) | Soil microbial communities from Rifle, Colorado - Rifle CSP2_sed 19_2 (SPAdes) (version 2) | ecosystem: Environmental > Terrestrial > Deep subsurface > Rock core/Sediment | place: Rifle... | reverse complement strand
CTGAGTTCCTTGGGAAAAAAGGCCTGCGCGACCTTGACAGAAGCGTAAAGCTTGTATGCTCGGCTGCAAAACTTGCAATAGATGACAGCCGCCTTGAAATTACAGAAGATAATACGCATTCCATAGGGGTTTCTGTAGGAACAACCTTTGGAAGTCTTCACAGTATCTCCCAATTCGATAGGGTCGGCTTAACTGAAGGACCAAGGTCCGTGAATCCTTCGCACTTTCCAAATACCGTCATCAACTCTCCTGCAAGCCAGGTGTCCATACGCTTCAAGATAAAGGGCTTTAATACAACCATATCTACAGGGTTTTGCGCAGGCCTTGACGCAGTCTATTATGCGGCAGATTTTATTCGATTGCACAGGGCTGATGCTGTTCTTACAGGCGCTGTAGAAGAGCTGTGCGAAGAGACATTCCTGGGATTCCACACTATAGGATATTTGTCAGGCTTGGATGGATCAGAACCTATAAGCTGTCCTTTTGATAAAAGGAGAAACGGGGTCATACTATCAGAAGGCGCAGCAGTGGTGGTTATCGAAGATAAAGACCATGCTATAAACAGGGGGGCTAATATACTTGCAAGGATAATTGGTTATGCCAATATATTTGACCCATCAAACAACAGAGGATTTAGCCATGAAGGCGCTGGGCTAAAAAATGCTGTAAGTATTGCCCTGAAAGAAGCCTCCCTTGTCCCAAGAGATATAGACTATATATGCTCCTGCGCCAACTCAACAAAGGAGCTTGATAAGATGGAAACGCAGGTTATAAAAGATATCTTTGGGGAATATGCCTATCAAGTGCCTGTCAGTTCTATAAAATCCATGGTAGGAGAGTCTTATTCGGCTTCCGGCTTGCTCGCATTAGCTGCAGTAGTCGGCGCAATACAGAAGGGATTCATCCCGCCGACGGTAAATTACAAAGTAAAAGACCCTGCATGCGACCTCGATTATGTCCCGAATAAGGTAAGAGAGAAACATATAAATAGAGTGCTGGTAATTGCAGCAGACCCCTATGGGCAGAATACAGCCATTGTGTTGGGCAGGTATGGAGGCTGATGATGCAACTCGATTTTGAACAAATCAAAGAACTCATCCCTCAACGATTTCCCTTTATCATGATTGATAGGGTCCTGGAACTTGAACCTGGCAAACATGCAATTGCAGTAAAGAATGTCTCAGGCAATGATGTTTTCATTCCCGGTCATTTTCCAGAGAAGGCGATTATGCCTGGGGCGTTAATATTAGAGGCAATGGCGCAGACTGCCATAATCCTTTTTGCCGCTGGCAACCAACAAGAAAAAGGAGACAAAAGGCCGCTTTATTATTTCGGCTCAGTCAAGGCAAGTTTTTTACATCCTGTAGTTCCAGGGGATCAGATAAAGATAAAGGTGGTTAATGTTAAATCTCTATCAACCGGGGCCTATGTGTCGGGAAAGGCCTTTGTTGACGACAAAATTGTAACTGAAGCAGAACTTGTATTTAGTGTAAAGGATGAATAGAAGAGTTGTAATAACAGGTCTGGGTGTTGTTACCTCCATCGGCATCGGCTGGAGAGAGTTCTGGGATAATCTTATCAAAGGCAAATCAGGGATAAGCCCTGTTTCATCATTTGATACCTCGAATCATTTTACTCATAATGGTGGTGAGATTAAGAATTTTAGACCAGAAAAGTTTATTCCAAAAGAATTTTTACCATTTATGAACCGCGCAACACAAATGGCCGTAGCTGCAGCAAAACTTGCAATAGAAGACGCACGGCTAACATCTAAAGAGTTGGTTGAACGTATGGTTGGAGTTTCTCATGGAACCACTTTAGGTGCTGCTCAGGCAATAGAGGATATAGATTTATTGCTTATTAAAAATAAAGCAGTTAGTAAAGAATTATGTTATCAGCTTCCAACATATGCACCGCCATCTGCAATTGCAGAAAAATTTAAACTTCACGGCCCAAATTTTATGTTCTCAACAGCTTGCGCCGCAGGTAATTATGCTATTGCGTACGGCTATGACCTAATTCGCTTCAATAGAGCAGACATTATTATTGCGGGCGCATCAGACCCCTTTTCGCGAATTGAATATACGGGTTTTAATCAGTTTTCAGCAGTGGCGCCTGAAAAATGTCAGCCATTTGATAAAAACAGAAAAGGGATGATGACAGCGGAAGGGGCAGGGATACTTATTCTTGAATCCCTTGAGAGCGCTTTAAAAAGAAATATACCTATTTATGCAGAAATATTGGGCTATGGCCTTAGCTGCGATGCCTTCCACATGACAACCTCGTATGTTGAAGGCATTGCGGCGTGCATGAAAAAGGCGCTAAAGGAAGCGAACATAGCAAGTGATGAAGTAGATTATATAAGCGCTCATGGCACAGGCACGCCAACCAATGATAAGAATGAATGCGCTGCCATTAAAGAGGTGTTTGGCCCACGATACAGGAACATCCCTGTAAGTTCCATAAAATCTATGCTTGGCCACACAATGGGCGCTGCCTCAGCCATTGAAGCAATTGCTTGCGCACTCAGTATAAAAAATGATATAATTCCGCCCACTATAAACTTTGAAACACCAGACCCTGAATGTGATATTGACTGTGTACCAAACAAGGCCAGGAAATATACTGTTAATATAGCCTTGAATAATTCCTATGCCTTCGGCGGCAATAATGCTTCTCTTGTTTTAAAAAAATTTGCTTAGTTAGGAGGGGACAGGAAAGATGCTTGAAAATGTGGAAGAGGAGATTATATCAATCATATCGGACGTATCTGAAACAGATGCGGAAGAGATTACACTCGATTCAGATTTAGTAAAAAATTTAGGGATTAACTCAATCAAAGCTATTGAAATTGTAGTAGCGCTTGAAAAAAAATATAAAATTTCTATACGCGACGAAGATGTTCCAAAGATAACAACACCGAGACAAATTATCTCTTTAACAGAAAACTTAATCACCAAAAGAGCAACCAGTAATGTCTGAACAACACGAAAATACCTATGATGCCATAATTATCGGCGCCGGGATAGGCGGCCTTGTTTGCGGATGCTATCTTGCAAAGGCAGGGATGAAGGTGCTAATCGCAGAACAGCACTATCAACCCGGTGGTTACTGTACTTCATTTAAGAGGAAAGGATTTGTTTTCGATGCCGCCGCCCACTCTTTCGGTGGATACAGGTATGACGGCAATATGAATAAAATACTAAGAGGGTTGGATTTACATAAAAGAATTACCATAAAAAGATATGACCCATCTGATATTATTATCTCCCCTGAATATAAAATTAATTTCTGGGCTGATTTAGACAAAACTCTTTATGAGTTACAAAGCGCTTTTCCTGACGAATCTGTAAAGAGTAAAGATTTTTTTAATTTTCTTACTAATCCAACACCAACAGATTTTGTAGCGCTGAGAAAAAAAACGTTTAAGGATTTATTAGACCGATACTTTGATGACAGTAGACTTAAAGCACTCTTGTCTATCCCAATATTAGGTAATGGGGGGTTACCGCCGTCATTAATCTCTGCTTATACAGGGATGAAAATTTATACAGAGTTCCTTCTGGACGGCGGTTATTATCCTAAAGGTGGTATGCAGGTACTACCTAATGTTTTGGCACAAAAATTCAAAGAGTTTGGTGGTGAACTACGACTATCTACCCTAGTGAAAAAAATACAGGTTGAGAATAATACAGTTAAAGGTGTGATTTCAGAAAAAGACGGCTTCATACCATCGAAGTACGTGATTTCAAACTGTGATGCCAAACAGACTTTTTTAAAGTTTTTAGGAAAAAAAATAGTCTGCAAAGAACTCTTGGCTAAACTAAAGAATATGATTCCTTCCTTGTCAATTTTTGTTTTATATTTAGGTATAGATAAATATTTCGAGACGTTGCCAAACGTAGGCTCCAATGTTTGGTTTTTGCCTTATTATGATATTGAAAACTTGTATCTTTCGGCGAAAAATAGAAATACAACTGATTTGGAATATTATATGGTGCGGGTTTCACCTGATGGGAAGACTATCTTAGCATTTGTAAATACACCATTTAAGAGTAAAAGATATTGGATTAATAATAAAAATAATTTTTTAGAAGCTTTTATGAAATGGATTGAGAAAAATACAATTCCGAACCTATCTGATCACATTGTGTATAAAGAAGCAGCCACACCATATACAATGTATAGATATACTTTAAACTATAAGGGGGCTGCTTACGGTTGGGCAGGAACACTTTCTCAGTTTGCGGATTCTGACTTTAAAAAGCCATCATTTATTCAAGGCTTATTTCTGACAGGCCATTGGACAACTTATGCTCAAGGGATACCTGGCGTTGCATATCAGGGTTATGATACAGCAAAGTTTCTTTTAAAACATGAAAAATTAACATTTTCCAAAGTCCATACAGGATTTTAATATGTCCAGAGAAGAATATATAAATACGAGTTATGATAAATATTTATATTACTGGTCAAACCTATCGATAGGAGTAGGTTGTTTTGTTGTCCTTTCTTTAGCTCCTCTTGACTATTTTGCCTCACCCGTAAACTTTAAAACATTTCTGTATTACAGAATCACAGTAGTCCTTTTTTTCATCATTATTTACTTCTTTAATAGAAAAAAAATAAATAGGGCATATCAAAGCGCCTTATCTGTCCTCACAGGAACAATAGTTGCTGCAATGATAGCGGTAATGATTGCGAAATTTGATGGACATCAATCGGTGTATTTTGCTGGTTTTATTTTACTGATAATTTACGTTTTTGGACTTATCCCCTTTACGGTAAAGATCGGCTTGATTGCCTTCTCACTTATTTATTTAACATACCTTTTACCTATACTTATTTATGATACTATTATAAATAAACCATTTTTTATTTCTTCAAATATTTTTATTCTTTCATGCGCGGCTACTCTTCTACTTTTTAGGTATTTGAGTCATACAAGACTCATAAACGAGTTTGGACTCCAATACGACCTTGCGGAAGGGAAAAATAAATTACAGGAGTATTCCGGTAATCTTGAGGAGCTTGTTGTAAAGCGGACCATGGAACTATCTGCATCTGAGCAAAGGCACAGGGAACTATTTGAAAATGCAAATGATGGTATTGCCGTTATTGATAAGAACGGGACAATAGTAGATGTAAACAAGAGATTCTGTGATATCCATGGTTTTGGGAAAAATGTCCTTGCAGGCACACATTTCGGAATCTTAGAAGTAAAAGATAATGAAGGCGAAAAAGAAGAAAGGATGAGAAGGATACAGAACGGCGAGTCATTTGTTTATGAAGCCGCACATTACAAACGGGACGGGAGCACGATCCTCTTTGAAGTAAGCTCAAAGGCTATGAATATCAGCGGGGAATTATACATTCAGTCATTTTACAGGGATATCACTGAGAAAAAACAGCTGCAGGGGCAGTTATTGCAGTCTCAGAAAATGGAGTCAGTGGGAACTCTGGCCGGAGGCATAGCTCATGATTTTAATAATATAGTAGCAATTATCCTTGGCCATATATCGTTATTGAATGACTGTGCCGGCCTGGACGACAAGGCAAAACAACGGGTGCGGATCATTGAAAATTCAGCCAGAAAGGCAGGCCAGATTGTCTCTAAGCTAATGAGCTTTTCACGCAAGGCCAGCTTTGAAATACTGCCGGTTAATCTAAATAATATCATAAAGGACACTGTTGAACTCTGTGAAACCATGGCGAGGAGCAGAAAGGTAGCTATAAAGATGGAAACCGGAGATAACATCCCCTGCATCCATGGCGACAGCAATCAGATGGAACAGGTTTTAATGAACCTCTTTGTAAATGCGATGGATGCAATGCCTGACGGCGGCACAATAATTATCAGAACAGAGTTTGTAGAAATAGAAAGGAATAACCATGTCCATCCGCTGCTCAGCTCAGGAAAGTATATTTTGATGAAGGTAACTGATACAGGCACAGGCATACCTGAAGAGATAAAAGATAAGATTTTCAATCCGTTCTTTACCACAAAAGAGCAGGGCAAGGGAACCGGCCTGGGGCTCGCCATGGTCTATGGGATTGTTAAAGAACATAAAGGTGTGCTTAATGTAAAAAGCAAGACAGGTAAAGGGACAACCTTTGAAATCTATTTACCGCCATCAGATGCTGCTATTCATGAGATTGTAAAGACTTCAGACCATTTGCTCACAGCCAATGCACGTATACTTGTGGTTGATGATGAAAAGGATATGCTGAATTTTATGAAGGAAATAATAGAGGGCGCCGGATACAAATTGCTTGCTGCAGATAACCCCTATTATGCATTAGAAATCTTCGGAGAGGTTGCCGATAATATAGACCTTGTGATAACCGATATTGTCATGCCTCTGATGGATGGCAGGAAACTAATTAAACATTTCAAGACATTCAAGCCCGCAATTAAAGCGATTGCAATTTCCGGTTATGATGCCGCCAGAAACAGGGGGGATGCGGACATAGATGCCTTTATAAGCAAGCCCTTTGAGAAGGACAGTTTACTCTCTGCGATAAGAAAAGTCCTTGGCGCAGAACTTCCAAATCCTCCCCTGACAAAGACCATACCGCCCATATTATAAAATACCGCAGACATTTTATAGACTGAGGCTGCTCAAAGCCATTCCATTTTCAAGATTGCATATCAACTTTGAATCTGTTAAATTTCTGTCACAAATTTAAAAATCCTGAAAGGAGAAAAATTTATGCACACATATTATGCGCCTGAAGACCTGTCAAAATTCCCTACAATAGGAGAGGGCGCTCCGGAATTATGGAAGAAATTTTCAGAATGGTACGGCGCTGTGTTCAAAGAAGGCGCGCTTTCAGAAAGGGAGAAGGCCCTCATTGCCCTGGCAGTCGCCCATACCATCCAGTGCCCATACTGCATAGATGCCTATACACAGACATGCCTTGAAAAAGGCTCAAATGAAGAACAGATGACAGAGGCCGTCCATGTTGCAGCAGCCATCAGAGGCGGGGCATCCCTTGTGCACGGTGTTCAGATGAAAAAAATTGTAAAAAAGGTTTCCATATAAAAGGCAAGGCATTAGGCAATAGGCAGCAGATAAAAGCCTTAAACCTCTAACCTCTATCCCATAGCCTATATTTAAAAATATGAATAATCAAATCAACTTTAAACCCTTTGACACCGCCCTGTCAGAAAATAAGCTTTATCCCCTGACAGCAACTGACATCACTATCTTCCAGGTCAATGTCGGGAAGCTCTGCAATCAGGCCTGCAAACACTGCCATGTAGATGCGGGGCCCAACAGGCAGGAGATAATGAATAAGGAGATAATGCAGGCATGTCTTAATGCCATTGAAAAAACCGATATCCCAACCGTTGATATAACAGGCGGCGCGCCGGAGATGCATCCGGATTTCTGCTGGCTTATAAATGAATTTATAGAAAGGAAGCGCCATGTCATGGTGCGCTCAAATCTTACAGTCCTTACAGAGCCTATCTATGAAAAATTGCCGGAATTCTTTGCAGAAAATAAAGTAGAAGTCGTTGCCTCCCTCCCCTATTATCTTGAACAGACTACAGACAGACAACGTGGAAGCGGCGTATTTAAAAAATCCATTGAGGCGCTTAAACATCTGAACAGTATCGGCTACGGCATGGAAGGCACGGGGCTCATAATGAATCTTGTCTATAATCCGGCAGGCGCATTTCTTCCGCCTTTACAGAATGCAATTGAAGCAGATTATAAAAAAGAGATGCTAAAAAGATATGAAATTGCCTTTAACAGCCTCTACACAATTACAAATATGCCTATAGGCCGTTTTTTAAATTATCTCAATGCGTCCCAAAATTACAATTCATACATGGAAAAACTTGCATCCGCCTATAATCAGAATGCTGCATCTCAAGTGATGTGCAGATATACATTATCGGTTGGATGGGACGGCTCGCTTTATGACTGCGATTTCAATCAGATGCTCGGGATGAAGGTAAATCACGGCGCCCCTTCAAGAATAACGGACTTTGACCCGGTAAAACTCTGTAACCGCCGAATTGTAACAGGAATTCACTGCTATGGCTGTACAGCAGGCGCCGGCTCAAGCTGCGGCGGGGCTGTGGTTTAATTTAATATAGTTGGGTCTGGAATAAATGCAGGCTGCCAGTTTCTGTTTTTTAATATAGGCCGGATTTCATCTTCAAGTCCTTCAGGTATGTCATAATGCATCCTGATAAAAAGAGGTATATCCTCCGGCATCAGGCCGCTGTTCTGTTTATAAAGTTCTATATAGTTTTTCAATTTTACCTTCCTCCCCTCGCTTGTATCATTAGCCCTCATGCAGAGCTTGGCTGCAAGGGAGAGGGCGTCCCCTGGTGTCTCAGCAAGGCATAATAGATTTTGAGGCACAGGGCCAGCCAAAACCGTATCCCCTAACCTTGCGTCATTTACCAGCCATTCACCTTCTCTGCCAATGAGATGCATGCCGTAATTTTTAAACTTAGGCCCGAAGATAACAGGGATTCCAAGCCTTGCCATGCCAAGGGCAGAAGAAAATGCCTTCTGTGTAAAGCCTCCCCACAGGATTACAACAGCGCCAACCCTGTTTATGATATAGTCTGCTATCTCTTCATAATTGCCTTCCAGTTTTCTGTGGCACATTATCTGGGCTATTTTAATACACGCGCCGATAAGATGAGAGGCGGATACGCAGGAGCCGAGGTTTGTAAGGTTGCGGCTGTCAAAAGAGTCTGGATTATCTTTAAACAAATCACCATTTGCAACATCCATCGAGACACATCCGCCAGTAGAAACAATATAGCCTCTTTTTAAAAACTCCTCGGCAATTTTTTTGATTTCTAACTCCTGACTCCTGACTCCTGACTTCTGACTTTTTCTTTCCTCCGGGCATCCAAATATCCCTATAATCCCGGGAATCTCTCCCATTACAATGGACGGCGCAACTCCCCTGATTTCACTGTCCCTTATAGGCCCGCGTCCAATCCGTAAAAAACCGGATGTGGGAGGTGGGAGGTGGGATGTGGTTTTTCTTCTGACTTCTGACTTCTGACTTCTGACTGCTATATTTATGGCCGCCTCCGCCGCCTTCTTCTTATCCAGTATAACACCTGTGCAATTATTTATTATATATTCGACTCCAATATCAGACGGCATATCTGTCAGATTTCTGAGCCCAAGGGCTGTCTCCTGCGTCGTTGCAATGATTACGCTGCCAACCTTCCCCGCCTCTTCAACAATATCAGGCCTTATGCACTGGGTATCCAGAATAACCACATCCGCAATGCCTGATTTAATTACATCAAGTTGCGAGGCCTGATTCCCTATTATCTTGAAGTCATGGCTGTGCCTTGCCCCGTCAGAAGCAGCACAGCAAAGCCCGCATACCTCTATATTATCCTTAAGTCTTCTATCTTCAACAAGGTGCATAATCTCATGGGCAACAAAAGAATTGTGCCCTATGATAAGGATTACAGGCTTTGATATGTCGATGATTTCAAGCCCTATATTTACCAGTTTAGAATTAGATTCGCCCTTTGGCATGTTCATCGCAGATATCTGGGCAATATCTGCAAGCTCCATGGCAAGATTATCCAACATACCTGCATGGAGCATCTTGCTTACAAAATCCTCAGGAGACGCCTCTGTGCCGAAGTTTATGGATGACAGGAGATGGACTAACTGCCTTTCTATATAGGCGAGTATTTCCTTCAATTCCCCCAAGTTTTTTGGCTTACAGCCGGTTATAAGTGTTGTAATGGGAGTCGGTATGTTTGTTGGCAGGCCAACAACTACAGGACAGTCTTCACCAAATTTTATTATCAAATCTTCCAGAAGTCTCGCAGCATGGGATATATGGCCTGAAGCCCCTACTACAGCATCAAGTAAGGTTGCCCTTGCCTTGAAACCGGTCTCATCAATACCGCACTTTCCCAAGCCCTCCTCATTTGCCCCCTTAGCAAAGTCGGGCTTGGGGGATTTTATAGGCTTGCCCTTGACAAAGCTGTGGCTTGCCAAAGGTAAGCTCTTGGCATCTGCCAAGGACAGATTTGCCAATGGCTTGCACGGTCCCAATGCACAGAGATGACACGTCTTATCAGGTTTTCTGAAAAGAGGCTTATATCTCTCCAGCAATATAAAGTCCCATCTCCTGAAACTAAAGATGTCCGGGAATGGGCTATGGACTGATTTTTTCTGTATAGTTTTTGGCATTAATGTATCACTCTTCAGGATAATTTTCTTTCATCAATTCCTGTAGCAGGGCCGTGGTTTCTTCTGCCTCTTTTTCATCCACCTTGCCTATGGCAACGCCTGCATGGACAAGCACATAGTCTCCAATCACAGCATCCACAAGGCTCAGGGTAACAGACCTTCTTACACCCCTGATTTCCACAACACCAGAGTCGCCGCTTCTTTCAACTATTTTCATTGGTATGGCAAGGCACATAAGCAAATTTTGAATTACGAATCTTGAATTTAGCAGACCGTAGAAACGAGTTTGCTTCTCCGCCTCAGGCGGATCGCAAAGACAATTATTTGAGTTTCTTTAGCAGCCTGATAGAATTGAGCAACTACAGGTATGCCAAGCCGTAGCGACAACATCGTGGCACCCGTAACAAAGTCATGGGTCAGGCATTTTTCAGCGTCAACATCAGGATACCAGGAATATTACAATAAGACCAACCCCTGTTGCAAGATGGCAGAGTATGGTAGCCTTTATGGAAGGTATTAGCTCAACAGTCTTTTTGTAATTCTCAAAAAGCCCTTTTACAGCCTTTATGCCTAATATGGCGGCAGCTATTACAAAGAGGGCGGTAATCGGCAATAAATCCAATATAACCCCTGCTATGATGCTGATATACGCCCCTGCTACAATGAAAAGGAATCCCCACCTTGCCCTTTCCATCCCAAGATGTACTACAAGATGGTTTTTTCCGACTGCTTTATCAGCATCGTAGTCAGGGAATTCATTTATGTAAAGGATAGCAGCTATCA